>Ga0081539_10006084_pt1 | contig 11795 bp, 12 predicted proteins | sample TabmetS4T2R2_FD_71023 | JGI IMG/M metagenome (GOLD analysis project Ga0081539, IMG submission 71023) | Tabebuia heterophylla rhizosphere microbial communities from the University of Puerto Rico - S4T2R2 | ecosystem: Host-associated > Plants > Roots > Rhizosphere ...
CCCTGCCAGCACTTCAGCTAACACGTCTACCAAATGATCGAGCTGTCCATAAGAAATCACCAACGGAGGTAGCAATCGAATCACTGTCAGCCCGGCATTCAGCGCAATAATTCTTCTTTCCTGTAATGCCTTTAGATAGGGTGCAACCTTATGCTTCAACTCAATTCCAATCATCAATCCCATTCCACGCACTTCACGGATATTTGGAGATTCGATTTTTCTTAACTTATCCATCAAATACGCGCCTTTGACCAACGCCTGGCGTGGCAAGTCCTCTTCTTCTATCACACTCAGCGCCGCAACGGCTGCCGCGCTTGCAAGGGGATTTCCACCAAACGTTGAACTGTGGACTCCAGGAGCTAGATTCTTAACGCTATGCCCAATTAACACGGCGCCTATTGGCACACCACCTGCCAGAGACTTTGCGCAGCACAACAAATCCGGTATCACAGCGACGTGTTCAATCGCAAACATCTTTCCCGTGCGCCCAAACCCCGTCTGAATTTCATCTACAATCAATAATGCGCCACGCTCATCACAAATCCGCCGGGCGACTCGAATATAGTCTGCATTGGCAGGATACACACCACCTTCACCCTGTACCACCTCTAGAATCACCGCAGCCGTTTCTTCGTTCACCGCATTGTCTAATGCTTCAATATTGTTATATGGCACATGACTGAACCCAGGAATAAGCGGCTCAAATCCTTCGCGATATTTCTTGTTGAATGTCGCGGAAAGCGAGCCATAGGTGCGTCCATGAAATGCACGCATCGCTGCAACGATATTCTTTCGTCCGGTTGAAATACGTGCAAATTTAAGCGCGGCTTCCACAGATTCAGTGCCTGAGTTGCAAAGAAAGACTCTATCGAGTCCATCCACAAGTGAGGCAAGTTTCTTCATTAACTCAGCGCGCTTATCATTGGGGAATGACTCAAACAATGTTATCAGCGTGGATGCCTGATGATAGATCGCCTCTGCAATTTTTGGATGTGCATGACCGAGATTGGCAACACCGTGTCCCGACGCGCAATCTAAATATTCCACACCATCCGCATCGAATAACGACGCGCCTTGTCCGCGCACGATCACGAGCGGCTGTTTTGCATATGTTCCTGCAGAGTGCTTTGTTTCGATATCGATAATTTCTCTAGCCTTCATTGGATTACCGTTCCGTTTCCTGCTAAAGCATTCGTAATTGGATTTTGAATTCGTCCATCAGAGATAATGACACGACAAACACCACCTTTGAGCGCTTCCTCCGCCCCAAGCACTTTTTTCTTCATACGGCCTTGCGCTACCTCACCCGCTTCTGATAACTGACTCTGCGAGAGTTGTCGAATGAGCGTAGACTCATCTGGGAAATTTTTCATCAACCCCGGCACTGCTGTTAAGAAAATCAATGTCTCAGCCTGTAGCGCGGACGCAACCATGGCTGCCGCGCGATCAGCATCCACGTTCAGCGCCTCTCCTTTTTCACTGACAGCTACAGGAGCAATGACCGGCAAATAGCCAGCATCGAGCAACGTCAATAACAATTCACGATTCACGCTCTCTATCTTCCCGGTGTAATCATCACGGATAATTCTGCGCTTTCCATTTTCTACACTCTGAATTGCATCCTTACGAATGGCTTGCATCAATCTGCCGTCGAGACCACATAACCCAAATGCATTGACACCCAGCATCTGTAACTGCTCAGTCAACAATGAATTGACCTTACCATTCACCGCCATTAAAAATATTTCGAGTGTCTTTCTATCCGTATAGCGTGAGGTATATCCTGAAGGCGAGGTAATTATCTTAGGCGGCATACCTAATGATGCACCAAGTAGATTTGCCTCGGAAGAGCCTCCATGGACAAAGACCAACTGCTGGCCCTGCTTCAATAATTCGGCAGCATCCTGACAAATTGCAGAAAAATCCACACCATCCGTGCCGCCAAGTTTTACAACTGTGATTGATTGAGTCATATGTTCCACATTCCGTCCTGAGCGGCGCAACGCGGTCTTTGCGTTGCGTAGTCGAAGGACACGTAGATACCAAATTATTATTGCAAAGCACCCTTCGACTTCACTCCTCGCTTTCGCTCGTCGTGCCGCTCAGGGCGAAATAGTTCTTATATCGGGTGCAAGCCCATAAACTCCAACCCCATGGTCTCATCCCATCCCATCATCAGGTTCATGCACTGCACCGCTGAGCCAGAGGCGCCTTTCATGAGATTATCAATCGCGCAGATGGACACAATATGTTCATTACTCTCGTCAAGTTCAAATCCCAAATCTGCATAGTTGGTACCGGCAAGAATCTTAGGCTCTGGGACGCGATAAATTCCTCGCTGTTCTTTCACGATTCGAATAAATGGATTTTCATTTGCGATAGCGCGATAGGCTTTCCACAAATCTTTTGTAGATACACCTTGCTTCACCTTCGCGTGAGCCGTCGCCAAGACGCCGCGCACTACATCTACAGCGGTCATTGTTAATGAAACATCTTTGAGCCCCAGCTCTTGTATAAGCTCTGCTGTGTGGCGATGACCAAACGCGGAGAATGTTCGAATCACATTTGCGCGTTCCGCGTGAAGCGAGCCAGAATTTCCTGCTGCCCCTCCCTCCGACGAACCGACTTTGATTTCAATAAAAATTGGGGAAGATAAGTCTAACAAGTCCATTTTGACTAACGGCAGCAGAGCAAGGTTGGCTGCCGTAGCATTACATCCTACTCCACTGACATAATTCGCCATCGCGATCTCTGCACGGTGAAGCTCAGGCAATCCATACACAAACTTATTCAGCCATTCCGGTGCGGCATGCTCTTCACCATACCATTCCTCATAAGATGCAGCATCTCTTAATCGAAAATCTGCCGATAGATCAATAATCTTCGGCGCAAGCTTGGCATACTCTTCGATATGATGTTGTGCTTGTCCGTGTGGCTGGGCAAGGAACAACACATCGACAGGTTCCAGTGCAGTCGGATCACTAAACTTGAGTTGTGTCCGTTTTCGTAAATTCGGATGGACCTGATACACGTACTCGCTCAAATGGGAGCGTGAAGTTACCTGTTTCACTTCAACACATGGATGTGCCAATAGGAGCCTCAATAACTCACCTCCCCCATAACCAGAACCTCCAACGATCGAGGCTGTTATCATGATACGTATTCCTTGCTGGCAATGCTCACAACATAATCTACAATTTCCCCAGCGATATCAATACCGCTCAATGGCTGCATGGTATGAAATTCCATTGTGTGGTTGATCTCATTGACAATGAGGCCGCGTTCCGGATGCTCGACCAAATCCACAGCCAGCACGCCGCCGCCGACAGATTGTGCCGCGCGAAAGCTGAGGTCCTCGATCTCAGGAGTGAGGGGGCAGATTTCTCCTTCGCCGCCGCGCGCAGTATTGGTGATCCAATGCTCAGATTTGCGGTACATCGCTGCCAGCACGCGGTCACCGATCACAACCACGCGGATGTCGCGCCCGGGCTTCTCGATATATTCCTGAATGTAAAACACTGAATGCTGCACCGACCCCAACGTCGATTTATGTTCCAGCACAGCTTCGGCCGCGTCGCGGTCATTGATCTTCGCCAGTAATCGTCCCCAGGACCCAACAACAGGCTTCAACACCACGGGATATCCGAACGCCTCAATCGCTTCCAAGGCGGCCTCAGGCGTAAAGGCAGTTGCATTATGCGGCTGCGGAATCCCATCGCGTGCGAGCGCGGCGCTCGTCATCAACTTGTCACCGCAAATCTCCGCCACCGACGCAGAGTTTACGGTCGGCACACCGAACGCGTTTAACATCCGCGTTGCGTACAACCCGTTTGTATAACTTAAACTCCGTTCCAACACCGCGTCAAATTCCTGCCACGGCGCGGGGTTGTTCAAATCGAAATGAATGGCACGATCATCCAAACGTTCGTAACCAATCCCGCGCTTTTCCAGTGAGCCAAAAATCCATTTCTCTTCCACACGTACGCGGGAATAAAGGATACCTATCTTTAATCGTGGTTGCATATGTTCTCCTCATCAGACCATAGACGATAGACCACAGACCATTCATGCCATCGTCCATGGTCTATCGTCTATTGTCCAGTCCCTATTCCCCCCAATCTTCCTCTTCCCTTGGCGCAAGCTGCACGGTGGCAGGATCAAGCGCGGTCACTTCCAGATCCACGCCACAATCCGAACACACAATGATTTCACCAACCTCGGTTCCTTCTTGCAAAGCAATTTCTGCCGCACACTCGGGACAATTTACATTAGACATTTTATTCTCCTTTGATTCTTTGAATTTGTTTTTTAACAGCCTGGGGACTTGTGCCACCAATCGCATTTCTCTTCTCGATGGATCTCATCGGGTCGAAGACTTGATATATATCCGCTTCAAACGGACCGATCGCCTGATACGCTTCGAGTGACATTTCTTCTATCCGGACTTTTCTCGCCTCTGCTGCACGGATGACTTTTCCCGCCATTGCATGCGCATCTCGAAATGGAATTCCTTTGTGGACCAAATAATCTGCTACATCCGTTGCCATCATTGATGAATCAATTGCGCTACGCAAGCGCTCAGGCCTGACACTTATCGTGCGCAACGCGCTAGCGATGACAGGCAGAATCGCAAGTAAGGTGTCTGTTGCCTGAAAGACAGGTGCTTTATCTTCTTGTAAATCTTTATCATAGGTGGATGGCAATGCTTTAAGAGTTGCAAGCAATCCCGTAAGCAGACCGATTAATGTGCCTGCCTTGCCGCGTGTTAACTCAAACACATCAGGATTCTTTTTTTGTGGCATCAGGCTTGAACCTGTTGAAAATGAATCGGATAACTCAAGGAAACCGAATTCAGCACTCGTAAAGAGAATGATTTGCTCGGCAAGTTTGCTCAAATGGATTCCGATCATCGTGGTGCAAAATAAAAGCTCTGCAGCAAAGTCTCTATCGGAAACAGCATCAATACTGTTTTGAGCAACATCAGTAAATTCAAGTGACTCAGCTAAGGCTATACGATCAATTTCAAGAGGCACGCCCGCGAGTGCCCCAGAACCCAATGGCAAAATAGAAACTCTTTTTGTCAAATCCTGTAATCGTTCCCTATCGCGCTGTAATGGCCAGGAATGACTCAGCCACCAATGTGCCAGCAAAATAGGCTGGGCGCGCTGCAAATGGGTATATCCAGGCATCACCGTCTCACCTGCATTCTCTGCTTGCTCGACCAATACAGATTGCAGATTTTTCAACTCAGCCTCTACTGTTGGAATGGCCTGCAATATCCATAATCTAAAATCCGTGGCGACCTGGTCGTTGCGGCTTCGTCCTGTGTGAAGCTTGCCTGCCGCGTCGCCAATCAACTCGGTGAGGCGACGTTCAACCGCGGTGTGAATATCTTCGTCAGAGGGAGCGAAGAAAAACCGTCCCGAAGAAAATTCCTCTTTGATGGTAGCAAGCCCAAGGGAGATGGAGGCGTGCTCTTTATCCGTAAGAATACCAGCGCGATGAATCGCATCCGCCCACGCAAGGCTTCCTTCCACATCCTGAATGGCCATGCGTTTATCAACAGGCAATGATGTGTTGAGGTCAAAGGCAAGTGGATCGAGTTTTTGAGCGAAGCGTCCGCCCCAAAGAGTTTTCATCTAATCCCTCTTGAAACGTGAATAATCGGGCCTCGGCATATCAAGTCCCGAAACAGGCAAACCGTTCAGTGCGCGGACTTTGAGACTCAATCCAAAGAGGCGGATAAACCCTTCAGCATGACTCTGGTCATACACATCCTCCTGACCGAAGGTCGCGAAATCTTCCCGGTAAAGGCTGAACGGTGATGTGCGACCCGCGACGATGATATTGCCCTTATACAGTTTGAGACGCACCTTACCTGTCACAGGTCCCTGTGTAGCATTGACAAAGGCATCCATGGCTTCGCGCAGCGGCGTGAACCAGAGACCGTTGTAGGTCAGTTCAGCATATTTCACTGCGACCATTTCCTTGAAGTGCATGGTCTCGCGGTCGATGACGAGTGACTCGAGTTCGCGATGAGCATAGAGGAGAATTGTGCCGCCAGGGGTTTCATAGACTCCATGTGACTTCATGCCAACAAGCCGGTTCTCAACAAGGTCCACGCGTCCAATGCCGTGCGCACCGCCAATGGCGTTGAGCGTTTCGACAATTTTCGCGGGTGAAAGATCCTCTCCATTGACAGCACAGGGAACGCCGCTCTCGAATTCGATTTCCACATACTCAGCTTCTTCGGGTGCATTCTCTGGCGACGTGGAAATTTGATATATCACCTCCTCGGGTTCATTCCATAGGTCTTCAAGCAGACCTCCTTCGTGTGAAAGATGCCAGAGATTCGAATCGCGCGAGTAAATAGATTTGATCGTCGCCGTTACAGGGATGTTATGCTTCGCCGCGTAAGTAATCGCATCTTCGCGTGAGCGGATATCCCATTCTCTCCAGGGTGCTATGATTTTCAAGCGTGGATCGAGCGCCATAACCGTGAGTTCAAAGCGCACCTGATCATTTCCTTTGCCAGTTGCGCCATGAGCGACGGCATCTGCACCGACTTCGTGGGCAACGTCTACCAAATGTTTTGCAATTAGAGGACGGGCCACCGATGTGCCCAATAAATACTTGTGTTCATACACCGCCCCCATCTTGAGCATGGGAAAGAGATATTCAGCGGCAAACTCCTCCCTCATATCATGCAAAATAAATTGACTCGCGCCGCTTTTTAGTGCTTTCTGCTCAAGCCCAGCTAAATCTTCGTCGCCCTGACCAACATCAGCACAGAAACAAACAACTTCGCAATCATAATTTTCCTTCAGCCACGGCACGATTACAGATGTGTCCAACCCACCTGAGTAGGCAAGGACAACTTTCTTTATCTGAGGTTTTGATTTCGGACTCATGCATTGCTCCTTGTGTTTTCGTATGAGACCCTAAAGATTTGTGTACTTCGAAATAAGATTTACCTATGTCTTGAGATCTTCTCTAAAAATAAAGTCCTGTGATGTTTAGAAATCTTTAGGGTCTTTATAAATCCGGAAAATAAAAACAACCCGCCGAGAAGGCGGGCTATTGGTGTGGACCTATGTGCGTATCAGTACATATTTGCGTTTACTGTTCCATCATCCAAACGAAAAGCTCCTAACCTTCTCAAGAGAAGTAGGCTTCGGACGACGGATACGCGGCAACGCAAATGGGTAATACATATTGGGCGCAATTCTACTACCGATATGAAATGAGTCAATGGTTTGGAGAAACATGTTTTTAAAGATTACCCAAATGGGTAATACAAAAATTATATTCGATGACGTTTCTCCAATTCGGCAAGGACTTGTGTAAACGTTAGCCCGCGCGCAGAGAGAAGAACCAGCGTATGATACGTCAAATCCGCAATCTCTTCGATGAGTCGTTGATCATTCTGAGACAATGCAGCAACGACAACCTCTGTTCCCTCTTCACCGACCTTTTGCGCAATCTTTGACAAACCTTCTGCAAATAGACTCGCCGTATAAGATTTTCCAGTAGGATTATTTTTACGATTTTCGATGACATCAAACAGCCATTGAATACTCATTTATTTTCCTCTCCAGACCCTAAAGGTCTTAAAGACCTTTAGGGTCTACTTCACGATAAAAACAACCTTTTTCGCCAGTGTGGCAAGCTGGTCCGGCGGGATTCACTCGAATTAACAAAGTATCCGCGTCGCAATCTACTTTCACTTCCACCACCTTTTGAATGTTCCCCGAAGTCGCGCCTTTGTGCCAAAGCTCCCTACGACTACGTGACCAAAAATAGGTTTCGTTGGTTTCCAACGTTAATCGTAACGACTCTACGTTAATATATGCCAACATCAAAACTTGATTCGATTCTGCATCTTGAACGATGGCAGGGATAAGTCCATCCACATCGAATTTAATATCATCAATTGCTACCATTTCCATGATCTACGCCTTTTCCTCAGTCATCCTCACAGGCACATTCCAAACTTGTAATTCTTTTTTCAACTCGGGGATACGCAACTTCCCATCGTGAAATAGCGACGCAGCTAAGGCAGCATCGGCTTTGCCTTCTGTCAATACTTCGGCAAAATGGGCGGGAGTCCCTGCCCCTCCTGAAGCAATGACGGGTACTGAAACCGCCTCTGCAATGATACGCGTGAGTTCGATATCATACCCAGCCAAGGTACCATCTGCATCCATGCTGGTAAGGAGGATTTCTCCCGCACCTAACTCCGCACCGCGTACTGCCCATTCGATAACATCAATTCCGGTCGGCACGCACCCGCCATTGACAAAAACTTCCCAACGCGGTCCGTTCCGGCGAGCGTCGACCGCTAACACAATACACTGCGCGCCAAATCGTACCGCGCCCTCTGACAACAATTCGGGTCGTTTCACTGCAGCTGAATTGATGCTAACTTTATCAGCGCCAGCAAGTAACAGATTCCGCATATCATCTACTGTGCGGACTCCACCGCCAACGGTCAATGGCATGAATACCGTTTCTGCGACGCGGCTGACCAACTCAAGAGTCGTCTTGCGAGCTTCATTGGTTGCAGAAATATCAAGGAAGACCAGTTCGTCTGCGCCTTGTGCATCATACAAGCGCGCCTGTTCGACCGGGTCACCTGCATCGCGTAAACTTACGAAGTTCACACCTTTGACGACACGCCCATCTTTTATATCAAGACAGGGGATAATTCGTTTAGCTAGCATCCAACTCCCTCCAGCGTTTCCTTCAAGTCAATAGTTCCCTCATATAACGCGCGCCCAATGATCACGCCTGCCAGATTGGCGTCTCTTGCAGCAACGACATCATCTATCGTATGTACACCACCTGAGGCAATTACATCCAATCCGCTGACCTCGGCCAATTGGCGCGCCGCGGCGATATTCAACCCACTCCCCAAACCGTCCCGGCTGATATCAGTAAAGATAACGGTATGCAATCCGAACGTTCGCATTTGACTCGCAAGATCAACCACCGAAACCCGACTGTTATCTCTCCAGCCGCGCACACGGACGAGTCCATCCCGCGCATCCATCCCAACCGCGATACGTTCTGGACCAAAACGAGCCAGCGCCTCTGCAACCACTTCAGGTTGCTCGATCGCGATTGTGCCAAGCACCACGCGGCTTACTCCCAAATCAAATGCGCGTGCAATCGCATCTAACGAACGCAGTCCTCCACCCAATTGCACGCTCGCGCCGAGCCTCAACATCGCTTCCAGCGCTGAACGATTCGTATCGTCGCTATCACCAAACGCGCCATCCAAATTGATTACATGCAACCAACGCGCGCCTACGCCCAACCAGCGCTGCGCGGTTTCTACGGGATCATTACTGTACGCGGTCAAACGTGCAGGGTCACCCTCCTGCAAGCGCACAACCTTCCCGCCGCGCAGATCAAGTGCGGGATAGATCGTAAAGCTCATGTTACCTCTAAAAAGTTTTTCAAGATTCGCAACCCCACTGATTGACTTTTTTCCGGATGAAACTGCACACCGAAAATATTTTCACGTCGCACCGCGCAGGCATATTTGATTCCATACTCGGTTCTCGCAATCACATCGGATGAAATCAATAGCTGGCAATAATATGAGTGATTGAAATAGACATAGGTTCCAGACTTTATCCCATTAAACAACACATCCTTCTGGACTTCCAGCTCATTCCACCCCGTATGTGGAATCTTCACTGATAGCGACTCAGCAAAACGCACCACCTTGCCCATGAGCAAGCCGAGTCCCAAATGTTCGCCCATCTCATATCCCACTTCAAACAATACCTGCATCCCAACGCAAATCCCAAGTAACGGAATATTACGCTTTGCGACTTCTTTAACAGCATCTTCCAACCCTTGTGCTCTAAGTCTGGACATGAAATTGCCAAACGCGCCAACACCAGGGAGAACAACCTTCTTGGCCAATAGAACTTTTTTCGGGTCGTCGGTCCTCGCAACAGTTGCGCCAACGCACTCAAATGCTTTTTGTACAGAACGGAGATTCCCTGTTCCTGCATCAATAAGAATTACATCTTTCATCTTTGATTGCTCCGTGTGGCGGGATGTCATCCCGCCTTACGATAAACTCCCCTTAGTCGAAGGAATATTGCCTGAACGTCGCGGATCAATTTGTGTTGCTAAATCTAAGGCGCGAGCCCAGGCTTTGAATAGGGCTTCTGCTTGATGATGGTCATCACGCCCATATAAAACTCGTGCGTGGAGATTACAACGAGCGGTCACCGCAAACGACTCAAAGAAATGTGGAAACAACGTGGTCGGGATATTACCAACATATGGTGTATGCCACTCGGCCTGAATGACAGCGTACGGCCGAGCCGACAAATCCACTGCCACATGCGCTAATGTCTCATCCATCGGTGCGAAGCAATCACCCATTCGGACAATTCCCTTTCGGTCACCGAGTGCCGCGTCGAAGGCCTGACCTAGCGCCAGCGCAATATCTTCGACAGTGTGATGTGTATCGATGTGCAAATCACCTTTGGCTTGAACAGATAAATCAAATAGTCCATGCACGGCAAGATGAGTCAGCATGTGATCGAGAAATCCAACACCCGTGGAAATTTCATGTTTGCCAGCACCATCTAAATCCAGTTTTATTTGAAGCTCTGTTTCGTTTGTTTGGCGTGATATATCTGCGGTTCGCATTTTTCTCCTTTTGTAGGTGACGCTTGAAGCGGGACCTACATTGCTTGTAATGCCCTCATTAAAGTATCCGTATCCTGCGGTCTGCCTATACTAATTCGGATGTGGTCTCGCAACCCGGGTTTGCTGAAATAACGAATGAAGATTCCATGTTCTTGCGCCAATCGCGACTTGAGCGCGGCGGCATCACGGTCAATGACACGACATAAAATAAAATTTGCTTGGGTAGGATATGGTTTAAGATATGGGATTTCTTCCAGACAGTGGAATAACCGCTTTCGTTCCTTTTTCAAAAGCTGAACAACCGTTGCTAATTCATCGACATGATCCAAAGAGACTTGCGCGGCGACACTCGCCGCCACATTGACGTTATACGGTTGTTTAGATTTCCACAACGTGGGCATGAGGCACTTTGGAAACGCGCCGTATCCAATGCGTAAACCTGCCAATCCCGCCCACTTGCTGAATGTACGCAGTACAACTAGATTTTCTTGCATTGGGACTTTACGAATGCGACTTAATTCAGTGCCAAGATTTTCACCTGCAAATTCAATATAAGCTTCATCCAAGACGATCAATGTGGAAAGAGTCAGCAATTCATTCATGATTTCAGGTGTGATGAGCGACCCATCTGGATTATTCGGTGAAGTGAGGAAGAAAAGTTTTGGATGATAGCGTTCCACTGCTTTGCGGATGGATTCCACATTCAGTGAAAAATCTGTACGACGCGGAACTTCGATACAATGTGCGGCGTTGAGTTCTGCATCGAAGGAGTACATTCCAAAGGTGGGCGGACAGGAGATGATGCAATCATCTGGTTCGAGCATGACCCGCATGAGCAGGTCAATGAGCTCGTCTGCACCTGAGCCAGCCAACAAATATTCTTCACTTACACCTGTAAATTTTGACAAGGATTTCCGCAAGGTGCGGCTCTCAGGGTCAGGATAGATGTGTGGGAAATCCAGTTTTCCGAGAGCCTCGCGCACAACGGGCAACGGCCCATATGGATTTTCATTCGCATCGAGTTTCACAATTTGCGATTGGTCACGTCCAACACGGGTGGAGAGAACTTCAAAAGGTTCAATAGGAATGTAAGCTGGGAGTGATTCCAAATGTTTTCT
>Ga0081539_10006085_pt1 | contig 11792 bp, 10 predicted proteins | sample TabmetS4T2R2_FD_71023 | JGI IMG/M metagenome (GOLD analysis project Ga0081539, IMG submission 71023) | Tabebuia heterophylla rhizosphere microbial communities from the University of Puerto Rico - S4T2R2 | ecosystem: Host-associated > Plants > Roots > Rhizosphere ...
GGTCTTCGAAGAAGCCGCGGACGGGATGCTGCTCCGCGAAGGGCTTCACCGGCCAGTCGTAGCCGGGTGCCAGCAGCGCCAGGCAGAGCAGGGGCAGGAAAGCGCGGCGCACGACCCTCAGTACGATCAACCGCCGTGAAGATCCTTCTCGTGACGATGTATTTCCCTCCGGCCGGGGGCGGGGGCGTCCAGCGTCCGTTGAAGTTCGCGACGCATCTGCCGGCGCTGGGGATCGAGACGCACGTCCTCGCGCCCGACGACCCGAAGTGGCTCCATTCCGACGAGGAGCTGCTGCCCCCGACGCAGGCCTGGGTGCACCGCGCTCGGTACCTCGGCCCGAAGGGGCGGCGTCCCGCGGAGGAGCTCCACGGCCGCCGGGGGCTCGACCGCACGTCCCGGCAGGCTCGGCTGCTCGCGCGCCGTCTCCTCCTGCCCGACGAGAACGTCTCCTGGAACCTGACGTCGATTCCGACCGCCGTGCGGATCGCGCGCGCGGAGGGGATCGACGCGGTGCTGACGACCTCCCCGCCGCCGTCGGTTCACCTGGTGGGCGCGACGCTGAAGCGCACGCTCGGCATCCCCTGGATCGCCGATCTCCGCGACTCGCTCGTCGCACACCCGCACCGGCGGGGCCACGAGAGCGTCGCCGCGCGCATGAAGGAGCAGACCCAGGGGATGGTCGCGCGCATGGTCGCGCGGCAGGCCGACGCGATCGTCGCCGCCGCGGACGCGATCGCCGAGGAGACGCGGGCGCTCGCGCCGTCAAGCCGCGTGATCACGATCGCGAACGGCTCGGACTTCGACGACTTCGCCGGTCTCCCGTACGCGGACAGCGACGTCTTCCGCATCACGCACACGGGCTCGTTCTTCGGCAAGCGCGACCCGAAGCCGTTCCTGCGCGCACTCGCGGAGTCGGGCCTCCAGGATGTCTGCGCGCGTTTCGTCGGCGACTTCCGATCGGCCGACCGCGAATTCCTCGAGTCGCTCGAGCTCGGCGCGCGCGTCGAGCTCCATCCGTACGTGCCGCGCCGCCGCTCGCTCGAGCTGCAGCGCGATTCGGAGGTGCTCCTGCTGCTGATTCCCGAGGCGGCGGGGCGCGGCAAGGGCGTTCTCAGCGGCAAGGTCTTCGAGTACCTCGCGGCCGAGCGGCCGATCCTCGCCGTCGTGCCGCCGGACGGGGCTGCAGCCGGCCTGATCCGCGAGATCGGCGCCGGCGTCGTCGCGCCGCCCGAGGACGTGCCCGCGATCCGCGATGCACTCGTCGACCTCCACGGCCGCTGGCGCCGCGGCGAGCTCGGCTGGACGTTGCTGCCGCCGGACGTGCGCGACCGCATCTCCCGCCGCGCGCGCGTGGAAGAGCTCGCGAACCTGATCCGCGAGCTGACCGCGCCCTAATCCACGCCGATCGTCGTCGCCAGCTCGCGAGCGATCGCGTGCGCGTTGCCGCCGATCTCGATCGTCATCGGTCCGTCGAAGGGCGCCGCGCTGCGGACGCTGACCTGCTCCCCGGGCAGCAGCCGAAGCTCGCTCAGGTAGCGCAGGACGGCCGGGTCGGAATCGGGGACGCGGCGCACGGTCGCGGTCTCGCCGGGCGCGAGGTCGTCCAGCGCCCTCAACTGCGGGTTCTTCAGGCGAAGCTTGGAGTCGGGGATCGGATCGCCGTGCGGGTCGTGGGTCGGGAAGCCGAGCGAGCGGTCGATCACCGCCTCCAGATCCTCCGAAAGCGCATGCTCGAGCCGCTCGGCCTCCGCGTGGACGAGCTCGAGCGGCAGCCCGAGCGTGTCCACGAGGTAGCGCTCGAGCAGCCGGTGGTGGCGGATCACCTCGAGGGCCAGCTCCGTCCCCCGCGGCGTCAGGGTGACTCCGCGGTACGGCTCGTAGTCGACGAGGCCCAGCGCAGCGAGGCGCTTGACCATCCCCGTGACCGAGGCCGGCGCGACCCCGAGCTGCTCGGCCAGCGAGTTCGTCGCCGCGCGGCCCGATTCGAGCTGCAGCTTGTAGATCGCCTTCGCGTAGTCCTGGATCGCGTCGCCGAAGTCCATCCTGCCTAACTATACTTTTCGCAGTGGCTAAGTTGACGCGGAAGGGATTCGTCGTCGCAGCTGCCCCGGTGGTCGCCGCAGCTTCGGGCGCACGTCTCGCGTCCGGCGTCGATCGCAGCGCGTCACATCTCCAGCACCATCCGCAACTCGGCCACGCGTCGATGATCGGCCACGACGTCCCCGCTCCCGGCGGGCCGCACGACCTCGACGACCTCCTGCTGCCGGCCGCGGCGCTTCCGCACCGGCCCGGCCGCGTGCGCGAGTACGCGCTGACCGCCCTGGATCGCGAGCTCGAGATCGCCCCCGGCGTGTTCTTTCCCGCGTGGACGTACAACGGGACCGTCCCGGGACCTGTCATCCGCGCCACCGAGGACGACCTCCTGCGCGTCGTGCTGAACAACGCGGGCTCGCACGCCCACACGATCCACTTCCACGGGATTCACCCGGCGAACATGGACGGCGTCTTCGAGGTCGTGCCGCCCGGCGAGTCGTTCACCTACGAGTTTCCCGCACGCCCGTACGGGATGCACCTCTACCACTGCCACGCGACGCCGATCAAGAAGCACATCCACAAGGGGCTGTACGGCGCGTTCATCATCGATCCACCAAAGCCGCGCCCGCCGGCGCAGGAACTCGTGCTCGTGATGAACGGCTACGACACCGACGGCGACGGCGAGAACAACTTCTACACCGTCAACGGGCTCGCGTTCTACTACGCGAAGTATCCGATCCGTGTGCGTCGCGACACGCTCGTGCGCATCTACCTCGCGAATCTCACCGAGTTCGACCTCGTCAACTCGTTCCACCTGCACGGCGACTTCTTCCGCTACTACCCGACGGGCTCGAGCGACCAGTTCGAGTACACGGACACGGTGATGCTCTGTCAGGGACAGCGCGGGATCATCGAGATCGAGTTCGCCAACACGGGTCGGTTCATGTTCCACGCTCACCAGTCGGAGTTCACCGAGCTCGGCTGGATGGGCTTCTTCGACGTGGTCTGATGGAGGCAGTGGCCGAGAGACGACGGTGGCGTCTGCTGGCGGCGGTCCCGGTCGTCCTGCTCGTCGCCGCCGTCACGCTCTTCTCGACGGTCGGCGGGTCGCTGACCGATCTCGTCGGCGAGAGCCCGCCGCCGGCGGACGAGTTCGACGTGCGCCGCGTCGAGCTGCGCCCCGGCGAGATCCGCATCCGCGTGACCAATCCGCAGCGCGACGACCTGACGATCGGGACGGTCGCCGTCGACGACGCGATCGTTCCCTACGAGCTCGACGGGCCTCGCATGCTCGGGCGCTTGCGCTCGTCGACGATCGTCGTCCCGTACGACTGGGTCGAGGGCGAGCCGCTGGCGATCGGGGTGACGAGCTCGACCGGCATCCAGACCGTGCACGAGATCGCCGCCGCCGTCGAGACGCCCGGCGCGTCCGGACGGCGCTTCCTGGGCCTCGGTGTGATCGGCGCGCTCGTCGGCGTCTTCCCGATCGCACTCGGGCTGCTGTGGCTCCCGGCACTCCGGCGTGCGCGACCGGAATGGCTGGCGGCGTTCATGGCGTTGACCGGCGGCCTGCTGTCGTTCCTGGCCGTGGAGGCGCTCGGCGAGGCGCTGGAGCTCCAGGCCGCGCTTCCCGGCCCGCTCGGCGGCCCCGGCTTGATCCTGCTCGGTGTCGCCGCCAGCTACCTCTCGTTGACGCTGCTCTCGCACAGGCTCGGCGGCGCGGGCGCCGGCGGCGTGCTCGGCGGCGTCGCGCTCGCCACGCTCGTGGCGATCGGCATCGGGCTCCACAACTTCGGCGAGGGGCTCGCGATCGGGACGTCGTTCGCCCTCGGCGAGCTCGCGCTCGGGTCGTTTCTGATCGTCGGCTTCATGGTGCACAACGTCACCGAGGGGCTCGGGATCGCGACGCCGGTCGCCGAGGCCGGCCGCGGCGCGAGCACGGCCCGACTCGGCGTCCTCGCGCTCGTCGCCGGCGCGCCTGCGATTCTCGGCGCGTGGACCGGAGGGTTCGTGACGAACGACCTCCTCGCTGCGGTCTTCTTCGCGGCCGCCGCCGGTGCCGCGTTCGAGGTCGTGGTCGAGGTCGCGCGGTTCGTGGCGCGGCGGACGCCGGAAGGGCTCACCTCCCCGTACGCGCTCGGCGGCTTCTTCGCCGGCGTGGCGGTCATGTATCTGACCGGGTTGTTCGCCGGCTGAGCTAGCGTCACGCGCGTGACCGCGCGTCGCTGGAGCGAGAGCCTGTTCCTGGCGACGCTGTTCTGCGTCACCTTCGAGAAGGTGCACTGGGAGGTCGGCGGCTCGCTCTCGCTCGCCGACGTGCTGACGGTCTTCTTTCTCGGCGTCTTCGCGTTCTCGCTCGGGCCGCGCCTGCCGCGCGTCGCCGTGCTCGTGCTCGTGTTCGGCGTCGCGCTCCTGCTCGTCTACCTCGTCGGCTTCTACAACCTCGACACGCACGAGGCGCTCACGCAGTTCGCGAAGGGGATGGTCAAGTTCCTGCTGCACATCCTGTTCCTGGCCGCAGGCGTGACGCTGCTCGTGCGGCGCGGCGTCGGGCTCTACTGGCGCTCGCTGACGGCGTTCGTGCTCGGGATGGCGCTCAACGCCGGCTACGCGATCCTGCAGCTGCTGGCCGCGCGCTCCGGCCAGAACCTCGACCACGTCGTCCTGGCGCCGCTGACGGGCGGTGCCTCGTCGATCAACATCTACGGCGCCGTCAACGGCGCGAGCGTGTACCGCCCGAACGCGCTCACGGGCGACCCGAACCACCTCGCGGTGATGCTCGACATCCCGTTGCTCGTCCTTGCGCCGGTGTATCTCCGGCGGCCGCGGCGCTGGCTCGCCGTGCTCCTCGGCTTCCTGCTCATCGTCGAGCTCGCGACGCTCTCGCGGAGCGGCGTGCTCGGGCTGGGCGTCGGCTTCCTCGTGCTCGCGATCCCGTACCGGCGCTACCTCACGTCGCGCGCGCTGCTCGCGCCGCTCGCGGGCGTGGCCGCCCTCCTCGCGATCGTCGTCTGGGAGCGCCGCCACTACTTCGAGGTCGTGATCAAGTCACGGCTGCAGACCGGCGGTGGATCGACGACGGCGCACTTCGGCGTCTACGACTTCATCCCGCAGGTGCTGCACCTGCATCCGCTGTTCGGCCTCGGGCTGAACAACTTCTCCGTGTACTACGAGTTCGTCACCGGCAAGACGAACTGGGGACCGCACTCGTTCTACGTGGCGCTGATCGTGGAGACGGGAGTCGTCGGCGCGGCGGTGTTCGCGCTGTTCGTCTTCTGGCTGTTTCGTCGCTTGGGCGTGGCGCGACGGCTCGGGCGCGCGTTCGCAGCCGCGGGCGACGCGCGGGCGCTGCGGCTCCGGCCGCTCGCCTGGGGGTTCACCGCCGCGCTGGTCGGGACGCTCGCCGCGAACGCCTTCTACCTGACGATGCAGTTCTATTACTTCTACGCGTTCGCGGCCCTCGCGCTCGCGTTGCCGAGCGTGTACGCGCAACCCGGCCGCCTGCGCGTCTAGAGGCGGTACCCTCCCGGCGATGGAGGACGTGCGGCGGCTCCCGCTCTCGCACCGCGCGCGCGAACTCGGTCTCGTCCGGCTCGTGGGCGGGCTCGCCGTCGCCGTGGTGCTCGTCGTCGTCGCGTGGCGCGCACCGGGCGCGGTCCACGACGCAGACTCCGGCGCGCGGGACCTCGCCGCGATGCCCGAGGACGAGCGCGACTTCCTCGGCGCGCGCTCCGCGGATGTCGACACGCGCATCTTCGTCCTCGCCGCCCGGAAGATTCCGCGCGACGCGACGTACGCCGTGATCACCGGGAACAAGGTCGGCGTCTCGACGCCGAACACGCTGTACGCGGTCGCGCCGTTCGCGCGTTACTACTTGCTGCCGCGGCGTCAGACGCCCGAGCCGACCGCGGCGGACTGGATCATCTCCTTCGGCGGCGACCTCGAGGCGCTGCAACTGACCTACGCCGAGCGCGACCAGGTCACGCCCGGAATCGAGCTCGCACGGGTCGCGCGGTGAACGAGTACGTCGGCATCGCGCTGCTCGACCTCGTCTACGCGGGCGTCGGGACGTGCGCCCTCGTCGGTCTCGGCCTCGTTCGCAGCGCGCGCTCGGCCGTCCTCTACGTGGGCCTCGCCGTGCTCGTCGGCTGGGCGCTCGTGGGGACGATCACCAGCATGCTCTTGATCGCCGGGCTCGCCGCGGTGGTCTGGCAGGTGCTGGCGGTCGGCCTGCTCGCGGCCGGCGCGTGTCTCGCGGCGGCTCGCCGTGTGCCGGCGGCCGTCACCCGCTTCGCGCCGAACCCCGGCGGGATCGCGACGTGGGTCGCGGCCGGCGGGGCCGGTGTCCTGCTCGTCCTGCTGGAGTCGCTCGGTCGGCGGGCGTTCTACTCGGAGCCGACGACCTGGGACGTCTGGTCGTTCTGGCTGCCGAAGGCGGAGTCGATCGTCTATTTCCACGGCCTCGACACGTCGGCCGGCGGCTTCAACAGCTTCGCGAACTCCGACTACCCGCCGTTCGCTCCCGCGGTCGACTCGTTGACCTACCGGTTCGCCGGCAGCGTCGACAACGGGATCATCCCGCTGCAGCACTGGGTGCTCGCGGTCGCGTTCTTCGGCGCGCTCGCGGTCCTGCTCGCACGCCGCGTCGCGCCGTGGATCCTCTGGCCGTCGCTCGCGCTCCTCGCGTTGATGCCGAGCTACCTCCACCTCGTCGGCTCGGCGCTGGCCGACGAGCCGCTTTCGGAGTGCGTCGCGCTCGCCGTCGTGTGCGCGGCGCTGTGGCTGCTCGACCGGGATCCACGGTTGATCGCAGTGGCCGCGGTGTTCTGCGTGGCGGCCACGCTGCTCAAGAACGAAGGTCTGCCCTTCGCGCTGTTGATCGCAGTCCTGCTGGCGCTGACGGCGCGCGGCCGCCGCGTGCGTGCGCCGCTCGTGCTCGCGGCCGCGGCGATCCTCGCGATCGTCCCCTGGAGGCTGTGGCTGAACGCGAACGAGGTCGCACGTACGCCGGCCTACGACACACACGATCTGCTGCGGCCCTCGTACCTGGCCGACCGGATCGACCGCCTGGGGACCTCGCTGCACGAGGCGACGCCGTACTTCTTCTCGTGGAGCGCATGGCTCCTCGCGTTGCCGCTCGCGCTCGCGCTCGGCGCCGCGCTCTTGCGCAGCCGGCCGTCGATCGGGTGGTTCGCACTGGGGACGACTCTCGTTGCCCTTGCAGGCAACATTGCGATCTACTGGGTGAGCACGTTCCCGATCCACTGGTACATCCGCACCACCGCGGATCGCACGTCGTCGACCATCGCCGTCTTCTGCGCGGCGCTCACGCCGCTTCTCGCGGCCGAGGCGCTTCGCGCGCGGCGAGAACGGATTGGGTAGCGACTCGATCGCGGCGCGCCGCGTCCGGACGCTGCAGCTCGCCTCGCCCGCGCTCCTCGGCGCGGCTGCGCTCCTCGTCGCGCTCGTCGCGGCGGGGGTCGCCTTGCAAACGCCGTGGCTGCCGCTCCAGGAGGCGGGCGCGGTCGGGGGAGCGCGCGATCTCGGCGCCGAGCCGGTGCGGGCGGGAGTGCTCTGGCAGCTCGTGCTCTGGCTTCCCGCGCACGTGCTCTCGGCCGGCGCGTTCCTCGGTCTGGCGAAGATCGTCGCCGCGCTCGCGTGGGTCGCGCTGGCGGTGCCGGCGGACGCCCTGGCGCGCCGCGCGGGGCTCGACCGGACGTGGTCGGCCGCCGTCGCCGCGCTGGCGGTTCTCTCCTGCGGTGCGGTCTACGGGACGACCGTCCTTCCCGACACGGTCGCCCTCCTGCTCGCCGCCGGCGCCGTTGCCGCCGCTGCGGAGACGCGCCGTCGCTGGGCGGTCGCGCTTGCGCTCGGCGCCGCGCTCGCGCGTCCGTGGTTTCTGCCCCTGGCGCCCGCCCTGCTCTGGGCGCTGGCGACGGTCGAGGAGCGGGCGGCGCTCCGCCGCTGGCCCGGCGCGGGCCTGGTCGCCGTCCTGGCGGGAGCGGTCTACGGCGCCTACGCGGTCTCCGGCGCCGACTCGTTCGGCGCCCTCCTGCGCGCCGGCGTCGCCTCGCTGGGGCTGGCGGCGCTCGCGGTAGGCGTCGTCCCCGCGGCCGCGGCGTGGGGAGCGATCTCGCCGCTCCGACGGCTCCTCGGCCCCGTCGTGCTCGCGGCGGGCGTCTCGGGTGCGCTCGCGGGCGGCGGCGGTCCCGTGCGCGCCGAGGACCGTGCGTCGCTGTTCGTCGTGCCGCTCGTTCTCGCGCTCGCTGCTACCTCGCTCCGCGGCCTCGACCGCGGCCGCGTGCGCGTTGCCGCCGTCGGAATCGCTGCCGCCGTCGTTCCCTTGCCGTGGCCGCTCCCGCGCGCCGAAGGCGGCGTGCTGGCCGGCGCGCTGTGGCGCCACCTGCACTCGCATCCGCTGTTGATCCTGCTCGTCGCCGCGCTCGCCCTCCTGCCGGCGGTCATCGACGTGCGACGCGCGCTCGCGGCCGGCGCGGCGCTCCTCGTCGCGACGTCGGCGGCGGCGTGGGCGGATGCCGGGCGGCAGTCGCACGATCTCCGCCTCGGCGTTCCACTGCCGCGCGGCCAGGTCGACGACGCCGTCGGGCCCGGCGCGCACGTGACGTGGGCGCTGACGGGCAACGCCGATCCACGGGCCGTCGCCGAGGCGCAGCTCTGGAACCGGTCGCTGCGCCGGGTCGTCCGCGTCGACCCGGCGGAGGCCGATCCCGCGTCGGGAGTCCTCGACGACCGGCGGACGGAGTACGCCCTCGGCGCCGTGCCGCTCGTCGGCACCCCGGTGGCGACGATCCCGCTCGGGACGATCACGCGTGTCGACGGCGAGGTTCGCGCCGCCGAGCTCGTCACCGGTCTCTATCCCGACGGCTGGAGCGGCTTCCAGGCGACGTACACGCGGCTCGCCGGTCCGGGCCGCGAGGCCACGCTCGAGATCACGGTCAGCCGCGAGACGTGGACCGGCCCGGACAAGCCCGCGCAGGTGAGCGCGGACGCGGCGCCGCTCGGCGGGCAGCCGTTCGCCGAGCGGGTGACGACGATCCACGCGCGCGAGACGTCAGTGCTTCGCGTCCCCGTGCCCGCGCCGCCGTTCCAGGTCGTCGTGCGCGTGTCGCCCACCTTCTCGCCCGCCGAGCTCGGCGTCGGCTCGGACACGCGCCAGCTCGGAGCGATCCTGACCTTCGCCTACGTGACGCGGTAGACGAAGCCGGGCGCCGCGGCGATGCGCGTCGCGCTGCCAGGCAGGCCGAGCGAGCGCAGCACCGAGGTCGCGTTCTCGGGCGACGAGGCGATGAAGTACGCCACGCGCTTGCCGTGGGCCTCGATCCAGCTCGCCGCCTGCTGGTCCGGCGGCAAGAAGCGATAGTCGGGCTCGCGCGCCCAGGGCGTGTAGAAGTGCACGAGGTGGAAGACGCGCGCGTCGCTCGCCTCCAGCTCGGTGACCGCGACGTCGTTTCCCCGCAGGCGCGGCTCGACCCACGCGTTGACGCGCTCGGTGAGGTTCGCGTCGTGTGAACGTGAACGGGCCTTGTCGATCTCGGTGCGGTAGGGGCGGTACACGCACGCGGCAACGAGGAGCACGCTCAACGCGACGCGCGCGACCGGCAGCGACTGCGCTGCGCGGATCGCGAGCGGGGCGGACAGCGCGATCGCCGCGGTGTAGTAGTGGATCTCGCCGAAGCGCATGTACGCGAGCAGGCCGAGCGCGAATGCGCCGGCCGCCCAGAGCACGACGGCAATGTCGCGCACCAGCAGCCCGCGCGCGAAGCCCACGGCGGCGACGATCAGAAGCACGTGCCAGTCGGCGAGCGTTCCCCACGCGCCGAACGCGGGGTGCGCGCCGGCGTTGACACCGCCGCCGGTGAGCGTGATCGCGGCCTGGCGCACGGTCGGTGCGGGCATGCTCGCGTAGAAGAGGTTGGGCACGACCATCCCACCGAGGAGCGCGGCGCTGCAGCCGATGGTTGCGGCGACGATCCCCGCGAAGCGCGTCGCACGGAACACGCGCCACGCGACGACGGCGGCGAGCGCGAGCGCGAGCGTTCCCGCGGCCAGCTCCGCGAGCGGCTTCGCCGCGGGCGGCGCGCTGAGCGCGTTCAGGACGACGGCGAGCGCGAGCGAGCAGCCGCCGACCGTCAGGACGAGCCGGCGATGCGTGGCGAGCCACGCACGGGCGCCCGCGACGAACTGCGTCCGCCAACCCGGCGGCGGTGGCCGGAGCAGAACCGCGATCACGAGCGGCAGCGCCAGCCCGACCGCCTGCACCTTGACCGAGAGGTCGTAGCCGAGCACGAACGCCGCGGCGAGGTAGAGCGGGCCGGAACGGCGTCGCGCCGCCTCCACGAGGAGACCCACGCAGGCGACGCCGAGCGCCGCGAGCAGCGGATCGGGCTTGACGACGGCGGCCCACGTGATCAAGTCGGGGGACGCGAGGAAGAGCAGGCCGCCGAGCAGTCCCCACCACGCGCTGCGCGTCACCCACGCGACGGTGACGAACGCGATCAGCACCGACAGGAGGTAGAGGAACGACCCGAAGACGCGCAGGTACGCGCGCGTCGTGTCGAGATTCGCGATCCACGCATCCGCCCGCGCCGCGCGATCGTCGCCGGAGACGAGCCACGCGCCCGTGAAGATCGCGGCGAGCCCCTCCTGCAACGGCGTCCCGGGATGGTCGTAGAAGTTGGAGCGGTCGCCGCGGAACAGCGTCAGCGCGCTGCCGACGTAGACCGCGTCGTAGTCGTAGCCGGACCACCACGGACTGCGGAGCGGCTGGAACGCAAGGAGCGACGCCGCGACTGCGACGAGAACGGCAGCCGCCGTCAGGCGCGCGCGCACGCGGCGAGTATACGGACGGCCGATGAGCTCACTTCTCCTTCCGCCGCGCGGCGCGTTGCCGAAGACGAACGACGAGGATCCCGTCGACTACTACTACGGCCTGACCGCGCCGCTGTACCGCGGACGGCTCACCGTCGCGGCAAGGTTGCTCGGCGCGCAGCACGGGTCGTTGCTCGACGTCGGCTACGGATCCGGGATCTTCTTCCCGGAGCTCGCGCGTCGCGCGGAGCGCCTTGTCGGCGTCGAGGTGCACGGCGAGGAGGAGCGCGTAGAGAACGCGTTGCGTGCGCTCGGCGTCGACGTCGAGCTACGCGCGGGCTCGATCCTCGAGCTGCCCGCGGCAGACGAGGAGTTCGACGCGGTCGTCTGCCTGAGCGTGCTCGAGCACCTGCGCGAGCTCGGGCGCGCGCTGGACGAGCTTCGCCGCGTCTTGCCGCGCGGGGGCGTCGCCGTCCTCGGCTTCCCCGTTCGGCAGCCGCTCACGGACGCGTTCTTCCGCCTCTTCGGCTTCGACCCGCGCGAGCTGCACCCGTCGAGCCACACGGACATCCTCCGCGCCGCCGAGAGCAGTCGCCGGTTCGCCGTCGAGAAGGTCGCGCACTTTCCGCGCCCGTTGCCGCTGGCGCTCAGCGGCTACGCGGCCTGCCGCCTGCGCGCGGTCTAGGGCGCCGAGATCCGGGCGACGCCGAACTGCGGCGTCGCGGCCTCCGGCACCGGCTCCGCCGAGAAGATCCCCGAGGCGAGGCGCAGGTCGCCCGGTCCGCTGAGCCCGACGGCGGCGGGGCCGAAGTAGAAGCGAACCTGCTTGCCCTGCGTGGTTGCCGTCGCGAGCGCGGGCGCGTAATCCGGCAGGAACGTGTAGGAGTGCGTGGGCGTGGATTCAACGAAGTTCTGCACCTCGCCCCAGT
>Ga0081539_10006086_pt1 | contig 11789 bp, 8 predicted proteins | sample TabmetS4T2R2_FD_71023 | JGI IMG/M metagenome (GOLD analysis project Ga0081539, IMG submission 71023) | Tabebuia heterophylla rhizosphere microbial communities from the University of Puerto Rico - S4T2R2 | ecosystem: Host-associated > Plants > Roots > Rhizosphere ...
CACATCGTGCGCTGGCTGACCTGGCGTTACCTCTGTATATCACCACCAACTACGACGATTTCATGACCCAGGCGCTCCGCTCGCGAGACAAGGACGCGCGGCAGGAACTATGTCGCTGGAATAAATTCATCGATGACCAGCCATCGTCACTCGAGACTGGGTTTGTTCCGACGGTCGCCAATCCGGTGGTATTTCATCTTCATGGCCACATTCCGATCGCCGAATCGCTGGTGTTGACAGAAGATGATTACATGGACTTCCTGGTCAACATCACGCGCAATGAGAAGTTACTGCCGCAGCGGATTCAAAAAGCACTGATGGGAAGTTCGTTACTCTTCATCGGCTATCGCATTTCTGACTGGAATTTTCGCGTGCTGCTGAAAAGTCTGGCCGGCTTCCTCGAGTCAGGCCTGCGTCGTACGCACTTCGCCGTCATCACCCCACCCACAGCAGCGACCGATCCCATGAAGCAAAAAGCGCAGGATTATCTTTCCGAGTATTACGAGAATATCGACGTGCGAGTCTATTGGGGCACGGCGAGGGAATTCACCGAGGAACTGCGACAACGTTTGTGACGGCGGACTGCAAAAAATGAGCGCGCGCGAAACAAAACCATTACAACGCCTGAAAGAGAGCGACTGGGACATTCTCATGCGGAGAATCCGAGACAAAAAATGTACTCCGATTCTCGGCACGGAAACGCGTTCGGAAGAGTTCATGATTCGCTCGGAAATCGCGCGCACGTGGGCGCAGGAATATGACTTCCCGCTGGCAAGCACCGTAAACCTGGCCCGCGTTTCCCGGTATGTCTCAGTGAAGTTCGATCCCGAGTTCACTAAAGAGGAGTTGGTTAAGCGACTGAGACAGGCTCCTCAGCCCAATTTCCAGGATGCAAACGATCCTTACCGAATCCTGGCGCGACTGCCTCTGCCCGTTTATATCACCACGAACTACGATGATTTTATGTTTCAGGCTCTTAAAAGCGCCGATAGGGATCCCAGGCGTGAAATATGTCGTTGGTGGAATACTGATGAGGTTGACGGACCGGCCTCGATCTTTGACCAGGGCTTCGATCCGACAGTTGCCAACCCCGTCGTTTTCCATTTCCATGGAGTCACGGCGGAGCTCGAGTCGCTGGTGCTCACCGAAGACGATTACTTCGAATTCCTGATCAACGTCTCGAGATATTCAATGGTGCCGCCGCGAATTCAACGGGCGATGGCCGGCACGTCGTTGCTGTTGCTCGGTTATCGCCTCGACGATTGGGACTTTCGCGTCATGTTTCACTTGCTGGCCAGCCATCTGAAAATCTCTACCAGCCAAACTCACGTGGCCGTGCAAATCGCACCCGTGGCAGACGAGGCGCCTGAGGAACAAAGAGAAAAGGCGCAGGCGTACCTCGATCTTTACTTCCAGCGATATAAAAACCTGAACCTGCGGATTTACTGGGGCTCGTGTCGCGACTTCATCACCGAGTTAGACAGGCGTTGGAGGAACTATGCCTAGCTTCGAGCCATACGTCGGCCCGCGTCCGTTCGAAGAAAATGATCGCGAGTTGTTCTTTGGCCGGGATCATGAGACGAACGATTTGGTGTCGCTCATTACGGCCCATCCGATCGTGCTGCTCTACGCACAGTCAGGAGCAGGTAAGACCTCGCTGGTCAAAGCGTCGCTGATTCCCAAGCTGATCAACGAAGAAGAGTTTGACGTGCTGCCGCCGATGCGCGTGCGCGAGCAGGTGGGCACCTCGATCGCGCCCGACAAGATAAAGAATATCTACTTCTTCAACGCCCTCGCAGGCGCGATTCACCAACAGTCCAAACAGCCGGTGACGCAAGATGAGCTGGCTGCACTGGCGCAGACGTCTTTTTCCGCTTTTCTCAAACAGCGCAAGGGGCTTGGCGATAAAGAGACGCTATCGACTCCGACCGTCGCTGTGTTCGATCAGTTTGAAGAGTTGTTTACGCTCTACCCCGAACGATGGGAAGAGAGGCTGCGATTTTTTGAACAGATACGAGACGCGCTCGCGGAACATCCTCTATTGAGAGTCTTGTTTTCCATGCGCGAGGACTTTATTGCCGAGCTCGACCCGTATGCATCCTGTTTACCCGAACGACTGCGTACGCGCTTCAGAATTGAACGGTTGAACCGGCGCAGCGCACTGGTAGCAGTGACGCAACCGCTGAAGACCGTCGCCACCAACAACGGCAACCGGCAATTTGCGGAGGGCGCCGCCGAGGAACTGATCGATAACTTACTCATAATGGAGGTCAAAACCCGCGACGGTATTAAAAAAGTGAAGGGTAAGTTCGTCGAAGCGTTGCAACTGCAGGTAGTCTGTCAATCCTTGTGGAACAGTCTGAAGCCCGGCCAACAATACATCACTAAGAAAGATCTCGAGACGTTCGGCGATCTGAACACTGCTCTGTCGGCGTTTTACGAGCGGGCGATTGAGAAAACCCACCTGCGTACGGGCATCAGGTCGGGCGCCCTGCGCCGGTGGTGCGAACGAAATCTCATTACGCCGGCCGAGACGCGCGCGCCTGTTTTCCGCGACGAAACCGAGACGCAGGGTCTCAAAAACGAAGCGGTGGATGAGCTGGAAAAACAGAGTCTGTTGCGGATGGAATTACGCGGCGGCGCACGCTGGTATGAACTGTCTCACGATCGCTTTGTGCAGGTCATCAAGCAGTCGAATCAAAAGTGGCTCTACGCGCTGCCCGGGACAACTCAAATCCTGCTGCGGTTAGAGGAGCGGGCCTTGAAATGGGACGAGAGCGATCGCCAGGATAAAGATTTGCTGAACGAAGCCGAGCTGTTCGAGGCGGAGCGCTGGCTCGCTACTCCTGAGGCGAGTGAATTGGAGCTGGGACCTCAGCTGAACGCGTTTCTTCGCGAAAGCCGTTACGCGGCCGAGGCCAAACGCCAACAGGAAAGTGACAGGCAAAAGCGCGTTGAGGAACAGGCGAAGACCGCGGAGCGATTCCGCAAGCTCACTTACACTCTTACCATCCTTTCGTTGCTGGCAGTCGCGTCTTTAGCGATCGCGTTATATCAATGGCGGAAGGCAAACGTTTTGAAAGCGCAGGCCGAGGAACAGAGGCAGCGAGCCGAAGAGCAAACGAAAAAGGTTCTTGAAGCTCAGCGGAAGGCGACGGAACTGGGTTCGACGGTTAGCACGCTTACGGAAAACCTCACTCGATCCGAAAAGATCAAGGAAGCACTAAACAAACTCGGTAACGGCGATTTGGAGGGCGCGTCAACCGCATTCCAGGCGATTCTAAACGAACGTGGCGATCCAGTCGTGCGCGCGGACGCCTACCGGGGACTGGCACAGATTGACTTCAAATCGGTTCGCTACAAAGACGCGGTGGGACATTACGACGACGCGCTCAATACGATCGGTTACAGTCCAGCCGGAAAGCGACTCCCCATCGAGATTCCCGCCGCCGATGAAGCGAAGTTTAAGGAAAAAGCCGCGTTCCTTCTGAAAGAGAAAGGCGACGTCTACCTCGCATGGGGAAACCAACTCCAACCGGAAAATCCTTTTGATACCCCTGGAGCGGCAGTGTTGGACAAGTACAAGAATGCAAGGGCATTTTACAGACTGGCCAAGGCTTTCGGCGGACCAGGCGTGCGCCAGGCGGCAGACGGAATTACTAAGGCTGAACAAGCGATAGCTGCTGCCCGCCCGCTAAAAGAGTGAGTACCCCTGCCCAGTACCGCGCGATCACCCGATCTTAATTCGCGTCAAATCGTCTTTCGATTCGGCAAGACCGGAGCCGTCGGGTTTTGGTATTAAGTGAGCATGTCAAGACTCTGCTTATCAACCTTGCTGCTGCCTAAGTTGGAGTCAGTTACCTGTGTAACTCCCACCAGCGAAAGCATCAGCCGCATCAGAAACTTGCGTTTTGAGAAAAGATAGTCGGAAGAAAAACGAACCGCGACGCGTCTCATAAGTATCGCTGTTGGTCGCGGGAGTAAATTGTGTACTCTGCCATTCGCCTATCCTTGTTCGCTTTCTTGCCGGCCGCGTTATTGTTCTTCGTCTCCTGCAATTTCAGCAACTTCGCTTTAACGCAAACGCAGACGTCGCTGTTCGCGAACGCACCCGGTTCGCCGATACCGATACCAAACGGGCCCGGCAACATACTGATCGCCGACATGAATAACGATCGAAAGCCCGACCTTGTCGTTGCCTGCGGCAGCACGCGCCGCATTCTTGTGCTACCGGGCAAAGGCGACGGCCAGTTTGGCGCGGCCGCGAGCGAGACGACCGTCCCTAACAATCCGGGCGAGCTGGCCATCGGCGACGTGAATCGTGACGGCAATCTCGACCTCGCTGTTGCTTCTCACGACAGTTATGGCATCGTGCTGTTACTCGGCGATGGTCGCGGCGGCCTGGCTGTTGCTGCGAATTCTCCGGTCGTAATGAAGCTGGGCGAACACCCACACACGCACGGCCTGGCGGTCGCCGATATGAACCGCGACAACAACCTCGATCTCGTCAACGTCAACAACAGCGATAACGATGTGGCGATCGCGCTCGGCGACGGACGTGGCAACTTCACGCGCGCTGCGCAGTCACCTTTTCCCGTTGGTCCCAGCCCGTATCCTTTTGGGATCGGCGACGTCAATAACGACGGCTGGCTGGACATCGTGGCGACGGCCACAGCAACCGGGCCGCAACGAAGAGAACAACTTCCTTTGAGCCGCGCGTTGACGCTGCTTTTGTCGGACGGGAAAGGTGGCTTTGCTCCGCGGCAACTTCCAATGCGCACCGGTGAGCCGTGGTTCGCGGCTATCGGTGACCTCAACGGCGATGGAAAAGCGGACGTCGTGGCTACGCATCACGAACTCAATGCCGTGACGGTAATGATCGGCAACGGCCGTGGCGACTTCGTCGAAGCGCAGGGCTCTCCATTTGATTTCGGGTTCGCCCTTTTCCACGTCGTCATCGCCGATGTGAATCGGGATAGAAAGAACGACGTCATCGGCACCACCGGAGACACCGTACGCGTCCTGCTCGGCGATGGACGCGGCGGACTCAAGCTGGACGCGCCGGTGCCCGTTGGCCGCGGCGCCTGGCGTCTCGCCGTCGGCGATCTCAACGGCGACGACAAACCGGATGTAGTTACCAGCGGTGCTGAAAGCAACAGCGTGAGTGTCCTGCTGGGCCGTTGATCGTCCAGTAACGTAGAATGAAGCACATGCGACTATTACTCGCGAGCTTCATACTGACGCTCACCTTGGCAACTCTCGCCGCCGCTCAAGATCGCAACACTTTCACGGTCGGAACCGCAACGGCTGCACGCGGCCAGAAAGTTACCGGCACGATCGAAGTTCCACCCGGCGCCGATCCCGGACTTAGCATCCCGGTCGCCGTCATTCATGGCGCGAAGCCTGGACCGGTGCTGGCGCTCGTCGCCGGTGCACACGGCACGGAATACACTTCCATCATCGCGCTCGAGAAACTGATCGCGCTGCTGAATCCAGCCGAAATCTCCGGCACCGTAATCATTGTCCCGCTCATCAATATTCAATCGTTCGAGCAAAAGGTGCCGCACGTCAACCCGGTGGATAAGAAAAGCATGAATCGCTTCTATCCGGGCCGGATGGATGGCAGTCAAACTGAGCGCGCTTCTTATCTCATCACGAAGCAAGTCGTGGAACAATGCGATCACTTGATCGATCTTCACGGCGGCGATTTGGACGAAAGCCTGCGGCCTTATAGTTATTGGACGAAAACCGGAAATGAGAAGCAGGACCAGATTTCGCGTGACATGGTCCTCGCTTTCGGTCTCGACCACATCATTATTTCTACGGACCGCCCGAAGGACCCGCAGGCCTCGCGGTATCTTGAAAACACGGCTACCACGCGCGGCAAACCCTCGATCACCGCGGAAGCCGGGCATGCGGGCACAGTCGAAACAGACGATCTCAACGCGCTCATCAACGGCTGTTTGAGTGTGATGCGTTATCTAAAAATGTTGCCGGGGCAGCCGGCGACGATCGAACATCCGGTCTGGATCGAAAAGGTCGTGACGTTGGCAAGCGAGCAAACGGGAATATTTTATCCGGCGATCAGACGTGGCACGTACGTCGAAGCAGGAATGAGAGTTGGTTACGTCACGGACTACGTCGGGAAAGTGATCTTCGAAGCGCGGGCGCCGGTGGCGGGCATTGTGCTTTACGTCTGTGCAGTGCCGTCGATGACCAAAGGCGCAACGATAGCGAACATCGGCGTAGTAGCTCGCTAACATTCACGTGTCAGCATACCAGCGTCGCGCTTCGGCAAGAGTCGACTTCACAAAACTATCTTTGGCACGCATGTAGCCGATATTGTCGAACCGATATTCGGCCGCGATGCGTCGCTTCAACTCTCCATACTCAGCCGCCTTCTCGTTATGCGCGCGCAGGTAGTCGCGGAACGCCAGCTTGTCTGGGATTTCCCGGTGTCCCTTTGCGTAAACGTGCACGTGATGTGAGCGGACACCGTTCGTCTCTTTAGTGAAATAGAACCGGCCGGGCGTGCCGGGGATCGTTGCGTCCAAACACTCGCCTCGCACACGGTAGCCGGCGTCTTCCATCGCGCGATCGAAAGCGTTGATGTCGTCAGTTTTATCGAGCATGACGAGGATGTCGATGATCGGTTTCGCGGCGAGACCCGGAACTGCGGTGCTGCCGATGTGCTGCATTTCAACCACTCGTTCCGCGAACACCACACGCAGGGTCGCAGCTTCTTCCTCGAAAGCAGCAACCCAACATGGATCGTAATCGACGACTTCAATTATGCGCGGCATCGGAGCTGACAGACTGGCTGCATAATCGGCTGAGCGGCGGTCATCTAAATACTAAACGTTTTGTGAGAGCGAATATGAACAGACGGCGCGAGGGTTCAGTCGTGCCGGCAGTACTCGGCGATCTCAGACCGGCTGTGCCAGTCTGAGAGTCAGAGTTCATCAACCAATGCGCAAACTAAAACTAGTGCAGCGGCGTCGAAAGGAGCCATTGTAAAGTAACAGATTCAAATCTATTCATGCCGAAGAGCTATCAAGGGATTCACTTTGGTAGCTCTTCGCGCCGGAACGTAGCAGGCGATCAAAGCAACGATGGTCAGCAGTATTGCCAACACACCGTACGTCACGATATCTGTGGGTCCGACGCCGAACAATAAACTCCGCAGCAATCTCGTTAGAGCAAGTGCTCCCAACAATCCTGCGGCGACACCCGCGGCGGTCAAGATCATTCCCTGCTTCAGCACCCACCGCAGAATCGAAGTTCTACTTGCACCCAGTGCGACGCGAATTCCGATCTCCCGCGTTCTTTGCGTAACTGAATACGCGATTACACCGTAGATACCCACGCCTGCCAGCAACAAGGCGAGCACTCCGAACAGTCCCACTAATTGCATCGCAAACTTCCGGCGACTTACTGATTCCGCGGCGATCTGCGTCATCGTGCGTTCACCGAAAACCGGCAAGTCCCGGTCGAGCGCGCGCACCTGATCGCGTACCGCCTGCGTCAGGCTTAAGGGCGCCACGTCGGTGCGCAGGTAAATGGCCATTGCGTAGGCGGGATTCTGAAAAATCGGATGGTAAAGATGAGGCTGATTGGGTTGGTCAAAGCCGTCGCTCTTCACGTTTCCGACAACCCCCACGACCGTCATCCACGGCGCGTCTGATTGCGGACCACCTCTCTTTATTCGCAGCCCGACCGGATCTCGGTTATTGAAGTAACGTGCCGCCAGTGCTTCGTCAATCAGCACTACCTGCGGCGCTTTGCGGTCGTCTGCATCGGTGAAGAACCGGCCGCGTTTCAGAGGCGTTTCCAGCGTGCGGAAGTAATCCGGCGAGACGACGCCGATCTGCGCTGTCGGAACGGCGTTGTTAGTAACAGCGTCACCTTCGATCGTGAAGCCGCCGGTGTTATGTTGACCAACGAGCGGAACACCATTGCCACTGCTGATCGCCGCGCTACGCACCCCCGGAATCCCACTCACTCGCCCGAGCAATTCCTTGATGAACCCAGCGCGCTTTACCGGATCTCGGTACGGGTCGAGCTCCGGATTGTTTGGCACCGGCAGCCAGACGCGAGTGAGTAATACGTTGTCAGGATTGAAACCCGGATTGACGTCGAGCAGCCGGCTGAAGCTGCGGAGCAGTAACCCCGCGCCGATCATCAGAATCAGTGACAAGGCAAACTCGAGCACGACCAGTCCACTGCGAAAACGATGCGTCGCCACGCCGAATCCCGACCCGTGACTACCATCCTTCAGATTCGCAACGACGTCCGGTCGCGATGATTGCAAAGCGGGAAAGAGTCCGAAAAGCAATCCCGTCACAGTCGAGATCAGAAACACAAAACCCAGCACGCTAAGATTGATTTGGATTTCATGAAGTCGGGGAATGTCAGCAGGAATAAAGTGGACGAACCCTTGCAACAGCAACGTGAGCACAAGCAGCGCCAGCGCGCCGCCAATAAATGAGAGCAGCAAACTCTCCGTCAGAAGCTGAACGATGAGACGGCGACGACTCGCCCCCAGCGCCAGTCGGATGGCCATTTCACGACGACGCGCCGACGAGCGGGCGAGCATCAGGTTAGCAAGGTTGACGCAGCCGATCAGTAATACCAAGCCGACGGCGGCCAGGACGACGTAGAGGATGGTTTGCACGTTGCCGACCAACTGCTGGTGCGCTGATAGCACGCGCACCGACCAACCCACCTGTGACGGATATTCTTTCGGAAACTCCGACTGAAGAGTGGCAACCAGACCATCCACCTTCGCCTGCGCCTGATTCAGGTCGACGCCATCTTTCAGGCGTCCAATCGCACCCGGAAGAATTCGGGCCGCACGTACCGGAGGACCGAAAGGGTTCGCTGAAAATCCGGCGGTGGCCCACATATCGACTTCATTGCGCAGGGTCTTGCCGGGATGACGAAATTCCGGAGGCATCACGCCGATAATCGTGTAAAGATCCGTGTCGGCATAAACTTTACGACCAAGAATATTTCGATCGCCGCCGAAAAGTCGTTTCCAAAGTCCATCGCTAATCACGACGCCCTCGGCAAAACCCTTCGCCTGCTGTTCTTCAGGACCGAACACCCGACCGAGTTGAGGTGTCGCGCCCAACAGCGCGAAGTAATTTGGACTTACGGCCAGCAGTTCGATTCGTTCCGGTCTTTCGGAGCCGGTTAGATTGGCGTCGACCGGCCAGACGGCGGATACCTGCTGGAAGGCGCCCGAACGTTCCTGCAAATCTTTGAGCTCATCGACCGACATCCCGACATCTTCAATCTGCCGGCCAGTTAAATCGTCGCGGATGATCACGATCTGTTCTGGTTTGGCAAACGGAAGCGGCCGCAGGACTACGGCGTTGACGACGCTGAAGATCGCCGTATTAGCGCCAATGCCGAAAGCGAGAGTCAGCACGGCAACGAGGGTGAATCCCAGGTTGTTACGCAACATGCGCGCTGCGTAGCGAACGTCATGAAGTAGAGTGTTCATTTGTCCGTTCCAGGCCTTTTTGGTGGAGTGATGGTTCGTTTACGTTTTTCGGTGGAATTAGTTCGGCGCGCGAGCTGGCGCAGACGAACTTATCTGATCAAAGGCAACGTTGCCGATGCGGTACTTCCGCCAGTCTTTGTAATCGAAGTGCCACCATTCGGCTTCATACACGGTGAAGCCCTCGGACTCCATCTCCCGGCGCAAGAGTTCGCGATGCCAGCGTTCGAGCGACGTGCCGCCGGGATAATCCGGATACGCGCGGTCGGTCGTTTCGTCGTACGTGCTCACCATCTCGACGGGCCTTCCCGTTCTGAGATCGTAGAGTGTGAGATCGACGGCGCAGCCGCGGTTGTGACGAGAACCTTTCGCGGGATCGGCAACGAATTTCTTCTTATCGTCCGGCGTCGCATCCCAAAATACTTTCGTCACGTACCACGGACGATAAGCGTCGTGAACCAACAGGCCATAACCCGCCGCCTTCAACTTGCGGTTGACCCGAACGAGTGCTTCCGCGGCCGGTCGTTGCATGAAGGCGCGCGACTCAGAATAGAAAACGGTGCCGAATAAGTTGTTCGTGGTGGCGTAGCGGATTTCGAGCTTGATGGTGGGATCGAGTTTCCGCAGCTCAATTAAATCAGCCGGCAGAAAGTCTCCGGTCTCTTCAGGCGGCGTTGCCGTACGTGCCTCTTTAAGAAGCTCCCGCACCGGACGCAGCGGTTCAACTCGAAGTTGAGTCGAGCCTTCTTCCGGGCCGAGCGGCCGGCGCCTGAAAACCGACTTTCCGATCTCGACCTGCGTCACTCGTCCACGCGCGTCGCGCGTGAAAACCGCGCTTTCACTCGCGCGTGCCGAGCCGGATGCGATCTTGAACTTGTCTTTCGAGATCTGTTGCAGCGCCGCGGATTCCTTGCGGTTGAAGAGCGCGAACAGTTTTCCGTCGCTTTCGAGAATGATGAGCGTCTGATCACCCAGCGTGTACTCACCAATCAGCGGCCTCCACGCCGGCGGCGCCGCGGCGGGTTTCGGCGGAAGCCCTGCGTTAAGCTGCGCCGCAAACTGTCGCTCGCTCGTGTTTACCCAAACCCACACGACGAGACACAAGCTCAAAACTTTTATTGCTCTTGAGAACGAACGTCGCATATAGAACCTCGCTGATTTACGCGCCCGAGATTGCCGACAAGTGAACCACAATACGCCAACGCAAACCAGATCCGCCTGTCAGTGTTAACGAATTAAAGTTGCGCATTCCTTTTTCACGCGGTATGAATTGCCATACCCGAAAACCGAGGACTGCCATGACGAAAGAATCTATTTTATGGCGCGCAATCTATTGGCCCGGCCATGAGGCCTGCAGCTTGTATCGACTCAACTCTGAGTGGCGCTTGGAGGGAACAGCGGTTTTCCTGTACGAGGGCCAGACCTGCCGGCTCTCTTACTCGATTGCATGTGACGCAAGTTGGCAGACGCGAAATGCAACGATTTCGGGTTGGGTCGGTGATAACGACATCAACCTCGGAGTAACCGTCGAAGCGAATCACGATTGGGAGGTGAACGGCGTGACTAAGACGGCCGTCAACGGGTGCATCGATCTGGATCTGAATTTCAGTCCTGCTACTAATCTCTTACCAATCCGGCGACTGAATCTTGAAATCGGGCAGCAGGCAGAAGTCAAGGCAGCGTGGTTGCGATTTCCAAGCTTTGAACTTGAACCACTTTCGCAAGTCTACGAGAGAATTAGTGAGTTTAAGTATCGCTATTCAAGTCGTGAAGGAAACTTCGTCGCTGAACTGACTGTAAATCGGGTGGGCTTTGTCACCGTCTATCCTCAACTGTGGGAACTCGAAGGCAGCGAGTGGGTGAGTGCCGCGATTCCTTTGGGTTCCTGAGACAGTATCTTGGTAGTGCTGCAGTTTGGTTTCACGCCGAAGGCGTAGGCTAATTTCAGCCCAGGGTTGGAGGCAACCGACAACCCTGGGGTGAATGCGGAATACATAACAAACCCTGAAAGGGTTCACGCCGTGGCAAACCCTTTCAGGGTTTTCGTCACTATTTATTTATTTCCAGGGTTGTCGCTTCGCTCCAACCCTGGGCTGAAATTAGCCCACACCTTCGGCGTGACATTCAAAGCACTACCGTATCTCTGCAGCAGTACCGTTTCTCTGCAGCAGTACCGTTTCTCTGCAGCAGTACCGTTTCTCTGCAGCACTACCGTTTCTCTCTGCCTATTGACAACCGCTTGTATTAGGCATAGAAGTTTAGTCGCCCAATCTTTTATTCCCCC
>Ga0081539_10006087_pt1 | contig 11789 bp, 7 predicted proteins | sample TabmetS4T2R2_FD_71023 | JGI IMG/M metagenome (GOLD analysis project Ga0081539, IMG submission 71023) | Tabebuia heterophylla rhizosphere microbial communities from the University of Puerto Rico - S4T2R2 | ecosystem: Host-associated > Plants > Roots > Rhizosphere ...
GACGCCGAGCGCCGCCCGCACCGATCGATCACGGCCGCGGTCCACTACTCTGATTCCATGCCACGGAACCCGGGATCGTGACTGACTGGGCCGACGAGCTTGCTGCCCGCGTCCGGGCCGCGGGGCCGCAGGTCGTCAACGACTCGAAGACTCCGTCGGGCACCGTCCACGTCGGCAGCCTGCGCGGGCCGGTCCTCGTCGATGTCATCGCGCGCGCCCTGCGCGCCAACGACATCCCGACGACCTACCTCTACGGCGTCGACGACATGGACCCGATGGACGCCCAGTCATTGCTGACACCGGATGCGGTCGAGGCCGCGATGGGCAAGCCGCTGGCACACATTCCCGACCAAGAAGCCGACGGCCACGACTCCTACGCCCGCCATCACGCGGAGACGTTCATCAAGACCTTCGCGGGCCTCGGCGTCCTGCCGGATCGCTATTACTGGATGAGCGAGATCTACCCGACCGGCGCGCTGGACCCGTACATCAGGACCGCCCTCGACAAGGCCGATCTCGTCCGCGACATCTACCGCCGCGTGGCCAACGTCCAACACCCCTCGACCTGGCATCCGATCAGCGTCATCTGCGAGAACTGCGGCAAGGTGGGTACGACGATCGTCACCGAGTGGGACGGCGAGCAGGTCCACTACGAGTGCCGCAAGGACCTCGTGAAGTGGGCGACGGGCTGCGGCCGCAGTGGTTGGACTTCGCCCTTCGGCGGCCGGGCGAAGCTGCCGTGGAACCTCGAATGGGCCGCTCAGTGGAGCCTTTTCGGTGTCACGATCGAACCGTGTGGGAAGGATCTGTCGACCGCGGGCGGATCCCGCGACCGAAGCGATGCGATCGCCCGCGAGGTCTTCGAACGCGAGCCGCCGATCAACGTCGCCTACGAGTTCCTCAACATCGCCGGCCGCAAGATGTCGACATCGAAGGGTCGTGGTGCGGCGGCTCATTCGATCGCCGACGTGGTTCCTCCTGAACAGCTGCGCTTCCTCTTCGTTCGGCCGCGCCCGAACCACGCCATCGAGTTCGATCCCGAGGGAACGGACGCGATCCCGCGCCTCGTCGACGAGTTCGATCGCCTGGCCGCGGCGACCGCCGGCAAGGAGGTCAAGGGCGAACTCCCGGCGGGCTATGAGAGCGTCTTCCGGTACTCGCTCGTCGATCCGACAGCAGATGTGGAGGCGGAGGCGGGCGTGTATCGACCGCCGTTCGCCCATCTCGCACTGCTCGTCCAGGTCCCGGGTGTCGACGTCCGGTCACGCGTCGAGGCGGAGAAGGGCAGCCCGCTCACGGATCGCGAGCTCGAAATACTCGACGAGCGCACGCGGAGCGTTCAGCTCTGGCTTCGGGACTTTGCCCCGGATCGAGCTCGGATCGAGGTTCGCCGCGACGGTCTCCCCCAGGAGGCAGCCGGCCTCGACGATCGACAAAGGGAGTTCCTGGCGCGGCTGACCGACGAGGTCGCGCGCGCCCAGCCGACGACCGGCGACCAGTGGCAAGCGGCGATCTTCGCGGTGGCGAGCGACCTCGGCCTGGACGCCCGGCAGGCGTTCAGCGCCCTCTACCTCGCGTTCCTCGGCCGGATGAACGGCCCGCGCGCAGGGTGGCTGCTCGCGAGCCTCGACCGGGACTTCGTCGTCGCGCGGCTGCGCGAGGCAGCCGGGGTTGGGACGCCCGCATGAGCGTCGGGCTGCAGCGGCTCCGGGACGAGCCGGGCGTCATCCGCAAGGGCGCGATCGACAAGGGTGAGGACCCCTCGCTCGTCGATCGGGCGCTCGAGGCGGACGCTCGACGCCGCGAGCTCCTGGCGGAGGGCGACGCCCTAAAGGCTGAGCGGAACACCGCCTCGAAGCGGATCGGCGAGGCGATCCGGAATGGGGCAAAGCCGGATGGCCCCGAGGTCGCGGACCTCAAGGCGCGTTCGGTTGCGGCAGGCGAGCGAATCACGGCCATCGATGCCGACCTCGCGGGCGTCGAAGCCGAGGTCGAGGATCTCCTCCTGCGGATCCCGAACCCCGCCGACCCCGGGGTTCCCATCGGCGGCGAGGAGGCTAACGTCACGGTTCGACTCTGGGGCGACCAGCTCCCCAACCAGGAGGACGGCTGGACGCGAAAGCCGCACTGGGAGCTCGCCGAGCAGCTCGACATCATCGACAACGCGCGCGGCGCGAAGATCAGCGGCTCCGGGTTCCCGGTCTACAAGGGCGCGGGCTCACGACTGCAACGCGCCCTGATCAACTGGTTCCTCGACGTCCACGTCGGCGAGAACGGCTTCACGGAGATCTGGCCGCCGGCGGTTGTCAACACTGATTCCGCGCGCGGAACCGGCCAGATCCCGGACAAGGAAGACCAGATGTACGTCGTGACGCGCGACGAGCTCTATCTGGTCCCGACGGCCGAGGTGCCGGTCACGAACCTCCACCGGGACGAGATCTTCGAGTCGTCCGCGCTGCCGGTCCGCTACGCCGCCTACTCGCCCTGCTTCCGGCGCGAGGCCGGCGCCGCGGGCAAGGACACCAGGGGCATCCTCCGCGTCCACCAGTTCGACAAGGTCGAGATGGTGTTGTTCGAGCGACCGGGTGAGTCGGAGCAGGCACTCGAATGGATGACCGAACGCGCAGAAATCCTTCTCCAGCGGCTCGGTCTGGCCTACCGCGTTCTCCTGATGAGTACCCGCGAGATGGGCTTCGTCCAGGCGAAGAAGTACGACCTCGAGGTCTGGTCGCCCGGGGTCGAACGCTGGCTCGAGGTCAGCTCGTGCTCGAACTTCCGGGACTACCAGGCCCGCCGCATGGCAATTCGCTACCGGCCTGAGCCAGGCGCCAAGCCGGAGCTGGTCCACACGCTCAACGGCTCGGGGCTTGCCCTCGCCCGAACGGTCGCCGCGATCCTCGAGACCTACCAGCGCGAAGACGGCACGATTGTCGTCCCGGAGCCTCTCCGCGGGTACATCGGTCGCGACACCCTGTAGGAAGTCGCGACCTTGGCCTGCCGGCAGTCGCGATCAATCCCGATCGCCCGGGCGATCCCGAATCCCTGCGTCGCCACGGGATCGAGCCGATCACGATGCCCGGCGTCGGTCACTTCCCGATGCTCGAGGACCCAGCTCGGTTCAACGCCGTCCTGCAAGACGCTGTGGACGAGCTAACGGCGGGATCGTCGCCACGCGCGCGATAATCCCGCGCGGAGAGGTGGCAGAGCGGTCGAATGCGGCGGTCTTGAAAACCGTTGACCGAAAGGTCCGTGGGTTCGAATCCCACCCTCTCCGCCAGCGATGGTTGGCGCACGCGCCGCCCTGACCGGCCGGACCGCTAGTCGTCCAGGCTGCCCATCGACAGGTTGACGATCGTGCCGGTGATCCCACTCGCCTCGTCCGACGCGAGGAACGCTGCCACGTTCGCCACCTCCGCTAGCGTCGAGAGCCGGCGCGTGTGTGTCCGGCTCGCGAGCGCCTCCTGGAATTGTTCCCACGTCATCCCTGACGCCTTCGCGTACCCCTCGAATGATTCCTTGATCCGGCTCGTCTCGGGCATGCCCTGAGGACGGAGGCCGATGACTCGGATGCCCTGCGGTGCCAGCTCTGCCGACAGGCCACGCGTCAACGCCTCGACCGCGGCCATCGCCGGGCCTCCACCGCCGACCAGCGGCGTGCCGGTCCGCGACGGGGTCGAGGTGATCGCCATGATCACCCCGGATCGATTGGGGATCATGCGGCGGGCGGCCAGTCGGGCGGTCAGGAAGTACGACCGCGTGTACGTCGCGATCGGCAGCGAGAACTGCTCGACGTCCAGGTCGACGAGGGACAACCGCTTCTGCGGGTTGGGCAGACCGATGGCGTTGAAGGCGATATCGAGACGGCCCGCCTCGTCGATGACGCCCTGGAGGTGGCCGTCGATCGAGTCCTCGTCGAGCGCATCGACCTCCGCTGCTTCGGCCGAACCGCCTTCCCCGACGAATTCGCTGGCAAGTGCGTCGAGTGGCTCCAGCCGACGCCCGGCAAGAAACAGCCGCGCTCCTTCGCGAGCAAATGCCCGTGCGACCGCGCCGCCGACGGAACCACCCGCTCCGTAGACGACCGCGACCTTTCCCGTCAGCAGCGACACTGTCCGCGCCTCGACCCTGTTTCCAACGGAGCCAGCCTACGAGCACAAGCGGGCACATCAAAGGACCAATCATGGCTCGTCGAACGGGGCCAATGGACAATGCCGCCACACAAGCTGAGAAGGGCCCTGTCCTCACCACCGCCGGGGGAAACGATGTCTTCGGTCGGAGCCCTTCTCGACCTCCAGTAGACACGGATGAGCAACGTTCACGGTGTTCCGTGCGGGACACGGTCCTCGTCAGTTGGACGACGCGACCGGGGATGCAGACTGGGCGACGAGGGGCGCTTGACGGCCTCCCGACGCGACCCTAGACTCGCGCCCTTATCGCGAATAGCGGGCTGTGAACGGGACGAGTACCCGTCGCACGTCGCCAGAGAGACCCGGTGGCTGGTGGAAACCGGGGCGACGACGGCAGGGAATGGACCCGGGAGCCTCCGGACCGAACGGCATCGCCAAGTAGGCTCCGGCGCAGAGCGCCAGCGTTACAGGGCAGCGCCGATCGGCGAGTCGAACGAATCGCCTGTCGGTCAGGAGAGTGCGGCATCGCCGAATGAGGGTGGCACCGCGGAAGGCACGACCTTTCGTCCCGGATGACGAAGGTCGTTTCTGATTCTCGGAGCGAACAGGCCCGAGAGCACCACGAGCGCGGGAACAACCCGGAGGCAGCCGACATGACAACCGATCCGCTCAGCCTCGCCGAGGCCAAACGGCTTGCCGCCAACGCCGACACAATCCTCCTGCGCGCCAGCCGGCCGGCCGATCTCGACACACCCATCGGCGCCTTTCTTCGGCTGGATGATGGCCAGCCCGCGTATCTCCTCGAATCAGTCGAGGGTGGCGAGCGCCTTGGCCGCTATTCCTTCCTCGGCGTCGGCCCGCGGCGGCTCCTCGAGGTCCGCGACGGGACGGCAACCGTTCAGGCCAGGCCCGTGACCGTCGACCGTTACGCGCCCGACCTGCCGGTCGACACGATCCGAGTTCCTGATCCGCTTGCGGCGATCCGCACGTTCGTTGCCCGCCGCCGTGTCGAGCCGATCGAGGGCATGCCGCGCTTCACCGGCGGCGCGGTCGGCGCCCTTGCCTACGACGCCGTGAGCGCGTTCGAGCCGACCGTCCCGCAGCCGGATCGCGATCCGCTCGGGGTTCCTGCGGCGGCGTTCATCGAGACGGACCTCGTCATCGTCGTCGACCATCTGATGCATGAGCTCTCAGCGATCGCCTCGCTCCATACGGATGCACCCGATTTCGAAGGGCGATATCGGATCGCGGAGGCGGCGATCTTCGATGCCCTCGACCGGACCGCCCGACCGAGTGCGGCCGAGCTTTCCAACGGGCCTGGCTCGCGCTCGAACGGCGCATCGACGCCCCAGCCGCAGCCGGTCGAAACGAGCCTCGGGCGCGAGGAGTACATCCACGCAGTCGAGGTCGCCAAGGATGCGATCGCAGCAGGCGAGGCGATCCAGGTCGTCCTCGCGCGGCGCCAGTCCTTCGACCTGCCGAAGGATCCGGCGACCAATGAACCACTCGACGGGATCGCCCTGTACCGGGCCCTCCGCCGGGTGAACCCCTCGCCGTACCTGTTCTTCGTCCGGACGCCCGCGTTCGAGGTCGTCGGCGCGAGCCCGGAGCTGCTTCTCCAGGTCGAGGGCGACAAGCTGACGACCCATCCGATCGCCGGCACGCGGCCGCGCGGCAAGGACGCCCGCGAGGACGAGCTGCTCTCGGAGCAGCTGCAGCGCGATCCGAAGGAGCGCGCGGAGCACGTCATGCTCGTCGACCTCGGGCGGAACGACCTTGGCCGGGTCGCTCGCCCGGGCACAGTGACCGTCAGCAAGTACATGGAGGTCGAGCGATACAGCCACGTCCTTCACCTCGTGTCGCACGTCGAAGGTCGGCTGCGACCCGACATGGACGCCCTCGATGCGCTGCGGGCGGTCTTCCCGGCGGGGACCCTCTCGGGTGCCCCGAAGGTGCGGGCGATGCAGCTGATCTCCGCCGCCGAAGGCGAGCGGCGCGGTCTGTACGGCGGCGCCGTCGGCTATCTCGGCTACGACGGCAACCTCGACACGGCGATCACGATCCGGAGCGCGGTCCTGAAGGACGGCCAGGCCCACGTCCACACAGGAGCCGGGATCGTCGCCGGCAGCGTGCCCCAGTCCGAATTCGAGGAGACCGAGCACAAGGCCGCGGCCCTCCGACGAGCGATCGATCTCGCCGCCAAACTCCCGGAGGCGCCGCGAACGCGGGCCGCCGAACCCGCCGGAGCGCCCACGTGATCCTCGTCGTCGACAACTACGACTCGTTCACGTTCAACCTCGTCCAGGCGCTCATGGCCGCCGGCGCCGACGTCCGCGTCGTCCGCAACGATGCCATCGATCGAGCCGGCCTCGAGGAGCTCGCGGCCGACGAGGAGGCCGGTCTCCGGGGCATCGTCATCTCGCCCGGACCCGGTGATCCCGACGATGCCGGCGTTTCGGTGGATGCCGTGCACGTGGCGCGCGAGCGCGAGATCCCGCTGCTCGGCGTCTGTCTCGGGATGCAATCGATGGCCGCCGCCTACGGAGCGTCGATCGTCCGCGCTCCGACCCTCGTCCACGGCCAGGCGTCCGAGGTGACCCACGACGGCGCGGGTCTGCTCGAGGGCATGCCGCCCTCCTTCATGGCGGCTCGCTATCACTCGCTCGCAGTTGACTCGACAACGCTGCCCGACGAGCTTCGAGTCACGGCCATGAGCGAGGCCGACCGTGTCGTCATGGGCATCCGCCATGTCTCGCTGCCGATGGAGGGTGTCCAGTTCCATCCCGAGTCGGTGCTCACCCCACAGGGCCCGCATCTACTCGCGAACTTCCTGCGACTTGCCGGCGAGGGCGAGGCGGCCCGGCTCGACGCGGCGACCGGCTCATTCGCGACCCAGGGCATGAGCGAGGAGCCGGTTTCTGACGACTCGGCAGCGGACCCCCTCCCCGCAGGAGTTTCGTCATGAGCGATGAGGTCCGCGCCGCGCTGAACACCGTCGTCGAGGGTGGCACGCTCAGCGTGGACGAGGCGCGCCTCGCGATGGGCTCAGTCATGGACGGCGAAGCGACGCCCGCTCAGCTTGCGGCCCTCCTCGTCGCCCTCCGGATGCGTGGCGAGACGGTGGAGGAGCTGGCCGGTTTCGCGTCTGCGATGCGCGAGCGATCGGTCAAGGTCGACGCACCCGAGGGCACGATCGACACCTGCGGCACCGGCGGCGATGGCAGCGGGACCTTCAACATCTCGACCGCTGCCGCCCTGGTCGTGGCGGCTGCAGGCGTCCCGGTCGCCAAGCATGGCAACCGGGCCATGACCTCCCGGTCGGGCTCCGCGGACGTCCTCGAGGCCCTCGGCGTCCGAACCGACCACGACGCCACCTCGGCCGGCCGAGCGCTTCGGGAGCTCGGCTTCGCGTTCCTGTTTGCGCCGGGCTTCCATCCGGCGATGCGTCATGCCGGGCCGACGCGCCGGGAGATCGGCGTTCGGACCGCGTTCAACCTGATCGGCCCGCTGACGAACCCGGCCGGCGCGACCCAGCAGGTCGTCGGGGTAGGGGACCCGGCGGCCGCGCCGCGGCTAGCGGAGGTGCTGCGCATCCTCGGCACGGAGCGCTCGTTCGTGGTTCGCGGAGACGGTGTCGACGAGCTGCCACTCGATGGGTCCGGTGTCCTATACCACGCCTCGCCCGAGGCCGTCGTTCGCCACGAGATCGACGCGCGGAAGCTCGGTTTGGCGGCCGCCCCGACGGCCGCCCTCTCGGGCGGCGACCCGGCAACGAACGCGCGTCTCGTCGAGGCGGTCTTCGGAGGCGAATCGGGGGCGAGGCGCGACGTTGTCCTCCTGAACGCCGCGGCCGGTCTCCTGGCTGCCGGGCGGGTCGGGCAGATGGAGGAGGGCCTCGAGGTCGCGGCGTTGACGATCGATTCGGGCCTTGCTCGCGAGCTGCTCGCTCGCCTCCGCGAGGAGAAGCGCGTCGCCGACGAGGCGAAAGCCCGCGAGACGGAGACGGCCCCGGCATGACGATCGCCGAGCGACCCAGCGCCCGCACCCGGCGATCGCGGCGCGACGTGCTGTCCGAGATCGCCGAACGGCGTCGTCAGGATCTCGCTTCGCTCCTCGAGCATGCCCCCGCCGGGGACGGCCCGCCGCCGCGCCAGATTGCGGAGCGCCTCGCCGAGCCCGGCCTGCACGTGATCGCAGAGGTCAAGCGCCGTTCGCCATCGGCCGGTTCGATCGCCACCGCGGACGATGACCTCATCGCCCGCGCCCGGGCCTACGAACGCGGTGGCGCGGCGGCGATCAGCGTCCTGTGCGAGCCGCATTGGTTCGGCGGCTCGATGGATGACCTCGCTGCAGTGCGTGAAGCCGTATCGGTCCCCGTGCTCGCGAAGGAATTCGTCGTCGACCCGCGGCAGCTGCCGATGCTCAGGGCGGCCGGCGCGGACCTCGTGCTGCTCATCGCATCGCTCCACCCGGCACGGCGTCTGCGTCGCTTCGTCGATCAGGCCCGCGACCTCGGGCTGGAGCCCCTGGTCGAGGCCCATGACGAGCGAGAGCTCAGCGCTGCCATCGACAGCGGGACGCGCCTGATCGGCGTCAACAACCGAGACCTTCGAACGCTCGCGGTCGACCCTGAGCGGTCGATCCGTCTCCGGACGCTGATCCCCGATGACCGGTTGACCGTCGCGGAGTCGGGTGTCCGGCAGACCTCGACGGTCGCCGCGTGGCGAGCGGCCGGCTTCGATGGCGGCCTCATCGGCGAAGCGCTCGTTCGATCGGCAGATCCGGCCGCCGCGGTGAGAGCGTTTGTTTCGGCCGGTCGCCCGCCCGACGACATCGTCAATCGCGCCAATCGAGCCACCGTGAAGATCTGCGGTGTCACGGACGCAGCCGGAATTTTCGCGGCGGTGCGTGCCGGTGCAGAGGCGATCGGCTTGAACTTCGTGCCCGGAACGCCCCGCGCGCTCGCCCTCGACGAAGGCATCGAGCTTGCGCGACTGGCGCGCGCCTCGAGCCAGGCCGGTCGGCCAACGCTCGTCGTGGCGATCACGGCCAATCGGACCGCCAAGGAACTGGTCGACATCGCCGCGGCCATCCAGCCGGATGCGATCCAGCTCAGCGGCTCCGAGCCCCTGGAGCTCGCCAACTCGCTGCCGACACCCGTCTGGAAAGTGCTCCATCTGCCGCCCGACGAGCCGGATGATGTCGATGCCGTCGCTCACGAGGTCGTCGAGCGCGCCCGGGCGTGGCAGGAGGCCGGGGCGGTACGCATCCACCTCGACACGGCCGGTGGACCACATCCCGGTGGCACGGGGCGGCGGCCGGCGACACGGCTGGCTGCCGCGGTTGCTCGCGAGGTCCCCGTCACGCTCGCGGGTGGGCTGGATCCGGCGTCGGTCGCCAGCGCCCTCCGCGAGATCCCGGCGGTCGGTGTCGACGTGGCCTCGGGCGTCGAGGCGCCGCGCAGCCCCGGCCAGCGTGCCCGCAAGGATCCGTTCCAGGTCGCCCTGTTCGTAAAGCGGGCACGGGCCGCTCGCGACGACCGCCCGAACACGAGGCCGCGGCCGACACCCGTTGATGGTGGCCTCCTGGACGTCGATGGCGGTGGCCGGTGGGGCGTCGATCGAGCCTTCGGCGGGCGCTACGTGCCGGAGACCCTCATGTTCGCCCTCGAGCAGCTCGAGCGGGCTTACGCAGATCTCCGAAACGATCCCCGGTTCTGGTCCGAGCTACGGCACCTCCTCGCCACATATGCCGGCCGCGAGACGCCGATCTACCGCGCCGACAGACTTGCCAACGAGGCCCTGGAGCGAGCTCGTTCGGCCGGCGGGACCACGATCCCCCAGGCGCTCCGCGTCTACCTCAAGCGCGAGGACCTCGCGCACACTGGCGCCCACAAGATCAACAACGCCCTCGGTCAGGCGCTGCTCACCCGCCGACTCGGGAAGACGCGCGTCATCGCCGAGACCGGCGCCGGCCAGCACGGGGTGGCGACGGCGACGGCCTGCGCCCTGCTGAAGCTGCCGTGCGTCGTCTACATGGGTGCCGAGGACATCGAGCGCCAGCAGCCCAATGTCCTTCGGATGCGTGCGCTCGGCGCCGAGGTGCGTTCCGTCACGAGTGGTAGCGCGACACTCAAGGACGCGATCAACGACGCGATGCGCGACTGGGTCACGAACGTCGAGACGACCCATTACGTCCTCGGTTCGGCGATGGGCCCGCACCCGTACCCGACGATCGTCCGCGATTTGCAGCGGCGAATCGGTGACGAGGCCGCGGTCCAGGTGGTGGTCGCCGAGGGGCGTCTGCCCGATCTCGTCCTGGCGTGCGTCGGTGGCGGGTCGAACGCGATCGGGCTGCTCGATCGGTTCATCGGTGAGCCGTCGGTCCGGCTCGCCGTCGCCGAGGCCGCAGGCGACGGGATCGAGACCGGCCACCATGCTGCGGCCCTGGCCGGTGGCTCGGCCGGGATCCTCCACGGCGCCCGCTCGCTCATGCTTCAGGATGCCGACGGCCAGGTCCTGGAGGCGCACTCTGCGAGTGCGGGTCTCGATTACCCGGGTGTCGGGCCGCAGATCGCCGGGCTCGTCACCGCGGGTCGGGTCGAGCTCGCCGCGGCGACCGACGACGACGCCTTCGAGGCGATGGAGTGGCTGGCCCGAACCGAGGGCATCCTGCCGGCACTCGAAAGCGCTCACGCCCTGGCCGTGCTACCGCGGCTGCTCTCTGGGCGGGCCGGCAGCGGACGGCCATTCCCGTCGGAGGCCGTCGTCCTGATCGGCCTCTCGGGGCGCGGCGACAAGGACCTCGCGCCATTCGGCCACTGGCGGGAGCGCCACGTCGATCCCGCCAACGGATGAGCGTCCTCGCCCCGGTCCGGACCGGCACCAACGAGACACGCGGCGCACAGACGATCGCGGGGGCGTTCGGGCAGGCCCGCGGCAACAACCGGATCGCACTCGTGCCGTACATCGTCGCCGGCTACCCAGACGCCGAAACGAGTTTCGAGATCGCGCTGACCGCCGCCGACGCGGGCGCCGACCTGCTCGAGATCGGCCTGCCCTACTCGGATCCCCTTGCCGACGGGGCGACGCTCCAGCGGGCCTCATCCGCGGCGATCCGCAACGGCCAGACATTCGAGGCCTCGCTGCGACTCGTCGAGCGGATCGCCGCCGCCCGCCCGGATGTGCCGCTCGTGCCGATGGGCTACGCGAACCAGATCATCGGCGGTGGCGACGGCACCGCGACGGCGAAACGGCTGGCCGACGCCGGGGCCAGGGGCCTCATTGTTGCGGACCTCACCCCCGACGAGGGCGCTCCCTTCGAGGCGGTGGCCCGCGCCGCCGAGCTGGCGGTTGTCTACCTCGTCGCTCCGACGACGACGCCGGAACGGCGGGCGATGATCGCGGCCCGCACCGGCGGGTTCCTGTATTGCGTTTCGCTGATCGGTGTGACCGGCGCTCGGACGATGCTGCCATCCGCCGTCGGGCGGCTGGTCCGGCAGGTCAAGGCCGTGTCCCCGGTGCCGGTCGGGGTCGGGTTCGGGATCAGCCGTCCCGAGCATGTCCGCGCCCTGACAAAGGCCGGTGCCGACGGCGCGATCGTCGCGTCGGCGTTCGTCGACGCGTTGGGCGATGACGGCCGGGATGTTGCCGCACTGAAGCG
>Ga0081539_10006088_pt1 | contig 11789 bp, 9 predicted proteins | sample TabmetS4T2R2_FD_71023 | JGI IMG/M metagenome (GOLD analysis project Ga0081539, IMG submission 71023) | Tabebuia heterophylla rhizosphere microbial communities from the University of Puerto Rico - S4T2R2 | ecosystem: Host-associated > Plants > Roots > Rhizosphere ...
GGTCCGCCCGCGGGCCGCGTCGTAAAGGATCGGCGTGCGGGGGCGATGAATGGGACGCACCTTCCCCATCGCCATGAGGCCTTCCATGCATCTCAGCGTCCGCGGCAAGCTCCTCGCGAGCTTCGCCACCATCCTCCTCCTGAGCTTCGCCATCGGCGTGCTCGCGCTCGTCCGGCTCGGCAGCGTGAACGACCAGGTGAGCGACCTCGCTCGTCGCGTCGTGCCCGCGACGGAGAACATGGGACAGGCGACCACGATCACGAACAAGGTCCGCAAGGATCAGATGCACTACGTGCTCTCGACGCCGAAGGACCGCCCCGGCGTCCTGGAGGACCTCGCGGGCGACGCGGAGGACTTCGCCAACGTCCTCGCGACGTTCCCGAAGGGCTCGCCCGACGCCGCCGACGCGGCGCGGCTGAAGTCGGCGCTGGACGCCTACATCGCGTCGGCCAAGCCCTACAAGGCGATGGCGGACAGCGGCAAGATCTTCGAGTCCGGCGACTTCCTGAGCTCCGGCGCCCCGGACAAGGCGTGGGACGTGGTGAAGGCCGCCATGAAGACGTGGCAGGAGAACGCGATCGTCCGCGCCGCCGCGACCGCCAAGAAGGCCGAGGCGTCCGCCGCCACGACCAAGCGCGTCATCATCGGCGCCCTCGTCGTCTCGCTGCTCGCCGCCGCCGCGCTGGCTCTGCTGCTGTCGCGGGCCATCACGCGCGGCATCCGCCTCGCGCTCGACCGCCTCGGCATGCTGTCCGACACGGACACGACCGAGCTGCGCGCTGGTCTGGAGGCGCTGGGCGAGGGTGACCTCACCCGCGAGGTCGCGACCGTGACGCCGGCGATCGAGCGTCACGCCCACGACGAGCTCGGCCAGCTCACCCGGATGGTCGAGGCGATCCGCCAGAACACCCACGCGTCCGTCGCCGCCTACGAGACCAGCCGCGTGTCGCTCGGCGAGAAGGTCGGCCGCGTGGCCGAGTCCGCCGGCATCCTCGGCGCCGCCTCCGAGCAGATGGCCGGGTCCTCCGAGGAGGCCGGCCGCGCCGTCGGCGAGATCGCGCACGCGATCAGCGACGTGGCCGAGGGCGCCCAGCGTCAGGTCGAGGTCCTCGCGTCCGCGACCGAGCGGACGAGCGGCGTGGTCGGTTCCACCTCCGACGGCGTGCGGCAGGCCGAGGAGACCGCACAGGCCGCCGTGCGCGCCCGGGAGCTCGTGGAGGAGGGCGCCGTCGCCGTCCGCGAGTCGACGGAGGCGATGGAGGCAGCTCGCGCGTCCTCCATGGAGGCGACCGACGTCATCCGCGGCCTGGGCGCCAAGTCGGCCCAGATCGGCGGGATCATCGACACGATCACCGGGATCGCCGAGCAGACGAACCTGCTGGCGCTCAACGCGGCCATCGAGGCCGCCCGCGCCGGCGAGCAGGGCCGCGGCTTCGCGGTCGTGGCCGACGAGGTCCGCAAGCTCGCCGAGGAGTCCCAGCAGGCCGCCGCCACGATCTCCGCGCTGATCGCCGAGATCCAGAGCGAGACGAGCATCGCGGTCAACGTCGTCGAGGACGGCGCCAACCGCACCGCCGGCAGCGCCGAGACGGTGCAGCGCGCCTCCGCCGCGTTCGAGACGATCGGCGCGTCCATCGAGGACATGACCGTGCGCGTCGGTGAGATCGCGACCGGCATCGGGCAGATCGCCTCCGACGCGCAGCGCGTCGAGCAGGACATGTCGGAGATCGCCGCGGTCGCCGAGCAGTCGTCGGCGTCCTCGGAGCAGGTCTCCGCGTCGACGCAGCAGACGAGCGCCACGGCGCAGCAGATCGCGGCGTCCGCTCGCGACCTCGCCGCGACGGCCGAGGGCCTGGAGGAGCTGGTGCGCTCCTTCCGCCTGGTGCCCGCCGAGGCGTAGGCCGAGACAGAGCCCTTCGCAGGCAGACGGCCCCCGCCCACCCGGCGGGGGCCGTCTCGCGTTCCGGGCCTCAGAAGCGCAGGACGGCGGCGAACCCGCCGTGGCCCTGCAGCTGGAGGTAGCTCGCCGTCGGCGTCGCCTCGGGGTCGCCGGGGTCGTCGAAGCGCGGGAAGCTCACGACGGCCGCATCCTGCTGCAGCGCCGCCGCGACCGCGGCGTCGACGACGTTGTCGTGGCGCCTGAGCTCCGACTCGTCCACCGGACACCGCTCGGCATCGGGGTCGGACCCAAGCCATCCGCATGCGGGACACGTCACGCCGGGTGCGGCGAACCCGTCGAGCAGGAGGAGCGCCTCCACGCGCTGCTGCACGAGCGCATCGAGCGTCGCCTCCAGCCCGGCCGACGCGCGCTCCCCGGTGCCGAGGCCGTGGCTGAGGCGGGCGAGCAGCTCGCGACGACGCTGCGCCTCGACGCGGTCGATCTCCGGCCGGACGACCTCGAGGACCTCGTCCGGACCGGCATCCTCGAGATCGGCGTCCACGCGCCCGGCGAGGACCTGTCGCAGGTCGGAGCGCAGCGATGTCTCGATCGAGGGCCAGAGCTCGCCGGCGGCGACGACGAGGAGGTGGTGGAACGGCCGTCGGCGGTGCTCGCGGTAGAGCGCCTCGAGGAACGCCGCGACGTGCGCGTCCGCCTCGCGCTCGACGGACCGCTCGTAGCGCGGCTGCGACCAGCCTCCCTGGTCGTGCTGACCGTGGACGTCGTCGTTGCGTACGATCGTCTGGACGAGGCGCTGAGCGTCACCGCGCAGCACGCGCCCGTGCGAGCGCGAGACGAGGGCGATCGCCCATCCGCCGGCGTCCACGTCGGCGACGAGCCACTGGATGCGCGGCACCGTGTCGATCGCGACCTCGTTGGGGACCGTGTGCGCGACGGGGATGACCTCCCACAGGCCGGCGAGCCCGCAGGCGAACACGGCGACGCCGCTGGCGCCGTCCGCGTCGAGCTCCTCCGTCAGGAGCTGCTCGATCCGCGCGCGGTCCTCACGCAGGGCGACGAGCTCGTCGTGGTCCAGCTCGCCCGCGGCCTCGTCGATGCGACGTCCCAGCTCGTCGACCACGGAGCGGATCGCGCTGGACCGGGCGGACTGCGCCGGGAAGCCACCGGGACTCAGGTCCAGGTACAGCGAGACGACGCGCCCCGCCGGTATCTCGACCTCGGTGAGCGCCCGCAGACGGGCGGCGTTCATCTCCTGCAGCTGCATGCCGTTCTCGTGCCCGACCGCACCGCACGGCATGCAAGCGGAAGTCGCCGCGGAAGCCTCTGCTCAGGCGGGGACCGCGGCGCCGTCGGCCGCGAGCTGCGACCAAGCGGGCAGGCGATCGGCGACGCCGAGGCGCTCGACGTACTCCGGGTCGAGGCCGGGAGCCTGCACCAGCGGGGCCCCGGTCCGCTGCTCGGCGAGGAGCGCCTCGGAGATGTGCACCGCCGCCGCCGCGTCCAGCCGAGGCTCGCCGCCCGGGACCGCGTGGTGGTAGGCGACGCACTCGACGATCTCGTGGGGCAGCCCCCAGAGCGCGAGCAGGTGCGCGCCGATCTCGGCGTGCGTCGTCCCTCCGCGCTCCATCTCGACCTCGACGAGCGGGCGTCCCTCGTCGTGCGCGATGCGCAGGACCTCCTCGAGGTACTCGGGCTCCTGGGAGGCGAGGACGAGCAGGCCGATGTCGCGCAGCAGGCCGCCGGCGACCGCCACGTCGGACCCCTCGCCGTCGACGATCTGCCCGGCCAGCCGGCCGGTCGCAAGCCCATGCCGCTCGAGCTCGTCGAGCACGAGGTGCGGGATCGGCCGTGCGGGCGGCAACGCCGCGAACGCGCCGGCCGACAGCACCAGGGCCTTCACCGTGCCGAGGCCGACGTAGGCGACCGCATCGCGGACCTTCGTGACGTGCCGCTTGAGAGAGAAGAAGGCGGAGTTCGCGAGCTGGAGCACCTTCGCCGTGATGGCGGGGTCGCACTCGACGAGCGCGGCGACGTCCTCGATGCTCGCGCCCGGGTCCTCGAGCATGACGGTCAGCTCGCGGTAGACGCGCGGGACGAGCGGAAGGTCCACGGCGCCCGAGGCGGCCCTGCGCAGGCCCTCGCGGTGGGCGAGCTCGGAGAGCGCGCAGGAACGCTCGACGACGTGTCGGAGCTCCTGGACGTCGCACGGCTTGGCGAGGAATCGGTGGGCCACGGCGGCCACGCGCACGAGGCTCTCCGCCTCCGCGTAGCCGGACAGCACGATACGCACGGTGTCGGGATGGCGCTGCTGGACCTCCGACAGCAGGGCGGCGCCGTCCATGCCCGGCATCCGCATGTCGGAGACGACGACGTCGTGCGGCTGCTCGGCGAGCACGGCGAGCGCCTCCTCGCCGCTGGAGACGAAGGTCATCTTCCACTCACGCCGGCAGGCGCGGAGGGCGTCGCGCAGGCCCTCGAGAACCTGCTGCTCGTCGTCGACGAAGAGGATGCGCTTCATGCCGCGATCGCGGGGGCGCCCCACGGCTCGTCGTCCTCGGCGAGGATGCCGATCGGCTCGCGGACGACGCCGGGGCGGAAGTTGCGCAGCCGCTCGATGAGGCCCGGCGTGACCGTGAAGCCGCGCGGGACGAGCATCTGCCCCGCGGTCGTCACCATGTCGGCGGCCAGGATCATCCCGACCTCGAGCTGCGGCAGCCGGAGCTGGCGCATCCTGCCGCCGCGACGGGCCTCGGCGATGATCGTGGCGAGCGCCTTCAAGGTCTCGTGGTCGTAGACGCCGCGGCTCGCGATCATGGCCTCCAGCGCCTTGCCGTGATCGCCGCCGCGGGCGGTGAAGCGCTCGGCGTCGACCGCGACGCGAAGGATGCGGGCGCCGACGGGCAGTGGGCCCTCGGTCTCGGCGGAGTCGGCACGGCGACCGTAGCTGCCGATGATCTGCATGACGCCCTCGAGGCGCGGGATGTTGCCGAGGATGCCCTGCGTGACCTCCGGGAGGCGATCGACCATCGCCTGCTCCTCGTCGGTGAGCGGCTCCCCGCCGCGCAGGCGCTCCGCCGTCTCGGCCGGGAGCGTCACGGCTCCGACGTTCGCGAGCATCGCGGCGACCTCGATCTCCCAGGCGTCCTCGATCCCGAGCTTGCGCGCGAGCCTGCCGGCCAGCTGCTTGACGCGGTTGGCCTGGCCGAACACCGCGGGGTTCGTGAGGCCGAGGACGTCGATGAGCGCCTGGATGCTGCCGCGCAGCGTCTGCTCGAGCAGCTGGCGCTCGGTGGCGACGACGCGACGGTGCATGAGGGCGGCGGCGCAGGCGCGCAGCAGCTCGTCGACGTCGCAGGGCTTGGTCAGGAAGCGGAAGATCTGCCCGTCGTTGACCGCGCGGACGGCCGCCTTCGTGTCGGCGTAGCCGGTGAGCAGGATGCGCACGGTCTCCGGCGCGATGCGCCGCGCCTCGGCCAGGAACACGGAGCCCGACATGACGGGCATCCGCATGTCGGAGATGACGATCTCGTAGCCCTTCGGGTCGCGCTTGAGCAGCTCCAGGCCGGCGGCGCCGCTCTCGGCGGTCTCGACGTCGAAGCTGCGGCGCAGGTTGTCGCGCAGCCCGTCGAGCACGAACGGCTCGTCGTCCACGCACAGCACACGCGGTCGCGAACGAGTGGAGGAGGCGGCAACCGAGGCGGCCTGGGGCGAGAGCGACATGTGCCAGGTGATCGGCGCTCCACGCGCACGCTTGAGGCTCCGCGGAGGTTCTCGACGGATCGCGTTCGATCGCGGACGCCCCGCACGGAACGATCGTCCAGAGCCCTCGTGCCATGTGCCTCGGCGACCGACTCGGGGGATGTGCATGAAGGAGCGCGCATCCTCGTCGTCGAGGACTCCACACTGCTGCGCGCCGTCGCGCGCGACACCCTGACGTCCCACGGCTACGAGGTCGTCGAGGCCGGCGACGGCGAGGAGGGACTCGCCCGAGCACGCGAGCACGCCCCCGACGTGGTCCTGTGCGACGTGGAGATGCCGAGGCTCGACGGCTTCGGCGTGCTCGCCGGCATGCAGGCGACGCCCGGCCTCGCCGACGTCCCCGTCGTCTTCCTCACGAGCCATGAGGGCACCGAGCAGCTCGCCGACGCGCTCAACCGCGGCGCGCACGACTACCTGCGCAAGCCGCTCGAGCCGATCGAGCTCGTGGCGCGCGTCCAGGCCGCGGCGCGGACGAAGCGCCTGAACGACCAGCTCCGCGAGCGCAATCGCGAGCTGCAGTCGATGACGGAGACCTACCGCCTGCTCGTCGATCAGGTGCCCGCGGTCATCTACCACGTCAAGCGGCTTCCCGGCAGCGAGCCGACGCTCGTCTTCGTGAACTCGCAGGTGCGCGAGATCCTGGGCCTCTCCGTCGAGGAGGCCTTGGAGGACGTCAGCACCTTCCTCGGGCGGATCCCAGTCGAGGACCTGCAGGTCCTCGACGGACGCTGGACGCAGCCGCCGGGCTACCGCGATCGCCTCGAGTACTCCTACACGCGGCCCGATGGCCAGGAGATCTGGCTCCGCGACCACTGCGCGGTCGTGGCCGTCGGCGACGAGCTCCACCTCCAGGGCCTGCAGTTCGACATCACCGAGATCAAGACGGCGGAGGACGAGCGCAAGAAGATGGAGCTCGAGCTGCGCCTCGCGCAGAAGCTCGAGTCGGTCGGCCAGCTGGCCGCCGGCCTTGCGCACGAGATCAACACGCCGATCCAGTTCGTCGCCGACACCATTCGCTTCGTCGGGGACGCGTTCACCGACGTGCTGGAGCTCGTCGACGTCTACCGAGCCGTGCTGGCCGACGCCGCGCAGCGCCCCGACGCGGTCGCCGAGCGCGCCGCCGAGGTGGCCGACGCGGAGGACGTCGCGGACCTCGAGTACCTGCAGGAGCGCATCCCGTCGGCGATCGGCCGGGGCGCGGACGGCGTGCAGCGCGTCACGAGGATCGTGCAGGCGATGCGCGACTTCGCTCATCCGCCGACGACCGAGCAGTCGCCCACCGACCTCAACGAAGCGCTGCGCAGCACGCTCGTCGTCGCCGCCAACGAGTACAAGTACCTCGCCGACGTGGAGACCGACCTCGAGGACCTCCCGATGGTGGTCTGCAACGGCGGCGACATCAACCAGGTCTTCCTGAACCTCATCGTCAACGCCGCGCACGCCATCGAGGACGTCGTGGGCGATGGCGGCGAGCGCGGCACGATCCGCGTCAGCACCCGCCGCGAGGGCGACGACGTCGTGGCGAGCATCGCCGACACCGGCATCGGCATGGCTCCCGAGGTCGTCGCGCGCATCTTCGACCCGTTCTTCACCACGAAGGACGTCGGGCGCGGCACCGGGCAGGGCCTTTCCCTGGCGCACGCGATCGTCGTCGACCGCCACGGCGGCAGCATCGGCGTCGAGACGGCGCCCGGCGCGGGTACGCGCTTCGACGTGCGCCTGCCGCTCGGCGGCATCGCGCGCGCGGCCGCCTGAGCGGTCCCGCGCCATGACCGTAGGTCAGGCGTCCAAACGGCGACAGGTCCGCTTTGGAAAAGCGGAGCGGTCGTCGATCACATGGCTGGGCCCCTCCGCTCCGACGGCCCTCCCATTCCCCCAACCAGAGGTCCATGCCCGTCCCCGGCACCACCACGTCGTCCGACTGCACGAAGGCCCTGTCCGACGCCATCGAGCGCTCGCCCATCGGCCTTGCCGTGGTCGGGCGGGACGGGACCTGCCTGCACGTCAACGATGCGATGGCGCGCCTCCTCGGGCGCGACAGGGTCGAGCTGGTGGACGCTCCGTGCCTGCTCACGGCGGGCTGCGGGCCGGACGTCCTCGAGTTCGAGCGCGAGATCGAGCGCCCCGACGGCTCGCGCGCCTGGCTGCTCGTGACGGTCGGAGACGGCGACGGGGAGCGCGTCGTGCAGGCGCACGACATCACCGCACGCAAGGACGAGGAGCTGCGCCTGCGCTCCCGCGAGGAGCTGTACCGCACGGCGTTCGACCACGCCAACGTCGGCCTGGGCGTGCTCGACGCTCGCAGCCGCTTCGTGCTCGTGAACGAGAGGCTGGCCCAGGCGCATCGCATGACGCCCGACGAGATCGTCGGCATGCATCCCAGGGACCTGTCGCCGCCGGAGGTGCGCGAGGCGCTGTACCGCGATTCGGCGGCGAACGCCAAGGATCCGAGCGTCGACTCCCTCGAGCTGGAGGTTCCCGCGTCCAGGGCCGACGGGACCGACGGCTGGGTGAAGGTCAACGTCACCTTCGTTCGCGACGAGGCCGGCCGCGCGCAGCGCTACGTCTCGGTGACGCAGGACGTCACCCGCAGGCGGCTGGCCGAGGAGGCGCTTCGCGAGAGCGAGCAGCGCTACCGGTCGCTCGTCGAGCGGCTGCCGATGACGATCTACTCGGCGAGCCTCGAGCGGCCGACCGAGCCGATGTACGTCAGTCCCGGGATCGAGGTGCTCCTCGGCTACACCGTCGACGAGTGCATGGCGGATCCGACCTTGTTGGCTCGCAGCCTCCATCCCGAGGACCGCGACCGAGTCCTGGCCACGCATCGCGCCACGATGCGCAGCGGCGACGAGATCGACCTCGACTATCGGATGATCGCGCGCGACGGTCGCGTCGTCGAGGTCCACCAGGAGGGCGTGATCGTCGCCGACGATCATGGGCGCGCCGCCTACCACCACGGCTTCGTGCTCGACATGACCGAGCGTCGCCAGCTCGAGGAGCAGCTGCGCCTCGCCCAGAAGCTCGAGTCAGTCGGCCAGCTCGCCGCCGGCATCGCCCACGAGATCAACACGCCGGTGCAGTTCGTCAGCGACAGCGTCAAGTTCCTGCAGGACGGCTGCGCCGATCTCCTCGACCTCGTCGACGCGTACGAGACCGCCGGGCCGACTCCGACGCCCGAGGCGCTGGCCCGCCTGGAGGACGCGCGCGACTACGCCGACCTGCCGTACCTGCGCGAGCGCCTCCCCGCCGCGTTCGAGCGTACCGTCAACGGCCTCAAGCGCGTCACCGACATCGTCCGCGCCATGCGCGACTTCGCGCATCCCGGCCGCGGCGGCCAGGCGCCGGTCGACCTCAACGAGGCAGTGCGCAACACGCTCGTCGTCGCGAACTCCCAGATCAAGTACGTCGCCGACTTGGACCTCGACCTCGGCGACATCCCGACGATCATGGCGGACGGCGGCGAGCTCAACCAGGTGCTCGTCAACCTCATCGTCAACGCGGCGCACGCGGTTGCCGACGTGGTCGCCGACACGGAGGAGCGCGGCGTCATCCGCGTGGCGACGCGCTCGGACGGCGACGACGTCGTCATCACCGTCGGCGACACCGGCACCGGCATCTCCGACGAGCACCGCAAGCGCATCTTCGACCCCTTCTTCACGACGAAGGCCGTGGGCAAGGGGACGGGGCAGGGCCTTGCGCTGGTCCGCACCGTCATCTGCGAGCACCACGCCGGGTCGATCAGCCTCGACAGCGAGCTCGGCGTAGGCACGATCTTCGAGATCCGCCTGCCGGTCGCCGGCGTCGCATGCGACGGCGCCGAGTAGCCGTCCAGTCCACTGAGTGATCACCACGTGCTGATTGCACAGCGAATGCTGTGCAAATGCACGACACCTCAGCGAGTTGGGACTGGGATCGCCTGCGGACGGTGTGCGAGCGCGAGGCGCGTCGCATCCTCCGCTCGGCCGCCGACGTCGACGACGTGGCGCAGGCCGCCATGGAGCGCGCCTGGCGCCATCGCGACCACTGCCTCGCGCGCCACGCGCCGGAGGGCTGGGTCGCCGCGATCGCGCGCCGGGAGGCGCTGCGCGAGTACGGGCGCCAGCGCCGGCTGGTCGTCCTCTCGGACCCGCCCGAGACGCCGGTCGCCGCCAGCGACGAGCGGATCGTCGAGACGGTCGCGGTCGACGGCGTGATGCGCGAGCTCTCCCACGGCGACCGGCAGATGGTCCTCTGGCGCTACGCGGACGACCTCTCCAGCGCGGAGATCGGCAGGCGCCTCGGGCTGTCGCCGGGCGCCGTACGCGTGCGGCTGCACCGGGCCCGGCGGGCGCTCGGCGTCGCGCTTGCCGACTAGGTCGCCGGCTCGTCCCCGGCGCCGGGCGCGCGTTCGAAGTGCGCCAGCGCCAGGGCGGACCGCCGCGTGTCCGCGGAGCCCGTCAGCGCGCGCGCCTGCAACTCCAGCGCACGTTCGTAGAGGCCGTCGAGGGCCTTGTTCAGCTCGGCCCACCCGGCGTCGTCGAGCTCGAGCGTCGTCAGGCTCAGGTGGCGGTCCGTGTCGCGGTCGAACGCGCCGGAGTCGATCGACGCGCACGCCTCCGTGATCACCTCGCGCAGCGTGACCCCGCTCAACGACTCGCGGGCGCTCGCCGGCAGCTGTGCCCACTCGGCCGAGGAGAGCTCGGCGCGGCGCAGCGGCCGGTAGAAGTGCTCGAGCGCGCCGCGCTTCTGGACCGTCTCGACGAGCTCGATGCAGTCCAGCTGCGCCAGGATCTTCACGTGGTAGCTGACGACGGCCAGCGACTCGCCGAGCTCGTCGGCGATGACCTTCGGGCTTGCCACCCGCTGGTTGAGCTTGTGGAGGATGCGCAGGCGCAGCGGATGCGACAGCGCCTTCGCGACGTCCGAGGCGCGGGCGTCGCGGTGGTTGCTCTTCGAAGCCGTCGTGTCAACGCTCATCGCCCCCGGAGCGTAGCTCTTGAACGACCTATGTAACGCCGTGGGCGGCCCCGCGGTCGACTTGGCGTGCTCAAGATTCAGTCAAGCCCCGACCCGTTCGGGGCGTTCGCGGAGTTCTACGACGCGTATACCGCCCACCCCGACTACGCCGGATGGGTCAGGGGCCTGCACGCGCTCGGGCGGTCGGCGACGACCTCGACCGGCGACCGCGTCCTGGACCTCGGCTGCGGCACCGGGAACAGCGCACTGCCGCTGCTCGAGCTCGGCTGCTCGGTCACCGGCTGCGACTCCGCGCCCGCGATGCTCGACGTGGCCCGCGTCAAGACCGGGCGGCGAGCCGAGCTGCTCGAGCGCGACATCACGCGCCTCGGGAGGGTGGGCGAGTTCGACGTCGTCCTCTGCGTGAACGACGTCGTCAACTACGTCCTCGACCGGGACGGGGTCCGGAGCACGCTGGCCGGAGCGGCGGCCAACCTCGCCCCGGGCGGCGCCCTGGTGTTCGACGCCAACACGCTGCACACGTTCCGCCTGACGTTCGCGACGTCGCACGTCCGCGTTCGCCGCGGGCTCACGTTCCACTGGCGTGGGCGCGCGTCGTCGGCCTTCCGCGCGGGAGGCGTCGCCCGCGCGGACATCGAGGTGGGCCGCGGCATCGGCGCGGCCCGTCGCACCTGCGCGACGAGCGTGCATGTGCAGCGCCATCACCCGCACGAGGAGCTGGTCGACGCCATCGAGGCGGCCGGGCTGCGGTTGGCGCACGTGTACGGCCAGCACGCCGACGGGAGCCGCGATCCCGTGGTCGACGAGGCGCGCCACCTCAAGGCGGTCTACGTCGCGACCTTGGCACCCACGGCACGAGGGGAGGTGACATGAGCGTCAAGAAGATCCAGGGGCGGCGACTGCCCGCCCTGAGCACCACGAAGCTCGGCTGATGCAGGTCCAGGCCATCGGGCGCCCGGGCGCGGACGTGCCCGGGCGTCCACGGCTCGTCGCCGGCTGGGAGCTCCGTCTGACACGGGACGGCGACCTGCTCCTCCTGCGCGAGCTGGGGGAGGAGGACCTGCTCGTCGAGGGAGACGGGGCGTACGTCGCGGAGCTGCTGCGCGCCGCCGACGGGACCAGGACGGCCGAGGAGATCGCGCGCCGCACGGGCGGCACGGGGGTCGAGGATCCG
>Ga0081539_10006089_pt1 | contig 11788 bp, 9 predicted proteins | sample TabmetS4T2R2_FD_71023 | JGI IMG/M metagenome (GOLD analysis project Ga0081539, IMG submission 71023) | Tabebuia heterophylla rhizosphere microbial communities from the University of Puerto Rico - S4T2R2 | ecosystem: Host-associated > Plants > Roots > Rhizosphere ...
AGGGCCGCGACGCTTCGGCGGGCCGCTCGTTGTAGGCGACCGAGACGGCGCGCATCCGCGCGAAGCCGAAGATCATGCCGGGCGTGACGCAGGCGTCGGTGCCGCCGGACAGCACTACGTCGAGCTCGCCCGATCGCAGCAGCGCCGCGGCGTAGCCGATCGCGTCCGAGGAGCTGGTGCAGCCGCACGACAGGACGTGGCTGACGCCGCGCAGCCGCAGCGAGATCGAGACCTCGCTCGAGACCATGCCGACGATCGAGACCGGGATGGCGTAGGGCGTGACCTTGCGGCCGCGCTCGACGAAGAAGTCGTAGTACTGCCGCTCGCCGACGTCGATGCCGCCTCCGCCGCTGCCGATGATCACGCCGGCGTTCGGCTCGCCGACGCGGAGCCCGGCGTCCGCCCACGCCTCGCGCGCGGCGATGACGCCGATCAGCGCGGCGCGCGAGTAGCGCTTCGGATCCGCGCGGTAGCCGGGATCCCAGATGTCGTCGCCGTCGAGCGTCGGCACATCGTCGATGCTGACGCCCGGCGTCTGGGCCGCGACGCGGCAGCCGAGCTCGCTGGCGTCGAAGTCGGTGATCGCGCGCGTGCCGCTGCAGCCGCGGCTGACGCAGTCCCAGAACCGCTCGCGCCCGATGCCGAATGGCGAGACCGCGCCGACGCCGGTCATGACGATGCGCGGGTTACGCACGGCGATCGTCCCGTCTCATGGCGCTCCTATACTAGTCGTCTTTCGAGATGATCAAGCTCATCGCGTGGTGCGGCGGCGGCGTGTTCGTCGCCTCGCTGATCCTGACGGCCTGGTGGTACTTCGTCGCCCTCGGCCGGCAGGAGCCGGCGGCGGTTTCGGGCGCGGCACTGTCGTGGAACGCTGCGCTCGTGACGGCGTTCGCGCTCCACCACAGCCTCTTCGCACGCGACGCGATCAAGCGGCGGCTCGCCGTCGTCCCCGATCGCCTGCTTCGCTCCTTCTACGTGTGGATCGCCAGCACGCTGCTCATCGCCGTCGTGCTGCTGTGGCAACCGGTTGGCGGCGAGCTGTATCGCATCGAGGGCGTCGCCGCGTGGCTCTTTGTCGCGGTGCAACTGGCCGGACTGTCAGTGATGGTGAAGGCGGTCGCCGGACTGGATCCGCTGGAGCTCGCCGGCATCCGCCAGGCCAGCGGCTCCGTCAAGCCGGCCGCGCCGCTGCTGGACACCGGCGTCTACGGGCTGGTCCGGCACCCGCTGTATCTGGGCTGGCTGGTCTTGTTCTTCGCCGTGCCGCACCTGACGGGGGATCGCCTGGCTTTCGCGGCGTTGACCTCGCTGTATCTCCTGGCCGCCGTGCCTCTGGAAGAGCGTTCGCTCAGGAAGAGTTTTGGCGACGAGTACGTGCGTTACGCGGAAAAAGTCCGCTGGCGGATCGTACCCTTTATCTATTGAAGTTCGGCTCGCCAGCGTCGTCGAGCGCCACCGCGCCGGCAGCCGGCTTGGCGTCGGCGAGGAACACCATCGAGTGCTGCGACGGCACGTCGAACTTCTTGCCGCAGGTCTTGCACGTCACCGCGTCGTCGACGCGGATCATGTAGTCACGGAGCTTGGCGAACAGCGCGCGATCCCGCTCATCCGCGCCGTGCGGCACACGGTCTTTGCGCGTGCGTACGACCCACCGCATCTGATACTCGTTGACGCGCTTGCACCGCGGGCACGTGAGCTTGTCGTTGCGGGTCTCGTTCCGGTTGTTGAAGAAGTCGCGTTCGTCGAGCGCCATGTTCGAATCATACTATCAGGATGGCGACCGACCCGGCGCGGACCTACCCCAGCGAGCTCCCGGTGCTCGCGCTTCGGCAGACGGTGCTCTTCCCCCTCACGCTTCAGCCGCTCGCCGTCAACCGGCCGTCCTCGATCGACTCGATCAATCGCGCGCTCGGCGGCGACCGCCTGCTGTTCCTGACGCTGCAGAACACGGAGACCGACGAGCCCGAGCCGACCGAGCTCCGCACGATCGGCACCATCGGCATCATCCGCCAGATGGCGAAAGTTCAGACCGGCGGCGTACATGTCGTCGTCGAGGGGCTTCAGCGCGCCAAGGCCCGGACGATGTCGAAGGCGGGCATGGCGATGAACGCCATCGTCGAGCCGATGCCGGAGTCGATCGAGCGGACGATCGAGGTCGACGCCTACGTGCGGCGGCTGCACGAGCTGATCGACCGCGCGCTCTCGCTGGCCAGCGGCCTGTCGCAGGAGCTGCGCGGGCTGGTCGCGGGCATCGACGATCCGCTCCGCCTCGCCTATCTGCTCTCGAGCCTCCTCGACATCAAGGCCGAGGACAAGCAGCGGATCCTCGAACAGGATCGCGCGCTCGACAAGCTCGAGGCGGTCGCGGCGGCGCTGACACGCGAGATCGCGCTGCTCGAGATGAAATCGAAGATCGAGTCCGCGGCGCAGGAGGAGATGAGCGACGCGCAGCGGCAGTACTACCTGCGCCAGCAGATGAAAGCCATCCAGGCCGAGCTGGGAGAGGGCGAGAAGACCGAAATCCAGGATCTGCGGAAGCGCATCGCCGACGCGAAGCTGCCCGAATCGGTCGCGACCGTCGCGGCGCGCGAGCTCGAACGCCTGGAGCGGATGACGCCGGCGTCGCCCGAGTACCAGATGATCCGCACCTACATCGACTGGGTGCTGGATGTGCCGTGGTCGACGGTCACCGAGGATCGGCTGGACCCGGTGGCGGCGCGCGAAGTGCTCGACGTCGATCACTACGATCTCGACAAGGTCAAGGAGCGGATCGTCGAGTATCTCGCCGTGCAGCGGCTGAAGATGACCCGGACACCGGCCGCCGAAATCAAAGGACCGATTCTCTGCTTCGTGGGTCCGCCCGGCGTCGGCAAGACGTCGCTCGGTCAGTCGATTGCCCGCGCCATGAACCGGAAATTCGTGCGGATCTCGCTGGGCGGCGTCCGCGACGAAGCCGAGATTCGCGGCCACCGCCGCACCTACATCGGCGCCATTCCCGGCCGCATCGTCCAGGCGCTGAAGCAGGCGGGCGCCATGAACCCGGTCTTCATGCTCGACGAGATCGACAAGATCTCGGCGGGCTACCAGGGCGACCCGGCGGCGGCGCTCCTGGAAGTGCTCGATCCGGCGCAGAACCATTCCTTCCGCGACCACTATCTCGAGATCAACGTCAACCTGTCGCGCGTGCTCTTCATCGCGACCGCCAACCAGCTCGGGACGATTCATCCCGCGCTGCTCGATCGGATGGAGATCATCTCGCTCGCCGGCTACAGCGAGGAGGAGAAGCTGCACATCGCGCAGCGCTATCTCGTACGGCGTCAGCTCGAAGAGAACGGCCTCTCGACCGACCAGGTCGCGTTCGACGATCCGGCGCTGCGGCGGATCGTCGCGGAGTACACGCGCGAAGCCGGCGTGCGCAATCTCGAGCGGCAGATCGGCGCGGTGGCGCGGAAGATTGCCGCGAAGGTCGCGGCCGCGGTGTCGCGCGACGGCGGCCGCGTGGACGCCGTGACGGTGGCCGCCCCTGACGTCCCCGGCTACCTCGGGCCGCCGCGCATCCACGACGAAGTGCCGTTCCGCGTCTCGCGGCCGGGCGTCGCCACCGGTGTCGCGTGGACGGAAACGGGCGGCGACGTGCTGTTCGTCGAAGCGAAGCTGCTGCCGAGCGGCCACCAGAATCTGATCCTCACCGGACAGCTCGGCAACGTGATGCAGGAATCGGCGCGCGCCGCCGTCAGCCACATCCGATCCGAAGCGACGGCGCTCGGCATCCCGCCGGACGCGTTCCAGAACCACGATCTCCACGTCCACGTACCGGCGGGCGCGATCCCCAAGGACGGTCCATCCGCGGGCGTGACGATGGCGACCGCGATCGTGTCGGCGCTGCGCAATCAGCCGGTGCGCGAGAACGTCGCGATGACCGGCGAGATCACGCTGAGCGGACTCGTGCTGCCGGTCGGCGGCATTCGCGAGAAGAGTCTCGCGGCGCGGCGATTCGGGATCAAGGAGTTCGTGCTGCCGGCGCGCAACGAACCGGATCTCGCGGAGCTGCCGGACGAAGTGAAACGCGATCTGCGTTTCATACCCGTGCACACTTTGGAAGAAGTACTTTCTGTGGCGCTGCCACCGCGCACTTCTTCACAGTGAAGCCATCGTAGAATCGAAAACGGGCATGTCCCGGATCATCCTGGCATCTGCTGTCGTAGTGAGTCTGATAGCTGCCGGTTCGATCCGATCAGTCGATGCGCAGCCTTCGGACACGGGCACCATCATCGGACGCGTCAAGCTGAAGCCGCGGGTCGGCGGCGCGGCGCTGGCGTCGTCGGCCTATCCCACGCGCGCGGTCGGCCCTCGCGAGAGCCATCCGCTCCCCGAGATCAAGAACGTCGTCGTCTATGTGAAGGATGCCGCCTTTCGCGGCACGCCGGCGCCGCGCAAGGCGGAGATCCGCCAGGAGCACGAGACCTTCATCCCGCACGTCCTCGCGGTGACGCGGGGCTCGACGCTCGACTTCCCCAACGACGATCCGATCTATCACAACGTCTTCTCGCTCTCGAGCGCGGCGACGTTCAATCTCGGCCGCTATCCGAAGGGCGACACGCGCGCCAAGCTGCTGGCCAAGAGCGGCATTGTCAAGGTGTTCTGCCAGATCCACTCGCACATGAGCGCGACGATCATCGTCTTCGATCATCCGTACTTCACGATTCCGGAGCTGGACGGATCGTTCGAGGTCGCGCGCGTGCCGGCGGGCGACTACACGCTGGTCGGCTGGCACGAGCGGGTCGGCGAGCGCTCCGCCACCGTCCACGTCGAGCGCGGCCGCACCGCGCAGGTCGACCTCTCGCTTCCTGTCGAAGAGTCGCGGTGACCAGCGTCAGCTTCGCCGGCACCCGGCCGCCGCGGCTGCTCGTGCGCACGCTGACCGTCACCTTCCTGACCGTCGCGCTGCTGCTCGTCGTCGTCCTCGTCGTCGTCATGCTGACGGTCCGGATGCAGGTCCGCCAGGCGGTGGCGGCGAACCTGGAGTCGGGGCAGCGCATGTTCGCGGCGCTCGAGACGCGGCGGCAGCGCGAGATGCGCGCGCAGGTCGCGGCCATCGCCGACAGCCCGAGCCTGAAGGCGGCGATCGACACGATGCAGACCGAGGCGCGCTCGCACGGCGCCGGCGCCAACGCCGAGGCGATCGAGACGATCGGCCGCGAGCTCCGCGCGGTCGCGGCGCGGGTCGACGCCGACGCGCTGGTCCTGACCGACGCGCGCGGCGTCACCATCGACTCGGCCGGACGCCTGGGTGGGCAATGGCCGCGCGGGGCGCGCACGGGCATTGTCATCGGCACCGAGGGTGACGGCTACGACGGCATCATCAAGAATGGCAAGAGCGTGTTCCGCGTCGCGGCGGTGCCGCTGCAGATGCCGGACGCCATCGTCGGCACGCTGTACGTCGCGACGGCACTCGACCGCAACTTCGCCGACGAGCTGACCAGGCTGTCCGGCGCCCGGACGGCGATCATCAGCGACGGCCTGATCATCGGGACCACGCTCACGGATCGAGCGGCGCGCCAGTTCGAGCTGGCGGTCGCGGCCGCCAAGCCGGTCGGCGGCGTCGTGTCGCTGGCGGACGAGACATTCGCGTACCGGCGGCTGGTCGCGGTCGGCGACACGATGTTCTACGCGCTCAGCTCGATCGACGACTCGTCGCGGGCGGCGATGGCGGGCGCGACGATCAGCATGGCGTGGCTCGGCGTCGCGGCGCTCGTCCTGGCGCTCGTCGGCAGCTTCGCGCTGGCCCGCCTGCTGACCGCGCCGATTGGACAGCTGTCACGATCGCTGGCGGCACGAGCGGAGGCGCCGGCGCTGGCTTCGCCGCTGCCGCTGACCGGCTCGAGCCGCGAGATCGACGCCCTGACCGACACCTTCAACGCGCTGATGGCCTCCGTCGCGCAGGCGGAAGCGCAGACCGAAGCCGCGTACATGGGGGCGATTCGCGCGCTGGCCACCGCGCTCGACGCCCGCGACCCGTACACGGCGGGCCATTCCGAGCGCGTGAGCGTGTTGTCGGTTGCCATCGGCCGCTTGCTCGGCCTGTCGGATGATGACCTCGAGGTGCTCCGGCTGGGGGCGCTGCTCCACGACATCGGCAAGATCGGCGTCGCGGATGAAGTCCTCCGCAAGCCGGGCCCGTTGACCGACGCCGAATTCGCGGCGATCAAGGAGCATCCAGTGCTCGGCGCGCGCATCCTGCGGTCGGTGCCGTTCCTCACGCCGCACCTGCCGATCGTCGAGCTGCACCACGAGCGCCCGGACGGCCGCGGGTATCCGCACGGCCTGCGTGGCGACGACATTCCGCTGGCCGCCCGCATCGTCCACGCCGCCGATGCCTACGACGCGATGACCAGCGCACGCGCCTATCGCGGCGCGCTGCCCTCGTCGGTGGCGCTGCGCGAGCTGTGGCGCTGCGCCGGCACGCAGTTCCACGCGGAAATCGTCGGCGCGCTCGCCAACGCGCTGCCCGGCCTGACGTCGGACGCCGAAGTGCCGGTGCTCGAAGAGGTCACATGAAGGCATTCGAGATATCGAGAACGCTGATCGTGGCGGCGTCCGCGGCGGGCATCCTCACGACGACAGCGTCGGCGCAGGAGCTGCAGCGATTCACCGCCGACAGCGTCGTCTCGCTCGACGTGTTCGGCGGCGAGAACGTCTCGCACAAGCCGCAGATCGTGATCGACGCCTCGGTCGAGATGCGCGTCGGCAACGGCTGGCAGCTGTTCTTCCGCCCGTGGTGGCGCAAGGCGAGGCCGTCGACGCCGACCGCCGTCGCGCCTGACTGGGACGGCCAGCTGTATCAGGCCGGCGCCCGCTACGAGCGGCACGGCGACATTTCGACGCGCTTCGAGATTGGCCAGATCGTCTCGCCGATCGGCCTCGGACTGCTCGACTGGCGTCCAAACCTGAATCCGACGATCGTGCCGCATTTGAGCTACGTCGTGCCGATGCCGCTCTTCGACGCGTCCTCACCGCGCGTGACGCCGATCGCGCAAAGCTATCCGCTCGGCGCGGTCGTGACCCTGTCGACGCAGCGGTGGGACGCGCGGGCGGCGCTGGTGAATACGGCGCCGGTCCGCGGCTGGGCGATTGGCGCCGACAACAACCCCCGACAGACGCCGGTCGTCGAAGGCGGCGCGGGAATCACACCGCTGGTCGGGCTGCGCTTTGGCGTCTCGGCGGCGCACGGGAAGTATGCGACGCAGGATGAAATCCGAACGCCGTCGGACGGCCGGATGATGACGCTCGTCGGCGGCGAAGCCGAGTACGCGTTCCGTTACACGAAAGTCGCGGCCGAAGTGATCCGCACCACCTTCCAGACGTCGGCGGCGGACGCCGTCGCGTACGGCTACTTCGTGCAAGGCGTGCAGACGATCACGCCCCGCATCTTTGCAGCCGCGCGGCACGAGGGCGCCTCGGCGCCGCCGCTTGTGTCCGGCATCGTGCCGGGCAGCCGCGCCCAGATGAAGATGTTCGAGACGACAGTCGGCGTTCGCGTGACGCGGGACGTCACGGTGAAAGGCAGCTACTACGCGCGCCGTTCGTACAACGCTCCCGCCTGGGACAATCAGGTCGGCGTCGCATTCGTCTGGACGACCCGCTGGAGATAGAAACGCAGGGCCAAAGCCCGGCGTCGTGAACCCTACGCTACACTAAGGCGCCATGTTCAATCGACGCGCCTTCCTGTCTCTCGCCGGTCTCGCGGCATTTCCTTCGATTCGACTGTCCGCGCAACGCGGCGGCGGCGCCGCTGCGCCGGCGGGCCCCTTGCCGCCGAGCATCGCGGCGCTCACCTCGATGCGCGACCGGGCGAAGCCGATTACCGCGGACGAGCGGCGCGGCCGGATCGAGCGCGCGCGGCGGCTGATGGGCGAACAGAAGCTCGACGCAATCATCCTGGCGGGCGGCACCTCGCTCAACTACTTCACCGGCATCCGCTGGGGCAACAGCGAGCGGCTCTTCGCCGTCGTGATCCCCAAAGTCGGCAATCCGTACATCGTCACGCCGGCGTTCGAAGAGGACCGCACCCGCGAACAGCTGGTCGGCGGACCGATGGCGCACACGGACGTGGCGATCTGGCAGGAAGACGAGAGTCCGTTCGCGCTCGTCGCGCAGGGCCTCAAGGATCGCGGCATCGCCGCCGGCCGGATCGGCGTCGAGGAAACGACGAAGTTCGTCTTCGCCGACAGCATGGGCGGCGCCGCGCCGGCGCTGAAAGTGGTCAGCGCCACGCCGGTCACGGCCGGCTGCCGGATGATCAAAGACGCGCACGAAGTCGAGCTGATGAAGCTCGCCTGCGAAGCCACGTTGAAGTGCTACGAGGCGGTCTTCAAGGCGCTGCAGCCCGGCATGACGCAGAACACGGTGAGCGGCCTGATCGGCGCGGCCTATGGCCGGCTCGGATTCCCGGGCTTCGCCAGCGTCCAGGTCGGCGAGTACACCGCGCTTCCGCACGGCTCGATCACGCCGCAGACCATCCGCGAGGGCACGATCATCATGATCGACGACGGCTGCACCGTCGAAGGCTATCAGTCCGACATCACCCGGACGTTCGTGCTCGGCAAGGCCACCGACAAGATGAAGAAGGTCTTCGAGATCGTCCACACCGCGCAGTCGGCCGCGCTGAAAGCGGCCAGGCCGGGCGTACCGCTCGAGAACATCGATGCCGCGGCGCGCAAGGTCGTCGTCGACGCCGGCTACGGTCCCGGCTTCAAGTATTTCTCGCACCGCCTCGGACACGGCATGGGCATGGACGGCCACGAATGGCCGTACCTGGTGAAGAACAACATGTTCGGGTGGGAGAAGGCGCTGACGCTCAAACCCGGCATGGTCTTCAGCGACGAGCCCGGAATCTACATCCGCGGCGAATTCGGCGTCCGCCTCGAAGACGACATGCACATCACGCCCGACGGCGCGGAGCTGTTCACGCCGCAGAGCCCGTCGATCGAGGAGCCCTTCGGAAGTTAACTTTTAACTTCTTTCGTGCAGGTGACCAGCGACCAGATGCGCGGGACATTCACCTTTTCGATCGAGACCGGCTTCAGATCGGCCTGAACGAGGAAGGCGGGCAGGTCGAGATCGGACTTGAACCCGAGATACAAGGTGAAGGGGGCGATGGCGCGCTCGAGCCAGGCGGCGACGCGGCCGGCGCTGCGGAAGTGATTCAGGATGACGATGCGGCCGCCCGGACGGCAGACGCGGTACATCTCGCGGGTGACGGCGACGGGGTCCGGCACGACGCTGATCACGTACGGCGCGTAGACGACGTCGAACGTATTGTCGGCGAACTTCAGATGCTCCGCGTTCATCTGCATCAAGGTGACGTTGCGCAGGCCTTTTCGCGCGATGCGATCGTGGGCCTTCTCGAGCATGTTGCTCGACAGGTCGATGCCGGTCACCGAGCAGTCACGGGGATAGAGCGCGGCGTTGATGCCGGTGCCGACGCCCACCTCGAGGACGCGCTCACCCGGCTTGATGCCCATCCGGCCAATCGCGTCGACGCGACCCGGGTGGAGGATCGGGCCGAATATGATGTCGTAGAACCACGCGATGTTCTTGTAGACGCTCGCGACGAAATCCGTCTCGACGGCGCTGACCGACAATGCGCGCGTCGCGGCGTCCGAACCGCCTATTTCGACAACGTCTTCACTCTCGCGCGATCGATCCGAGTCGAACAAGGCCATTTCGTTGACCTCAGCTCAGCGACTATACCCTGGACCCCTAGCGAAGTCCATCGAGGACTGCCAGCGCCGCGTCGATATCTCCCGATTGGGTCGACACTTGCGCGCCCTGCACGGCCCCGCGCAGCGCCGCGGCAATCTCCCGCGCGATCGCGACGCCCTCCGCCGAGGCACTCTCGGGCCCGTCGGCGCGACGCATCCGCTCGATCAACCCGTCCGGCACCCGCACCCCCGGCACCTCGTTCGCCATGAACTCCGCATTCCTCGCGCTCTCGAAGGGGAAGAGGCCGGCGACAATCGGCAGGCGGGCATGCTCGATGCGCTTCAGGAATGTCTCGAACGTGCGCACGTCGAAGATCGGCCGCGTGACGATGAATTCTGCCCCCGCCTCGACCTTGTAGTCGAAGCGCCGCAGCTCTTGATCCAAGTTGGATGCCGCCGGATTCACTGAGACGCCGATGTGGAACCCCGTCGGCGCGCCGATGGCCTGCCCGCCCACGTCGCAGCCACGGTTGAGACGTGCGACCACGTTGGTCAGGCCAATCGAGTCGACGTCAAAGACCGCGGTGGCGTCGGGATAGTCGCCGACGCGCCCGGGATCGCCGGTGATGAGCATGAGATTGCGCAAGCCCATCGCGTGCGCGCCGAGCAGATCCGATTGGATGCCCAGGAGATTGCGATCGCGGCACGAGTAGTGAAGAACGGTCTCGATGCCCGCCTGCTGCTCGATCAGGACCGCCAGCGACAAGGCGCTGAGCCGCGCGCCGGCACGCTGGCCGTCGGGGATATTGACGACGTCCACGCCGCGGATCCTGAGCCGCCGCGCGCGCTCGACGATCTGATCCGTTTGAAAACCTCGCGGCGGCAGGAGCTCGACCGCGGTCACGAAGGTGCCGCGCGCCAGCGCGTGCGCCAGCCGCGACTTCTGCGCCCGCTCGACGGGCGGCGCAGTGATTCCGGGCGCCGTTCCCGTCGCCTCCCGGTAGGGCACCGCTTTAGCGGTGCCGGCCGCCACGTTAGCGGTGCCAGCGGCCGGAGACGACGAGGGCGCGATGACACTCGGCGCGATGCCGCGGACGGCCGTCTTGATCTGCCGGATGTGCTCGGGCGTCGTGCCGCAGCAGCCGCCGACGATCCGCACGTTGTGCAGGATGAAGCGGCGCGCGTACGAGGCCATGTACTCCGGCGAGCAGAGATAGATGTTGCGCCCCTCGACGTCGCGCGGCTTGCCCGCGTTCGGCTGCGCCGACAGCTTCAGCGTCGTCACCGCCGCCATCCGCTCGATGGTGTCGAGCATCGGCGCGGGACCGACCGCGCAGTTGACGCCGAGGATGGTCGCGCCGCGCCGCTCCAGCTCCGGCGCGAAGCGCTCGGGCGGCGTGCCGTCGAGCGTGTTGCCGTCTTCCTCGGTGGTCATCTGCGCGACGATCGGCAGGTCGGAGACGCTGCGCACGGCGTCGAGCGCCGCGCCGATCTCGCTCAGGTCGCGGAACGTTTCGAGGATGAAGAGGTCGACGCCGCCGTCGGCGAGCGCCTGCGCCTGCTCGCGGAAGTACTCGCGCGCCTCGTCGACGCCGGTCTTGCCCCACGGCTCGATCCGGATGCCCAGCGGTCCGATCGCGCCCGCGACGTAGGCCTTGCCGTCCGCCGCGTGACGCGCGATCCGCGCGCCCTGCTCGTTGATGGCGTGCAGCCGATCGTAGAGCCCGAACGACGCCAGCTTGATCCGGTTGGCGCCGAACGTGTTCGTCTCGACAATGTCGGCCCCGGCGCGGACGTATTCCTGGTGGACCTCGGCGACGAGGTCCGGCTGCGTGACGTTCAGCGCGTCGAAGCTCTTGTTGATGAAGACGCCCTTCGCGTACAGCATCGTGCCCATCGCGCCGTCGCACACGAGGACCCGATCGTCCAGGGCGTCAAGGAGTTTTTGCATCTGGTAATTGGGTAATTTGGAAATCGAGTAATTGGACTGGGAAATTGGGCAATTCGATTACCAGATTACTAAATTACCCAATGACCCAATTCACGTTTCAACCCGTTCCGTCTTGAACGTCTCCGCGTCG
>Ga0081539_10006090_pt1 | contig 11781 bp, 8 predicted proteins | sample TabmetS4T2R2_FD_71023 | JGI IMG/M metagenome (GOLD analysis project Ga0081539, IMG submission 71023) | Tabebuia heterophylla rhizosphere microbial communities from the University of Puerto Rico - S4T2R2 | ecosystem: Host-associated > Plants > Roots > Rhizosphere ...
GCTCCGGCACGAGTGGGTCGACATTCCGCTCGGTGGACAGCGCCTGCACACCTGGATCGAGTATCCAAATCGCACTGACCCGGCGCCGATTGTCATCGTCATGTCCCACGAAGCAGGCCTTGACGATTGGATGCGCGCCGTGGCCGACCAGTTGGCAACGCAGGGATTCATCGCCGTCGCGCCGGACATCCTGTCCGGACGCGGTCCCAATGGCGGCAACTTCGACAGCTTCCGCTTCGCCGCCGACGTGGTCCGTGCCAACGAGCAGCTGTCACAGGACGAGGCGATGCGTCGCTACAAAACAGCGCTCGACTACGCACGCAGGCTTCCTGCTGCGCGGGCAAAGATCGCGAGTCTCGGTGTGGGGATGGGCGGAGCCGACAGCTTCCGGTTCGCCGCTGAAGCGGCAAACCTCGACGCCGCCGTCGTGTTCTACGGCGTCGCGCCCAGCGAGACGATCCTCCGGAGCGTCAAGGCACCGGTAGCCGGCTTCTATGGCGAAGACGATCCTCGCGTCATGGCGACCGTCCGGGCAGCCGAGGCGACGATGAAGCGCCTCGGCAAGACATATGACGTGCACGTCTACCCGGGAGCGACGCAAGCGTTCTTGCGCTCATCGGTCGAAGGGCAGAACACCGATGCTGGTGTGGCCGCATGGCCGGCAGCGATTCAGTTCCTGCGACAGCACTTGAATTGAGATGTGCGACGAGTCGGCGTCGCCGAACCCGGCCTACTGGAGAGAGACGATGAAGAGACATGTGTTCGGCTGCGCACTCGTGGCGGTCGCGTTGTCGACTGGTGCGTCCTCGCTGGGCCCGCTGCAGGCGCGCGCCACGCACTCAGTGCTGCCGTCGCTCTCGACGGCGCAGACGATTCTGAACGCGACGACACGACACCGTGAGTGGGTGAACGTCGCCGCCGGATCGTCACCCGTGCTCGCATTCGTGGTGTACCCGGAGCGCGCCGACACGGCGCCGGTCGTGCTGGTGCGAGTCAAGAACGAACCGTCGAGTGTCCGCGCACGCGCCGTCGCCGATCAGCTGGCCGCGGAAGGATTCATCGCCGCTGTTCCTGACACGCTGACGAGCGCCGGGTATACGGCCACACAGAGATATGCCGAACATCTGCCCGCCGCCAATGGCACGACCGTCTGGTTGAATCTCGATCCGCGAGAGGCGCGCGCCGAGGTCATCTCGGGACCCGATGGACGCGGCGCGAGTTTTCGCGCCACTCCGGCTGATTGGCCGGCGGTCGTCGATCACTTGTCTCGAGTGACACGCAATCGTCCGACGTTCATCGCGGCCCGGCGTCTCTCGGTCCGCCCGAACGCAGATGCGACGAGCGCTTCGTTCGTCGATCCGCACGCGATGCACGTGGGGCACTCGTTGTCGCCGGCCGCTCAGAATCAGCGGACCGGTTCGACGGACTCGCGGACGATTCCAGGTCTCGCCGACAAGCCGCGGAATCTTCCGGCCTCGTATTACACCGCCACCGAGACCCTGGCACGATCGACGCTGAAGAAGGAATGGGTCGACATCCCGATGGGCGAGGTGAAGCTCCATGCGTGGGTGGAATACCCGGAAGGCAACGGCAAGGCCGGCGTGGTCATCGTCATGCAGCACGGCGTGGGGTTGGACGACTGGATGCGCTCGGTTGCCGATCAACTCGCAGCCGATGGATTCATCGCCGTCGCGCCCGATGCGTGGTCGGGCACCGGGCCGAACGGCGGCAACCGCGATTCGTTTCAATTCGATGATGAGGCGATGAGAGCGGCGGCGCGGATCACGCCGGATGAAACGCAGCGTCGCTACAAGGCGGCACGTGACTGGGCGCTCGAGCTGCCGAGAGCGAACGGCAAGACAGGAAGCATCGGGTTCTGTGCCGGCGGAGGAAACAGTTTTCGTTTCGCCGCTGAAGTGCCGGAGTTGAATGCCGCCGTCGTGTTCTACGGCGGCCCTCCGGCCGAGGATCTCGCGCAGAAGATCAACGCACCGGTGCTTGGCTTCTATGGCGAGAACGATGCCCGGGTCACCGCGGCCGTCGCGCCCACGACCGAGATGATGAAGCGGCTCGGCAAATCCTACGAGCCGCACATCTATCCCAAGGTGACGCACTCCTTCGTGTACTTCCAGGACCTGAGCGTCAACCGCGAGGCGGTCGCCGACGCATGGCCGCGCACCATTGCCTTCTACAACAAGCATCTGAAGTAACGACATGAGAACGGGAATGACCAAGGACAGATTCAGCCCGGAACGAGCCGCGCTGGCGGCGGCAAGCCTTGCCGTCATCGTTGCCTTGCAGGTAGGAGCAGCTGCGCAAGCGCCGGCTCAGACGCGGCAACCGTCGACCGCCGACCCCGTGAATCCAGTGAACCTGTACGCCGCCAACGCCAATCCTTACGCGCCGCGCCAGAGTGGGGAGCTCCGCGCGCAGCGCGTGGCGGGACAGGTCTGGCTCGTGACAGGTCAGCCTGGCGAGTCGAACGTGCTGGTGCATGTGGGCGAGCAAGGTGTGATGGTTGTCGATTCGGGCACGCAGGCGATGGCAGCCAGGCTGCTCGCCGTAGTTCAAGGGCTCGCGCAGGAACAGGCCGCCAGTCCCAATCACAAGACGATCCGTAAGGTGATCAACACCAACGGACGTGCCGACCACATCGGCGGCAACGAGGTTCTTCGCAAGGCCGGCGGCCAGGTGATCGGCGGTGAAGAGGCGGCGCAACAGCGAGCGTTCGGCACGGCGGGCGCTGAAGTCGTGGCCCACGAAAACGTGCTGACGCGATTGGTCACGGACAGCGCCGGTCCGGCGGCTCTGCCCCAGGAACTGTGGCCGACCGATGCGGAAGGCTTCGACGTCGACAACACGCGCTTCAATGGCGAGGCGGTGCAGATTGTCCACCCTCGCGGCGGCAATACCGATGGTCAGCTGGTCGTCGCGTTCCGCGGCTCGGATGTGATCGCCGCCGGCGACGTCGTCGACATGACGGGCTATCCGATCATCGACGTGGCGCGCGGCGGGACCATCGACGGCCTGCTGGTCGCGATCAACCAGGTGATCGCCATGGCGGCGCCCGACGATCAATCGGAAGGCGGTACCGTCATCGTCCCGGGGCATGGCCGGTTGGTCGACCAGTCCGAAGTGGCGCTCTACCGGAACATGCTCACGATCATCCGCAACCTCGTTCAGTACTACAAGAATCAGGGCAAGACGCTCGCGGAAGTGCTGGCGCTCAGGCCGAGCGAAGGCTATGACCAGCGGTGGGGCCGAACCAGCGGGCCCTGGACCACGCGCGATTTCATCACGGCGATCTACCAGACGCTGCCCGCCAATGGGCCCGTCTACTTCACGATGAAGAACTCCACGCTGGTTCCGTCGACTGCCACCCCGTCCACCGGCAAGGTGTTCTGAGATGAAGCTTCGTCCAATCGCCGGCGTTCTCGCGCTGACAGGCGCGCTCACCATCGTTCACCCGGGAGAGTTTCTTCCAGAACGGCTTGGCGCCGTTCCTCTCGGTCTTCCGGAACGGCTTGGCGCCGTTCCTCTAGCTGCACAAGCTGCCCCACAAGCCGGGCGGCAAGGTGGCCCACCCGCGGCGCAGCAGCCCACTGCTCCGCAGACTGGCCAGTCGGCAGCGTTGGTGGACCTGACCGGCTACTGGGTATCGGTAGTGAATCAGGACTGGTATTTCCGCATGATCACGCCGCCGAAGGGTCAGTACGCTCAAGTTCCGCTCAACGCCGCCGCACGTCAGATCGCGGACCAGTTCGATCCCGCGCTGTATGGCGGAACGACTTATCAGACGTCAGGGATCATCGATTGCCGTGCATACGGGGCCGCCGGGCTGATGCACATGCCGATGCGCATCCACATCACCTGGGACTCACCGGACGTGCTGAAGATCGAAACCGACTGGGGCCAGCAGACACGTCTGCTGCGTTTCACTCCTGGTCGTCCCAATGGTGATCTGGAGCAAGCGATGCGGCGGGCCGAGATCGGTCCAGCCCAGGCACCAGCCTCCATGCAGGGCTATTCCGTCGCGATGTGGGAGCAACCGTTTCGGCTCAACGCGAACGGCTGGCAGCGTGGTTTCGCGGGCCGCGGCGGTGGGCTGGGGCAAGGCGGGATAGATGTTTCGCAACCCGGCGGGAATCTGGCGGTCTTGACGACCAGCCTCACACCGGGCTGGCTGCGGCGTAATGGAGTGCCGTACAGCGGGCGTACTCGCGTGATCGAGCACTATCTGACGTTTCAAGATCCGACCGGCAAGGATTGGATCAACGTCACGACGGAAGTCATCGATCCCGAGTACCTGAATACGCCGTTCATCACCACTGCGGATTTTCGGAAGGAACCGGACGGCTCGAAGTGGGCGCCGCACCCCTGCAAGCAAGTTGCTGATCGCTGATTCACGGCCCATAAACTTGTCCGCCGTAGCCTTGGCGGAGGCGGAAGGTCCGCGCTGTATTCTCCGGTGAAAGATGAACATCATGCGAATCAATCGACGTCCGTCTCCGATGTGGCTGGCGGCCGCCTGCGTCGCTGTTGTCGGACTGCTGACCCTTCAGCCGGCGGCTGCTCAATCGCTGATCGACGGCTATTGGGCGCCGTTGCTGCACCAGGATGCGCACCCGTACGCGGGCGGCCCCGATCCTGGAGAATTCCCAGGCCTGCCGATTACGGACGCGGCACGCAAGGTCGCCTCGAACTACGACGAAAACGAGATGATGCTCAGGGAGCTGCAGTGTCGCCCGTTTCCTGCGACCTACGGCCCGAGGGCGCTGAGCACGCTGCGCGCCTGGGAGACGCGCGATCCCGAGACTCAGGAGCAGATCAAGATTGAAACGACGATGGCGTTCGCCGCCCAGCGTCGCACCATCTGGATGCCGGCCTCGCGTGTGACGACTCCGCCAGATTCGGCGCCGCACACGTGGCAGGGTTTCTCCGTCGGCAAGTGGGTAGGCAACGTGCTGTGGGTGCACACGACGCACCTGAAGGAGGGCTTCCTGCAACGCAGTCAGGGGCTGCCGCTCTCTGACAAGACCGTGATGGACGAGCGAATCTTCCGGTATGGAGATCTCCTCGTGAACATCATGATGATCTCGGACCCGGCCTACCTGTCGCAGCCGTTCGTCTACAGCAAGTTGTACTACCGCATCCCTCACGGGAGCATGGATCCCTATCCGTGCGACGCGCGCAATCACCTGCCGATGCCCGACGGGTTCGTGCCGATGCGGCTCCCCTTCTACACGGCGATCTACAACAAGGCATTCTTCGACCACGGCATCCCGCTCGAGGCAGCACGCGGCGGGGAGCAGACGATGTTTCCCGAGTATCAGGACCATTTGAAAACCTTGCCGCCGAATCCGTCGTGGGCACAGGTCAGCGCGGAACAAACGAAGCAACGCGAGGAACAGGACGCGATCAGGCAGGGGAAACGTGAGTAAGTCATGAACAGGATGCACATTTCACGACGGACCCTGCTGACCGGGTTGGCGGCGTTTGGCGGCGCCGCGCTCGCGCCCGGTCCGGGACAGGTGACGCAGGCCCAGGTATCGGCGCCACGACGACTCGATCTCCACCATCATTTCGGCTCGCCGCGCTGGATCAAGCGAGTCGCTGAGGTGAAGCGCCAGGGATGGGAGGCCTTTCAGGAGTACACACCAGCCCGCGCGCTGGAAACGATGGACGCGGGAGGGACGCAGGCGGCGTTCCTCTCGTGCACCGAGCCTGGAGTGTGGTTCGGCGACGACTTCGAGAAAGAACGTGGGGAGGCGATCGCGCTGGCGCGGGACATGAACGACTACGGTGCGCGCATGGTCTCGGATCACAAAGGACGGTTCGGGCTGTTCGCGGTGCTGCCGCTGCCCGATGTCGATGCCAGCCTGCAAGAGATCGAGTATGCGCTCGACACGCTGAAGGCCGACGGCGTCGGTCTGCTCACCAGCTACGGCAACATGTGGCTCGGCGACGATCGGCTCCGGCCGGTGTTCGAGGAGCTGAATCGCCGCGGCGCTGTCGTGTACACGCATCCCACCGACGCGCCCTGCTGCCACGGCCTGGCCAATGCGAGCCCCGCGACGCTCGAGTGGTTCACCGATACGGCGCGCAGCATCATGAGCCTGATCGCCGAGGGCGCTGGCGCGAGGCTTGGCGGAGGAGGGGCGCTCGGCCGCGGGGCCGCACCTGCGGCAGCCGCGGGCCGAGGGCGTGGTGACGTGGCGCCGAGCGCGGCAACCCGTTACGGCAACATCAAATTCATCTGGTCGCACGCCGGCGGAACGCTGATTGGCGCGGCGAGCCGCGTCGTCGGAAACATCAGTGCCGAGTCGCTCGCCGGGACACCACCGGTGAATTCACGGCTCTATCACGTGCGCCGGTTCTACTACGACACGGCGGGATCGGCGAACCCCATTGCCATGCAGGGGCTGAAGCAGCTGCTGGGCGGCACCTCCCACATCGTCTTCGGCACCGATGTGCCCTACGGGACGTCGGCGCAAATCGGCCGCGCTATGGAAACCGTCGGCTTCACCGCGGCGGAACTGCGCGGCGTCGATCGTGACAACGCGCTCGAGATCCTCCCGAAGTGGCGCAGCGTTTGAGTGAGCGCGGCGAGCGACACCACCGGCTTCTATTCGAGCGAGTTATGGCGAGCGGGTGGACGCGAGATGGGTCCTTGCCTCGTTGTACATCTGTTCGTACCAACGGGTGCTGTTCTGCACGTCGTTCGGCGCGAAGGTCTCTGTGGCGAACCGCGCGTCGAACTCTTTCGAAGGACGCGCCGCTCGAATCTGCTCCAGCGTCATCCCCTGAGCCACCATCGTGACGAAGCGGTCGTGAATGATGCCGATCGCGTCGCGATTGGCGACGACGTCGGCGCGCCTGGAGAGCTGCGCATGGCCGGGGACGAAGATCGTGTTCGGCGTCGTCATCGCCAGCGCCTTGTTGTAGTTGTCGATGAAGTTCTCGATCGTGCCGCCTTGCGCGACATTGATCGACGGGTAATCCGTCGTGTACACGTCGCCGAAGGCCCACACGTCGGACTTCGGGAAATAGACGGCCACGTCGCCGTTGGTGTGCGACGGCTTCAACGGCACATACGTCACGTCCTCGCCGTTGAAGTGGAACGTCATCGGCTCGCCCGATGTGACGGTCGGCCACCCGGCTGGCGGGATCGGCGTGGGCGCTCCGCGACCTTGCGGAGGAGCAACGCCCGGCGCGGCGCCAGGTCGCCCAGCGGTGGCCGCCCCCGCGGCGGGCGGCTGCCCTTGCCGCATCAGCGCGATGCGGGTGTTCGGATGGCTGAAGACGAGCGCTCCCTGCCTGAACATGTTCTCGTTGTTCTCGAGGTGATCGGGATGGGAGTGTGTGTTCACGACGATCTTGATCGGCTTGTCCGAGATTTGCCGGATGGCGACCATGATCTGGTCGTAGAAGATCTTGAAGTTGTCGTCCACCAGAAGCAGACCGTCATCGCCGGCCTGCAGGGCGATGTTGCCGCCGGCGCCCGCGATCACAGAGATCTGCCCCGCGACTCGCCGCGTCACCACGCCATTTTTCAACACGTCCGGGTAACGCGGATCGGTGACGCCCTGAAAGCCGCGCCGGTCGGGAATGGGACCACCCGTCGGGATCTCCGGCCGCTGCAGCGCGGCGGTGGCCCCGAGCAGCACCGCACCTGCGACGACAAGGCCACTTCGAACGCGCCACCGAAGGACTTGGTTCCGGATCATCGCGTGCGCTCAGAGTAATAGGCTTTTGCTGACCATGTGTCAACAGAAGCTTGCATTGTTGCTTGGCATGCACGAGATTCGGCGCAGACGCGCGTCCACGTTCTGCAGCTTCTATGAGGGTCGCGGGTGGCGGCGAGTGATGCGGGCCGAACGAGACCGTCGGACCTACTGGGCCGGCGTTTCGTCGAGGTGAACGATGCCGCGGCGCGACGCCACTTTCACCGCCGACGTGCGATCGTTGACACCGAGCTTGTTGAAGATGTTCCGCAGGTGGACTTCGACCGTCTCCTCGCTGATGCGAAGGTCGCTGGCGATCTCCTTGTTGCGCTCGCCGTCGGCCACGCGCTCGAGCACTTCGACCTCGCGACGCGTCAGCGCCGGCTGATTGCGGCGATGCGCAAGTCGCGCCTGGACGTGAGGCCCCAGCGGTGTGCCGCCGCTGTGCACCTCGCGGATGATGCGAATCAGATCGTCCGACGAGGTGTCCTTCAGCAGATACGTCGCCGCGCCGGCCTCGAGCGCGCGGTGGATGTCCTCGTCGCCCTCGTACATCGTCAGCACGACCACTCTGGCGTCGGGTCGTCGCGTGCGGATCGCGCGGATCGCGTCGAGCCCGCTCATGCCGCCGCGCAGCCGCAGATCCATCAGCGTCACGTCCGGATGGTGATCGGTGAACAGTGTCACCGCCTCCTCTCCGGACGCCGCCTCGCCGACGACCTCCATGTCCGGCTGATCGGTAATCGCACTCGTCACGCCGTCGCGGACCAGCGGGTGGTCGTCCACGCAGAGGACACGAATTCGTGACTTCCTCATGCGGTTCGTTTCCACCCTGACCATTCGTCCAGCGGTATCGTGGCTTCGACAATCGACCCCTGCTTCGGCGTGCTCGAGACGGACAACTCGCCTCCGAGCTCCTTCGCTCGATCGCGCATGGTCGTCAAGCCGTAGTGTCCAAGCGCATCACCGCTGAAATCCGGCGTGAACCCCTGCCCATCGTCGGTGACGCGCATCGTGATCGCGTCGCGATCGAACTGCACCTCGACGGCGATCGACGCGGCGTTGGCGTGTCGCAGCGCGTTGGAGATGGCCTCCTGCCCGATGCGCAGCAGGTTGTTCTCGATCTTCGGCGGCAGGTCACGCGACTCACCCACAACGGTCGACGTGAACGCAATCCCCTCGTCGGCAACCATGCGCTGTCCGAGCTCGTTGAGCGCCGTGACGAGGTCGACCGTTTCGAGGACCGGCGCGCGCAGATCCCAGATCGACGTGCGGGCGTCACGGATATACCCCTCGGCCAGTCTTCGCATGCGAGCGAGTTGATCCGTTGCCTTTGGCGGCGAGGTGCGCACCAGCCGCAGGGCCTTGTCGATCTGCAGCGTCAACCCGACCAGGCTTTGCAGCAGCGTGTCATGGATTTCGCGACTGAGACGCGTGCGCTCCGCGAGGACCATCGAGAACTGATGCCTGACCACGCGCAGCCTAATTCTCCATGCGCCGTACAACGCGGTCATCAAGAGGGCCGCGAACATGGCGTAGAAACCGCGCGTCTGCGTAAACTTCGGCTCCAGGGTGAAACGCCACGTCGCCGAGTCCAGGGACGCATCACCTTCCGCCTGTGTTTCAACGCGGAATGTGTAGGTCCCCGGCGGAAGGTTCGTGTACGTGGCCTGACGCGCAGTGTCTGCGGTAGTCCAGCCGCTGTCGAATCCATCGAGTTGATAGCGGAACCGCAGTCGCTGCGCCGTGGTGAGCTCGAGCGCCGAGTAGCTGATGTGAAGGGTCTTGGTTCCGGCAGGCACCGACACGCCGTCGCTTGCGGGCAATGTCACTTCGTCGGCGACGACGGTATCGATTCGGGTCGGGTGCCTCCTTCCCGCTGCGTCGTCATGCAGCACGCGAGGATCGACCACGGTGAGTCCGCCGCCTCTCACGAACCACAACGTACCGTCGGCGGCGCGCGCGGCACTCAGATTGACGAATGCCGATCCGCTCAGACCGTCGGACGCATCGTACGACGTGTACTTCGGCCGGTAGCCGGTTGTCGTGACGGCCTTGTCGAACTCGTCACGCGCAAGCCGGACGATGCACGTCTCCACATTCAGCCACAGGTATCCAGCGTCATCTTCGATGACCGAGCCAACGCGATCGGCGGGCAGACCATCCGCCGATTTCAGGAATTCCAGCCTGCCGCCGGCGAGTCTCCCCAGCCCTGTGTCCGTGGTAATCCACAGCGTGTGCGCGCGGTCCTCGAACAGCGCGTTGACCTTGCCCTTGTTATTCAATTGCTGATCGCTTGCCACGAGCTGCAAGCTTCCGGCTTTGTCGAGGACTCCGAGACGACCGTCGACATCGAGGACCCACAACCGTCCCGCGCTGTCGCCGAACACCTTCGTGACACTCCCGATGCCCCACTCCTTCGGAACGTCGACGCGCACGACGGGCCCATTGCCGATCGCCCGATACAACTGGCGCCGGCCGACCAGCCAGACATTCCCGTCGCCGTCGGACGCAACGGATCCAACCAGTACATCCGGCAGCACCGACACCAGCGTATGGCCACCATCGGTGGAGCGGAATACGCCCGACGTGGTGGCGATCCACAGCGCCTTCTGTCGATCGCGATGCACGCGCATGATCCAGTGGCCGATCGCCGAAGACGAACGGGCGTTCAGGTTGCGACCGCCATTCTGGAACGTCACCAGCCCGTTGTAGGTGGTGACCAGCACGGCGCCGTCTTTGAGCGCGTCGACATTGACGACGAGGCCGACGTCGCTGATGGGTGTGAGCTTGTGGTGAATCAGGCGATGCAGTCCGGCCGTCGTCCCGACCCAGATATTCCCGTCCCGATCTTCGAGCAGCGATTGGACCGAGTTGCTGCTCAGACCGGTGCCAAGCGTCATGCGCTCGACTCTCCAGCGCTCGGTCGCGCTCCCTGCCGACACGCGCCACACGCCTTCGCCGATCGTGCCGACCCACGCGTTGCCGCTGCGATCCTGCAGCAGCCGGTATCCTTTCGCGCGCGCCTGCGGCTGCACCCACGCACGCGTGTCAGGCCGGCGCTCGGTGAACCCGTTTCCCGGGTGCGTCGTCCAGAGCGATCCATCGCCGGCCTCGGCGACGTCCCACACCCACGCGTTGAGGAGGTCGCGCGACAACGTCGGGTCGCCGGTCACGCGCTCGAAAGCGTCCGACTCGCGATCCCGTCGAAACAGGCCTTCGGTCGATGTCACCCAGAGCTGACCTGATTTGCTGGAGCGAACGTTGACCAGATAGGGGAACTCACCGGTTCCTTTCGTCTCGTGCGCGACCTGGAGCTGTTCCCATCGCGAACCGAGAAGGCGGTGCAGAGCCCCGTCGGCGATGGCCCACAACCTGCCGTGCGCATCCTCGCTGACGGCAGTCACGCGCGGAAGTGATTTGTCCGAATCACCAACGACTTCCGTACGCCCATCGTGCAGTTCGTAGAGACCGGGCAGACCGGCGAACGCGACCCAGAGCCCTCCGCGCGGGCGCGCCGCGACGACCGTCACCGGTGACGATGACGGCAACGGACTGCGGCCGATGGCGCTCCACGGAGAAAACCGCCAGCCGTCGAACCGAAACAGACCCGCGTCGCTGCCAATCCAGAGATACCCGTCGTCCGCCTGCACGATGCCGTACACGGATCCGAGCGGCCGACCCGCCGCTTCTGTCCACGACGTGATCGAGTACTCGGACAAGCCGTCCGTGATCGCGTCGGCCTCCGACGGCGAGGCTGCACAGACGAACGCGAGTGCGACGACGGCGCGAATCAGTGAACGGCTCACAACATCCCTTCCCCTTCGAACGAGGTGCGTGCCGAAGGATACGCCGAGTTGCGAATGAAACTGTCTACCGGAAATCCGGTATACGGAATTCCGGTATTGGTCAGTTAATACATTCCTGCGCACGATCGACCGCAACACCTCCGCTCACTTGTGTTCGCTGACGCGGCGGGTCCTGTCGCCGGGTTGCCCCACCCGTCCTCGGCGCCGGGAAAGACGTGCAACGGGGAGGCGCCTGCGCGGCGGGCGGG
>Ga0081539_10006091_pt1 | contig 11781 bp, 11 predicted proteins | sample TabmetS4T2R2_FD_71023 | JGI IMG/M metagenome (GOLD analysis project Ga0081539, IMG submission 71023) | Tabebuia heterophylla rhizosphere microbial communities from the University of Puerto Rico - S4T2R2 | ecosystem: Host-associated > Plants > Roots > Rhizosphere ...
GACGGCATCGCTCGCTATCCGTCGCGACGCAAGCGACGGAACGAAGAGATGATCGGTCGGATGAGTCACTTCAGACGGCGAAGCGGACGTGCAGCACGTCGCCTTCGCGGACCACGTAGTCCTTCCCTTCGACCCGCACCTTGCCGGCGGCCTTCGCGGCGTCCATCGAGCCGGCCGCGACGAGCTCGTCGTAGCCGACGACCTCGGCTCGGATGAAGCCGCGCTGCAGGTCCGTGTGGATCGCGGCCGCCGCCTCCGGTGCGGTCGCGCCGTTGCGTACCTCCCACGATCGCGTCTCGTCCTCGCCGGTCGTCAGGAACGTGATCAGGTCGAGTGCGCCGTAGCAGGCGGCGATCACGCGTTCCAACCCGGGTTCGGTCACGCCGAACTCCTCGAGCAGCGCTCTCGCCTCGGCCGGATCCATCTCGGCGGTCTCGGCTTCGATCGAGGCGTACACGCCGACGGCGCCGGCGAGCTCCGGCGGAGCCTCATCGCCTTCCTCCAGGTTCGCCACCACGACCTCGGGCTTCAACGTCAGGGGCGCGATCGCGCGAAGATGCGTCACGTCTTCGGGCTCGCGATGTGCCTCGCGGAGCGGCGTCTCGGCGTCGAGCGCCTCCTTCGCGCGCCGGAGCGCGTCGATCTCCGGCGAGGGCTTCCCGCGCGCACGGCGCTCCGCCCCGTGCAGCGCGCTCTCGATCACCGCGAGGTCGGCCAGCAACAGCTCGCTCCGCACCCGCGCGAGATCCTCGGCCGGTCGGCGGTCCGGGCCGAAGCACCGGATCACGACGGCGAGCGCGTCCACCTCTCGCAGCCGGGCGATCCCCTGGGCGCTGGTGACGCCGCCGGGGACGTCGACGAAGCGGACCTGCGCCGGCACGACCTTCTCCGATCGCTCGATCTCCGCCAGCACGCCGAGACGAGGATCGGGGACCGGGACGACCGCGACGTTGGCCTGGCCGCCGTGCGAGCCGGAACGCGTCAGCGCGGTGAACAACGTCGTCGTCCCCGAGAAGGGCACGCCGACGAGACCGACGTCCCGCATGGCGGCCCAACGTATCAGCCGGAAGTCCGCCAACTTCCGACCTTCGGCCCCTATGCCGCGGCGAGCCGCGTGACCGATGCTTGCGCTCGAGACCGGCTGGCGCCGGGGTGCCGCCAGACCCGCCCCGGTGCCGCCGGTTTCTTTCGCCCCTCAGGGGCGCAGAGGATCGGAGGACCTTGACGTGCGCCCCCCGTGGGTGCGCGTCGCCGGCGGGCGGGTGTTTCCGACGGCCCCGTCCGCCGGCGTCTCTTCGGACGTCGAAGGGCCGGCAGCCCCGGGCGGGCGAGGCGCTTCCTTCGGCTCAACCGCGATCGATCAGGCGGCCTTCGTCTCCCAGAAGATCTTCGAGATCTCGTCGACCTGGTCGAGCAGCTTCTGTCCCTGGCTCGGATCCTGTGACTTCTTCGCGAGGCCGGCTTCCTTCGTCGCGTTCCAGAAGAGCTCGTGCAGCTGCGGGTACGCCTCGAGGTGGTTCGGCTTGAAGTAGTCGGTCCACAGCACCCAGAGGTGGTGCTTCACGAGATCGGCGCGCTGTTCCTTGATCAGCAGACACCGGGTGCGGTAGTCCTCCGCCGACTCCGTCCCGCTCTTCATCTCGTCGGCCTTCTGGTAGCGCTCCTGGATCGCCTTCACGGACTCGGCCTCGATCCGCGCCTGTGCCGGGTCGTAGATGCCGCACGGCACGTCGCAGTGCGCGTGCACGACCCGACGCGGCCTGAGGGATGCTTCGAACATGGATCCGCCTCCTCACACGTCCGACGAACCGCCACGCTACCACCGACCTCGTGGGCCGCTCACGGCGATCGGAACGGCCGTGACCGTTGCGGCGCTGGCGTTGGCGATCGTCCGCTGGCGTCCGAGCCGCATCGAGATCGAAGGCGCGAGCATGATCCCGGCGTTGCTGCCGGGTGACTGGGCGCTGGCCGTCGCTCGGCGGCGCTACCGATCGGGCGACGTCGTCGTCGCCGAACACCCCGGGCGGCCCGGCTACGAGATCGTGAAACGGATCACCGCGGCACCGGGTCAGCGGATCGGAGAACGCACCCTCGGTCCGGACGAGTTCTGGATCGAAGGGGATCGGACCGACGCCTCCACCGACAGCCGGCACTTCGGGCCCGTGCGTTCCGAGCACCTGCGGGCGAAGGTCCTGTTGGTCTACTGGCCCACGGAGCGACGCCGCCGCGTGCATTGACGCGGTCGCGGGTATCGGCTCAAGGTGGTGGGACCGGGACCGAAACGGTCAGCCGAGGGGTGGGGTGGTTCGATGGCGGCGGGCAGACCCGATGGATCGAGGCGGAGCCGAGCGCTCCTCGGCGTGCTCTCGGCGCTGCTGGCGGCGGTGGGCGTCGTCGCGATGCCGATGCATTCGGCCGCAACCGTTCCCACGTTCACCGGGGTTTCCAGCCGGATGCAGTCCTCGGTCGTGACGTCCAACACGGACGCGGAGCACTCCGCCCACCCGGCGCTGCACCTGGTCTCGGCGATGGCGCCCTGGAAGGCCCTCGAGCCGGCGGACCAGACCTTCGACTGGACCCGGATGAACGCGAACGTCGCGGCCGCCCGGGCCGGCGGGTACCGGCTGATCCTGCGGATCATGGCCGGCCGGCTGTCCCCGGATTGGCTCGGAACCGCCGGGGCGCGGCGGATCGCGCTCCTCGGCACCGATCCCAACGCCACGGACTACTGCGACGAGGTGACGACCCCTCTGCCGTGGGACCCGGTCCTCGAGCAGCAGTACACGGAGCTGATGCGCGAGGTCGGCCGGTGGCTCGACGAACCGGACGGCGCGGGCGGCCGCAAGGGCGACCACGTCTACCTGATCCCCGTCTCGATGCCCTCGTTCATCGGGAGCGAGATGGTGATCGGGTACGGAACGTCTTCGATCTGCCCGGCCGGGACCGACGGAGCCGGCCAGAACCTGCACGACGTCAACCTGGCCAGATGGAACGCGGTCTCCACGCAGACCGAGCGCCGGACGAAGACGGAGCAGGCCTGGTACGCCGCGATCGACATCCACATGCGCGAGCTCCCGACGGAGAACGACTCGGTGATCGGGTACGGCCACCTGTTCAACGACGGCCAAGCCGCCGCGCTGAGGCTCGCGAGCGACCAGGTCGCCCGGTACCCCGATCGACTCTGGTCGGTGTACACGAACCTCCAGCCATCGGTGCGCGGCGACGGGAGCTTCGGCCCGTGGGCGGAATGGTGTCCGGTGTGTGACGGCGTGATCAGGCGAGCGATCGAACGAGGCGGCGTGATCGGGTTCCAGCCGGCGGCCACCATCGACACGTCGGCGAAGTTCCACGCCGCGATCGACGACGCGCTCGCGACCTATCCGATGGCCTACCTCGAGACCGGACCGGAGCAGATCGATCGATACGAGGGATACCTCCTGACGGATCCGGCGTCGGTCCAGGATCGCCTCGCCGACGTCGTGGACAACCGCATCACCTCGACCGCGGTGTCGTGCGGACCCGCGACGGTCGGTGTCGACACGGTGTGCGCCGCGACCGTGAGCGAGTTCGCCGGCGATCCACCAGGGGCTCCGGGCGGTCCCGTCACCTGGTCGGTGAACGTCCCCGGCTCGTTCTCGCCGGCGACCTGCGCGCCCGAGGGTGGTTCCGGCATCGCGAGCTGCTCCGTGACCTTCACGCCGGGGCGAGGATCCGCGGGGCCCGCCTCGGTGACGGCCGGCTACGCCGGCGATGCGACCCACTTCGCGAGCACCGCCTCGCTCGGGGTGACGATCGGGAAGCGCTCGACGACGACATCGATCTCGTGCGGGTCGGTCGCGATGATGGCCGGACAGACCACGACGTGCACGGCCTCCGTCACGGACGCCGACGCAGGCGTCGCGATCACGCCGACCGGGACGGTGTCGTGGGCGACGAACGGGAACGGGACGTTCTCGCCGACGACGTGCACGCTCTCGGGATCCCCGGCCGCCTGCTCCGTCTCGTTCCGCCCGACGTCGACGGGACGGCACGACCTCTCTGCGAGCTACGGCGGCGGCGCCGACCACACCGGGAGCACCGGGTTCGCCGCCCCGATCGACGTGCGAGCCGACGTCCCGCCGACCGTGACGATCACGTCCCCCACGAACGGCGGCACCGTGGCGAAGGGGAAGACGGTCGTGATCGCCGCGTCGGCGTCCGACGACGTGGGGATCGTGTCGGTCCGCTTCTCCGTGGGCACCACCGTGGTGTGCACGGATACGACCGCCCCCTACACGTGCTCGTGGGCGGTGCCGAAGAAGGCGAACGTGAAGTACACGATCTCGGCGACGGCGACGGACACCGCGACGAACACGGCCACCCACACGATCACGGTCACCGCTCGTTGAGCGTCAGCAGTTCCTGATCACGTCGCGCCCGGGTCCGCCCCGGCAGACGTCGCGCCCGGGTCCGCCGAGGAGCCGGTCGTCGCCACCCTCGCCGTCCAGGACGTCGTCGCCCGCCTCGCCGGCCAGCCGGTCGTCGCCCGGCCCCCCGATCAGGTGATCATCGCCCGGACCGCCGCAGGCGCGGTCGTTCCCGAGGGAGCCCTGGAAGACGTCGTCGCCGCCTCGTCCGAGGAAGACGTCGGGCTTCAGCCCGCCCGAGAGGTCGTCGTCGCCCGGGGTCCCCACGATCGTGACGGGATGCCCGAGGCACAGGACGATCTCGTAGGCGCCGCTGTCGCAGTCGTGCCTGGGCGCGCCGCGTTGGTCGAGCGGGGAACACCCCGGTCCACCGTTGCCGAGGGCCGGGCTCCTCCGGTGCATCGCGTGCGTGGGCGTCGGCCCACCGTTCTGGCGCAGCGGTCCGAGGAGCGGGTCGAGGCCGACCAGGTCGCCGGACCCGGCCAGCCCGCATCCGAGACGGTCCACCACGTTGTGGCCGGCGGTCGCCAGCTCCCGTGAACACGCGGAGCCGCGGAGGCTCACCACGTTGCCGTCGAGGATCGAGGACCCGAGCGTCACGCCGGCCTCGACCGTCGCGGAGATCCCGCCGCCGACCGTCGCGCGGTTCCGCGCGACGGTCGAGGACCGCACCTCCGCCATGCCGTGGACGTTGAGCCCGCCCCCGCCCCGGATCGCCTCGTTGCCGGAGATCGTCGAGTCGACGATCTCCAGCGATCCGGTCCGGCCGACCCAGGCACCGCCGCCCGCCCCGGCCTGCGCGTCGGAGATCGTCGAGCGGACGACCGTCGCGTCGCCGCGGACGAAGAGCGCGCCCCCGCGTCCGGAGGCCGAGCTGGGCGAGACCCAGGATCGGACGATCGTGAGGGCGGCGCCGTCGCCGACGGCGACGGCGCCGCCCCGCCGGGCGATGCCGCCCACGAGCGTGGAGCCGACGATCCGCGACGAGCCCTCGGCGGCCCGGACGAGGCCGCCTGCGGCGGCCCCGTCCGGGCCGCCGAGCAACGTGAGGTGCTCGATGGTGACGTCGGCCGTCAGATCGAAGATCCGGTCGTTCAGATGGCCGCCGTCGATGAACGCGCCGAGCGACCCGGTCCCGACGACCGTGACGGAGCGATCGACGTCCAGATCGCCGGCTCCGACGCCGCCGTCGCCGACGAGCGAGAGGTCGTAGAACCCGGCCGGGACCCGCACCGTGCCGCCGTCCTCGACGGACGCAAGCGCGTCACGGAGCGAACAGTCGTCCGAGCACGTCCCGTCGTACGAGTCCTCGACGGTGTCCACCGTGAGGGTGGTCGCCGCCCCCACGGGCGCTGCCGACACGGCGAAGGCGATCGCCCACCCGACGGCGACGAGGACGGCCCGGGGACGCATCGTCCGCACCCTACCGATGGCGCTGAACCCCCGCGCCCTCCACGCCGATGCCCACGGGGATGAGTGGACCTACGATGCCGGCGATGGCCTCCCTTCCCCCTCCGCCACCGCCTGGCCGTCCGGACCTCGGGATCCCGGAGGAGCCGATCCGCCGGCGACCGAGGTGGATCGTCCCGATCGCCGTCCTCCTGGTGATGAGCTTCGCGATCGCGGCGATCGCGCCGCTGCTCCGCGATGCCCCCACGCCGGGCGAGGACTACATCTTCCTCAGCCGCGCCGCGAGCGGGGGGCCGGTGCGGTGGAACCCGTGTCAGCCGATCCACTACGTGGTGAACGCCTCGCTGGCCCCGGCGGGCTCCCTCGAGGACGTGCATGAAGCGGTGCGCCGGATCTCCGGTGCGACCGGGATCGCCTTCACGTATGACGGCCTGACGGACGAGGACCCCTCGCAGTACCGCACGGCGTTCATCCCCGACCGCTACGGGGAGCGGTGGGCTCCCGTGTTGATCGGGTGGGTCGACCCGGAGGTCTCCGACATCCCGTTCGAGCTGCCGCAAGGGATCGCGTCGGCGGTGGCGTCGCCGTCGTACCCGGGGACCGTGCCCGCCGACGTGTACGTGAGCGGATGGGTGGCGATGAACGCCGACGATCCGAACGGACCGGGGTTCGACGACGTCTGGGAGCAGGGGCCCGTGTTGCTGCACGAGCTCGGGCACATCATGGGTCTGGGGCACGTCGAGGTGGTGGGGGAGATCATGGAGGGATCCGGCGGGGGGATGATCGATCTGGGTCACGGCGACCTCGAGGGGTTGCGGCGCTTGGGTTCCTCGGAAGGATGCCTCCGGGTGCCGCAGGCGCACGGCTGATCGGGGCGTCCCTTGCCGGTATCCGACCTCCCCGGTAGGGTTCAGCCATGATCAGGACGCGTGAGGCCGGGACCGTGGGGGCGATGATCCCCGACCGCGTCTGCTGTCCCCGCTGACCACGCGGGACGTTCCGACCGCGCCGTTCCATCCGCCACCCCACCCGCTCTCGATCTCCCTCCTTGGAGGTTCCCCGTGAACACGATCACCGCCACCGTCGACGCCAGAGGGCAGTCCTGCCCCGGTCCGCTCGTCTCGCTCGCCAAGGCGCTGCGTGCGGCCGGAAGCGGCGACCTCTTCGAGCTGCTGGCCACCGATCCCGGATCGAAGAGCGACGTCCCCAGCTGGGCCGAGCTCTCCGGCAACGAGCTGATCGAGAAGTTCGAGGAGGACGGCGTCTTCCGGTTCGTCGTCCGGAAGCGGTGATCGAGATGGCAGCGACCGAGACCACGCTCTCCTCCGAGGTGCAGCTGGCGGATCTCCTCCGACGCGTCGAGGCGCTCGAGGAGACCGACGCGAAGCGGCTGGAGAAGCGGAACAAGCTCACGATCATCGCGTGGGGCGGCGACCTGGACCGGATCTGGCCCACCACGATCCTGGCGACCACCGCGGCGGCCTCCGGGATGGAGGCATCGGTGTTCTTCACGTTCTGGGGTCTCTTCGCGATCGTGAAGGCCGACGTCCGGGTGACCGGCACCAACTGGATGCAGAAGATGATGTCGGTGATGAACCCCGGCTCGGCCCAGAAGGCCAAGCTCAGCCGGTACCAGTTCGCCGGGGCCGGACCGGCGATGTTCAAGAAGCTGGCGCGAGATCACCAGGTCGACCGACCCGACACGCTGATCGAGACGGCGCGCGACCTCGGCGTCCGCCTGATCCCCTGTCAGATGACGATGGACCTGCTCGGCCTCCGGGCCGAGGATCTGCTCGACGGCCTCGAGGAGCCGATCGGGGCCGCCACCGCGATCGCCGAGATGCGCGAGGCGGCGGTCAGTCTCTTCATCTGACGGCGGGGGCCGCCGCCGGGCTTCCACCGGGCGCCCGTACAGTGGAGGTATGTCCCGGCTCGCGGACGAGGTCCGCAAGACGTTCTCGTCGATGCACGTCTCCCGGAACTTCCGGCTGTTCTTCGTCGGACAGCTGATCTCCGTCACCGGCACGTGGGTCAACGCGACCGCGCTCGCGGTGCTGGTCCTGCGGCTCACCCACAGCGGCGTCGCGCTGGGCGTGACGTCGGCGTTGCTGTTCCTGCCGGTCCTGCTGTTCGGCGTCCTCGGCGGGACGATCGCCGATCGCTTCGACAAGCGCCGGATCCTGCTGTGGTGCAACGCCGCGTACGCGGCGTTGGCGGCGCTGCAGTTCGTGCTGGTCGCCACGGGAGCGATCCACGTCTGGATCGTGTTCCTGATCGCGTTCCTGAACGGCCTGGTGTACGCGATCGAGCCGGCGACCCGCCAGTCCTTCTACGTCGAGCTGGTCGGGGAGGACCACATCACGAACGCCGTGAGCCTGAACAGCTCGGTCTTCACCGGCACGCGGGTCCTCGGCGGCGCCGTCGCCGGGCTGCTGATCGACGCCTTCGGCCTATGGTCGCCGTTCCTCCTCGACGCGGTCTCCTACGTGGCCGTGATCGTGGCGCTGCTGGCGATGCGCGTCGACGAGCTGCATCCCCAACGCCGCGCCGAACCCGAGCCGGGACTCGTCCGGGCCGGTCTCCGCTACGTCTGGCGATCCCGGGAGCTCCGCCTCCCGCTCGCCGTGATGTCGGTCGTCTACCTGCTGGCCTTCAACTTCAGCGTGCTGGTCCCGCTGCACGCCCACCGGACGTTCGGCGGGACCGCGAAGGAGATCGGCTGGCTCTTCGCCGCCCTCGGGCTCGGCGCGTTCGTGGGGGCGATCACGATGGCGAACCGCCAGCCGGAGCCGACGCTCCGGCGGCTGGGTGTCTACGGCTCCGCGTTCGGCCTGTTCCTCGCGGTCGAGGGCGTCGTCCCGACGTTCTGGATCGCGATGGCCGCGATGGTGCCGGTCGGGTACGCCTCGATGGTGTTCGCGATCACCGCGAACTCGACGCTGCAGCGCTCCGCCCGCGGCGACATGCGGGGGCGCGTGATGGCCCTGTACACGACGATCTTCCTGGGGAGCACCGCGATCGGCGGCCCGATCGCCGGCTGGGTCGCGGAGCGGTTCGGCGCTCCGGCGGCGTTCGTGGCGACCGGCGCCGTCACGGTGGTCGCGGCGGCGTGGGCGCTGCGTCCCGCCGGCGCCGAGGAGCGCGCGGTCACGGCAGGTACTGCTGTTCGATCCGCCTGATCAGACCGTCGCGCACGATGAGCCACCACGGAACGTCCTTGCCGGCGTAGTCGGTCGGGTTCTTCTCGCGCACCGACTCGAGCCAGGTGTCGAGATCACCTCGCTGCAGCTCGCAGCACGTGCCGATCGGGATGTACCAGATGCGCACGTGCTCGGCGAGCGCGACCGTGCGCAGCTTGGGGTTGTCGTTGACGATGTAGTAGCCGTTCACGAACTCGTCGCCGTGCTCGGCGGCCGCCTGTGCTCCCGCCTCGTCCGTCCGGTAGTAGGCGAGGTCGAACGTGAGGGTCCTCATGCCGTCGTCCGCCCTCGACACGTCCTTCACGTAGACGAAGTGCCGGCCGTCCTCGATCTCGGCGGGCTGCGGTGAGGGCGAGGCGGACGGGGACGGGGACGCCGAGGCGCTGGCGCTCGGCTCGCTCGAGGCGGACACGCCCGCCTGACCGGGAGCGGCGGCCTCCTCGTCGTCGGCGAGCGCGATCAGCACACCGGCGAGGAGCGAGAGCAGCCCGATGGCGATCGCGCCGGCCACGATCGCGATCCGCCGCTGCCGCTCGTCCATCGGCGGGACACCCTACGGGACCGTCCTGGGGTCGGGTCGCTCCTGCTGGCGGTCGACCCGCCAGGCCCCGTCGGGCTCCGGTCGGCTGACGGTCAGCTCCGTCCCGTCGGCCAGCCCCAGGACGAACGCGAGCCGCCGCTCGCCGTCGCGCTCTTCGCGCCAGCTGCGGAGGACCTCGACCGGCTCGTCGGCGCCTCCCCATCGGATCGTTCGGGGGACCTCGTCGGAACGACCGCCGGCGTAGAAGCGGAGGCGGACCGCCGGCTCCCGGCCGTACCACGCCCCGACCAGGGGGGACCACAGGACGAACACGACCCCTACGGCGACGAGCGATCCCTCGACGCCGAGACGCGGGATCATCGGGACCGCGATCGCGGCGGCGACGACCCGTGCGAGGTTGTACACGACGTCGTAGACGCTGAAGACGCGTCCCCGGTAGCCATCCGGGATCGCCTGCTGGACCATCGTGTCGACCGCGATCTTCTTCCACGCGAACGTCAGTCCCACGGCGAAGCTGGCCGCCAGCACGGTCCAGTCGCGGAGGACGAGCGACACGGCGACCAGGACGGCGCCGCCGGCGACGAAGCCGGCGGCAACGATCCTGGGCTTCGAGAGGCGGGCTTCCAGCGCGCCGATCGTGAGGATCCCGGTCAGGACCCCGAGGCCTCCCGCCCCGATCAGGTTCGAGAAGGACGCCACGCCCTCCCCGAACCGATGCCGGAACACGACGAGGGAGAGCGTCAGGACCACGCCCTGCCCGACCTGGTCGAGGACGATCGAGGTGATCGGGCCGACGGCGCGCGGCGTCCTCGCGAGACGCCGCGCGCCGTCGGCCAGCTCGACGACGACCCGCCGCATCTGGTGGCGGAGCAGTTCGGGATCCTCGGGCTCGGTGTGCGGCCGCAGCGGGCTGGCGATCCGCGACGCCACCCACGAGGCGGCGAGCCAGCCCGCTGCGGCCGCGACCACCCCCGGAGCGGTCTCGCCGGCGGCCGCGTCGACGACGCGGCCGCCGGCGAACACCCCCGCCAGGAGGGCGACGGTCCCGCCGACCGTCGCCAGCGAGTTCGCCACCAGCAGATCCTCGCTCGGCACGAGCCGCGGGACGACCGCCGCCGTCGTCGAGAGGAAGAAGCGGTTCACGGACAGCACCAGCAGCGCCCCGACGAAGAAGGGGACGGCCTGATGGACCGGATCGAAGAGCACGAGCCAGGCGACGGCGGCTTTGATCCACGGAGTCCACACGAGGATCCGCCGGCGTCGCCACCGATCGATGAAGACGCCGGTGAACGGCCCCAGGATCGAGTACGGCAGGGCGATCACGACGTACGCCTTCAGCACGCCGAGCGCGGTGTCCTGCTGCTCCGGGGAGAAGACGACCGAAGCGACGAGCGCTGCTTGGAAGAGCCCGTCCGCCGACTGGCTCAGGAGGCGGATCGCGACGAGCCGCCGGAAGTCCGGGCCGGTGAGTGCCCCACGGATCCGATCGAGCGTCCCCGGCCCGGTCCCCACCGGGCGGAGGCTAGCGTGAGGCGTCCGCGGCCGGGATGTCGAAGAAGCGGACCCAGTCCTGGTCCTCGGCGTGGCCGTTGCCGAGGATGAACGCCTCGACCATGTCGCGAGCCGCATCGTCGGAGAACTGGACCGGCGGCGATTTCATGAAGTAGGCGCTGGGACCGATCAACGGTCCCCCGATGCCACGGTCGAGCGCGAGCTTCGCGCAGCGAACCGCGTCGATCACGACGCCCGCGGAGTTCGGCGAGTCCCACACCTCGAGCTTCAGCTCGATGGAGATCGGCACGTCGCCGAAGTTGCGGCCCTCCAGCCGGATCATCGCCCACTTCCGGTCCTCCAACCACGGCACGTGGTCGGAGGGACCGATGTGGATCGCATCCTTGTCGAGCGGCACGTCGAGCTGGGACTGGACCGATTGCGTCTTCGAGATCTTCTTCGAGACGAGCCGGGAGCGCTCCAGCATGTTCATGAAGTCCATGTTGCCGCCGAAGTTCAGCTGGTACGTGCGGTCCAGGTGCGCGCCGCGATCCTCGAAAAGCTTCGCCAGCATCCGGTGCGTGATCGTGGCACCGACCTGCGACTTGATGTCGTCGCCGACGATCGGGACGCCGGCGTCCGCGAACCGCTTGGCCCACGTCTGATCGGACGCGATGAAGACCGGCAGGCAGTTCACGACCGCGACGCCGGCCTCGAGGGCGCGCTCCGCGTA
>Ga0081539_10006092_pt1 | contig 11775 bp, 7 predicted proteins | sample TabmetS4T2R2_FD_71023 | JGI IMG/M metagenome (GOLD analysis project Ga0081539, IMG submission 71023) | Tabebuia heterophylla rhizosphere microbial communities from the University of Puerto Rico - S4T2R2 | ecosystem: Host-associated > Plants > Roots > Rhizosphere ...
GGTCGCCTCGATGGTGAGGGTGTCCGGAGCGACGTCGATCACCTTCGCCCGGAACAGCTCGACCGTCTCGAGGACCTGGCCGCGCTGCGCGCGGTCGGCACGCACCTTGACCAGCAGGAGCTCGCGCTGGACCGACTGCTGCGGGTCCAGCTCGACGATCTTCAGGACGTTCACCAGCTTGTTGAGCTGCTTGGTCACCTGCTCCAGGGGTGAGGAGTCGGCGTTGACCACGATCGTGATGCGGGAGACGTCCGGGTTCTCCGTCTCGCCCACCGCCAGCGAATCGATGTTGAAGCTGCGCCGGGAGAACAGGCCGGAGACGCGGGCCAGCACGCCGGGCTTGTTCTCCACGAGCACGGAGAGCGTGTGCTTGTTCATCGCGAAACCCATCTCACAGCTCGTCGTCGCCGAAGTCGGGGCGCACGTCCCGGGCGAACATGATCTCGTCGTTGCTCGTACCGGCCGCGACCATCGGCCACACCATCGCGTCCTTGCCGACCGTGAAGTCGATGACCACCGGGGCGTCGTCGATCGCCATCGCGGCCTGGATGGTCTTGTCCACGTCCGCCTTCGTCTCGCAGCGCATGCCGACGCAGCCGAGCGCCTCGGCCAGCTTCACGAAGTCGGGGATGCGGTGCTTGTGCGTGCCCAGGTCGGTGTTGGAGTAGCGGCCCTCGTAGAACAGGGTCTGCCACTGCCGGACCATGCCCAGGTTGCCGTTGTTGATCACCGCCACCTTGATCGGGATGCGTTCCAGCGCGCAGGTGGCCAGCTCCTGGTTGGTCATCTGGAAGCAGCCGTCGCCGTCGATCGCCCACACCACGGCGTCCGGACGGCCGACCTTGGCGCCCATCGCGGCGGGCACGGCGTACCCCATGGTTCCGGCGCCGCCGGAGTTGAGCCAGGTGGCCGGTTTCTCGAAGGTGATGAACTGCGACGCCCACATCTGGTGCTGCCCGACACCGGCCACGTAGACGGCGTCCGGGCCGGCCAGCGTGCCCAGCCGCTCGATCACGTACTGCGGGGCCAGCGTGCCGTCCGCCGGGTCGTCGTACCCCAGCGGGTAGCGCTGGCGCACGTCGTTGAGGACCGCCCACCACGCCTGGTACGCCGAGGCTCCCTGCGCGGTGGCCGAGACCGCCGCGATCAGCTCGTCGATCACGTGCCGGGCGTCGCCCACGATCGGGACGTCCGCGTGCCGGTTCTTGCCGATCTCCGCCGGGTCGATGTCCGCGTGCACGATCTTGGCGTCCGGGGCGAACGAGTCCAGCCGGCCGGTGACCCGGTCGTCGAACCGGGCGCCCAGGGTGACCAGCAGGTCCGCCTTCTGCAGCGCGTACACCGCGGGAACCGTGCCGTGCATGCCGGGCATGCCCAGGTGCTGCGGGTGCGAGTCGGGGAACGCGCCGAGCGCCATCAGCGTGGTCACCACCGGCATGCCGGTGAGCTCGGCGAGCTTGCGCAGGCCGTCCGTCGCGTTCGCCTTGAGCACGCCGCCCCCGACGTACAGCACCGGGCGGCGGGATTGGGCGATCAGCCGGGCGGCCTCGCGGATCTGCTTGCCGTGCGGGTGCAGGGTGGGGCGGTATCCGGGCAGGTCCAGGGTCGGCGGCCAGGAGAACGTGGTGGCCGCCTGCAGCACATCCTTCGGCACGTCGACCAGCACCGGGCCGGGCCGGCCGGTGGACGCCAGGTGGAACGCCTCGGCGATGATCCGGGGAACCTCGTCGGCACTCTGCACGAGAAAGTTGTGCTTGGTGATCGGCAGCGTGATGCCCTGGATGTCGGCCTCCTGGAAGGCGTCCGTGCCGATCGCGGGCCGGGCCACCTGGCCGGTGATCGCGACGATCGGCACCGAGTCCATGTAAGCGTCGGCGATCGGGGTCACCAGGTTCGTCGCGCCCGGCCCGGAGGTGGCGATGCAGACGCCGACCTTGCCGGTGGCCTGGGCGTACCCGGTCGCGGCGTGCCCGGCGCCCTGCTCGTGACGCACCAGGATGTGCCGGACCTTGGAGTCGAACAGCGGGTCGTACGCGGGGAGGATCGCGCCGCCCGGAATGCCGAACGCGACCTGCACGCCGAGCGCCTCGAGCGAGCGGACGAGCGCGCCGGCCCCGGTGGTGGGGGTCGGGGACACCGTGGCTACCGCCGGGCCGTTCCCGGCGACGGCCGCTGCCACGGTCGCCGGGGTCGCGGCGGTGGCTCGGTGAGCGAGAGTCTCGGGCGTGGGTGGTCTCGTCATGGCGAATCAGGCCTTCGTCATCGATGGTTCGGCTGGCTCTATCCGGTACCTGTGCAACAAAAAAGGCCCACGTGCACCCATGGCACGGGACCTAGCGGATTCTCGCCTTCGAGAATCCGCTCACATAAGTACTCGGAACGACAAGCACATGTGGCTAACCTTGCCCGATCTCACGGCCTGAGTCAACTGATCCCACATGCTGATCACCGAAGCGCAGCTCGAACGCCGGATCGGTGGGCAGCAAAGCTCGGAGCTGGCGCATGCCCGGGCCGAGCGTGACCACCTGGCTGCGCGGCGCGGCACCGGCCGGCGGGGCGGGCCGCGGCACGGGCACCGGGCGCGGGGCGGGTGACCGCATCGAGCGCAGCTGTGCGCCGAGGTGCTCCGCGGGCACGCCCCAGCCGAACAGCGAGCCCTGCCCGAGGCGGCAGCCCGCCTCCTCGACGACGGCCCGCTGGGCCGGCGTGCCGATGCCCTCGGCGAGCACCTCGAGGCCGAGCCGGTGCCCCAGCCGGACCACGACGTCGACCAACGGGGCGGCCGTACCGGTCCGCGATTCCGGCTCGGCCACCAGCGCGTGGTCGATCTTGAGGATGTCCACCGGGAGGGTGCGCAACTGGCCGAGCGAGGAGTAGCCGGCACCGAAGTCGTCCAGCGCGATGCGCACGCCGGTGGTCCGCAGCGTGGTCAGCCGCCGGACCATCTCCTCCATGTCGGTGGCCACCGCGTGCTCGGTCACCTCCAGCACCAACCGTTGGGGCGGTACGCCGTGCTCGGCCAGCACGTCCGCGACCTGGCCCGCGTAGTCGGCGGCGTGCAGCTCCTTCGGCGACAGGTTCACCGAGACCCACATGTCGTGCCCGTCCGCGAGCCACGCGGCGAGTTGCCCGCACGCCTGGTCCAGCACCCACGTACCGATGCGGTTGATCAGCCCGGACTCCTCGGCGACCGGGATGAACTCGTCCGGGCGTACCGATCCGAGGGTGGGGTGTTGCCAGCGCAGCAACGCCTCGGCACCCACCGTCCGCAGCGACGGCATCGCCACCACCGGCTGGAACACCAGCCGCAGCTGATCCCGGTCGATGGCGTGCCGCAGCTCGCCCTCCAGCGTGTTGCGGCGGCGCAGCACCTCCTCGTAGGCCGCCTGGTAGCGCTCGACCCGGTTCTTGCCGCGCTGCTTGGCGTAGCGCAGCGCCAGGTCGGCGTCGCGCATCAGCTCACCGGCGTCGGTCCGCTCCGGATGCTCCGCGGCCACGCCCAGGCTCGCGGACAGGAACACCGATCCCGCACCCACGTCGTACGGCTGCCCCAGCACCGCGAGCAGCCGCCGTGCCGCCAGCATCGCCTCCTCCACGGTGCCGTTCATGAGCACCGCGAACTCGTCCCCGCCCAGCCGGGCGGCCACGTCCCCGGCCAGCAGGTTGTGCCGCAGCCGGGCGCCCACCTCGGCGAGCACCGCGTCGCCGGCGTCGTGCCCGCGCATGTCGTTGACGTTCTTGAAGCCGTCCAGATCGATGCCGATCAGCGCCCGCGGGCGGCCCGCCGACGCCCGATCGGCGAGGGCGCGCAGCAGGCCGCGACGGTTGGCCAGGCCGGTGAGCGGATCGGTGTGCGCCAGCTCGCGGAAGTGCGCCTCCCGTGCGCGGAGCCGGAGCGTGTAGCGCTTCACGTCGGCCAGTGCCAGATATTGCCGGCTCACCAGCACCAGGCCCTCGACGCTCGCCGCGACCAGCCCGTTCAGGCCGATCCTGCCGCCGGTCCACAGGTGAAGGGCGGCCGAGCCGATCATGGCGACGATCGGGACGAACGCGTACGCCGTGCCGCGCTGGGTCAGGTCGCCGGTCACCCACACCGGCTGGTCGGCCGCCTGCACCGCGTACGCGATGACGAACAGGCCGGCCGGCAGCAGCATCGTGCTCGCCAGCACGATCTGCGGCCAATGCTGGCAGATGCCGCCGGACAGGCCGGGCGCGGAGACCGCGACCATGGTCACCCCGGCGGCCACCCGGACGGTCACCAGCCGGGGCCGGTACGCGTGCAGGGCCAGCACCACGGTCAGCCCGACGGTGAACGCGGCCACCGCCGACGGAAGCAGCAGGGCCAGGCAGGGGTACGGGGTGTCGTCCCGGAACACCCGGGTCGGGCGGGACACCAGCACCCAGCCGACGAACCAGATGGCCGCCGCGATGATCATCCCGTCCAGCAGGTGCCGCAGCACGGCGTCGGTACTCTCCGCGGACCCCGGCAGGATGAGCGTGCCGGCGATCAGCAGGAGCATGCCGCAGGCCATCGCGATGGCGAGCGCGGTGCCGAGGGTGCGCGGGTGCGGCTCGACCGCGCCGTGCTCCATCAGCAGAGCACTCGGCAGGCCGGCGAGTGCGCCCGCCGTCACGATGGCGCCGCCGAGGGCGAGCAGCAGATGGGCCCGGCGTGCCGCACCGGTGTGCCGGCGACCGGAGTTGCCCAGCAGCGCGACCGCCGGGATCGCGACCAGAAGGCTCGCCAGCCCGGCCAGCTCCACGCCGGACGGTGAGTGCACGCCAACACTCTGCCGGATCATGCACGTTTTCGGGAGTCCGAACCCCGACCCGCTTCGGTTGATCATGGGGTTGGTTTGGCGATATGTCCGCTTGGTCGAGACCAATCCCATGATCAACGGCGCTCGGCGGACCGCCCCCGGCGCGCCAGGGTTCCGGTGGCACTATGTACCGATGCCTGAGCTGCGCTCCCGGACCTCGACACACGGCCGCACGATGGCCGGCGCGCGTGCCCTGTGGCGCGCCACCGGCATGACCGACGACGACTTCGGCAAGCCCATTGTGGCCATCGCCAACAGCTACACCCAGTTCGTACCCGGGCACGTCCACCTCAAGGACCTCGGCGGCCTGGTCGCGGACGCGGTGGCCAAGGCGGGCGGCGTCGGGCGCGAGTTCAACACGATCGCGGTCGACGACGGCATCGCGATGGGGCACGGCGGCATGCTGTACTCGCTACCCAGCCGGGAGCTCATCGCCGACGCGGTCGAGTACATGGTGAACGCACACTGCGCCGACGCCCTGGTCTGCATCTCCAACTGCGACAAGATCACGCCGGGCATGCTGATCGCGGCGCTGCGGCTGAACATCCCCACGGTCTTCGTCTCCGGTGGCCCCATGGAGGCCGGCAAGACCGTCGCCATCGAGGGTGTGGTGCACGAGAAACTGGACCTGATCGACGCGATGAGCGCCAGCGCCAACGCCGACGTCAGCGACGAGCAGCTCGGCGTCATCGAACGGTCCGCCTGCCCGACCTGCGGCTCGTGTTCCGGCATGTTCACCGCGAACTCGATGAACTGCCTCACCGAGGCGATCGGGCTGGCGCTGCCCGGCAACGGCTCGACCCTGGCCACGCACGCCTCCCGGAAGTCACTCTTCGAGAAGGCGGGCGCGCTGGTCGTGGAGATCGCGAAGCAGTGGTACGAGAACGACGACGCGTCCGTGCTCCCCCGGTCGATCGCCGGCCGGGACGCGTTCGAGAACGCGATCGCCCTGGACGTGGCGATGGGCGGCTCGACAAACACCGTGCTGCACCTGCTGGCCGCGGCACGCGAGGCCGAACTGGACTTCCATGTGGCGGACATCGACGCGATCTCCCGCCGGGTGCCGTGCCTGTCCAAGGTGGCGCCGAACAGCCAGAAATACCACATGGAGGACGTGCACCGGGCCGGTGGCATCCCGGCGCTGCTCGGGGAGCTGGACCGGGCCAGTGCGCTGCGCCGCGGCGTGCGAGCCGTGCACTCCCCCGACCTCGATACCTGGCTGACCACCTGGGACATCCGCGGCGCCGCGCCGAGCCCGGAGGCGATCGAGCTCTACCACGCCGCTCCGGGCGGAGTGCGCACCACGGAGCCGTTCTCGACCACGAACCGGTGGGCCACTCTGGACACCGACGCGGTGTCCGGGTGCATCCGGTCGGTCGAGCACGCGTACACGGTCGACGGCGGGCTGGCCATCCTGACCGGCAACCTCGCCCCGGACGGTTGCGTGGTGAAGACCGCCGGGGTGGCCGAGGAGCTGTGGAAGTTCACCGGGCCGGCCCGGGTGTACGAATCCCAGGAGCGGGCGGTCGACGGCATCCTCGGGAACGAGGTGGTCGAGGGCGACGTGGTGGTGATCCGGTACGAGGGTCCGCGGGGCGGGCCGGGCATGCAGGAGATGCTGTACCCGACGTCGTTCCTCAAGGGACGCGGCCTGGGCAAGGCGTGCGCGCTGGTCACCGACGGGCGGTTCTCCGGCGGCACGTCCGGCCTGTCCATCGGGCATGTCTCCCCCGAGGCGGCGGCCGGCGGGCTGATCGCGCTGGTGCAGACCGGAGACGAGATCATCATCGACATCCCCGGGCGCTCGATCACGCTGAACGTCCCGGCGGAGGATCTCGATCGCCGCCGGCGGGAGCAGGAGCAGCGGGAACGCCCGTACACCCCGGCGGACCGGAACCGCCCGGTGTCCGCGGCGCTGCGCGCCTACGCGTCGATGGCCACGTCGGCGAGCGACGGCGCCTACCGCCTGGTCCCCGCGGGTTAACCCTGCCTCGATCTTGGACTTGTGGCGCCCGGGTTGGACCGATTCGCGGCCTCTGTGAGGTGCCACGAGTCCAAGATCGACGATTAGGGGCCAGGGCTGGTGCTCGGCACGGTCGACGGGATGCCGCCGTCCAGGATCGACGGGTCGGTGGTCGGCTCGACGTCCGCGCCGACCACCTTGCGCTGCATCTCCACGTTGGACTCGCCGGTGCCGCCGAGCTGGATGTCGTCGTAGGCCTTCAGCTGGTGGTTCTCGTCGAAGTAGAGCACCGACAGCGCCAGCGGGGTCGGCTTCTCCTCCTCCAGGCCCCGAAGCCCGGCGCCGCCGGTCGACCCCTCGACCATCAGGCGCGTGATCTGCTGCCCCGGCTTGCCCGGGACCGCCGAACTGGCTTCGGGCACCGGCCCGGACGAGGGCGCGGCCGATGCGCCGTCCAGCGCCGGGCCGGGCGGCGGCAGCACGCTGACCTCACGCTGGTGCAGGTGCCCGGCCAGCACCAGCGGCACGACCCCGGAGAGCGGAGCGGCCATCCCCGGATCGTGCACGAGCGCCACGTCCACCGTGCGCTGTGAGCCGCGGATCGTGGTGGCCAGCTCGGAGCCGCTCTGGATCAGCGGGTTGGTGGCCGGGTTGCCGGCGAGCTCGGGCGGCACCTGGACGGACTTGTCCGGGGTGAACTGCGGATCCCCGATCCCGGCGATGGTCAGCCCGTGCACCGTGGTGATCGAGTTGTCCAGGACGATCGCGTTCTTCTGCCGGGCGACCGCCGCCTGGATCGCTCCCGAGTCGTGGTTGCCGCGCACGTACACATAGGGGACCTTGAGGCTCGAGATGGTCCCGACGTACGACCCCTCGGGGCTGCTGCCCCAGTCGACCATGTCGCCGGTGTCGATCACCGCGTCGATCTCGAAATTCTGCACCACTGTCTTGATCAAGCCCCAGGCCGCCGGGTTCAGGTGCAGATCCGAGACGTGCAGGACGCGGGTGGTGTTCGCGGCCGGCTCGTACACCGGCAGTTTGGACACCGTGGTGTAGATCCGGCTGACGTTGCCGACGAGCTCGGACAGCTGGTCGGCGTACCGGCCGTAGTTGTCCGCGATCCGGCGCGCGTCGCCGACCACGGCCGGGGCGTTGACCAGCAGACCTTCGTACCGCGGTTCGGCGATGGACCCCGGGTTCACGGTCGCCGCGGCGAGCCCGAGGCTGCCCCCGGTCACCGCCAGGGCGATGCCGCCGGACCAGGCGACCCGCCGGGCGTTCCGGAAGATCAGCGCGGCGAACACCAGCGCGCACAGCACCGCGACGCCCAGGGCACGCAGGGCGACCCGCAGCACGCCGTCGGTGACGTCATCGACCGCGTGCTGGCCGGCCGCTGCGATCGCGGACGGGTCGTCGATCAGCGCTTCGGTGCGTTTCTGGTCCAGCGAGCCGAGGGCGACCTTGAGGTGGATCGGGCCCTCGTGGCTGGAGAGGTGCAGCGAGCCGAGGGGCGGGATATCCACCTCGGTGCCGCCGTGGAGCGACGGGCTGACCGACATCTCCGCGTGGAACGGGCCGACGTTGATGTTCGTGTGCGCGAACAGCATCACACCCACGATCACGCTGCCGACCGCGACCAGGGCCACCTCGGCGCCGATCCGGACACGCCGGGCCCAGGGATGGCGCAGCCACCGGACCGCGACGGCGATGGCGGACCGGGCGAAGCTCGGTAACCAGGTCATCGGGAGATCACCTGCCCACCGACGGCGAGACCGAAACAGACACGCTGATCAGGTTCGGCCGGCGCCGCCGGACGAGAGCACCAGCCGGATCAGGCGGTCGTCGCCGGGTTGGGGCTCGCCGCCCTCCTCCTGGTTGGAGGTGCTCACCCAGAGCGAACCGTCCGGCGCGGCGACCATGGCGCGCAGGCGCCCGTACTCCCCCGTGAGCAGCGCCTGCGGCTGGCCGATCAGGGTGCCGTTCCCGGTCGTGGTGACGAACCAGACGCGCTGCCCGAGCACGCACGCCGTGGCGATCGTCCGCTCCAGGACCGCCACGCCCGAGCATGACGAGTCCGCGGTCGGCCAGCTCACCGCGGGGCTGGTGAACATGGGATCACTGCTGGCGCCCTCGACCTTGGGGGCGCCGTAGTTCTTGCCCGGCCGGACAAGGTTGAGCTCGCCGAACGTCTTCTGGTTCGACTCGCTCGCGTACATCCGCTTGCTCGGGTCCCAGGCCACGCCCTGCACGTTGCGGAAGCCGCTCGCGTAGATGGCGGAATTCTTCGCGGGGTTGCCCGGCGCGGGTTTGCCGGCCGTGGTGATGCGCAGGATCTTGCCGCCCAGGCTCTTGCCGCTCTGCGCCAGACCGCCGGCCGGGCTGGGGTCGCCGGTGCCCACGTAGAGGAAACCGTCCGGGCCGAACGCCAGCCCGCCGCCGTTGTTCTCGGTGCCGTGCGGGATACCGGTGAGGATCGGTTGCGGCTTGCCCTTGAGGACGAGCTTGGCGACCCGGTTGTCCTTGCCGGTGGAGTAGTAGATGTAGACCGACTTGTCAGTCTTGTACGACGGGGACACCGCGATGCCCAGCAGCCCCCCGTCGCCGCCGAAGGACACCTCGGACAGCCGCTGCACCTCGCGGACCGTGAGGCTGCCGGTCTTGGGGTCGGCTCCCGGGCCGACGGACAGGATCCGGCCGGTGTCCCGTTCGGTGACCAGCGCCGACCCGTCCGGCAGGAACGCGATGCCCCACGGCACGTCCAGATCCTTTGCCAGCACGGTCACCGCGACCTCTTGGTCGCCGGAGTCCGGATCGACCGACGATGCCGAGGGCGCGGGCAGGTTGGGCGGCTCGCCCTCCTGATCGGGCGCCGACGGGCCAAAGGCGCACGCCGCGGTCAGCACGATCGTGGCGCCCATCGTCACCAGGCTCGCCCACCCGCGTCGCAGCACTCGACCCGTCACGCAGACCAGGGTAGCCGCGCGGTCTGACAGCCTCGGCTAGGTTGGCGGCGTGAAGATCTGGATCGCCCACGCCGAGGGCCGGCCGCTGCTCGGCGACCTCCCGGACGGGCTCACCGTCGAGGTCTGCCCCGATGTCGAGAGCGTGCCGTCCGACCCCGCCGACGTCGAGTTCTGGGTGCCGCCGTTCCTGCCCGGCACCCGGGCTCTCGATCTGCTGCCCAAGCTCACCGGCCTGCGGGTGGTCCAGTTGCTGTCCGCCGGCGCGGACACCTGGATCGGGCGCGTCCCGCCCGGTGTGCGGCTGCACGACGCCCGCGGCGTGCACGACGCGCCGGTCGCCGAATGGGTGGTCGGCGCCGCGGTCGGGATGCTGCGGCGGTTTCCGGCATTCGTGCGGGCGCAGCAGCGCCGGGAGTGGGCCGTCTCGGAGTACACCCCGACCCGCGAGCTGACCGGCGCGCGGGTGCTCATCGTCGGGGCGGGGTCCATCGGGCGGGCCATCGAGCGGCACCTCGCGCCGTTCGACGTGATCGTCGGCCGGGTGGCCCGCACCGCGCGGCCCGAGGAGGACGTCCACGGGATCGACGAGGTCCTGGACCTGCTTCCGGACGCGGACGTGGTCGTGCTCGTGGTGCCGCTGACCGGGCAGACCCGCGGGCTGGTCGACGCGCGCTTCCTGGCCGCGATGAAGGACGGCGCGCTGCTGGTCAACGCCGCCCGCGGCGCGGTGGTGGACACCGCCGCGCTGCTCACCGAGCTGGCCGCCGGCCGGATCTCCGCGGCGCTGGACGTCACCGATCCGGAGCCGCTGCCGGCCGACCACCCGCTGTGGGTGCTGCCGAACGTGTTCCTCACCCCGCACACCGGTGGCGCCGTCGCGGGGCTGCTGCCTCGGGCGTACGCCCTGGTCGGCGACCAGCTGCGCCGGTACTCCGCCGGTGCGCCGCTGATCAACCTCGTGCGGGACGGCTACTGATCGTCGCCGGGCGGGTTCCGGTCGCCGTCCCGCGCCACCCGCTGCCCGCCGGCGCTCACCACCCGCTCGACGTTGTCCCGGGTCACGCCGGTGAGCCGGATGACGTTCCCGTTGTCCAGCAGCGCCGACACCCGGCCGCCGCGATCCGGGCCCAGCTCGGCGATCCGGGCCCAGGGGACCGTGGTGGATCCGAACAGCGCGCGCACCTTGAGCCGATCGGGGTAGACGTCGGTACCCGCGCGCCAGGCCCACACCAGGATCAGCAGCGGTACCAGCAGGATCGGGGCCAACTCCCGGCGGGCACCGGCCAACGGGACCGTGCCGACCAGTCCGATCAGGGCGGCGACCACCAGGGCGCCGGACCGCCGGACGCGCAGCACGGGCTTGTTCCTCACGCCGGACATCCTCCCATCGCTCCTCCGGGCCCGATCGCCCGGCCGGGCCGCCGCGAACGGATCGGCGCATCACGAAGTGCACTCGGATGGGCGCAATCGTTTGACGCCCGCGCCTCCATACCGGACGATCCGATCGTGGGAAGGAGTATTCGGCTTCCGTAACCTGTTCGAGGGAGCCTCGTTAGCCGGTGTGGGTGTAGTGACATTCGCCGCCGTGCCCGCGCTCCGCACGCTTCGACCGGCAGGAGATCCGCCGCCGTGGCATCGTCGTCCGCCCCGCGCCGCCTCGACCGGGCCGCTGGCCAGGCCGCGTTCTTCGCCGTGCCCGCACTCGCCGTGGTGGTGCTGATCGCCGGGATCGCCGGCTCGGTCCCGGGCGACCTCGCTTTGGCCGTCGGCGTCGGCGCCACCGCGCTGTGGACCACGTGGAAACTCTGGCGGACCGCGCTCGACATCCACCATGCCGAGGGCAGGTTCGCCGCCTGCCAGGGCGCCGGACTGATCGGGATGGGAACGCTGTTCGCCGGCCTCAGCTCAATGCTCCCGGCGATCCGGCCGCCCGCGTTCGGGCTGTGGTGCGTCCTCGGCGTCGCCGCGGCGTCCACCTTCTACGTGGTCGGCGCCTCGCTGCTGCCCGGCAGCGGCGTCGCCGCGATGC
>Ga0081539_10006093_pt1 | contig 11774 bp, 5 predicted proteins | sample TabmetS4T2R2_FD_71023 | JGI IMG/M metagenome (GOLD analysis project Ga0081539, IMG submission 71023) | Tabebuia heterophylla rhizosphere microbial communities from the University of Puerto Rico - S4T2R2 | ecosystem: Host-associated > Plants > Roots > Rhizosphere ...
GCGAACCCTTTCAGGGTTCAAATGACGCTTTAATATTCTGATCCCAGGGTTGTCGCTGGCGCCGCAACCCTGGGCTAAAATTAGCGAACGCCTTCGGCGTAATTACTCGTACCGCAGCGCGATCAGTGGATCGACTTTGATTGCACGTCGTGCCGGTATGTAGCATGCGAGTAGGGTTGCGGTGATTACGCAAAGCGCCACTGCGACGAATGTGATCGGGTCGGTCGGGGAGACTTCAAACAGCAGCGTGGTCATCAATCGTGTTAACACCAATGCGCCTGCAAGCCCGATCGTCAGACCAACAGTCACCAAGAACATCCCACTTCTCAAAATCAGCTTCAGCACATCACGCCACTGTGCGCCGAGCGCTATTCGAACACCAATCTCGCGCGTGCGCTGAGTCACGAAATAAGCCATCACTCCATAAATGCCGGCAGTTGCCAGCACGAGCGCAATGCCCGAAAAGATGCCGAACAGCAGTCCCCAAACTCGCGATTGCCAGATCGTGTTTGCCGACAACCTCGTCACAGGCATCACGTTGAAGATCCCAGTATCGGGCGAGACCTGCCAGATCGCGCGCTGTATATCTTTCGCGAGCGTCATCGGATCGCCCTGCGTCCGCGCCACGAAGTGAGTTTGCTTCGCGTAACTCTGAAAAGCGGAATAGTAGAAATCGTAACCAGCTTCATCGACGAGGCTGTTGTGTTTGACGTCACCAACAATGCCGACGATTTCTGCATTGTTGACTCGTTTACCCAACGCATCCTCATTGGGCCACATCCGCTGCGCCAACCCGTTACTAATGATCGCCACGTCGCGCAGACCATCAGGCTTGGCGGTGTCGCGATCAGTGAACGCACGCCCGCGCAGTAACGGGATCTGCATCACTCGAAAATAGTCTGGTGAAACGGCCTGGTAATTGACGAGTGGATTCTGCTTCTGATCTTCGCTCGACTGGCCGTCGATTGAAAACTCGCCTCGATACCAGGGCTTTTGGCCGACAAAAGGCAAATCACTGTTCGCCGCCACCGCAACGACACCCGGCACCGTTGCAACCTGTTGCAGCAATCGCTGGTAATGCCGTGACATGTATTCGACGTTGTAGTCTTCCGAGCGCTGATAAGTTGGGTTGATCTCCAGATGGAGCACGCCGTCTGCGGTGAAACCTGGCGAAGTGTTCTGCAGCCGTGTAAAACTCCGCAGCATAAGCCCGGCGCCGGTAAGCAGCACCACCGCGAGCGCGATTTCGGTTACCACTAACAAACCGCGGAGGCGTTGCATTCCCGCACTTGTGCCTGATTTACCACCTTGTTTGAGTGACCGGTCGAGATCCACTGACCGTGTCCGTAACGTTGGGATCAAACCGACGAGGAGAGTCGTCAAAACCGAGATCAGCAACGTGAACAGCAGCGCGCGGCCGTCGAGCTCGATCTTCACAAAGAACGGCAGGAGTTCTTCCGGCAGCAGTGCAACCAGCATCCGTAGACTCCACGCACCAAGCAATATCCCGCCCGCGCAGCCGATGGAAACAAGCAGCAAGACTTCCGAGATTGATTGTCGAATCAGTCGCCCATGACTCGCTCCGAGCGCCGCACGCATCGCCAGCTCACGCTCGCGCACGGTAGCTTGCGTCATCAACAAGTTCGCGACGTTCGCGCAGGCAATCAACAGCACAAATCCGCAAGCACCCAACAGCAGCCAGAATGAGCGGCGCAATTTGCCGAACCAGAAATCTCGCAACGGGATGACAGTTGCAGTGACGTCGGCATTCGTCTCGGGATAAGTTTGCGCCAGCCGCGCGGCAATCTGTTTCATCTCGGCGCGCGCTTGTTCGGTTGAGACGCCAGGCTTGAGACGCGCGATCGTCTGATCAATACGCAAGTCGCGCTTCTCACGATTGAAATAACGATCATTCAGCCACCACAAGTCACTTTGAAATGGAAAGCGAAAGTCGGGTGGCATTACTCCGATGACGGTCAAGCTATGCCTGTCGATGCGAAGTTGACGCCCGATGATCCCCGGATCGCTGCCGAACCTTCGTTGCCACAAGCCATGACTCAGGAGGACCGAGTCAGAATCGCCTGCGGTTGGACCATGGCCGAGGAGGGGCGCCACTTGCAGGATTGAAAACAGATTTGAGGTGCCGAAGGTGAGACTGACTGTTTCCGTTTCGTTGCCAAAGTCCAGGTTTGCGTTCCAACGCAGATTGAAGAACGCCACGTCGTCGAAGACGTTGTTTTGCTTGCGCCAGTCTTCGTAATCGAGGAACGACACGCCAATCGATTGACCACGGTGCTGTGAATCGACCATCACCAGGCGGTTCGCGTCGCCGTAAGGTAGTGGGCGCAGGAGAAAGGCGTTGACGATGCTGAAGATGGCTGTGTTGGCGCCGATTCCGAGCGCGAGCGTGACGATCGAGATCAGCGTGAAACCGAGATTCCTGGCGAGCAGGCGCTTGCTGTAACGCAGGTCCTGCAGAAGCTCCTCGATTAGGCGTGTGGCTTTCATGGAGCGGAATATAGGACTGCGCTAATCACGCGTCAATAATTTCCTGAACAGATTTCAACGCACGGGTGGCCACGGAGGGCCACCCCTACAGTTGTAGTCAACCACGTCACATCATTGGAGGCGCTTGATGGGCAACAACTGTAGGGGTGGCCATCCGTGGCCACCCGTGCGTTGATTACCGATCACACGCGCAATCGTAATCCCGACGACTGAACCTCGTGCAGTCCTTAGGCACGAACCATTCTTCGCGGTAAGTCTTTCCCTCGGGCGTCAATCGCGTTACGAAGTGCCGCATCCCCACATGAATAACTCCCGACGGCGAAAGCGTCATCGAGGTTGGATAGAGCAACCCGTAATCAGTTTTAGCGAGAAGCGTCTCTACTTCTCCCGACATTCGCACTCGAACGAGTGAACTCGTCGTCAATACGATCAACGAATCCGCCGACTCGACCGCGAACGTCCTTGGAGCAAAGCGCAGGTCAGCCAGCAGCTCGAGTTTTTTCGCACCACGTGGACCACTCGTAACACGAAGAACCTTCCCATCTTCCCAACCCATGTGCGAGAGCCCTGCGAGGACCAGCACGCCTTTCGCAGTATCAACCAGCGCAACGACATTATCCTCTGAAAGCTTTCGACTGCGTTGTCCATCCGTACTGAACCACCACAAACCGCCGCCGAACTCGCCGGAGTCAAGACCCACAATCCAACCATCATTTACACGAACAACAACGCGGTCAGTTTTCGAACCAGCCTGAACGCGCCTCGAACGTATTTGCGGCGGCAGCGGATCCTGCCGCAAACGTTCTGTGTTGAGTCCAATTTGAAGCCGCTCGCCGTCGAGCCTGACTTTCCATTCACGCTTCGCATAATTCGCGCATCGCAATTCTTCTTCAGTCGGCGTCTTGTACGATACCCAGCCGTCTGGTGGCTGCGCTTGTGAACTGACCAGTTCACCGCACGCCGCAAAGGTGATAAGAAGAATGATGAATGGAAAGGTCGTCCGCATTTGTCACCTCAACGATTAATTTTTCTCACAGTTTAAGGCCGTGTTTGCCTCAAGTAAGCGCCTCAAAATAGTTTGACACTCCGATCTGCCCTCATTATAGTAACGCCGCTCAAAGTCGCTTTTTACTCATTCATTTCCATCAGGAAAGAGTTCCTTACGAACAAGCCTGGGTGGGTCCACAACTAAGAAGTATCTCATGCCTGGCCACAACGAGAATCATCATGAGCGAAGAATTTGATTACATCATCATCGGTTCGGGCGCGGGTGGCGGTCCACTTGCCGCACGTCTTGCTGAAGCAGGAAAGAAAGTGCTGGTACTCGAAGCGGGCGGCGACCATTCTCCCTGGAACTATAAGGTCCCCGTGTTTCACGGACGCGCCACCGAGGATGCTGAAATGCGTCTCGATCACTACGTCAGGCATTACGAGGACGAGGCGCGCCAGGAGCTGGATCCCAAATACCGCGTGGAGCGAGATGCAGGCCGGCACGGCGTTTATTATCCGCGCGCGCGAACCCTCGGTGGCTGCACCGCGCATTACGCGATGATCATCATCCGGCCACACGACAGCGATTGGCAGGTGATCGAAGACGCCACTGGTGACCAATCGTGGAGTCCTCGTGAGATGGATAAATACTTCGCGCGAGTCGAACGTTGGCACATCCATGCTACGCCCGATGCCGGCCATGGCTCGCAAGGCTGGTTGCCGACTCGCTTCGCTGACCCGATCTCGCTGGCGCATGACGCAATCAGCCACCACGATCCTTCGATAGGTAAGATTGTCTTAGACGCTTTGATATCGCATCCCGGGCACCTGCCGATTCATTTGTCAGACCACCCGGTTATTCCAGACGAGGGTAAACTCAAAGCGAAATGGGATCCGAACGATCTGCGCGTGCTCAAACGGCATGGTGTCGGCGTGATCGCGATTCCGATGGCGATAGACAGTAAGGGTCATCGTGCCGGTGCCCGGGAGCGCGTTGTGGAAGGCCAGGCCACCGGCCGTCTTGAACTCCGCCTGCATTGTCATGTCACGGAACTGATTTTTGACAAAAACGATCCGCGACGTGTCGTTGGAGTCCGCTATCTTCCCGGTGAGCGACTCTACCGGGCCGACCGCGATCCGAATCGCTTTGGAAAAGCGACAGGTCCAGCTCAGGAAGTGCGTGCGAAGCGCGAAGTCATCATTTGTGCTGGGGCCTATATCACGCCACAGTTGCTAATGCTTTCCGGCATTGGTCCAAAGGAAGAGTTACAGCGTCTGAACATCCCTGTGCGCGTTGAGCTTCCCGGCGTCGGTAAAAACTTACAGGACCGCTATGAAGTCGGCATCGTGGGACAGCACGCCGAGGTATTTCCGCTCCTCAAGGATTGCACCTTTGATTGTCCGCCGGATGGGCAGGAGAAAGGCGACACGTTTTTTGAGCAATGGCGCAGCCACGGAACAGGTCTCTACGCCACCAACGGCGCCGTCATCGGTTTCATTGCGCGCTCCACTGTGGCGGAGAACGACGAGCCGGATCTATTCATCTTCGGCGTCCCCGGGGAATTTACTGGCTACTACACCGACTGGTCCAAGAAGGCCGTCGCCCAGCCGCACGACAAATGGACCTGGTTGTTACTTAAAGGTCATGCTCGCTTTCGCGGTCAGGTTACGCTACAGTCAAACGATCCACTCGATCCCCCGGTCGTGAACTTCAACTACTTTGAGCGAGACCAGAACGGCCAGCTTACTCCCGATTCTCAAAAAGATATGCAGGCCATGATCGAAGGCGTCGAGATAGTCAAACGTCTACTCGCCGGGGCGAGTCGCCACTTGCCGTTGCATCCTGATAGCATGAGCGACGTCGATCTGGAAACGCCAGAGGGAATAAGAAAATTTGTTGAAGATCGCTCGTGGGGCCATCACGCTTCGTGTACTTGCAAGATCGGGGGCGACAACGATCCCGATGCCGTGCTCGACTCGTCTTTTCGCGTACGCGGCGTGAAGGGGTTGCGAGTGGTTGATGCGTCGGTGTTTCCAAAGATTCCGGGCTTCTTCGTGGTCATGCCGATCTACATGATTGCCGAGAAGGCTGCCGAAGTGATCCTGGCCGACGCGGATTGACAGTCCTGAGAAAAGAAACACGTCTATCCGCAGAATATCTATGAAGTTTAAATCACGATCTACAAATCCTCTCTCCAAACGAGCTCGCAAAGGCTTTCGAGGTTTTCCTATCGCCACCGTTGCGTTTTACGGTCCTGACGATCAACGCGCGAGCAAACTCGTCATAGGAATCATCAGCCACGAAGGCGCTGAGCCGAAGTTACGGCGATGGTACTCAGATACCAGCGATCTACGATCGGTGCCCGAGATTGAGTCTGAGATCAAGGCCTTTATAAAGGACCACGATGTCGTTTCCGTCTCCATGGTCGATCGCATTATCGGATGTCCGCACGAGGAGGGCATCGACTATCCAGACGGCGAGTCGTGTCCACAGTGTCCGTTCTGGCGCGGCCGAGACAGATTCACAGGCGAGAGGATTAATTAGAGAGGTGGCAACGATCCGACTAGAATCCATTCAAGAGAGCGTTGCGAGATACTCTGCGACGATCTTTACATCGCCTTCAGATTCGGGCAGAAGAACGATTGGCTGATATTCAGGATTCAAAGCTTCCAGAGTTATTCGGCCATGTGTCCATTCACGATTTGCATCGCCCCGCTTTTCAGAACGATACCGCTTCATCGTAAACGCCCCACCCGTATCCGGATCGCCAGGGCCTCTATATTGAACGAGAACGATTTTCCCCTGGCGTGTCCCAGTTGGGTTCGCACGAAACACGCAGTAATCGCCGTCGTAGATCCGGGGTTCCATTGAATAACCTACCGCTCTGGCAACGAACATCTGCTCATCAAGCCGACCGATGCTCGAAGCATCGATCCAGGCTTCGGGCTCTACCGCTTCTCCATCGCCGAAGTAACCCGCCGCAGCCTTGAGTGTGTACAACGGCAGCAGGGTTTTGAACTTCTCTTTTTCGACTCTATTGTCATCCAACGAGACCAGTTGTAATTGCCGTGAGGCAGGTTCGACAGCGACGGCAGCGTGGAGATCCTCCAAAGTAGTAACCCCGGCGCTCATGGCTTTTTCGAACTTTGGTTGAGGAACGAAGAGATAACGCCACGAGCCGTGCTTGGAAGTGCTCATCTTTCCACAAAACAACACCGCTGCTGCCGACTTCAACGCAGTGTTAGGACGAATCTCGCCTTTTGTTTCCGCGATCCAGATGCTTTCACGATCACCTCTTCGGACTACAACGATGAAGTCAGGATAGTATTGTCTCGGACGATTGTTCTCGTAATACGTAATCGAGAAGCCGAAAAACTCGTTCTTGATGTAACGAACAACATCAGTGGCGCTGTCGAGGAAGTTCGCGAACGAAGCTTCAAGTGCAGTATGACAAGGCACTTTGGACAGGTGACACTTCCTGCCTTCAGCTATAACTCCTGTCCAGGTCTTCCGGCGATAATTTCTTGAATCCAAGTAGTCCGGGTTTCCGAGTATTGGTACCGTGGAAGTTCCTGCCCGCGTCCCGCGAACCTCGTTTTCCAAAACATCCAAGGCTCGCCGAGTCCAATAGTAGATTCCGATGTCGCGTTTATCGCTTCCGCCCTTAGCCGTCACTCTCTTGTCAATATAGTCTGACGACACCTCAAGCAATTCTTCGAATGTTGGACCAATCCCCAGGTCATCTGCACCCTCCGGATTTGTCGCCTCATAAAGTTCTCTCGCGAAAATGAACTTCGACCGCAATAAAGGGCAATCGGCACGAAACTGGTCCAGGTTTTTTATCGTCTCCGGTTTTCGGCCCACCACAGGACGAAACGTAATTTCGTTGGGCGTTTCCTTCTCGGTAATCTCAAGCGCCGGCAACCCATCAATATTTATCAGGTCCCGCAACGGCTCGGTAACTCCCACCGCCCAGGAGCGAACGTTAGGAACCCTTATCGCATGCTTCAACTTCTTTTCATCAGCTTCAATAGGAACTGGCTTCTGGCCCCAGGCGCCGGCCCTTGGACGCTTTCGTTTCTTCTCGACCGGAAAGCCAATAAACGGAATTCCAAACGCATCAACCGTTTCTTCGTCAGGTCTGTTTTCGTTTGCAAGACGCTCCTCGATCGGAGTAAGAAGCCCGTCATAACTTGTCCGACGCAAGCCCCTGCCGATGATCTGCTCAGTCAAGAGTGGTGATCCAAAAGCTCTAAGTCCCAAAATGTGTGTAACGCTCTTCACGTCCCAACCTTCTGAAAGCATGTTGACACTAACAATGCAGCGCACGCGCTCTCCGGCCTTTCCCTTTTTACCGACCGTATTAACAATCTCGCGCAAAACGGCTTCGTTACCCTTTTCGGCGTCGAAGACCTTCGAGTCGATTCGAATCGTCTCCCATTTCAGCGGATCATCTGAACCCGGATTCTGAAGCAGGGGAAAGTCGCGGCTGAGGTGTTCGAAGAGCCACTGGGCGCGCTCAGCTTTGTCGGCAACAACCAGGAGGACAGGCGATGGCCCAGGCCTCAGCTCCGGAAGCATTTGTTCCCACTCTTTATAGTCCTCACTCCATGACGAATAGATGCTGGCAATTGCACCTTTGCACTGGGACAGGTACTCCTGTTTGGACTTTGCTCCCTGAACTAACGACCACAAGTCGAGATACTGTGAACCTTGTGCATCCGGCTCTGGAAGACGCACCACCTTAACAAGTCCTGACTCGAACGCGTCGTAAACTGAAAAGTCAGACACCAGCCATTCAAACAAAGTACCTTCAGGCTTGGGCGAGCCTGAGCCATACCAGGGCGTTGCAGACAAATCAACAACCAGACTAATGCGCGCAGCCTGGCGAATCCGTTCAATGATGCGGCTCCATTTCAGGTATTCCGGCTCCTCTCCTTTCCTCGCTTTCTTCTCACCATAAACGTGATGTGCTTCGTCGTTCAGAATCACTAAATCTCGCCATCCACCGAGCACGCGTCTCATCGCTTTCGCTGGATCCTGCTTATGACGACGTTGCAAGGCCCAGATTACCGAGGCCGGAACAAAGCGATCGTCGCCAATGAGATTGTTTTCCGGCACCCAATCATCGCGTTTGGTTTCGAGTGGGACTGACTGCCAGTTCCTAACCTGAATATTGGGATGAAACTCGGCGGCGTAGTCGGGTGGAACGATTTCAAACTCATCATAAAGGTTCTCGGCGCTACTCGGATCGAGCCCTGAGCCGGTGGCTTGCTTTGTAAATTCGTCTACACCGCGAACCCGATCGCGCACCGTCAAGTTAGGAACTAAAACAAGGAAGTTTGAGGAAAGACTTGAGCCGCTTACTTTCTTTTTGTGAAGCGTTGACCAGACCACTACGAGAGCCATGACCAACGTCTTACCGGTTCCGGTAGCTAGTTTCAAAGCATAGCGCAGCAGATCCCCACTCTCCGGCATCTTGCGCTGTCGCTGAACTTCGTAAAGGTAGATGAGCGTCTCGATCGCCTCCTGCTGACAAAAGAAGAAACGCTTACCTTCTTTCAGCCGTTCTTCGTCTCGCTCGAACCACCACTCAAGACAGCGACGAGTGACCATTGCAGTTCCCGGATAGCCCGCATCTCGCCAGTCGCGGATTTCATCGCGCAACCGGTTAACAAAATCGTTTTGTTCTTCCTGGCCAGGGGTGAGATCTTCGATGAGCGCCTGCTCTCTACCGACGATACCTGCCAGACCGGCTCGAGCATCTCTGGCGGCAGCGCGATATCTCATCGATGGACGGCGACCATCGGTGAGTTTCGACTTGCCGCCGGCAAGCAAACGATAGTGACGATTTGGTTCTTTGAACGCGTCGCAAATGACGACGCGATCGACGACGTAACCAGTTGCGACTAGGTTCTCAGACAAGGTCTTTCACCACCGTCGATTCATTTCCATAAACATCAACCACCTTCACCGCGATGCGCTTGTAAGCGCGGATGGGAAACGGTTCAGAGACCAGCTTAAGTTTGAATTCTTCCGGGTCTACTTCAGCCTTGAGCGTGGCCTTGATGTTTGGTGTCTTCTTGAAATCGAAGAACATCTGGCAATCTACGAAGCAGTCGCCGTCGTAGTCTTCGTCGAGGTACCACGCTGAGACGTAGCCTGAGTCGGCGGCCTTGTACTCGGTAGTGCGGCGTTTGCGATCGAATAGGGCCACACCGTTGAGCGCCACGCGGAGGTGCTTCTCCTTGCCGTTGCTTTCCGGCATCACGTCAACGTCTGGAAGAGCGAGAGGCGAGAAGAGCATTTCCGGCTGCGTCGCCTTGAGTCCCTCGGCGAGGGTGTCGGGTCGGATCATGATTAGCTCAACCTTGATTTTTCCACGTTTCTCAAGCGTGGATTTCACCTCTCCAACATTTGCCTCGAATGCCCAGCCGAGCACGTGGACTTCGAGGATGCCGGAGGAGAGAGCATCCTGGACTGCGTCGTTGATCTGCTTCGCTGTCACACGGCCCGACAGCGGACCGACGGAGATCGCGATCTCCTCCTTCTCGTTCTCCGCCACGGCGTGCACCAGTCCGCTCGCACCCTGAATCGCCGCGTCCTTGCGGTAGAGGCGGCAGATCACCTCGATGTAGTTCTCGAGCTTAGCTGCCTCATTGCCTTTTGCGCGGTGGACGTAGCCCTTCCAGTCCTCGACTGAGTAACGTCCGACAGAGGCTACTTCGAATGGGCCGCACAAACGGACGGCATCCTTATCAGTGTCGGGCCGATCGTACAGATCGACCTTTCTAGGCTCTCGCCCATAAGCGATCGTGGAAGGCTCGGAGTGCTCGAAGAACGCGTATGAGAATCCGGAAGCGACCGATCCGTTTTTCGTCCTGAAAGCTTCGAAAACAGTTTGCAGAAGCCGCTTGCGCGCCACGTTTGTGGCGATTCGAGAGGTGTCGCATGTTACCCAACGCCTGCCCCAACGCTCGGAAGCAACGGCCGTGGTGCCCGAACCGCAAGTTGGATCCAAAACTATATCGGCTGGATCGGTTGTCATGAGAACGCACCGTTCAACTACTTTCAGCGCCGTCTGCACGACGTAGTCGTTCTCGGGCACGTACGTGCCTTTCTGGGCATCATCCCAGACGTTCGATAACCGTCGGTAGGGAAGGTCACTTTGATAACGCTTGAAACGAAGTTGAGAGCCGAATACGAATAGGCGGTTGGCCTTGGCCAGTCCATCCAACCCTCCCGGGTTCTTCAAGGACCAGTGACGACCCTTCGGTGGTTGGAACGCTCTGTCTCGGAACATGTACACGCCCGAACCGCCATCCGTCTCGCCCATCGAGCTCAACGGATCATGCTTGAAGAGGCGACCGGGCGGGATTGGGCTAGTTCCGTCCATTTGAGCCTTAGTGAGCTCGATCTCCGTTCCATTGGGCAACTCAAGATACTTGTATAAATGTGCTTGCTTGCCTCCGTCGTAAGGAACGTAGAGTTCGTTATACTTGACCTGATCATATGTCTTTGCATACCAGAGCAACACGTCATACACAGAATCAAGATGCATGGCTCCGCGGCCAGATGACTTCGTAAATACGATCTGGCCCATAAAGTTCGCGCGCCCAAAAACTTCGTCGAGAAGCGCGCGTACGACATGCGAATTGTCGTCGCTTATCTGAACGAAGAGACTGCCTCGGTGGGATAACAACTCCCGACACAAGTAGAGGCGCTCGCGTAGATACGAGAGATACGAGTGAATCCCCAACGCCCATGTATCTCGAAAAGCCTTGATCGTGAGCACGTCGTCGGCTTGGTCCTTCTCGTCGTTCTTCGTCGAATCTACTCGTTGCTGAAAGTTAGAGTCGTACTTGATGCCGTACGGCGGGTCAATGTAGATCATCTGCACCTTGCCGCGTAGATTCTCGTAGTGCAGTAGTGACTCCATCACGTGCAGCGAGTCGCCGCAGATGAGCTTATTCTTCCAGCCCTCGTCGTGAGTGTAGAACTCGACGCGTTTGCTGCGGTCGCTCTCGCGCAGCGTCTTCTCGAGATCTGCGTAAAGATGGCCTTGCCGCGTTTCGCCGAATTTCTCTGCGGCTGCTTTCTTCGCTCTCTCAATAATCTGTGCAATACGAGACTCAGAGACTATTTCGTTCCGCTGTAGAGGTAACACAGGAACTTCTCGCCGATTGCGCTTGCCGGCCCACATGAGGACCGGATCGACCGCCGGATCCATATCGACAACCACAGGCCGTTCGTCATCGACGACTCTTGTTACCTG
>Ga0081539_10006094_pt1 | contig 11772 bp, 13 predicted proteins | sample TabmetS4T2R2_FD_71023 | JGI IMG/M metagenome (GOLD analysis project Ga0081539, IMG submission 71023) | Tabebuia heterophylla rhizosphere microbial communities from the University of Puerto Rico - S4T2R2 | ecosystem: Host-associated > Plants > Roots > Rhizosphere ...
AGGGCGTAGACGAAGCGCTCTTCCGCCCGTGAGTCGATCGCGACGTCCACCAACAGGAGCGGCGCGCGAAGAAACGCCTCTGCGCCCACCGCGTCTGCGGCGGCCTCGAACAGGCGGCTCCGATCGGCCGTGTTCGAGGCTTCGAACTCGCGCTCGATGTGCGAGAGCAGATGCGCGAGGTCGTGGCCGACGACCTCGACGCGAGCGACTGCGTCGGCGGCGAGGCCGGCCAGCCGAAGATCGCCGACCGTGCGCGAGAGCGCACGCGGGAAACCGGGCGTCGCGGCGACGTCGGCGAAATAGTCAAGAGCTCCACTGCCGGTTGCGTGGAAGGCGGCGCGCGCCGAAACGGCTTCGGCACCGAGCGCGGTGCTCGGGGCGATGCCACGGCCCGCGAGCCGTGTCGCGGCCAGCCGCGCGGCGAGCTGCGTGAGGCTGAATCGTGCGAGGCCGAACGTGGCGCCTCGCTCGCGCGCAATACGGCGCGCCAGATCGTCGGCGGCACCTCGCGTCGCGGCGACGATGTTGACCGGTTGATGGGAAGGAAATCGCTCGAGGAAATCAGCCGCGGCATCGAGCCGCGCGCTCGCCGAGGGCGACTCGATGACGGCGAAGACGCGAGATTCGTTCATCTCGTGCAACCTGCCCCGGGCGCTGTGCCGGGAATCCGGAACGACGGCCCCACGCCGCCGTGCTCGGAGAGCGTAACACGGTTCACGAACGTTCAATCTGCGCGAGCCAGCCGCGGCGATCGCTCCGCGCACCTGGCAGATCTTGCGCACTCGCTCCCGATCAGACGTTGCAGATCTTACCGACGTCGGAGGGTAATTTCTCGATGCCGTATTGACGATACGGCTCGGGCACGATCCGTGCGATCCGGACGATGTAGAATCCGGCCGTGGTGGCCTGGTGGATGCGGGGCGAACAGATGCCGTCGATCGAGGAACGGGTCGCCTATCTGGAAGGTCGTATCGCGGACCACGTCGGTGAGCTCACCGAGCTACGAGCAGATCTCAAAGCGGTACGGGCGGATCTCAAGGCCGTCGATCTGCGTGTCGCAGCGGTCGAGACGCGACTCGAACACGTCCAGACCGGCCTCGAGACTCTCACAGCGACGACGGCAGCGCGGTTCGACGCGGTGGACAGGCGGTTCGACATGTTGGAGGCGCGAGTCGAGCGATTGGAACACCGCGTTGATCGACTGGAGGCAAAAGTCGATCGGCTCGACGCGAAGGTGGATAGATTGTTCTCGGAGCTCGAAGCCCGCATGGGTAGGCAGTTCACATGGCTCGTCGGCGTCCAGGTAACCATGCTCATCGCGTTCATTGGCACACTGGCGCGGTCCCTCGTTCGCTAACGGGCCGTGGCCCGACGTACTTCGAGAGCGGCCGCATCAATCGGCCGCGCCTCCGCTGCTCGTCGTAATGCGCACTCCAGCCAGCCACGCGTGAGACCGCGAATGTAGGGGAGAACAGGGATCGCGGTATCCCAACTGCTTCGAGCAGCACCGCCGTGTAGAACTCCACATTGGCTCGCAGATGTCGATTGGGATAGCGCTGCTCGAGCAGCGTTTCGGCTTCCCGTTCGACCGCCCTCGCCAGCGACAGCCTCGCGCCGCCCACACCCTCGGCCTCGAGCCGCGCCGCCACACGCTCGAGCGCCGCGGCACGCGGATCGCGGACGCGATAAATGCGATGTCCCATCCCCATGATCCGCTCACCAGACGCCAGACGATCGCGCAGCCACGCACCGCTGCGCTCCGGTGTGCCGATCGCGTCCAGCATGTCGAGCACCGGACCGGGTGCGCCGCCGTGCAAGGGTCCCTTCAAGGCGCCAACGCCGGCAACCACCGCGCTGATGAGATCCGAACCTGTTGAGGCGACCACGCGGGCTGCGAGCGTCGAGGCGTTCAGGCCATGGTCGATCACGCAGCACAGATACGCGTCGACCCCGCCCACATTCGCGGGCTCCGGGTGCCGGCCGCCAATCATGCGCAGGTAATCCGCCGCGTGCGAGAGCGACGCGTCGGGCGCGACCAGCGATTGGTCCCGTTGCCGCCGCGCCCATGCCGCCGCGAACACGGCACTGGCGGCGGTCACCATTACGGTGTCGGCGAGCAGATCGCCGGTGGGCGACAGGTGTGCGAGCGCCGCGCGCAACGCGTCCATGCCGTCAGGCCGGACGAACGCATCACCAAGCGATGGCACCGTCGCGTACGCCTCCCGGCGTGCGGCACCGAAACGGCTCCGCCACGTCGCGCGCCCTTCGGCGTCTGGCAGTCGCCCCGTCCACAGGAGGGCGCAGGCATCCTCGAATGTCACGCGGCCGACGAGATCCTCGATGGCGTAGCCGCGGACGATCAGCTCGCCGTGCTCACCATCGACGTCGCTCAGTTCGGTTTCCGCAACCACTACTCCATCGAGTCCCGCCTGCACTGTCGTCATGACGTCCTCCGCATTCTCTGTCAGCATCGAACCGGTGCGGCGGAGCGGTCAATCTTGATTCCGCAATCAATAGATCACGTCGGCCTGGATCCAACGTAAGCGGCGCGTGGACGAATAAGGCCCTCGGTCGCGTACTGTTCGATGGCATGCGCCATCCATCCCGCGGTGCGACCGATCGCGAACAACACCAATGCGGAGCCACGCGGCAGGCCGAGCGCGCGGCGCAGCATCACCAGGCCATAGTCGATCGTGGGGTACTCGCCCAGCAGCTCGCGCCCCGCCCGCTTGACGACTTCGAGGTAGCGGGCGGCGTCCGAATCGGGCCAGTGCCGTCGCACCAGCGCGAACAGGACCCGGGCGCGCGGATCGCCCGTCGGATAGAGTGGATGTCCGTAGCCGGGGATGGCCATTCCTCTGCGGCGACAGTCCGCGATCATCGCGCGAACGCCCGCAGGCGATCCGGCTTCGTCCAGGAACGCTTCCACACGCGTCGTGTGCCCACCATGCAGCGGTCCGACCAGCGCCGCCAGCCCCGCCGCCACGACGTCGTACGGCGTGCTCCGCGTCGAGGCCACGACCCGGGCGGCGAACGCCGACACATTCAGTTCATGATCGGCGCTGAGCACGAGGGCGGCGTCGATCGCAGCCGCTGCCGAGCGGTCCTTCACGTTCCAGCCGGAGGCAAGGCCGTACGCAATCCCGCAGCCCGGACGTGGTTCTCGCAACGTGGCACCTGCGACCAGCACATGGAGCACACGCCACGCCGTCACGACAACGGCGGAGTGTGCGGTGTCCGCAACGTCACGATCGTCAGCGGCGGCGATCGGTAGAATGGCCTGCATGCGCTGCATGGTCGGAAGCGAACGCAGGTGCCGGAGCATGCGGCGACAGCGCTGCGACAGCGGCCGTTGAGGACTCTGCGCTCCGTCCGTCGTGTTCCACAGCAATCGGACGACGTCCTCGAACGATGCCTGCCGGGCAAGTGACACCACGTCTCGACCGCGGTAATAGAAGCGGCCGTCGTCGATGAGCGTCAGCGATGATTCGAGTATCGGAATGCCCCAACGCAGCGTCTTGCGCGCGGCGATCTCCGGGTGGAGCCGAGCCTCTTTCGCTTCGCGCAGGTGGACGATATCGTCGGCCAGATAGCGCGAAACGCGCGGGTCTCGCGGATCCGCTTCCGCTCGAATACGACCGCGGCTGACATACGAGTAGAGCGAGCCCCTGCTGATTCCGAGCCACGACGTCGCTTCCGACGCACTCAGGAAGCGCGAACCTTTGCCGGATGGCATGACGACAGTATCAACCTGTTAATCGAGACCGCAAAGACCGCCTTTGTGTCCTTGGCAGCGTCAAGGCGCGAGGCGTTCGCGCTTCCAGGTATCGCCGTCGCGCGAGTAGCGGACGCGGTCGTGCAGGCGGCTGGGACGTCCCTGCCAGAATTCGAACTCGTCGGGGATCACGCGGTAGCCGCCCCACCAGGACGGACGCGGCACCGCGTCGCCATAGAGCTGGCGTGCCGCGTCATACCGCGATTCGAGTGCCTGGCGGCTCTGGATGACGGCGCTCTGATGTGACGCGTAGACACTCCAGCGGCTCTCGAGGGGACGCGTTGCGAAGTACGCATCGGATTCCGAGTCGCTCACCTTCTCGACATGTCCGGCGATGCTGACCTGTCGATTCAGCGAAGGCCAGTAGAACAGCACGCTGGCGAATCCCGTCGCGTCGATTTCGTGCGCCTTCTGGCTGTCGTAGTTGGTGAAGAAAACGAATCCGCGAGCGTCGACCCCCTTGAGCAGCACGGTGCGCGCCGACGGCCGTCCGTCGCGCGAGGTGGTGGCCAGCGACATCGCCGTCGGATCCACTTCGTTGTCGCGGACCTGTTCGAACCAGCGGGTGAACTGCGTGAAGGGGTCCGGATCGGACTCGGTTTCGCTCAGCGGCTCACCGACGTAGTCGCGACGGACATCGGCGAGCGGCCGTCCATCAGCCAATGTCGGCCGGCCCGGAGCGAGGTCGCAGGGTCACGTCTGGAGGCGCGCCTGCCGACGGGACAACCAGGCGGATGGCATCGTTCTCGAGCGCGATGCGCACCGTGCCGCCATTGGCGAGATCGCCAAACAAGAGCGCCTCCGAAAGCGGCTTCTTCACAACGCGCTCGATCAGGCGAGCCATGGGACGTGCGCCAAACGCGCGGTCGAATCCCTTGGCCGCCAGCCAGGCGCGCGCCTCCTCGGTCAGCTCGATCGTCACGGCCTTGGGCGCGACCATCGCACGCAGCTCGTCGATCTGCTTGTCCACGACGCGCTCGATCTCGCGGGTACCGAGCGCCTTGAAGGTGACGGTCGCATCCAGGCGATTGCGGAACTCCGGTGTGAACGTACGCTCGAGCGCGCCACGGGAAGACCCACCCTGCCCCGCATCGGCGAATCCCAATCGCCGATCCGACAGATCGCGAGCGCCGGCGTTGGTGGTCATGATCAGAATCACGTGCCGGAAGTCCGCCTTGCGGCCGTGCGAATCGGTCAGCGTGGCGTGATCCATCACCTGCAACAGGATGCTGAACATGTCGGGATGCGCCTTCTCGATTTCGTCGAGCAGCAGCACCGCGTGCGGCGCCTTGCGGATGGCGTCGATCAGCAGTCCGCCTTCCTCGTAGCCGACGTATCCGGGCGGCGCACCGATCAGACGCGACACGGCATGCTTTTCCATGTACTCGGACATGTCGTAGCGGATGAACTCGATGCCGAGGATACGAGCGAGCTGCCGGGCGAGCTCGGTCTTGCCGACACCGGTTGGTCCGGCAAACAGGAAGTTGCCAATCGGCTTGTCGGGCGCCCGCAGTCCCGAACGCGACAGCTTGATGGCCGAGGCGACTTCGTCGATGGCCGCGTCCTGGCCGAAGATCACCTCTTTCAGCGCCACGTCGAGATGGGCGAGCGCGCGCCTGTCGTCGCTCGACACGGCCTGCACCGGAACGCGAGCCATCTTGGCGACGATCTGCTCCACTTCCGCCGGGCCGATCGTCTCCACCCGCTGGTCGACCGGCAGCAGCTTCTGCGCGGCACCGGCCTCGTCGAGGACGTCGATCGCCTTGTCCGGCAGATGCAGGTCCTTGAGATGTTTGGCCGACAGCGCCACCGCTGCCTGCAACGCCTCGTCAGAGTAGAGGACGCCGTGGTGCGCCTGATAATGCGTCCGCAGCCCGCGCAGGATCTCGAGCGCCTCCTCTTCCGACGGCTCGAGCACCTCGATCTTCTGAAACCGCCGCGACAGTGCACGGTCGCGATCGAACGACTGCTTGACGTCGTTGAAGGTGGTCGACCCGATGCAGCGGAGCGAGCCGTTGGCCAGCGCCGGCTTCAGCAGGTTGCCCGCGTCCATCGCGCCGCCCGAGGCCGCACCGGCTCCGACGAGCGTGTGGATCTCGTCGATGAACAGGATGGCGTTCTCCTCTTTCTCGAGGCGGTCGAGCACCTGCTTGACGCGTTCTTCGAAATCGCCGCGGTATCTGGTGCCCGCGACCAGAGCCCCCAAGTCGAGCGCGAAGACCTTCGAGTGCTTCAGCACATCGGGCACGTCGCCCTGGTGAATGCGCAGCGCAAGACCTTCGGCGAGCGCGGTCTTCCCCACTCCGGGCTCGCCCACGAGGAGCGGGTTGTTCTTCCGCCGGCGACAGAGCACCTGGATCATCCGTTCGAGCTCCAGCCGGCGGCCGATCAACGGATCGATCTGCCCCTTTTCCGCCCGCGCGATGAGGTTGGTCGCATAGGCTTCCAGCGGATCGCTGCTCGGTGGAGCGGCGGTTTCTCCACCGACTGGGGCGGTGGCGGGATCGCCCTTGGGGCCGTGCGAGATCACGCGGAGCAGCGTGAGACGATCGAGGCCGTGCTGCCGCAGGAAGTAGGCGGCGTGGCTTTCCTGCTCCTGCAGGATGAACACGAGCAGACTCCCGGTGTCCACGTGCTTCGCGCTGGACACCGCCGCGTGCACCATGGCCTGCTGGATGACGCGATCGAAGCCGAGAGTGGGCTCCGGCTCGACCGGACCGGGCGCGGGAACCGGCGTGAACGCTTTCCCGAGCACCTCGGTCATCTCCGACTTCAGCTTCTCCAGGTCGGCACCGCAAATCGCGAGCACGCGCCGCGCCTGCGGCTCCTCGGTGATCGCGAGCAGCAGGTGCTCCAGCCCCACGCTGTCGTGACGGCGGTCGGTCGCCAGGCGGAACGCCCGCTGAATCGTCTCCAGCGTCTCCGGGGCGAACGGAACTGGGGTCTTACTCATTCTTCGGTTCGGGCTCCATGGTCACCAGCAGCGGGAACTCGTGCTCCTCGGCCACCTGCCGGGTCGCCTTCAGCTTCGTTTCGGCGACGTCATGGGTATAGACGCCGGCAACCCCCAGTCCGGATCGATGGACGCTCATCATGATGGCGAACGCTTCCCCGCGCGGCTTGTGAAAGATCGTCTCCAGCACCCAGACGACGAATTCCTGCGTCGTGTAGTCGTCGTTGTGGAGCAGCACACGCCACAGGCGTGGCCGCTCGAGCTTCTGCTCGCTGCGCGTTTCGGTGAGGACGGATTCCTTCGGGTCCGGACGAGGGCTCATTCAGCGGCAATCCGCCTGTTCATTGTACTCAGACGTCCTGCATCAGGTCGGCGTCGATCGTCCACGGCGAAGGGACCTCGGGCTGCACGACCAGCCGGCTTATACGCTCGAGAAACGTGTCGCGCGGAATCTCGCGGCCTCCGAGTGACGCCAGATGCATCGTCGGCATCTGGCAGTCGATGAGGCCAAAGCCCCAGCGCCGCAGTTGCCTCACGGTGCCGACAAATGCGACTTTCGACGCATCGGTACGCCTGGTGAACATCGACTCGCCGTAGAACATTCGGCCGATCGCCACCCCATAGAGCCCTCCTGCCAGCTCGCCGTCCGTCCAGCTCTCGATCGAATGGGCATAGCCGAGACGCCACAACGTCGTATAGGCCTCGATCATGGCGGGTGTGATCCAGGTCCCGTCCTGTCCGGCACGCGGCTCGCCGCACGCGAGGTGCTGATCCTGCTCTGGAATGGCAATCCGCAGCAGGCACATATGGCGGGCGATTGGAAAAAGCTGGCCTAAGGCGGGGCGAGGTTGGTGTGGTAATTCCACGGCAGCCAGGCAGCCGGATCGCCAAAGACCGCAGGGCGATGCTCCTGCAACGCCACCAAGTAGTCCAAGGCATTCACCTCGGCGTGCAGGCAGGTCGCAATGAGGCTGGTGAGCATGCTGGCAATGTAGGCGCTATAGTCCGTCGCGTAGAAGAGACTGTTTTTTCGCTGGCGAATGGCCAGTTTCAATCTCTTGGGTCAGATTCCTCGAAGCTTGCTTCGGCTTTTGCAGTGGTGTTATGGTCGCTGGCATGAGCGACTATCGACATAAAAGGCACAACGTCTCGTCCTTGCTTTACCATATCGTGTGTCCGGCGAAGTATCGCCGGGTCATCTTTGAGCCAGAAGTCGACACCGTACTCAGAGACATCTGCTTAGACATCGCCCACCGGTATGACATAGCCTTTTTGGAGATTGGCACTGATAAAGATCATGTCCATTTTCTGGTGCAGTCGGTGCCGAACTATAGCCCAACCAAGATTGTCCAGATCATCAAAAGTCTCACGGCCCGCGAGATCTTTCACCGCGTCCCGACCGTCAAAAAGCGTCTGTGGGGGGGCGAATTTTGGTCTAAAGGGTATTTCATCAGTACCGTAGGGCGTCATGGGAATGAAGAAGTCATTCGCGAATATGTCCGGCAGCAGGGCAGTGAAAAAGCCTATACGCAACTGCATCGCCAAGACGTCCAGTTGGGGTTGTTCTAAGGTTCGTAGGCAGAACCTACACAAGATACACCAGCTCTACCCCGCCAAACTGGCGGGCCATAGCTGTCCGCAGGCGGGGGTTTGATACCTCGCAGCTTGCTGCGGGGTAATTCATTCAATATGGTTGATTTGGGCCAATCGTCATGCTCCTGTGCGTATTGCCAAGCCGCGATGACTTGATCCTGCTGGATGGTGTCAAGCGTTTTCTCTAGGCGCTCGCGTTGCCAGGTGAGCCGTCGGGGGTTCACGGGGTGGCCGGCCGCCGTGAGGAGTGTCGTGACTGCAAACGGCTGCAGATAATTCCCGGTATGGGCTTCGCAGCGCCACTGCCAGCTCAGGTAGCGCGTCAGGCGCTTTTCCCACGTCTGTCGGTATGGATCATATTGGAGGGCCTTGGCAGAGAGCAGAGCTGTCTGACGTCCTGGACCGGCGAGGAAATGGGCAAACACCTGACCAGGGCGAAAGATAAACTTCTCCACATCGACAAAGCCGTCCAATCGTAACTGTCCCATTAAATCTGTAATGATAAAGGCTCGACTCTGGATCGCCCGGGTGATAGGTTTGCGCCGGTGCTTGCCCGACCGCGTGTCATCGCCGTCGTACGTCTCCAGGGCGGCCATCGTCAACCAGAGGTTCTGAATGTGCGCCAGCGATTGCCACATCTTCATCCGCTGGTGGGCTTTGTAGCCGCCACGGCGTCCCTGACCCCCTGGATTGCGCACGAGACCGCGCAGGGTCAGGAGATCATCCACATCAGCCACGGCAGCATCGTTGGGATCGGTGGCCTGGTACAGCCATATGGCACTCAAGGCATCGAGGGTATCGGCGTCGAGGTCGGAGAGCTCCTCCCGCTGGCGTGCCATTACCTGCGTCCAGCGCTCCACTTCCTCAGGCGGCAGGAACGGTTGCTGGTCAGTAACCACGGGCCGGAGCTGGGCGTGACCGCGGGTGTGGCCCTTCGTCAGCTGCGCCGTGGGCCATGGGCTCCCTTCGACCTGGGCGAACGTCCCGTAGGCAAGGACTTCCCGCACTGCCTGATAATGGGCGGCACTCAGGACATAGAGATAGGTCTCGAGGGGCAGTGGCAGCGTGCGGGATGGCGCTGTGTGTGCCGGTGGAGCAGCTTGCCCAACAACAGCGTCGAGATGCGCAGCCAAGAGTTTGGCAAGCACGGGCGTGAGCACTTGCGCATAGGTATCGAGTGGCTTGCCCCCCGCCTCGGTATGCGGCAATGTCCTGGCCTCTGTCCCGCCGGCGGTTCCACTGGGCTCTCCTGCGTTGCTCATTCGAGCGCTGTCAAGCACACGTTGGATGGCGTCCAGCACAGCGCGATCCTGGAGGAACTGCTCGACTAGGGTGCGCAATGCTTTGGTGCTGGGCACGTGGGCATCCGCTTAGCGAAGTAGGTCTTCTCGCAGGACCGCTGGTGTCATGGTGTCCAGACGGGGTGCAGAAGGCAGTGCCAGCGTGGAGAGATATTGCTGCAGCAGCGTCGTGAGTGTGGCTGGGATGGCGTCCTCGCGACGTTCCGAGGTCGCCTGTTCCGTATCGGATGGTAGCTGTTGCATACAATAGTGTCCTCCTGTCGCAGATCGCTGTGGTGATCATCTCCAGGGAAGGGCCCCTGGCCGGGTTTTCACCCGACACTGCACTGTCCCTGACGCCCGCAGCCGTATTCACGTATCGCCACTGGACTGCCCTCTGACATCGTCTGCGCTCTTACTATGTGTTTGGCAGCAGCCCTTGTGTGAGTGTACTGTCTCCAACTGTGTGAGGCAGAAGCGGGGCAGCACATGTCTGAATGTTTGGACATTTACCCATTCAGATATGTAAATGTCTCAATAGAAAAATGCTAGGATTGTAAATACGTCTCGAGTGCTTCGGCAACGATATGGGACTTTTGCACCTTCCGATCATGCATACGCCGCTCCAGCCACGCTCGGTCGAGCTGCTCCACGAGGGCTGGCGGCAGATAGACTGTGACCATGACCCGTTTTTCTCCCCCCGATGGCGCCGTGGGCGCTGCGACCTCAGGCGAGGGAATCTGTGCCAAGAACACGTCCGCGCCTTGTCCGCGGATTTGAGGGCGTTTTCGCGCCATAAGCTTGTAACTCCTGTGCTAACTTCCGGTAGGCGTGTGCCGCCTCGGAGTCCGTCGCGTGTTGGAGAATGGGTTCACCACCGGCAGCGGCATCAGCAAATTTCACCGTGCGTCGGATAAATGTGTGCAGCACCTGCTCGCCCCCGGCCTGCGCGATCTCTTCGAAGACCTCTCGTCCATGGGTAGTCCGGCTATCGTACAGCGTCCGTAAGATACGGACCTCCAGCTGTGCATTGGCCTTGCGTCGCACTTTGCCGATGATCTTTTGGAGTTGCTTGAGCGCTCGCAGGGCCAGGTACTCGCACTGCAAAGGGACGATCACCATGTGAGCGGCGACGAGGGCGTTGGTGGTGAGCACGCCGAGCGTGGGAGGACAATCGAGCAAGATGGCATCATAGGAGGTGGCCACACCGGTCAGCGCGTCGGTAAGGGTACGGTCCCAGCCAATCTCGCCAATGAGTTCAGCTTCAGCACCCGCAAGGTCGAGATTGGCTGGGACGAGCTTGACTTGGGGCACCTTGGTCTGGAGGGTCACGGTGACGAGGCTCTCTTCTTCTAAGAAGACCTGATACACCGTCTTGTTCAGCTGGTCAGGGTCGAAGCCGTAACTGATCGTCAGCCCTGCTTGGGGGTCAAGATCGATCACGAGAACCCGCTGGCCTTGTTCGGCAAACGCCGCTCCGAGCGAGACCACCGTGGTCGTTTTGCCGACTCCGCCTTTCTGGTTTGCCACTGCGTAGATCATGCCCGTATGCTCAATTCTAATGTTAGAATAATGTAATTGATAGATGTCCTAACAGTTAGATGTTTAGACATCTAGACCGGAAGATGTCTGGAAGTATCCAGCGGGCCACATCTGAATACACTCGTGTACTATCTTACAGTAGACCATGACGATGTCAAGATTTTTTATTGGTTCAACATCGAAATGTTTAGATAAAGAACCATCTGGATGTCCGTGTGAGGATACAGACACACGCTGATGTTCTCAAAGCTACTGGCCCTCACTCTCATGATGTCGACAGCCTCCCGTGGGCAATTCATTCCTTTTGGGTAGGAGAGGTGGCCATTTTCTGTTATGTGGGATACCACATAGGAATGCAACTACGGAGCTTGAGAAGATCAGAGGTCCTGGATGACGGGCCGTTATACGGCACTGCGCTCGTGGCCCGCTGCTGTGGGTCTCGTCACCCCACTTTCAAGGGGGCCCTGGGCGCGTTGCCCCGCAAGCGATACCAGCGGGTATAGGGGCACGTGTGGTTCTCCATCTCAACCGTGATGATACCGTGGGCATCGCACGTGTACCGCTCCTCGATCCACGGTGCCTCCTGCGCGAGCCGCGTGATCGGGATGGTGGGCAGGTGACCCGCCGCG
>Ga0081539_10006095_pt1 | contig 11772 bp, 10 predicted proteins | sample TabmetS4T2R2_FD_71023 | JGI IMG/M metagenome (GOLD analysis project Ga0081539, IMG submission 71023) | Tabebuia heterophylla rhizosphere microbial communities from the University of Puerto Rico - S4T2R2 | ecosystem: Host-associated > Plants > Roots > Rhizosphere ...
GTAGGTGATCGTGGCAAGCTTCACCGGCTCGCCGTCGATCGTGACCGGCACCATCGCGCGTTCCTGCGCGGCCAGCGCGCCCGGCATCGCGAGCACGATGCAGCCGAGAACAAACGAACCCAACCGTCTGCCGGCGCCAGTCATCGGTCAGGTCATTGTACTCCTCAACCCGTCAGATCGAAACGGCGACGCGCCAGCATCGCCTTGTCGATCGCGAGGCCGAGCCCCGGACCCTCCGGCACGACCAGGCATCCGCCATCGGGCTTGGGAGCGTTGACGAAGGTGTCGGCCGCGCGCGCCCAGCCGTCGGCAAGCTCGGCGGGCCTGGTGGCCTGCATGTGGGTCGCGAGCACGTGCAGGTTGGCGGCGTTGCCGATCGCGGGCTGGGTCTGGTGCGGCACGAACTCGACGCCGTGGGCGTGGCAGAGGGCGGCGCACTGCATCAGGCCGGTCACACCGCCCATCTTCACGATGTCCGGCTGGACCATGCGCACACCGCTGTCGATCAGCGCCAACACCGACTGCAGTGTGTAGGACTGCTCGCCGGCCGACACGGTGATGTCGAGCCGTTGCGCGACCTCGCCCATCGCCTTGACGTGATAGTACTCGACGGGCTCCTCGAACCAGACGAAGCCCAGCTCCTCGAGCGCCTTGCGCAGCGCGTGGCGGCCGGAGTGCTTGCCGAGCACGATCGAGTTGGCCTCGTCGTAGCCGACGGACTCGGCGGACATGATCTCGTAGGTCGAGCGCTCCTTCAGGACGCCGTCCTGGTGGATGCCCGACTCGTGCGCGAACGCGTTGCGCCCCACGATCGCCTTGTTGGGCTGCACCGGGTAGCCAGTGAGGCGGCTGACGAGACGGCTCGTGCGGGCGATCTCCTTCGTCTGCACGCCCGTGCTCAGGCCATCGATATCGGCCGCGCGCGTGTGCAGCAGCATCACGATCTCCTCGAGCGAGGCGTTGCCCGCGCGCTCGCCGATGCCGTTGACCGCGCACTCGACCTGCCGTGCGCCCGCCATCACGCCGGCGAACGAGTTGGCCACCGCCAGGCCGAGGTCGTCGTGGCAGTGCACCGACAGCACGACGTCGCGCAGCGCCGGCACCAGCTCGTAGAGGCGCGTGAGGAAGTCCGCGTACTCCTGCGGCATCGCGTAGCCGACGGTGTCGGGGATGTTGATCGTCGTCGCGCCCTCGTCGATGGCGATCTGCAGCACCTCGGCGGTGAACTCGACGTCGGCCCGCGTGGCATCCATCGGCGAGAACTCGACGTCCTCGCAATAGCCGCGTGCCTGCGCCACCGACGCCCGCGCCAGCCCCTTGACGTCCTCGCGCGTGGCCTGCAGCTGGTGGACGATGTGGATGTCGGAGGTCGAGACGAAGGTGTGGATCCGCGGGCGCTCGGCGTCGCGCACCGCCTCCCACGCGCGTTCGACGTCGGCCGGGTTGGCTCGCGCCAGGCCGGCGACGATCGGTCCCTCGACCTCCCGGGCGATGGCCTGCACCGCCTCGAAGTCCCCCGGCGAGGCGATCGGGAAGCCGGCCTCGATGACGTCGACGCCCAGGCGCGCGAGCTGGTGGGCGATCTCGAGCTTCTCGGTCGTGTTGAGCGAGATGCCCGGCGACTGCTCGCCGTCGCGCAGCGTCGTGTCGAAGATCAGTACTCGGTCAGGCGGTTCAGCGTTCATGGTCGTCCCCTTCTCTGGCTTGCTCCTGCGACTTCTCCTGGCTGGTTTCGCGGCTCAGCGGCCGCCACGCACTATTCCCCCCGAAGGGGGAGGAGGAGAAGTCGAAGGGCGAGCAGGGACGCCATGCGGCCTCGGAGCCTAGCCGAGGCGTCACTCCATCGCAATCGCAGTATGTGATGGCGGCTGCTCGAGCGCGTCAGCCGCCGCGACCTCCCGACGGCGCTTGAAGAACCGCGGGTAGGCGACCCACGCCCAGACCATGAGGACGACCCCGAGGAGCAGGCCCCCGATGCCGATGAGGATCGGGATCTCGATGCCGTGCCACGGTGCCGTGTAGTTGTAGTCCTCCGCGTAGCCCTTGGTGCCGTAGTCGATGTAGGCCCGGATGAAGACGAAGGCCAACATCGCGAAGCCCAGGAGCGGGAGCAGGCCGGCGAGCACGAAGTTCTTGCCCGATCGCACGATCGCCTTGCGGTAGTAGACGATGCACGCCAGCCCGGTGATCCCGTAGTAGAACGCGATCATGAAGCCGATCGCGGTGACCGAATCGCCGAGGACGTTCTGGCTGAGCTGGTTGACCGCGATGTACCAGACGATCGAGACCACCCCCATCGAGATCGTCGACACCGTCGGGGTGTGGTAGCGCGGGCTGACGTTGCCGAACGCCTTGGGCAGCGCGCCCCACCGAGCCATCGACAGGCTCGTGCGCGCGGTGGGCAAGATGGTGGTCTGCGTCGACGCGGCCGCCGAGCTGAGCACCGCGATGATGAGCAACTTGTCCAGTGGCGAGCCGAAGACCTTCGTGCCCAGGACGCTGAGCACGTCGTCGGCGTTGTCGGTGAGCAGCTTCTCGCCGCCGTAGGCCTGAGCGGAGAACGACACGACGACGTAGATGAGGACCAGCAGGATCGTGCTGATCACCGCCGCCCTGCCCGGCCCGTGATGGCGGTCCTCGGATTCCTCGTTGACCGCGACCCCGCTGTCCCACCCCCAGTAGATGAAGATGCCGAGCAGGACGCCGTCGATGAGCGCGTTGAAGCTCGAGACGTGGAACGGGTTGAGCCACTGCAGGCTCGGCGACACCTCGGTCGGCACGTCGGTGACCCCGACCTTGACGAGCGCCACCACGGCGAACAGGGCGAGCGTGAGGATCTCGGCAGTGAGCAGCCACTTCTGCGTGGCCGCGTTGAGCTCGATGCCGATCACGCAGATCCAGGTCATGATCGCGATCCACGCCACCCCGACGAGGGTCACCGCCCACGTCGTGTCCGCCGCCGATTGCCAGCCGACGAGCAGGAACGAGTAGATCCCCGCGATCTGCGCGAGGCTGGCCATGACGATGATGTCGGCGGCGACGATCGCCCAGCCGCCGAGCCAGCCCAGCTGCGGGCCCAGCGCGCGCGTCGTCCAGGCGAACGTCGTCCCGCAATCCGGATCGGCCCGGTTCATGTAGCTGTACGCGAAGGCGATGCACAGCATCGGGATGAACGAGACGATGAGCACAGCCGGCGCCGACAGGCCCACGCCGGGCACCGCGACGATGAAGCCGAGCGTCGCCGCCAGGCTGTATCCGGGCGCCGTCGAGGCGACGCCGATGACGATGTTCGAGACGTAGCCGATCGCGTCGGCCTTCAGCCCCTTCTCGCCGTGCCCCGATCCGTGCGGCCTGTCGGCGCCCGCAGGGGTCTGCGCGATCGATCCCGATTCCACTTGCGTCCCTCCTCGCCTAGGTGCGGGCGCGAGCCTAGCCGGTTCACAAGATGGAGTGCCGGCGGTTCACAAGATGGAGTGGTGCGGGCGGTCCGGGACGCCAGTACCTTGAGAGGGCACGTGGCTCCTCCCCTCGACACCGGATTTCCCTCAGCCGACGCCCAGGACGACTTCCAGCGCGTCCGCCGGCGCCAGGTCATGTCGCGCCTGGCGCGGCGCCTGGCCCGCGACCCGGGCGACGTCGACGTCATCCTGCCCTACGACGAGGTCGTGGCCGCGCTCGGCTACCTCGAGGAGCACTACGTCGGCCTCGAGACGGTGCCGCTGGACGCGATCCTCGGCACCGTCGACCGCACGAAGGGCTTCGACCGCCAGTTCCGGCCGACGACCGCCCGCGTGCGGGCGCGCTGGGAGCGGATCGCCAACGCGGTGCGCCGCGGCGAGCCGATGCCGCCCATCTCCCTGTTCAAGATCGGCGAGGTCTACTTCGTGCGCGACGGCCACCACCGGGTGTCGGTCGCGCGCGCCCTCGGCCGCACCGACATCGACGCCTACGTCGTCGAGGTCGTCACCCGCGTCGGGGCCGATCGCACCCTGACGATCGACGACCTGCCCAAGAAGAGCCACGAGCGGGTGTTCCACGAGCGCGTGCCGCTTCCCGGCCGCGCGCGCGGGCGGATCAGGGTCAGCGATGGGTGGCGCTACGCGGTGCTCGCCGAGGCGGTCGAGGCGTGGGCGTTCCGGCTCATGCAGGACCGCGCCGAGTTCCTCGACCGCGCCACGGCGGCCCGTTTGTGGTTCGACGAGGAGTACGTGCCGGTCGTCGAGATGCTCCGCGAGGCCGACATGCTCGGCAGCGGGACGGAGACCGACGCGTACATGCGGGTCTCCGGCCAGCGCTACCGGCTGATGCGGACACACGATTGGAGCGAGGACGTGCTGGCACGGGTCCGGGAGGACGAGCGAGAGCGCTAGCTCTGCTGGCTCGGCTGGTCCTCCGGCGTCGCGTCGGGCTTGCGAGCGTCGCCCGGCGTGGCCTGGTTGCCGCAGTCTCCGGGCTTGGCTTCCTTGGCCGGCGGCCTGGGGTCGAGCTGCATCTTGCACTTGGGGATGACGCGCGCGACGTCGTCGGGATGCGTCTGCTCCTCGTGCGCCAGCCAGCTCTTGAGCGCGACAGGGTCGCTCGGTGCGTCGAGGCCGTTGTCGCGGATGCAGGCCACGAGCTTCGCCACGTCGGCGTCCGAGAGCTCGCGCCGCTTCTCGAACCTCGGCTTGTCGGGACCGCCCGTCTGGTACTCCTGGCAGGCGCTCATGGCTCGCTTGACGCCATCCGGATCCTGCGTCGAGCGCTCGCCGATCCAGTCCTTGAGGGCGATCGGATCGTCCGGTGCTCCGTCGAGCCCGTGGCTGCGCAGGCAGGCGGCCAGCGCGGCGGGGCTCGGGTCGGGGTTCGAGGAGTCGCCGATCGCCGGCAACGCCATGATCGCGGCGGCCGCGAGGGCGGAGGCGGCGGCCGCTGTCAGGGTGATCGTCAATCTGCTCATGCCGGCACTGCACCAGCCGCGCGTGGCCGTCCCGGGAAGCGCTCATGAACATCCGAGGAAAACGGCGCCGCCCGAGCGGCCGCTGCGCCAGACTCTGCGATCAATGAGCACCCCGACCGTGCTGCTCGTGGAGGACGAGCCGGACATCGTCGCGCTGCTCACGGACTTCCTGGCGGTCGAGGGGTTCGGCGTCATCGCCGCCGGCGACGCCCCGGCGGCGCTCGCCGCTCTTGAACGCAACGGCGTCGACTGCGTCGTCCTCGACGTCATGCTCCCCGGCGCCTCGGGCTTCGACATCTGCCGGCGCATCCGCGAGCGCTCCGACGTGCCGCTGCTCTTCCTCAGCGCGCGTGGCGAGGACGGCGACAAGCTGCGCGGGCTGGCCCTCGGCGCCGACGACTACATCGTCAAGTCGGCGACGCCGGCCGAGGTCGTCGCGCGGGTCAAGGCGGTCCTGCGGCGCGCGTCGAACGGGCGGTCGACCAGCCGGCGCACCTACGGGCGCCTCGAGGTCGACCTAGCCGCCCACGAGGCACTCGTCGACGGCAAGCCGGTCGCGCTGACCGCGCGCGAGTTCGAGCTGCTGACCCTGTTCGTCACCCACCCGCGCCAGGCGCTCACGCGCGAGCAGATCTTCGAGGAGGTGTGGGGCTCGTGGGGCGATCGCAGCGCGGTCTCGGTCTACGTGCGGCGGCTGCGCGACAAGCTCGAGGCCGATCCGCGCCAACCGCAGCTGCTCGTCACCGTGTGGGGCGTCGGCTACCGCTTCGACCCGCCGGCGGCGCGATGAGGACGCGCTCGCTGCACGCGTGGCTGGCACTGGCGCTCGCGACCGTGGTGATCGTGCCGGCGCTCGTGGGCACGGGCACGTGGCTGGCCGTGCGGCAATGGCAGTCCGGCCGCGAGGACCACCGGCTGGCGCAGGCGATCGACGCCATGCGCGGAGCCAGCCTGTCGGACGAAACCAGCCGCGAGCGCGTCTCCAACCGCCTCGCGCAGCTTGGTGTCGAGGCAGAGCTCGGGCCGACGGCGTTGGACGCCAAGGCCGCCGCCGACCCGGGGATCAAGCCCGGCGCCGACGCGATCGCAGCCAAGCAGGCGATGGTCGACAAGCCGGTGCTCATGACGCCCGGCCTGCGGAATGGCGATACCAAGCCGCGGCTCAGCCATTACCGGGTGTCGGCGGTTGCCCTGACCGACGTCGCCGGGCAAGTGTGGGTGCCGCGCGAGAGCGCGGGAACGCGCTGGGCCTTCGCGCTGGGCGCGGGCCTGATCGCGCTCGCGGCGGCGCTCGCCCTCGTGCTCGTCCTCCTGCGCCGCTGGGTCCTGCGCCCCCTGGCCGGCCTCGCCGCCGACGCCGAGCGCATCGCCGGCGGCGAGCTCGACGTCGACCCCCTCCCCACCCGCGCCCGCGAGGTCGCCCAGGTCGGCGAGGCGCTGCGCGGCATGGCCGGCGGGCTGCGCGATGCGCTGACCACCTCCGCGGCGGCCGAGCGCGAGCGGCGCTTCATGGTCACCGCGATCGCCCACGACCTGCGCACGCCGCTGTTCACCCTGCGCGGCTCGCTGGAGGCGATCGAGCGCGGCGTCGGCGACGGCAACTACCTCGACCGCGCGCAGGACAAGGCCGCCCACCTCGATCGCCTCGTCTCCGACCTCTTCACGTTCAGCCGCCTGGAGTACGCGAGCGAGGCGATGGCCGAGGGCGAGGTCGACGTGGCCGACGTCCTGCGCCGAGCCGCGGAGACCGTCGAGCCGCTGGCCGCCGCGCGGGGGTGCGCGCTCGAGGTGCGCGAGGCGACGGGGCGGCTGGTCGTCCGCGGCGACGCCGAGGCGCTCCTGCGCGTGGTCACCAACCTGCTCGACAACGCCACGCGGCACGGGCGAACCCGCGTGACGCTCGCCGCGCAGCGCCAGAACGGAGCGGTGCGCGTCGACGTCGCCGACGACGGCCCCGGGTTCCCGCCCGCCGACCTGCCGCGCGTCTTCGACCCGCTCTTCCGCTCCGATCGGGCGCGCGCGGGCTCGACCGGCGGCACCGGCCTCGGCCTCGCCATCGCTCGGCGCCTGGCCCGCGCGCACGGCGGCGACGTCGAAGCGGCCAACGACCGGGGCGGCGGCGCCCGGGCGACGCTGACCTTGCCCGCTGTGGATCCCGAACGGGGGCCCGGCTCAGACGGCGACGTCCGCCGTCTTCGCCACCCCTAGGCGACCGCCGGCTCGGCTTCCTTCGGCCGCGTCATCGACGAGCCGTCGGACGGGTCGAAGAGGTGCAGCTTGTTCGTGTCGAGCCACAGGCGCGCCGTCGCGCCGGGACGGACTTCGCTGGCCGCGTCGACCCGCGCGACCGCGTGGCCGCTCGTGCCGCTCTGCGGGACGTCGGCGGTGCCGGCGTCCTCCTGCAGCTCGCGCAGCTCCTCGGCCTCGAGCTGCTCGGTCTCCTCGAAGTCGAAGTGCGCGTAGATCTCCGAGCCCATCGACTCGGTGAGCTCGATGTGGGCGTCGAAGGTCCAGCCGCGGTGGCCCTCGGGAGCGAAGCGCGCGTCCTCGAAGTCCTCGGGACGGATGCCGACGATCGCCTGGCGCGACCCGCTGCCGTGCTGCTCCAGGCGGCGGCGCAGCTCGTCGGCGAACGGGATCGTGCCCATCGGCGTGCGGATGCCGTCGGCCTCGATCGAGCCCGCGAAGAAGTTCATCGCCGGCGAGCCGATGAACCCCGCAACGAAGAGGTTCTTCGGGTTCTCGTAGAGCTCGCGCGGGGAGGCGACCTGCTGCAGGATGCCGGCGCGCATGACCGCGACGCGCTCGCCGAGGGTCATGGCCTCGGTCTGGTCGTGGGTGACGTAGACGGTGGTGGTGCCCAGGCGCTGCTGCAGGCGCGAGACCGCGGCGCGCATCTCGACGCGCAGCTTGGCGTCGAGGTTGGACAGCGGCTCGTCCATGAGGAACGCCTTGGGCTCGCGCACGATCGCGCGGCCCATCGCGACGCGCTGGCGCTGGCCGCCGGAGAGGTTGGCCGGCTTGCGATCGAGGTGCTGCTCGAGGTCGAGGACCTTCGCGGCGTCGGTGACGCGGCGGTTGATCTCCTCGGGCTTCTCCTTGCGCAGCTTCAGCGCGAAGCCCATGTTGTCGCGCACGCTCATGTGCGGGTACAGGGCGTAGTTCTGGAAGACCATCGCGATGTCGCGATCCTTCGGCGCCAGGTCGTTGACGACCTCGCCGCCGATCTTCAGATCGCCCTCGGTGATGTCCTCGAGGCCGGCGATCATCCGCAGCGCCGTCGACTTCCCGCAGCCCGAGGGGCCGACGAGGATGACGAACTCGCCGTCGCGGATCTCGAGGTTCATGTGCTTGACGGCCTCGAAGCCGTCCGGATACCGCTTGACGACGTCGACGAACTCGATCTCGGCCATGTGGTCTGCGTCTCCTCCTGATCCCTGTGTGCGGCGGTTCCTACCCGCGTCAATCCTACGTGAACCAGCCCTCAGCCCTTGACTGCCCCAGCCGTGAGTCCAGCAACGATGCGTCGCTGGAACAGCAGCACCATCACGATGATCGGGACGGTTACGACCATCGCCGCCGCGGCGATCGATCCGGTCGGCTGGGTGAACTGCGAAGCGCCGGGGAACAGCGCGATCGCCGCCGGCACCGTCTGGGCGTTCTTCGTCGAGGTCAGCGCGAAGGCGAAGACGAAGTCGTTCCACGCGAAGATGAAGACGAGGATCGCCGTGGTGAACATCCCGGGCGCGGCGAGCGGAGCGATGACCTTGCGGAAGGCCTGGCCCGGCGTGGCCCCGTCGACCTGAGCAGCCTGCTCGAGGTCCCACGGGATCTCGCGGAAGAACGCCGACAGCGTGTAGATCGCCAGCGGCAGCGTGAACGTCATGTACGGGATGATCAGGCCGGGCCAGGTGTCGAACAGCCCGAGGTTGCGCCACAGGTTGTACAGCGGGCCGACGATCGACACCGGCGGGAACATCGCGATCGCCAGCGCGGCGGTGAGGATGAGCACCTTGCCCGGGAACTCCAGCCGCGCGATCGCGTAGGCGGCCATCGATGCGAGCACGACCGCGATGACCGTCGAGATCAGCGCGATGCCGATGGAGTTGACGAGCGCGCGGTTGAAGACGTCCTGCTGGAAGATGCTCTTGTAGTTCTCGAACGACCACGACGACGGGATCAGCCGTCCATCGTTGAGAGTCGACGGCTTCTTCAGCGACAGCATCAGCAGCCAGAACACCGGGAACAGCGCGAAGACGAGGACCGCGATGGTGGCGGCGGTCCACCCGGCGACCTGCTTGCGGGTGTGCGCCACTACTTCTCACCCCGCTGCTGGGCCAGCGATGTGCCGAAGCCCTTCACGAACAGGAAGGCGATGAGCACAACGCACAGGAAGATGAGCACCGAGATCGCCGACCCGACGCCGAGGTTCAGCCGGAACAGCAGCTCGTTGAACGACAGCACCGAGACACTCTCGATGTTCGGGTTGTTGCCGTTGGAGATGATGTAGACGGAGTCGAAGATCCGGAACGCGTCGAGCGTGCGGAACAGCACCGCGACGAGGATCGCCGGCTTCATCAGCGGGATCGTGATCTTCCAGAAGCGCTGCCAGTTGCTGGCGCCGTCGACCTTCGCGGCCTCCTGGATCTCGTCGGAGACGAGTGTCAGGCCGGCGAGCAGCAACAGCGCCATGAACGGCGTCGTCTTCCAGACCTCGGTGAGGATGACGATGACGAAGTTCCAGAACGGCTCGGTGGTGGCGGTCGGGTCGAAGCTCATGCCGAGGACCTTCGGCACGAAGCCGCCCTCGGCGGCCGACCACGCGAAGCGCCAGGCGAACGCGGCGACCACGGTGACGATGCCGTAAGGCACGAGCGCCGAGGTGCGCACGAGCCCGCGGCCGAAGATCGCCCGGTGCATGACCAGCGCGAGCAGCATGCCGAGCACGAGCTCGATGCTGACCGAGGCGACCGTGATGAGCACGGTGTGCCAGAGGTCGCGCCACCACACGCTCGAGGTGAGAACGGTGATGTAGTTGTTGAGGCCGACCCAGGCGTTGTCGTTGGGGAAGCGCAGGTCGGCGCGCAGCAGCGAGAGGTAGACCGCGTAGCCGATGGGATACGCGGTGACCGCGAGCATCACGATCACCGCGGGCGCGCAGAGCAGCCAGCCGAGCTTGCGCTCGGCCTTGGCGCGGTCGGAGAGCGGCTTCCTGCCGCGCTGGGCGGGGGCGGCCCTTGGGGCCTCGACTGCGGTGGTCTCGCTCAGAACAGCCCCTTCGAGTCGAGCGCGTCGTCGAGCTTGCCGCGCAGGCTGTCCACGAAGCCGTCGAGGTTGATGTTCGACGGCGGCGAGACGCTCTTGGCGATGGCCAGCGAGACGTCGGCGTAGGCCGGGGTCTGCGGGCGCACGGCCCCGGTGTCGACCTGCTTTCGGATGAGGTCGGCGAACGGGTAGTCCTTCTTCAGGCTGCCGTCGTCGTAGAGGCTCGCGAGCGTCGGCGGCAGGCCGCCCTTGATCGCGGCCTCGCGCTGGTTCTCGGCGTTGCGCAGGCAGGCCGCGGCGGCGAACGCCTGGGCCGGGTGCTTCGTGTAGGCGCCGACGCCCCAGTTGATGCCACCGATCGGCGCCTTGGCCGGATGGGTGTTGTCGACCGCCGGATACGGCTTCCAAGCGAGGTTCTTGAAGATGTCCGGCGCGCCCTCCTTCGCGCTCGGGTAGATGAACGGGTAGTTGACCTCGAAGGCGGCCTGGCCCTGCTCGAAGGCGATGCGCGCCTGGTCCTCCTTCGTGGCGCTCAGCGATGGATCGCCGGCCTTGGACGTGGCCAGGCGCTTCATGATCCGCGCCGCGGTGAGGCCCTGCGGGCCGAGCGTCACCTTGTTGTTGGCGACGATCGTCCCGCCGGCCGACTGCACGAGCGAGTTGAACCAGACGACGACGCCCTCGTACTGGGCGCCCTGGATCTCGATGAAGTTCGCCTTCGGGAGCCGCGACGCCTGCGTGATGAGCCCGTCCCACGTGTTGGCCGGGTTGGAGACCAGGTCCTTGCGGTACCAGAGCAGCTGGGTGTTCGTGTTGGCCGGCGCCGCCCACAGACGGCCCTTGTAGGTCGCGGTCTTCAGCGGGCCGGCGAGCGTGCCCTGCTTGACCTGGGCCGCTTCGGCAGCCGGCCACGGCTTGATCCAGCCGGCCTCGGCGAACTCGGCGGTCCACACGACGTCCATGCCGGCGATGTCGATGCTCGAGTCCTTGGCGGCGAGGCGGCGGACGAGCGACTGGCGCTGCTGGTCGGCGTCGTTGGAGAGCGCGTTGAACTTGATCTCGTACTTGCCGCCCGAGGCCTGGCTGCAGCGCTTGGCGGCGTCGGTGAACGACCCGGAGGGCTCGTTGAAGACCCAGAGGTTGAGGGTCGCCCGCCCGTTGTTGGAACCCGAGCCCCCACAGGAGGCGAGTGCCAATGCGGTGAGACAGGCGGCCAACGCGAGGAGGGCCGCACGCATGACGTGAGTCCCCCTACCCGTCGGGGCGGCCTGTTTAACTCAGTGCGACCGCGCGGCCGGCGACGAAGCCGTCGGTGCCGACGATCTGCTCGACGACCGCCTCGGGGACCGGCTCATCGGTGGTGACGATCATCACCGCCACCGGCTCGTCGACCTCGTCGGGCATGTGGCCGACCGCCGCGCTGCGGATGTTGATCCCCTGCTCGCCGAAGCATGTGCCGACGCGGCCGATCATGCCCGGCACGTCGCGGTAGCGGAAGAAGGCGAGGTTGGACGGCTCGAGCTGGAGATTGAATCGCTGGCCCCAGGCCTCCAGCAGATGCGGGCGGT
>Ga0081539_10006096_pt1 | contig 11772 bp, 12 predicted proteins | sample TabmetS4T2R2_FD_71023 | JGI IMG/M metagenome (GOLD analysis project Ga0081539, IMG submission 71023) | Tabebuia heterophylla rhizosphere microbial communities from the University of Puerto Rico - S4T2R2 | ecosystem: Host-associated > Plants > Roots > Rhizosphere ...
TATGTCAACCCGCTGGTCGCGGTGGTCCTGGGCGTGCTCGTGCTCGGCGAGCGGTTCGGGCCCACGGCGGTCGCCGGGCTGGTGGCGATCCTCGCCGGGTCGTGGCTGGCCACCGGCGGCCGGCCGGGGGGCGGGATGGGCCGCCAGGCCCGGGCCGTGGCCGCCGACGCCGACGGCTGACGCCGGGCCCCATGCCGCCAGGCCCGTCCCGGACCCCGGACAGGAACCGACCCCGGGCTCGTGACCTGGTCACAGGCGCCGGGGTCGGGGGTCGATGGGCTGGGGGAAGGCCGGGCCGGTCATCGGGCCAGGAGGGCGTGGACCAGGACCCGCCACTCGCGCCTGGCCAGGGCCTGGCTCGCCTCCGAGCTCCGCTCGGCACGGCGGACCCGCTGGTGCCGGGCCCGCTGGGCATCCGCCCGCAGCTCGGCCAGGTGGTCGGCGACGAGCTGCTGCTTCATCTGCACGTGCATGTCGTGTTCACCTCCTCTGCCGGTGTCGCGCATCAGCAGGCCTCGGCCCGGGCCGGGAGCTCGGCTGGGAGCGGAGGGATCGGGTGCTTGCGGGGACGTCCCCGCGATCGCTTGAACGGCACGGGTCGGCCGTCGACGAACACCTCCCCACCCCAGACGCCCCACGGCTCGCCGCGCTCCTTGGCGCCCTCCAGGCACCTGGTCCGCAGCGGGCAGGGGCGGCAGAGCTGCTTGGCCAGCTCCAGCTCGCGGGGTGACTCGGAGAAGTAGAGGTCGGGTCCCGCCTGCACGCATGGCAACGCTCGCCCAGGCGGGAACAGCTCCAGGGTCTGCATGGTCGGGTCGCTCCTTGTCGTCGTCGTTGACGGGCGGCGGATCGTGGCGGACTCGGGTCAGACGGCGGACGGGGGCAATACAAAAGGCCGTGGGGTTCGCCCACGGCCTTCGCGGTTTCGGAGGGACCGTTGAGGTCTGCTCCGGGGAGGTCCCGTCAGGGTGGTACCTCCCGTCCATCCACCGCGAAGGCCTGGCGGCCGCCCTGGCCGCCGAAGACGGCGACGAGGACTGCCGTGGCGCTCCTGCCGAGGGTGCGCAGCCGGGTGCCGATCGTGGCCGGCTCCGGGCACACGTCACCCGTGGGCCCGGTGTGGGCCAGATCCGGGGTGACGAGCTGCCGGTCGATCACAATGGACACCTCCTCGGCCGAAGCTGGTCTCGGTGAGACCCGGCCAGCACTCGACGGACCTTCCGCCGGGTGCAGAGCAACCCTGGCAGGTCCCGGAAAGCCGGTCAAGCGATTATCCGGAATTGTTTTCGGCCGGGCGCGGAACCTCCGGCGCTGCTCACAGCACCCGCACGTAGTGGCGCTGGGACCTGGAGGTGTTGCCGGCGAGGTCGGTGGCCTCGAGCACGTACGAGAAGCGTCCCTGCAGCCAGGCGCCCGACGACGTCCTTCCGGTCCAGGGGATCCGCTGCCGCCCGGCCGCCAGCTCGCCGCTGATCAGGACCCGGACCACGTCGGTGGTGGCGTAGCGGTAGATGACGACCCGGAGCCGTCCCCGCTCGGAGGAGGTCATCGCGAACGTCGTCGTGTCCCGGTCGCCGTCGTGGGGCCGCGGCTCGAACGGGTTGGGGGCGGCGTTGGGGTCGGCGATCCGCGGCCGCTGCTCGTCCAGGGTGAGGGTGAGGGCGCGCAGCAGGGCCCGGCCGCCGGCCTCGGTGTACAGCACCCGCAGGGTGTAGGTGCCGGGGTCGCTGTCGCCGCCGTCCCAGGTCTTGGCGCCGGCGCCGTCGCGCTGGGCGACCAGGGAGGCTCCGCTGGTCACGAACGAGCTGATCGTCCAGCCGGGGATCGCCCCCGCCGACCAGGCGCAGCGGTCCTGGACGCCGTCGCCGTTGGGGCTGCAGGCCGCGGTGGTGACCTCGATGGGCAGGCCGGCCGCGTTCCGGACCGTCCAGGTGAGCCGGTAGTCGCCGCTGGCCGCGGTGGAATAGACGTCGAGCAGGTAGGTGGCACGCTCGGGGGCCTCGACGTGGAGCCCGGCCGTCGGGCAGCCCACCTCCTCGCCGCCACCGCAGGCCAGGGCATGGCTGAGCTGGCCGAAGACGTCCTCGGTATCGGGGTCGAACAGCAGGGCGGCCACCGGGTCCGGCGACAGGCTGGCGATGGCCACGTCCAGGCGGTCCCCGCGGCCCAGGGTCACGGCGTAGACGTCGTCGAGGTCCTCGCCGTCGACGCTGTCCAGCCGCCGCCAGGCGTCGTTGCCGCTCCCGACCAGGTCGACCCCGGGGGCCTGGTCGTCCTCGCCCAGGGCCAGGACCGGGACCGCGTCGTCGGCCGGCTCGCCGTCGACGGTGGCGGTGGCCTGCTCCTCCCGCAGGCCCGGGTCGAGCGGGCCCGAGGCCAGGGTGGCCTTGAAGGTGCCGCTGTCCCCGGGCACGGCCGAGAAGGCGCCGCTGCCCGAGACGGCGCCGGAGAAGCTGGCCGTGCCCGGGGTGGCGGCGACCCCGTCGTCGTCGGCCTTGAAGGCGTAGGCGACATAGGTGGTGTCGGGGTGGGGCAGCTGGCCGTCGCCCGACCCGAAGCGGTGGCCGGCGCCCTCCCCGCCGCTCACCTCCAAGACAAGCCCGGGCGGGGCGGCGGGGTCGTGGGCGCCGACGAAGGCGGCGGCGTCGACCAGCCCGTGGGCCCACGGCTTGGCGTCGTCGTCGCCGCCGGGGTGGCCCGGGTCGGCGGTCGCCTCCAGGGCGAGGCGGGCCACCAGCGGGCTGCGGCTCGGGGCCAGGGCCAGCAGCCCGGAGACGATCGGGGCCGAGAACGAGGTGCCGCTGTTGAAGGCCACGCCCGGAAGGTCGTCGCCGGGGCAGCCGCGGTCCTGGAGGAAGCCGGGGACCTCGGCCACGGCCACGCAGTCGCCGGGGGCGACCACGTCCACCTTGCCGTAGGAGGAGAAGCCGGCGATCTGGCCGCCGTCGTCGGTGGCCCCGACCGAGATCACGCCCGGGAAGGCGGCCGGGTACTGGGGGATGCGGTCGCCGCTGTTGCCGGCCGAGGCGACCACGGTCTTGCCGGCGGCCAGGACGGCGTCGATCCCCTCCTGCTCGGCCTCGGACCACTGGGAGCCGCCGAGACTGAGGTTGACGACGTCGATGTCGTCGTCGGCGGCGATGTGGAGCAGGGCCTGGCGCAGGTAGGAGATGGGGATGCCGCCGCCCGAGGTGTCGACCCGGTAGGAGACGACGGTCGCGCCGGGGGCGACCCCGGTGGTGCCGTCGCTGTCGTCGGCGGCCACGATCACACTGGCCACCTCGGTGCCGTGCGAGCTGGTGGGAGTCGCGATCGCGGGCACGCAGCCGGTGTCGCGGCAGCGCCAGCGGGCGGCGATCCGGTCACCCAGGTCGAGGTCGTTGGCCTCGTCGGCACCGGTGTCGGGGTCATCGGGAACCGCCTCGCGGACCCCGGTGTCGACCACGGCCACCGTCCGGCCGGTGCCGGTGGCCCCGGCGTCATGGGCCGCGACCACGTTGGCGCCGTGCTCGAGGCCCTGGTTGGGCTGGAGGTGCCAGCAGACGTCGGGGTTGCAGTCGTCGACCCGGCGGAGCCAGTCGGGCTCGGCCGACGCCACCCCGGGCCGGCCGGCCAGCCGCCGGGCGGCGGCGCGGACGTCGGTGCCCCGGTCGAGCCGGACCACCCGGGTCCGGCCGGTCCCGGCCATGACCGTGCCGTCGACCGTGGCCGCGGCCGCCCGGCGGCCCGGCTCCCCCGCCCCGGCCTGGAACCGCACCAGCACCCGCCCGGGTACGAACCCGTCTCGCCGGGCGGCGTGCCGGCGGGGGGACGTCGCCTGGCCGGGGGTCCGTGCCCGCCCGGTGGCCGCGGCGCGCGCCGTTGCCGGAGCCTGGGCGGGGGCCGGAGCCTGGGCCCGGGCTGGCTCGGCGGTGGCGACCGCCAGCGGCAGCCCGGACAGCACCACCGACAGCAGCAGGATGCGGGCAAGCGAGGTCCGACCGGGCATACCCATGGGGTGGCGTCCTTGTTCGCGTCGGGGTCCGATCTCATGACTGGATCGGCCGGAACGCGCCGGAGCTTACCCCGGAGGGGCCACCGGCCCGGGGAGGCTCAGTAGACCGGGACGCTCGGGTCGACGGTCTTGGCCCACGCCGTGATCCCGCCGCCCAGGTGCCGGGCGGTGGAGAACCCCGACTGCTTGAGCAGGGCCAGGGCCTCGGCCGAGCGGACCCCGGTCTTGCAGTAGACGACCACCGGCTCGGTCTGGGGCAGCTCGGCCAGGTGGTCGGGCAGGGTGTCGAGCGGGATCAGGGTCGCCCCGGGGAGGCGGTTGATCTGCCACTCGGCCGGCTCCCGCACGTCCACCAGCTTGACCGGCTGGCCGGCGTCGAGCAGGACCTTGAGCTGGGCCGGGGTCAGGGTGGCCCCGGTCGCGGCCTGCTGGGCCTCGTCCGAGACGACGCCGCAGAACTCCTCGTAGTCGATCAGCTCGGTGACCGTCGGGTGCTTGCCGCAGACCGCGCACTCGGGGTCCTTGCGGACGCTGATGTCCTTGAACGACAGCTCCAGCGCGTCGTAGATCAGCAGCCGCCCGACCAGCGGGTCGCCGATGCCGGTGATGAGCTTGATCGCCTCGTTCGCCTGGACCGATCCCAGGGTGGCGCAGAGCACGCCCAGCACCCCGCCCTCGGCGCAGGAGGGGACCATGCCCGGGGGCGGCGGCTCCGGGTACAGGCAGCGGTAGCAGGGGCCGTGCTCGGCCCAGAACACGCTGGCCTGGCCGTCGAAGCGGTAGATCGAGCCCCAGACGTACGGCTTGCCCTCGAGCACGCAGGCGTCGTTGACCAGGTACCGGGTCGGGAAGTTGTCCGAGCCGTCGATCACCAGGTCGTAGTCGCGGATCAGCTCGCGGGCGTTCTCCGAGGAGAGCCGGGTGTCATGCAGGGTGACCTGCACGTAGGGGTTGATCTCGGTGATCTTGTCGCGGGCGCTCTCCAGCTTGGGCCGGCCGATGTCGGAGGTCCCGTGGATGACCTGCCGTTGCAGGTTGGAGGCGTCGACCACGTCGAAGTCGACCAGGCCGAGGTGCCCGACCCCGGCCGCGGCCAGGTACATGGCGTTGGGCGCGCCGAGGCCGCCGGCCCCGACGAGCAGGACGCGGGCGTTCTTGAGCCGCTTCTGCCCGTCCATGGCCACGTCGGGGATGATCAGGTGCCGCGAGTAGCGGGCGATCTCGTCCCGCGACAGCTCGGCCGCGGGCTCAACCAGTGCTGGAAGCGCCATCGTGTTCTTCAAGTCCCTCTCGATCGCGAAGATCGCTCAGATATCTCAAATCGCGAATCCCATGGCCCGAAGCGCCATCTTGCCGTCCTCGGTGAGCCGCTCCGGCCCCCACGGCGGCGACCAGACCCAGTTGATCTCGACCTCCTGGATGTCGTCCAGGCCGATCAGGGCGGCGTTGGTCGCGCCCTCGATCATGTCGGTGAGCGGGCAGGCCACCGTGGTCAGGGTCATGTCGAGGCGGACCTTGCGGCCCTCGTCCTCCTGGCCGACCCCGTAGACCAGGCCCAGGTCGACCACGTTGACGCCCAGCTCCGGGTCCTCGACCTGCTTCATCGCCTCGAGGATGTCGGTGTCGGTGGCCATTACCCCATCCCTTCCCTATCCATCCGGGGGCTATCGCCTTCGGCTGCATGAGCCCCCGGCCCCCCTGCCGATGCCACTCGGGTGGCGGCGTCCTTGAACGCCATCCAGCCGAGGAGGGCGCACTTGACCCGCACCGGGTAGCGCGCCACTCCCTTGAACGCGATCCCGTCCCCCAGCAATTCCTCGTCGGCCTCGCCCTCGCCGTGCATCAGGCGCCGGAACGCGTCGGCCTGGCCAAGGGCCTCGGGCAGGGGCCGGCCGAGCACCTGCTCGGTCATGACCGAGGCGGCCGCCTGGGAGATCGAGCAGCCCTTGCCCTCGACCGCCACCGCCGCCACCCGGTCGCCGTCCAGGCGCAGGCCGACGGTCAGCTCGTCCCCACACACCGGGTTGTAGTGGTGGACCTCGACCTGGGCGTCCTCGAGCCGCCCCGGATGCCGGGGCTTCCTGTAGTGGTCGAGGATGATCTCCTGGTAGAGGTCGTCGAGGGCCATGTCCGTGTCCTTGGCTAGCCGAAGAGGTGCTTGACCTTGTCGAGGCCGGCGACCAGGGCGTCGACCTCCTCGGTGGTCGAGTACAGGTAGAACGAGGCCCGGGTGGTGGCCTGGACCCCGAGCCGGCGCAGCAGCGGCTTGGCGCAGTGGTGGCCGGCCCGCACCGCGATCCCCTCGGCGTCCAGCACCTGGGCGACGTCGTGGGGGTGGATGTCGCCGAGGGTGAACGACACCATGCCGCCGCGGTGCTCGAGGTCGCCGGGCCCGTAGATCCGCAGCCCGTCGACCTCGCCCAGGCGCTTGAGGGCATAGCCGGTGACGTCGACCTCGTGCGCCCGGACCCGGCCCATGCCGAGGCGCTGGAGGTAGTCGACCGCCGCCCCCAGGCCGACCGCCTCGGCGACGTTGGGCGTCCCGGCCTCGAACCGCCACGGGATCGTGTTCCACGTGAAACGGTCGATTTCCACGTCGCGGATCATCTCGCCCCCACCGAGGAACGGCTCCATGGAGTCGAGCAGGTCCTCGCGGGCGGCCAGGACCCCGACCCCCATCGGGCCGAGCGCCTTGTGGCCGGTGAACCCGAGGAAGTCGACCCCCAGGTCGTCGAGGCGGACCCCGGCGTGGGGCACGGCCTGGGCGGCGTCGGCCAGGACGAGCGCCCCGACGGCATGGGCCCGGCGGGCGATCTCGGCCACCGGGTTGACCGTGCCGAGCACGTTGGACATGGCCGACACGGCCACGATCCTGGTCCGCTCGCCGAGGAGGCCGTCCAGGGCGTCCAGGTCGAGCAGGTAGTCGCCGGTGACCGGCACCGCCTTGACCTTGGCGCCGGTCATGCCGGCGACCAGCTGCCAGGGCACCAGGTTGGAGTGGTGCTCCATCTCGGTGACCAGGATCTCGTCGCCCTCGCGGAGGTTCCGCAACCCCCAGGCGTAGGCGACCAGGTTGATGGCCTCGCTGACGTTCTTGGTGAACACCGTCGCCCGCTCGGAGGCACCCACGAACCGGGCCACCGTGCCCCGGGCCTCCTCGAACAGGTGGGTGGCCTCCTCGGCCAGCGTGTGGACGCCCCGGTGCACGTTGGCGTTGTGGCGCCGGTAGTAGTCGTCCATGGCGTCCAGCACCTGGCGCGGCTTCTGGCTGGTGGCGGCCGAGTCCAGGTAGACCAGGGGACGGTCGCTGACCCGCCGCTCCAGGATCGGGAAGTCGGCACGGACGGCGGCCACGTCCAGCGGCTCGGTCGACTGCGGCATTCGGGGCCTCCTGGAACCGGGTCTCAGGTGGTGGCGGGCTCGCCCCGCCAGCGCTCGTACCCCTCGGCCTCGAGCTGGTCGGCCAGCTCCGGGCCGCCGGACTGCACGACCCGGCCGTCGACCATCACGTGGACCATGTCCGGGGAGATGTAGCGCAGGATGCGGGTGTAGTGGGTGATGAGCAGGACGCCGAGCTGGGGACCACGCAGCCGGTTGACGCCGTCGGCCACGACCCGCAGGGCGTCGACGTCCAGGCCCGAGTCGGTCTCGTCGAGGATGGCCAGCTCGGGCTTGAGCAGGGCCATCTGGAGGATCTCGTGGCGCTTCTTCTCGCCGCCGGAGAAGCCCTCGTTGAGGCTGCGCTCGGCGAAGCGGGGATCCATGTCGAGCTGGCGCATCTGCTCGCGCAGCTCCTTGGCGAACACCCGCACGGGAACGTCTTCCCCCCGAACCGCGTTCATCGCCGTGCGGAGAAAGTTGGTCACCGACACCCCCGGCACCTCGACCGGGTACTGCATGGCCAGGAACATCCCCATCCGCGCCCGCTCGTCAGGCGTCAGGCCGAGCACGTCCTCACCCTTGAAGTCGACCTTGCCCCCGGTCACCTGGTAACGGGGGTGGCCGGCCAGGGCGTAGGCCAGGGTCGATTTGCCGGAGCCGTTGGGCCCCATCAGGGCGTGGACCTTGCCGGCCTCGACCGTCAGGTCGACGCCGCGCAGGATCTGCTTGTCCTCCACCTGGACGTGGAGGTCCTCGATCACCAGGGTCGCGTCAGGCATCGCTTGTTCTTCGCTCCTCATGTGTTCAGGTCGCTTGCCAGCTCGGCCCAGTCGTCGGGCAGGTCGACGAGCACGTCCTCGCCGTCGACCTTCACCGGGAAGATCCGCACCGGGCGCAAGGCCGGGGGCGAGTCGGGCTCGCCGGTGAGCAGGTCGAAGCGGCTGCCATGCAGGGCGCACTCGATGGTGTGGTCCTCGACCCAGCCCTCGGACAGCGGGTACTCCTCGTGGCTGCACACGTCCTCGACGGCGTGGACGCCGCCGTCGGCCGTGCGGATCAGGGCGACCGCCTCCTCGTCGCCGAGCTCGACCCGGAACCCCTGGTCGGGCTCGAGCTCCGAGGCTCCGGCCAGCCGCACGAACGGCATCACCCGGCCTCCCGGCTCCGACCCTGTGCAGCCTCCGCCTCCTGGGCCTCCTGGGCAGCCTGGGCCGCCGCGGCCGCCTCGAGCTCGGCCTCCAGGGCCGCCTCCAGGCGGCGCCGGACCGCGGGCACGCTGACCTGGGCCAGGACCTCCTCGAAGAACCCGAACACGACCAGCCGCCGGGCCACCCGCCGCGGGATGCCCCGCGACTCCAGGTAGAACAGGTGCAGGTCGTCGACCCGGCCGGTGGCGGCGGCGTGGGCCGCCTTGACGTCGGAGTTGAGGATCTCCAGGAACGGGTTGGCCTCGGCGTGGGCGTCGCGAGACAGGACCAGGTTGCGCATGGTCTGGCCGGCGTCGGTGCCGCGGGCCCCGGGGCTGATGATCAGGTTGCCGTTGAAGATGTTCCGCGAGCCCCCCAGCAGCCCGGCCTTGTAGAGGAGGCGGGAGCGGCCGTGGGGCTCGGCGTGGGTGACGTTGGCCCGGTGCTCGAACCGCTGGCCGGCGTCGGCGAACACGGCTCCGAGCAGGTCGGCCTCGGCGCCCTCGCCCAGGACGACCTCGGGCGACACCCGGACCACCCCACCGCCCAGGGTGATCACGAACGACCGGAACCGGGCCTGGCGGCCGACCACGGCCCGCTGGATCCCGAAGTGGTTGACCTGCTCGCTCCCCCACTCCTGGAGCGACAGGTACTGGACGCTGGCCTGCTCGCCGACGAGCAGCTCGGTGACGCCGTGGTGGAAGGCGCGCCCGCCCACGTCATCGGGCGAGCCGTGCTGCTGGACCAGGGTCAGCGACGCCTCGGGCTCGACCACCACCAGCGTGTGGGCGAAGGTCGCCCCGGCGGCGGTCCGCCGCTGGAGCACGCCGATGGGGACGCTGATCTCGACCCCGCGGGGCACGTACAGGAATGCACCGGCGGAGACCACGGTGGCGTGCAGGGCGAGGAACCAGTCCTCGTCGAAGGGAGCCGCCGAGGTCATGAACCTGGGCTCGACCAGGCCGGCGTGCTCGCGCACGGCGGTGGCCAGGTCGGTCAGGACGACCCCCTTGGCCGCCAGGTCCCCGTCCAGGAACGCCTGGGCGCTGGCGCCGTCGACGGATGCGACGAGCCCGGCCGGCTCCAGCTCGGTCCCGGCGACGTCCCCGCCCGAGGCGGCGTCGGCGTGGCCGGCGGCCAGCACATGAGCGCCCTCGACGCCGCTGCCCGAGCCGGTGCGCAGGATCCGGTTGCGGTCCAGGCCGGCCCGCTTGGGGTCGGTGAACCGCCAGGCCTCCTCGCGGCCGGTCGGCCGCTCCAGCTTGCCCAGGGCGGCCAGTGCCTCCAGGCGCCGGGCGAGGAACCAGTCGGGGTCGCCAAGGACCTGCGACCAGGCGGTCACGCTGTCCTGGTCGAGGTCCTTCAGGGAAAGGGTCTCGATGCTCGAATCGGTCATCGGGTTAGCCGACCGCCCCTTCCATCTGCAGGGCGATGAGGCGGTTGAGCTCGAGCGCGTACTCCATCGGCAGTTCCTTGGAGATCGGCTCGATGAACCCGCGCACGATCATGGCCGTCGCCTCGGCCTCCGACAGGCCCCGCGACCGGAGGTAGAAGAGCTGGTCGTCACCGATCTTGGAGACCGTGGCCTCGTGCCCGAGGGTGACGTCCTCCTCCTTCACGTCGGTGTAGGGGTAGGTGTCGGAGCGCGACTCCTCGTCCAGCAGCAGGGCATCGCAGCGGACGTTGACCTTGACCCCGGGCGAGCCCTCCTCGACCTTGACCAGGCCGCGATAGGAGGTGCGGCCGCCGTCGCGGGAGATCGACTTGGAGACGATCTGGCCGGTGGTGTTGGGGGCGGCGAAGGTCAGCTTGGCCCCGGCGTCCTGGTGCTGGTTGTTGCCGGCGAAGGCGACCGAGAGGATCTCGCCGTGGGCGTGCTCGCCCAGCAGCAGCACGGCCGGGTACTTCATGGTCAGCTTGGAGCCGATGTTGCCGTCGATCCACTCCATGGTCGCGCCCTCATAGGCCGCGGCCCGCTTGGTGACCAGGTTGTAGACGTTGGTCGACCAGTTCTGGATGGTGGTGTAGCGGACCTTGGCGTGGGGCTTGACGATGATCTCGACCACCGCCGAGTGCAGCGAGTCCGAGGAGTAGATGGGGGCGGTGCAGCCCTCGACGTAGTGCACGCTGGAGCCGGGCTCGGCGATGATCAGGGTCCGCTCGAACTGGCCCATGTTCTGGGAGTTGATCCGGAAGTAGGCCTGCAGCGGGATCTCGACGTGGACGCCCTCGGGGATCCAGATGAACGACCCGCCCGACCACACGGCCGAGTTGAGCGCCGCGAACTTGTTGTCGTTGGCCGGGATGACCGTGGCCCAGTGCTCGCGGAACAGCTCCTCGTGCTCCTTGAGGGCGGTGTCGGTGTCCAGGAACAGGACGCCCTGCTCCTCGAGGTCCTCGCGGACCTTGTGGTAGACGACCTCGCTCTCGTACTGGGCGGCCACGCCGGCGATCAGGCGCTGCTTCTCGGCCTCGGGGATGCCGAGGCGGTCGTAGGTGTTCTTGATGTCGGCGGGCAGCTCGTCCCAGGAGGCGGCCTGCTTCTCGGTCGCCCGCAGGAAGTAGTAGATGTCGTCGAAGTCGATCTGGTTCAGGTCGCCGCCCCACTGGGGCATCGGGCGGCGCAGGAAGTAGTCCAGCGACTTGTGGCGGAAGGTACGCATCCACTCGGGCTCGCCCTTCATCGCCGAGATCTCCTCGACGACGTCGTGGGACAGGCCCTTCTTGGGCGTGAAGACCGAGTTGACCGGGTCGTGCCAGCCGTACTTGTAGGCGCCCAGGTCGACGTTCTCCGGCACGGGGTTGATCCGCTCCGGCGCCTCGGTCGTCAGGTCTCGGGCTTCGGTTGCCATCAGGCTGGGCTCCTTGCTGGCTTCAGGTTCGGGGGCGATGTCGTTCGGTTGGCCGGTCGTTTCGTTCGCGGGGCGAGGTCGATGCGGGTCTCGCAGCGCACGGCGCCATCGACGATGGTCGTCTCGCGCTCGACCCGCGTCCCGAGCAGGCGCTCGAACAGCTCGGCCTCGGACGCGCACAGGTCGGGCAGCTCGGTGGCCAGATGCTCCACCGTGCAGTTGTGCTGGCAGAGCCGCAGGCCGCCGTCGGCGGGTTCGACCTCGGCCATGAAGCCCTGCTCGTTCAGGACCTCGGCCAGGGCGTCGGTCCGCTCGGCAAGGGTAGCGCCTTCCACGCGCCCGGCGTAGCTGGCCGCCA
>Ga0081539_10006097_pt1 | contig 11771 bp, 21 predicted proteins | sample TabmetS4T2R2_FD_71023 | JGI IMG/M metagenome (GOLD analysis project Ga0081539, IMG submission 71023) | Tabebuia heterophylla rhizosphere microbial communities from the University of Puerto Rico - S4T2R2 | ecosystem: Host-associated > Plants > Roots > Rhizosphere ...
CTGAGTTTTGCTGTCATTTCTGCGTTCATCATATCCTCTTTCTCTACTGCTTTCGATGATTTCAGTATAGCATGATATACATTTTGTGTCAAGCTATTGGTATACTGAAATAACCCCCAAATTCCGGGGGGCAGATAATGGCTTTTATCTTAAAGCCAGATTGCGGCGACACTTTTACACGACAATTCAAAGGCAAAATAAGCCGCGTCTTTTGCCTGACGTTTGTATAAACCTTTGTCACCGGGATAATACCAGCCCTCATCATTTGACCATGCTTTGCCGAATCGCAATGCCGCCGCCTGTATATAATTTCCGTCTGCGCTTTTGACGTTCATCCGTTCAGCAAGCTGCCGTTGCGCCTTCGGACTACCGCCCAACAAATGCACCGGGCGGTTGCCGAATTCTTCCGGTGATACATCCGTTTTGCCGTATTTCGTTGGGACGCTATAGCCTAATCGCACTTTTGCCTTGCCGATAGTTTCGGGAATCCGGTCAATGGTGCCCGGCACCTTCGGGATAATAATTACCTCTGGTACGTACCACGCAGCCTCTATAGCCCAATTCATCACCTGGTCAAACGTGGCGTTATCATCCCAATCAAGAACCGTAGCCAGCGCCGGGCGATGCTTTTTCAACGCGGCCATATACAGCCGCCGCCGCGGATTTTTCCAGTTCTGGTCAGCGAAATAGGGTGCGTAATAGACTGTCGCCGGGAGTTGCGCGCCATATTTAAAGCCATAATTCCCGGCGATTTCAGCGAATCGCCTGTTGCCATCAGCGCAGTAAATCAGGTCAACCATCGTCGTTTTCTCGTGTGTTGGCAGAATGTCAATTATGGGCGGGTCTCAGGCATCGGTGTTCGAAGTTCGGATGGAACACCCAGGTCATACTCAAGATGACCGCGTGTAGCGGGATGCAGTTTGATGTTATCTTTGTTCTTCAGATACCAGGCTAGGGTATCCGGTGTACCAAGTGCTTTTCCTGCGCCGCGCCAGTCGGCTACCATCTCGCGCAAATAAATATCTGGCATAGGCAGGCACTCTGTTTCGCCTCTATCCCATGTCAGCATCCAGTATTGCCAGTGATGTTTATTCCATTTTTGGTGCGCGTTCCAGGCAATCGCAAAATCGCGTTCAACTTCCTCGCGGGTATAAAGGTGGATGCCAAGCATAGCTGGTCGCCCGTACCCTTCGTGGCTTTCGCGTGACGGGAAATAGTCGCCACCATAGAAATAACGGCTATAGGGTATCCATTCCGATGGAAGGAACTTATCCCAATCATGGAAGATAGCTATCCAGAGAGGAACGCCTAGCTTGAGACATTCGATGAACACATACCACTTGTGGCGTAGGACATATTTGAGGTATTGCCAGTGTTGGCGCATCGCTATGCCTCGATTTCATTCTTCGGGTACACAATTTGACCACCACTGGCAACAACGCGGGTCTCAAATTTGGGATGGTCTTCGGCTACCGATACGGCATAATCCACCGCCACATCTTCATATCCCACAACGCACCAGATACGCCAGCGTAGTGGGACGGATAGGCGTTCCCGGAATTGGACGGTGTAGAGGATTTGCTCTGCCATCGCTATGCCTCGCTTTCGTGGTCGCCGCGTAACTGACGCAATTTCTGCTCTAACCGGTTGTTTTCGTCCCATGCCCTGGTAAGTTCTCTGTTGTACTGGTCGATTAAATCCTCCACCGCAGGCAGGCTGTCAAACGACACCATGACACCGCTTGCTTGTAGCTGCGCTTCGATGCGCCGTGCAACTTCATGCCAGAGCCGGTCAATCGGCTGATTCAGGGCATAGGGTTTGTCGGTCATGGTTCAATTTCTTTCAATGCATCAACCGCTGCCTTCAGCCACGAATGCCGAACACGAACCGTGAATGCAAAATCCGCCATGCTATCATCTCCGAAATGCCGCCACAACTCAGCGAACGGTTGAAGTGCTGTTCGCAGACGGGTATTTTCAGCATCTTTTTCGTCCATCGCATCATCGGCAATCTTCACGAGTTCCTCAATGCGCGTTTCGAGAAAATCCATATAGGAGCGCATCGGCGGCAGGTTATCCTCTTTGTTGTGCTGCTGAAGTGCCTCGTATTCAGAGCGTAGCTTCTCAGCTACCGGCGCGGTATCCATTTCAATATCATTCCGTCCGGTCTTTTCCAGTACCCACACCATTTCTTTAGTCGCATACGCACTCATGCCGATAAACGCCGCGCCCGGAAAGCGATGCAGCAATTCATCCATTGCCGATGCCCCGTAAATCTCTTTTCCGTTCATGTCGATTTCGGTCACACCGGGATTTGCTTCCGCCAGGCGCTGCACCTGAGTGCGGGTTATGATGTTTTCGGTCAGTACAAGTTTCATCGTTTCACCTCGATTTTCTCTCGCTTTACAGAAAGGGACAACTATTCAACCGCCGCTTTCGGTCAGTTCGAGAACGACCTGGAACTGCGGGATGCCGATAAAATGTGATTCCAGCCAGATGGTAGCATCGCGCTCGTTCATATGAAACACGGACATCTGCGTGGCAATCATGTGCCGCTTCACTTTTTCTTCTTCGATGCAGGCAAAGCGAAACAACCAGATGGGCAGGTCGCGGTGCTTGCCCTGGGCGACGCTGGCGACCGGCTCGCCGTTGTAGTGCCAGCAGCCCAGGCCGGTGTCCACAAACAGGCGCTGCTTTTCGTTCCCGACCGGAATCACGGTGAGACGCATAAACTTATTCACTTTCCGGCAGGCGCTGCCGTTCAAGCTGGCGGGCAGCTTCCTGCCATTTGCGATAGTTCACGTCGGCGGCATAGCTCATGTTACTGGCATCGCGCTGCGCCAGGTCGAACCGGTTGAGCAGATAGGCGATGTCGGCAGCGGCGTCTTTGTCGTAGCCGCCGGTGCAGGCGCGGCGTTGAATCAGAAACAGGCGATTTTCATCAGAATGCATCAGTTTATGCTCCTGAGCGCTGATAGCGCTCCCAGACGATTAATCCGGTGCGGGTGTTGACGACGCGGTACGGCACGTCGTCGAGCAGAATCTGGCAGAAGCTTTCGGCGCGACGAACGGCGGTCCGCTGGCTGCGCGAGCGCCGGTGAACGAGCCACCGGCGGCTGCGTTTGTCGTACCATTCAGCGCGGTAGGCCGCCGACCATTCCGGTCGATGGCGCAGCGCCGCGCGAATAGCAGACAGGTCGATAACGGTCATCATGGCTTAAGCCGGGGGGATGGTCATCGGCATGAGCAGGGCGGTGTACGGTCCCTGCGCGAGCAGCACCGGATCGCTGCCGGCGCCGTAGCGCAGCGTGATGTCGCCCCGCATCAGGAAAATCGCCTGATACAGATAGCGGGCGCTGAGCCGGACAACCGTATTAAATGGTGACTTAATCTCCAGGAACTCGCCGGTCAAATCAACGTGGTCCCAGCTGTCCTGCCGGTCGCATTCGGACAGCAGCGCCAGCAGCTTCGATTTATTCACCGTGATGGCGAGCGGAAGCTGCTCGCCATACGTGACCACCGTGTCGATTTTGTCAATCCATTCGCGCGACGAGTGGGCATCCGACACGGCGAGAGCGCCGTGATAGATATGGGCGCGGTAGCCATCGGTGGCGCGGGCGCCGCGCTCATCCTGCTGGATGTGTTCCAGCGGTTCACGGTGGGGTACCGCGTCTCGATCCAGAGCAAACTTCAGCCAGTCGATGGCGCTGAAGTCACGGGGAAGCTCATTGATGTCGACCGGCGTCACCCCGGTGTCATAGACAGGGCGAAAATCGGCGCCATAGCGGTCGCCGGGGATTTGAATCTTCAGCCGGCCTTCCTGGTCGCGGTCGAGGACGCGGCAGAGAACGCCACGCTCGTAGGCATCCAGTAACGCTTCGAGAGCGTCGTCCCAATCGGCGCCCTCCCAATCATTGGCGGGCTGCGGCTGCGCCAGGACGGTGACGTAATCACCGGGTTCGTATACTGCGGTCATGTTGTTTGAACTTCCTCCGGGGCGATGCCACCGGTCCAGTTCTGCATTCGGTCGATAAGTTCCGGGTGAAGGCGGGCAGCGGACAGTTTGGGTCCGCCGACCACCAGATGCAGCAGGTGCGTCGTCATACGCCAGGCGCGGACCTGCGTGCTGCCATCGTCGCACCAGCGAATGAGTCCGCTGCGCGGATCGCCGCCGGTGATGCGTTCGATGGCATAGGTCCGCCTGCCCTGCGACAGCGGCTGGCTGACCCTATCGCCAGCCTGCAAATCGCGGGGATGCACGTTGAGATAGCCCACCTTCACCCGGTCGGAGGGTTTGCCGGGGACACCGGCTTGACGGGCTGCCCGGCGATGTCGATGAGCTTCAGCAGCGCTGCCGGAAAATCGAGCGACGTATCGCTGAGCCGGGACAGCGGCTTATCTTCCAGCTTCTGCATCACCGAAGTCCCGGGGACGCCCAGTTTGTACATCACCTGGCGGAAGATTTCGCCCTGTCCGTTCAATGCCCAGTGCGGCGGCGTGGTCAATTTTTCCAGCCACGCCTTTAATTCAGCAGGGTTGCGAATATCCTTCGCGTCCTTCAGATAGGCGCCGATGTTGAAATTGATGGCGCAGCGCGGCGTCAGGTCGGCGACGGCGGTCTTGTACGCTTTCGCCAGGTTGCGCGCCAGTTCAAAAGCAGGCAGCGGCTCATGGGCCTTTTTGTCATCGTTCCACTTCGTCGTCTGGAGGATGCCGGTGCCCACATCGTAGCGGGTGACGCCGCCGAGCGTCAGCCCGCCGCGCACCAGAATCACGTCGCCGGTGGTGGCGAGGATTTCGGGCGGGGTCAGCGACCACGCCGGGTCCATCTGCGTCAGGCGTTTGCGCAGCGCTGATTTGCGAATGAAAACGCTGCCTTTGACGTAGCTGTCGCCCTTCTTTTGCATGTCGTGTTCTGCCGGCAGGAAGGGCTTGTCTGCCAGTTCCCAGAGAATGGTGGTCATGGCTTCATCCTGTTCATCAGGCTGCGAATGACATGTTGATATGCTTTCGAGAATTCCCGAGCGCTGGCACGGTCCGATGGAAAATGCTTCGGGCAAACGTAAAAGCGCTGACCGTTGAGTTCCAGCATTCGCCAGTTGGATTCAATCTTTGGGTCAGATTTCTGTGCCTTATTGCACAAAGCACAGGTCATTACCTCGCCCATGAATGGAATACTCATGCCGATTTGCCTTTCGGTATCGCCGGGACGTAGGTCGCCGGGTCGACCAGGACGTTATCATGCTTCAGACCGCCGCCGACGACGGTGAACTGAATCCGCCCGGCGTTCTTCTGGCGCCATGCCCAGGAATACGATTTGTGCATCTGTTCCGCCCAGTCTTTGAGCGGGATGCGCTGCGGAGGCCTCGCCTGCTGCGCTTCGAGTTCCTGGAGGCGCGCGCGAAGCTGCTCAATTTGCTGCTCGGATTTTTCGAGCGCGGCACTCAGACGGGCAGCTTCGTCCTCACGGACGCGGGTGGTGGTCACGGCGACCGGGAAACGCGCTTCGAGCATGTTGTCGATTTGCCACAGGAGCGTATTTTCGGGCACCGCCCCCGACCAGGCGAACTGGACGGTCAGGCGGTGCTGTTCTTTGCTGCGCTCGACCTGGGCAACTATGCCGCGACCGATGGTTTTTTGCTGTGCGAGGTTCATGGTCCGCGCTCGATTTCGCCGAGAGCTTCCCACATTGAGGATTTCACCCGGTTAACAAAGTTGACGAATGTGGATAACTCATCCAGCACGGCATCACGCTGTTCGGTGAGGAGTTCGATTTCGACCGACTGCGTTTCAATGAGCGCCTGCGCCTGCGCCAGAGCCAGTTGATAGGCATCGTGGCGGTCGCTGAGCGCCAGCACCATGTTCCAGATGGCGTGCAGGGATTCAATGGCGGCGTCGCGCTGGTCTTTTGGCAGGAATTTGACCAGACGGCTGGCTTCGTTGAGGTGCCCGGTCATTTTTTCGGCAAAGCTGCGGCGCGCTTCGGCTTCGGCGTCGGAACGGGCGAGGTCGGCGGGCGGGTTAGTCGTCAACATCGAAGGCCTCCTCGTCGTCTGCGGGTTCATCGTCGAACACGGCACGCTGCTGCTCAAGGCGAATGTCCAATTCGCGCTGCTCGCGCTTCACCAGATAATCGGGCAGCTCGAAGGTGGCACAAAGCTGGCGGATAATCGCTGCCTGCTTCTCGTCAAAATCGACGTAAGGGCTGGTGAAAATTTGCATCAACTGCCCGGCATAAAACTGCGTGCGGGTTGATTCGATGCCGCAGTTCGAGAGCGCGACGGCGATGCCTTCGGTCATGTTGTCATAAGTGACTTCTTCCATGTACTCGTAGGCAAGCTCATCATCGACTTCGCGCTGGTCGTCCCGGATGGCTTCGGCAAACTGTTCCAGCTTCGGGTGTGCCGTTTCGTTGACATCGTCGATGCCTTCCAGCAGCCGGTTGAGTTCAGACAGCACTTCGTCGCGCTGGGTGGTGACGGCTTCAATGACGGCTTCGGCGCCGCGCCGGGCGGCGTCCTGGTGCTGGATAAGCTCGTGCAGCTTCGTCGCCTGGGCATAGGCATCAATGGCTTTTTGCGCGAGTTCGGTCTGGTTATTTTTGACGGCGAATTCGTGAATCTCGCCGAGCTTCTGGCTGGAGGTGACGACGGTGTTGTAGGCATCTTCCAGCACCGTCTGAAGCGCCGCCGCCTGGCTCTGGTACATGTCGAGCGCGGTGTCGGGATTCGACATGTCCGGGTTATCTTCGTTCTGATAATAATTCGTGTCGGTCATGAGGTGTCTCCTTAGCCGCCGGTCATCAGCGGGACAATTGGCAGGGGTGCGGTGTGCAGAAAGCGGGCGCGGGCAGCCTCATACGCCTGCGCGTTGAGGATGGACTTTGTATCGTCCAGCCCGGTGGCGGCAAGCTGGGCGCTGATGGGCAGCCCGGCATCGGCAAGATTTTGCGCGAAGGTGCTGCGCTTTTTCTGCGCATTGGCACGGGCAATAAACTGCCCGGCTTTGCGCTGCCCGACAATGCGTTTACGATTGCGATAAAGGGCATCAGTCCGGGCGGGCGAATCGGGCTGCTTATTCAGAAATCCCACCCGCTGCCCCTCCCCGAATTCAGGGAGGGGGGTGCGCATCGTGTCGGCGACAAAATCGGCGGTGAGCGATGCGGCGGCGCTGGCCCGGGCTTCTGGTTGCGGCGGGGCGGCGGGTTCGGCGACGGTGCGCGAGAAGACGGCGTTGAGATTGGAATCGGGGAATGTCTCGTAAGCATCGGTGTGCCGGGTGAACTGCATCAGTTCGATGGTCCAGCCGTCGTTGACCATGTTCGCCAGCGCACTGTCAGAAATCGAGCAGACGGTGCGGAATTCTTTGCGCGCCAGCACCGGCGCGGGCTTCTGCGCTTCGGCCAGCAGGCGGCGCGATTCGACGACATCATCCAGCAGCGCCGCGTTGGCATCTTTCAGCGCGGCGACTTCGGCGCGGAGCTGCTGCAATTCATCGAGCGGTTCGGGGCACCCCACCCCCTGCCCCTCGCTGAGTTCGGGGAGGGGGGCATCGGGCGACACGCGTGTCGCCCCCGCAACTGGCTCCGGTGCCCATTCGTGTTCGCCGGGCGCCGCTTCCGGCAGTGGCGCAGCAGTCGGGTCCGGCGCGCCTTCCGGCAGGTCAATTTCCGTTTCTACGCCGGGGATTTCCACCGGCTGCGTGTCGGCGTCGGGCGCCGCTTCCGGCAGCGGGTCCGGGATGGTTTCTGGCGCTTTATCCGCGCCGGTGTACGCCGCCAGTTCGCTGATGTTGACGGTTTTCGTTGCCGGTTCGCCCGGAACGACCGGGACGAATTCGACGGTGCGAGCGCCGTTCTCGCCGACCCACCGGACAATCACGTCGCGGTCGCCGAGCAGGGCGTGGGCATTTTTGGGGAATTCGATTTCAGTGGGCAGAGTCATGTTATCTTTTCTCCAGCGCTTTATCAATCGTGCGGAGCGCGGGCAAAATCTCGCGCAGATGCGGGTAACGTTCGAAGATGAGTTCCAGGGCGCGGAGGTGCAGGCAGTTCGCATCGCAGGCGGGGGGGCATAACCCCGCCCCCTGCCCCTCCCCGAACTCAGGGAGGGGTGTTGCCGGCGCGACGGCGCTGCGGGTTTTCTTTTCAGCCGCCATAATGACACGGTTGAAATCCTCTTCAGTGCGGGCGGCTTTGGCGTTCAGATCGGCAGGGGTCGGGGCAATTCCAGCGGCTTTGCGTCCTTTATCGGTGAGGCGAACATCCTGTCCGTTGCGCTCCAGATACCCGGTCCGCGCCAGCGCTGCCGCGATATAACGCTTATCGTCATCGACGTGAACAAATTCATCGGCGCTCTGTCCGGCGATTTCGTTGAGCAGGGCGATGCCTTCAGGGGAGATTTTGTTTTTGTTGATACGGTCTTCAAGCACCATAAGGTTACTCCAGCGGCAGGGGCGCGTCGAACTGCGCCAGGAAACGGTCAACGCCCATCAGCGCGGCAGCTTTGGCCAGCGGCTCGTTGCAGATGAGGGCATCGCGCAGGCGGTGAATCTGGTGCAGGCTGTCATCGATGATTTCTTCGAGTAGCGCCACATCGTCAGGGGAGATACCCGCCAGAATACGGAACGAGACAGGAACAAACGGGTCAGTGTCGGGAAAACCGGATTCGTCACCGGTTGCAGGTGGCATAGAACAACCTTTCGGGTTACAATTTTGTTAGAGTTTGGCGGCGCGTTTCTCAGGCTTAGAGGCTAATGAGGACGCGCTTTTTGCGTTACAATCCACCCTGACGGGCGAAAGTCCGTCGTTGGGTCCGGGGCTGGTGTTTCGCTCTGGTAAAGTTTGCACCAGTTCGGGACATGGCTTCTACTCCTCACGGAGTACCTGGAAAGCGGCAGCGGGGTCCTCGTAAGACCCTGCTGCTCTCAAAAACATGCAAATCGATAACGGTGTGTTCCAGGTTATTACATTATACCCATAGATAAGCCTTTGGCTACTCTGTGACATTTTTCACCGCTTTGACCGGGCTGTCCGGTCGCGCCGGATAAGAGAAGCATAGCATAAGTTTTTTCTATTGTCAACGCAGCGTTGCTATAACAAACTAATTTCAAATAAAGTTGTTCATTTTGCGCACACAGTTGACAATATGTGTTAATTCATGTTAATTTAAAATGGAGATAAGGAGTATGGCTGTGACAATTCGGTTTGGTGCTTTACTGGGCAAAAAAATGGAGAAGGAAAATCGGGTCATCACAGAATCTGAGGTCGCCGAGGCTATTGGTGTTACCCGCCAGGCGGTCAATAAGTGGGCAAACGGGCATATTGTCCGATTTGAAATGGATATGATTGAAAGATTCTGCCGCTATTTCGAATGCGAAATTGGCGATTTACTGGTATTGGACCCGCCCATCAAGCCTGTACCCCTGGCATCTTCGGAAGAAATGGGATAGAGTTTAGTACGAAAATTCTATCTTACCGGGAGGTGTCCTATGTTCAGCAAACAGCAAACGCGCCAGGCGCTGCGCCGGTGGCATCAGACCGCGAAACCCTCAGCCGCGTGGCGCGCGGGGGTGGTCATCGCCGTGATTGCGCTGGCACTGCTGGCGGCATGGAACGCGCGGGGGCAGGATGTGGTGTTCGCGGAGTGCGAAGAATCAGACTACACCGCCCTGAGCGACGAACTAACAGCGCAGCTTACTGATGCGGCAAAAGACCCGGCTGCTGCGTTTTTGGCGATGCGCCAGGCGCTGGATATGGCTCAGGCAAAATGCACCGGCGGCGTCTTCACCCGGGCCACCAACCCGGATAGCACCATCGGGCCGCTGGCGCTGGATGGCACCATTTATAAAATCAGCCTGCAAATCACGCCGGGCGAATATGCTTACGGGTCGGTAACCTGGACCGCTATCGAAGGCGACTGCGGATTTATGACATTAATGCAGGTCAACGATGACGAAGTGACCGGGCTGGAAAGCAGCGTCGAAACATTTAAAGGCTGTACGGCGATTTTCGATGTGAGTGTTAGCGAGGGCGATTGGACGCTGACAATTGCGAAGGTGAAGTAACCTGTTAAAATCTCCCAGCCTCTTACCATCGTAAGAGGTTGATAAAATCAAAAGCCCGCACGGTGAATGCGGGCAGCAGCTTAAAAATGGAACGGTACTGTTAGCGTAACAAATTTAGTTCACTACCTGTCGGGGAGGCGGGATTTGAACCCACGACCTCTTCGACCCGGAACAGAATTCGTTACCCTCGACAGACCCCATCATCGTACTTTCTTCAGCGGAATAATATTCGCTGGCGGCGTGTCTTCAAGTGCCAGTTCTTCCAGCGCCAGGCGCGCCCGATCCCAGTCACGCGGGTAATAGTATTTGACTGTGATGGACGGGTCGCTGTGCCCCAGCGCGGTTGCCGCGACCGAGGGCGGGATTTTGGCGTCGGCAAGCTGGTGCCCTTTGCGATGGCGCAATGAATGCGGACCGCGCGACTGCCCGCCCACTTTCAGCGTCACACGCCGGACAATCTGGGCAATCGCCGCGCTGGAAATCGGCTCGCCGTTTTTGCTGAAGACATATCCCCCGGCATCTTTCGGGCGCTCCTTCAGCCAGCGCTCCAGCGCCCGCCGTGTGGTCTCGCCGTAGGCAACCGTGCGTTCTTTGTCGCCTTTTTCGGTGACGTTCGCCTGGCGACCGGACAGGTCCAGGTCGGCAACTTTGAGACCGGCGGCGCCGCCGCGACGGCAGCCGGTGTCAGCCAGAAAGCGCACCAGCGCATCGGTCCGGGGGCTAAAGCGGGTGTAATCCAGAATCAGCCGCAGTTCGGTATCGCTCATGGCGTGTTCGCGGGGAATCTCTTTGCGGTCGAATTCCTGACGCAGCACCGACGCCGGACTCTCGCGGATGATACGCGCCTTCGTCAGCCAGTTGAACAGGACCTTGATGGTTTTGACGTATTTATTGCGCGTCGCCATCCGGTAATCGCGTTTTTTGATGACCTGGTGGTATTCGATGAGGTGGTGCGGGGCGATGTCTTCGACCGCCCGCGCTGCGCCGATGTGATTCATCATGTCGCGCAGGACGTAGCGATAGGACAGGGCGGTCGTGGCGCGCTGCTCGCCGAGGAAAAGGTCGATGGCTTTCGAAAGTTCCATGTCGTATGTCTACCTGGTATAAACGCCAATAAGTTTATACCAGTATAACGCAAACTCGTGCTGAAAAAGCAAACGCCCGGACGGAAAGACGAGCGGGCGGGCAGCACGGTGATGTCACGCGGGAGCGAACCGCGTGAATAAACTTATTCACAGAGGAGTATAGCACGGATGAACAAACTTATTCAACCCGCCGACCGGCGTATTTTCCGGGCGGAGCATGGTCGCGGCAGCCCGTTTGTCATGACGGCGATGGGCGCGGTGAACGATAAGCGGCTGGGACTGGCGGCGCTGGGGCTGCTGGTGGTGCTGCTGAGCAAGCCGGATAGCTGGGACATCGACCCGGACCAGATTGCCAGAGAACACGGCATCGGCATTCACCAGGCGCGCGGGCTGCTGAAGATGCTGGCACAGGCGGGCTATCTGGTCGCGCCGGTGCGGACCCGGAACAACCAGGGACAGTGGGCATACAGCCCGTATTATTTGAAGGAACTGCCCGGCATCGCCGTCACCGTGTTACAGAATCCGTCACACGGTGCGCCGCCTGCGGACGACGGTGTGACGGGCGAAAATGAAAATCAGGTTCAAAATCCGCCGCAACTAGAATCTATAGCTAATATGGATT
>Ga0081539_10006098_pt1 | contig 11769 bp, 9 predicted proteins | sample TabmetS4T2R2_FD_71023 | JGI IMG/M metagenome (GOLD analysis project Ga0081539, IMG submission 71023) | Tabebuia heterophylla rhizosphere microbial communities from the University of Puerto Rico - S4T2R2 | ecosystem: Host-associated > Plants > Roots > Rhizosphere ...
GCGGCCAGTCGTGGCGTGGCGAGTGCGACCATGGGTCCATCGTACGGGCGCGCGGCCGCCGTCATGGCGGTGCCGGCAGGCCCCGAAAACCCTTGTTCGCGAGACGCCTGGGTCGTACCGTGACACGTCCGGGGTCGAGGGAGGAATGTTGACGATGGATCGGTCCGTTCGGGTCGGCCGCAGGGTCATCACGCCCGGCGTCCTCGTGGCGATCTGCGCCTTGCTAGCCGCTTCGTTCGCACCGGCTGCGGCCGCCGCGGGCCCGGCCGGCAGCGCCGCTGCCGCAGGTGGCGACGTCAAGCTCATCGTCACCTTCAAGGCCGGCAAGGGCGCGGCCGCCCGTGACGCCGTGAAGAGTGCAGGTGGCCACGTGCGTCGCTCGTTCTCGCTGATCAACGGCCTGGCCGTCGATCTCCCGGCGAAGGCCCTCGCGGGCCTGCGTGGCAATCCCAACGTGGCCTCGGTGGAGCCCGACGCGAAGCTCACCACCATGGAGCCAACCACACAGGCAGCGGCGACCGGCGATCTCGAATACGACAACGCCTGGGGCGTCACCCGCATCGGCTCGAAGATCGCCCACGACGCCGGGTTCCGCGGCCAGGGCGTCAAGGTGGCGGTCATCGACACCGGCATCGACTACATCCACGACGACCCCGACGACGACCCCTATGTCGTCGATCCCGAGTTCAACACGAACTACCGGGGCGGCTATGACTTCGTCAACCACGACTCCGACCCCATGGACGACAACGGCCACGGCACCCACGTCGCCGGCATCCTCGCGGCCGAGCACAACGGCTACCTGGTGGTCGGCGTCGCGCCGGGAGTCGACCTGTACGGTCTGAAGATCCTCGACGCGAATGGCAGCGGCTACGAGTCCGACGCGATCGCCGCCCTCCAGTGGGCCGTCGACAACGACATGGATCTCGTGAACATGAGCTTCGGGACGCACACCAACGTGCAGGCGTTCCAGGACGCCGTCGCAAATGCCGCAGCAGCAGGCCTGCTCATGGTCGCCGCGTCGGGCAACGTGGATCCGACCAACTTCCAGGAGCTGATCAATGGCTGCCCGGTCGCCTATCCCGGCGCCTACCCGCAGGTCCTCTCGACCACCTTCACGAACCCCAATGACGCCCTGACGGGCTACTCGTGCACGGGTCCCGAGGTCGACTTCGCGTCACCTGGCGACAACATCTTCTCGCCTGTTCCCATCGGGCCGTGCGCGCTCTGTACTCCGTACGGGTACACGGCACTGAGCGGGACGTCGATGGCGTCCCCACACCTGGCCGGCTCAATTGCCGACCTGTTGAGTGCGGGCCTCACCGACCAGGGCCAGCCGGGCCTGTTCGATGACGTCAAGGCCCGCCTGTGTGCGACCACGACTCAGGGAGCGGGCGTAGCCGGCCTCTTCGGAGGCGTCACGCCGATCCCGCCAACCGACCCGCGCTATCCGAAGTACTTCGGATGCGGTGTGGTCAACGTTGGCGCGGCGGTCACCGGCCTCAACCCGCCGCCTACGAACAACCCGCCGGTCGCCAACGACGACAACGCCTCGACGAACGAGGACACCACATTCGACGTCGCCGTGCTCACGAATGACACCGATCCGGACGGCGATCCACTGTCGCTCGCGAGCGTCGGCGCCGCCGCGCACGGGTCGACGGCGGCAAACGTGAACGGAACCGTTCACTACGTGCCGAACGCCAACTACAACGGTCCCGACTCGTTCACCTATGTCGTCTCTGACGGCCGCGGCGGCACCGATACAGGCACCGTGAACGTGACTGTCATCCCGGTCAACGATCCGCCGGTCGCCAACAACGACTCGGCCACGACGACGGCGGGGACGCCGGTCACGATCTCCGTGCTCGCGAACGACACCGACATCGACGGTGACCCGTTAGCCGTCGCGAGTGTCAGCACTCCCGCACACGGAACGGCCGTCACGAACGCGAACGGAACGATCACCTACACGCCGGCGGCGGGCTACAGCGGCCCCGACGCGTTCGGCTATACGGCGACCGACGGCTCCGCGACGAGCAACGTCGCGACGGTATCGATCACGGTCAACGCAGCGCCGCCATCGAACCCGTTCCACATCGGTGACCTCGACGCCTCCGCGTCGAAGTCCGGCAAGACCTGGACGGCCCACGTGACGATCCGCGTCGACAACGCGGCTCACGCGGCGCTGAGTGGCGTCCTCGTCACCGGCACGTGGAGCAACGGCGCCACGGGCACGGTCTCGTGCACGACCACCACTGCGGGGACCTGCACGGTCCAGAAGGCGAAGATCGCCACGACCGTGGCCAGCGTGCGGTTCACCGTGACGGGCGCATCGAGATCGGGCTTCACCTACACGCCGGCCTCGAACCACGATCCGGAGACAGACAGCAACGGGACGACGATCGTGGTCGTCAGGCCCGCGTAAGCCTCAGCTTCCGAGAGCCGTCACCGGGTCCGCTTCCGCGAGGAGCGCCGCCAGCGCTTCGGGCTCGGTGACCGGCTGCCGGCAGGCAAAGTTCCGGCAGACGAAGGCGGTCGGCTGGCCGTTGAGCGCGAAACGGCCGCTCAGCAGCGGGACCGCACTCGCCGCCGGCTCCGCCGTCGCTGCGAGAACCTGGTTCGGGCGGAAGCCTGAAAGGGCCGGCGCAATGAGGCGGCGGGTCTGCTGCCCGCTCGGATCGCCGATGAGTGCCAGCTCGACGACATCGGCGAGGCTCAGATCCATCGCGACGAGCCAGTTTCCGAACGCGGTCGGGTACTGCCCAACGACGCTCGCGACAAGGCGCAGAGAACGCTCGGCGATCGATCGGTATGTGCCTTCGCCGGTCCAGGCCGCGAGGCGCAGGAGCACGAACGCCGCCATCGAGTTGCCCGACGGCACGGCATTGTCCTGGACGTCCTTCGGTCGGGCGATCAGCCGCTCGTGATCGTCGGCGGTATCGAAGAATCCGCCGCCGGGATCCGCGAACCTCGTCACGACCGTTTCGATGAGCTCCCGCGCAGTCACGAACCAGCGTTCGTCAAACGCGACCTCGTACAACGCCAGAAGACCGTCCGCGAGATGGGTATAGTCCTCGAGCGTCCCCTGCCCGCTCGACCGGCCGTCCTTCCAGGACCGCCCCAGCCGGCCGTCGTCGTCGCGCAGGCCCCCGAGGATTGCGCCGGCAGCCCGTTCCGCGGCCGCGACATACCGATCGCCGTCGGGAAGCCGTGACCCTTCGGCCAGGGCCGCGATCGCGAGGCCGTTCCAGGCCGCCAGTGCCTTGTCGTCGCGCGCGGGCTGAGGTCGGGAGCGACGCCGCTCGAAGAGGCGCTGGCGCGCTCGGCGCAGAGCAGCCTCGGCTGCCTCATCGCCAGCCGGCAGGACCCGCGACAGGATCGTAGCGCCCTCCCAGTTGCCGTCGTCGGTCACCCCGTACGCGGCCGTGAACGGCGGCGCATCGTCACCGAGGACGTCGCGAATTTCGGACGCCGTCCAGGTGAAGGTCGCCCCTTCGACCCCGTCGGTGTCGGCGTCCTGGCTCGCGGCGAAGGCGCCGTCGGTCGTCGTCAGCTCGCGAATGATGTAGTCGAGGGCGCCCGTGGCCACCTCGGCGTATCTGTTCTCACCCGTTGCCTGCCAGCCGTGGGTATAGACCCGGGCGAGCTGTGCGTTGTCGTAGAGCATCTGCTCGAAGTGGGGCACGAGCCAGACCGCGTCGGTTGCGTAGCGGTGGAAGCCACCACCGAGCTGGTCGTGGATCCCGCCATCGGCCATCCGATCGAGCGTGACGCGGGCCATCGCCAGCGCCCGCTCGTCGCCCGTCGCAAGGTGGCGTCGGAGGAGGAACTCGATCGTCGCCGGGGCGGGGAACTTCGGGGCGCCGCCCCAGCCGCCGTGACGTGCGTCGAACTGCCGCTCCAGGGCAGAGACGGCGGCCTCGAGGGTCGCCTGGCTGACCGGATCGTCGCCCTTGACCGAGCGACCGTGCTCGATGGCCTGGACCAGCCGGAGTCCGGACTGTTCGATCTCGCCTCGCTGATCCCGCCACGCGCGATCGACGCCCTCGAGGACCTGCCTGAAGCTGGGCAGGCCATGCCGCGGCTCGTCCGGGAAATACGTGCCGCCGAAGAACGGCCGGCCCTCGGGTGTCAGGAACACCGACATCGGCCAGCCGCCACCGCCTGTCATCGCCTGGACGGCACCCATGTAGATCTGATCCAGGTCGGGGCGCTCTTCGCGATCGACCTTGATCGGGATGAAGCGGTCATTGAGGAAGCGCGCGGTCGCCTCGTCCTCGAAGGACTCGCGCTCCATGACGTGGCACCAGTGGCAGGCCGCATAGCCGATGCTCAGGAAGATCGGCCGATCGAGGAGCTTGGCCCGCGCCAGCGCGTCGCCATTCCACGGCCACCAGTCGACCGGGTTGTTCGCGTGCTGGAGCAGGTACGGGCTGGTCTCGTTCGCGAGCCGGTTCGGCATCGATCGATGGTAGCCCCGATTGGCTGTTGCTCTCGCGACGACGCCTGCCGCCCCTCCCGGCGCCGCGCCCCGCGCCCGGCGCCCGGCGATTTCCGTCACCTAGCACTCCAGGTGGTAGGAGATGACGTCACAGCCTGCTTCACGCCGCGGATTCGTCCCCACGCGCACTCCTGTCGAGACAGCTACGCACGAAATGGCCCGTGTCGAGGGATCAAGAGGACTCCAATTGACGCCAAACGGCGTCCCGTACCACGGGGATTGCTATCTGACGACAATCCGCGGCGCCGTGGCTGGCCGCGTCGCGGCGTCAGCTGTGCTTGACGCTCAGCGCGGGCGGGCGATCGTCAGTCCGCCAGCTTCGGAGCCGGCGGCCCTCGGCACGGGGCGAGGTCGCAGCACCGAGGCCGGCATCGACCGCAGCCAGGCGGCGGCCCACAACCCGATCGCGACCGTCACGACGCCGCCAACGAGGAACGCCGTCGGAACCCCGAACCGTGACGCCACCGCGCCGAGCAGGAGGCCGCCGATCGGCGTCGAGCCGACGAAGACCGTCGTGTAGACGCTGACCACACGACCCCGCAGCCGATCCGGGACCGTAACCTGGATGGTCGAGTTCGCCGTAGCCGCCATGGCGATCGTCCCCACACCCGTGGCGACCATCGCCGCCAGCGAGAGCGGGAACGAGCGCGAGACGGAGAGGACGATGCTCGCGGCGCCGAGCACGATGGCGCCCCAGCCGATCGCCGCAGGCCGAGCACGGGCGCCAAACGCGACCCCGAGCGCGGTGACGAGCGAGCCGATGCCTGCCGCCGCCATGAGGAACCCGAAGCCGGACGCGTCCGAATGAAGGACGTCCTGGGCCAGCGGTGGCGTGAGCACGGTCGAATTCATCCCGAATGTCGACGCGAGCCCGACCACGACGACCGCCAGGAGCACGATCGGCGTCGCTCGGACATAACGGAGGCCCTCGCCCAGCGCGTCGACAACATCCCTCACCGACGTCGGTCGGTCCATGCGTGGCGCCGGCCGGAGCTCGTCGTCGCGCATGAGCGCGTAGCCGCCGATCACGCCCAGGAACGAGACGCCGTTGATGAGGAAGGCGACCGAGATGTCGAAGGCACCGATCGTCAGGCCGGCAAGCGCCGGGCCGAGGATGCGCGACGCGTTGAACAGGGCCGAATTGAGACCGACAGCGTTCACCACATCGTCGCGGCCGACCATCTCGACGGCGAACGCCTGGCGAACCGGCATGTCGACCGCGTTCGTGCAACCGAGGGCCACGGCCAGCAGGAGTACGTGCCAGACCTGGACCGTTCCGCTCGCGGTCAGGCCGAACAGGACGAAGGCGAGGACCATCGCGACGGCCTGGGTCACGATCAGCACCCGTCGCTTGGGCAACTGATCGGCGATCAGGCCGCCGAAGAGCCCGAACACGAGCACCGGCGTGAATTGCGAGGCGGCGACGAGCCCGAGTGCGAACGGATCGTGGGTGAGTTGCAGAACGAGCCAGCCCTGGGCCACCTGCTGCATCCAGGTCCCGACGAGCGAGATCGCCTGACCGGCAAAGAACAGCCGATAGTTGCGATGCCGGAATGCTCGCCAGCCACGGAACCCGCCGACCGGCCTGGTCGCCGCCGGGCCGGCCGCAGGCCGTGCCGCAGCTTCGACCCGGCTGAGCGGTCCGCTCACGAGCGCGACCGGCTCGATCGTGTCGATCGAGCCTCGTCGATTTCACGGATGTGGTCGGCGATATGGGCCCTGCGGCTCTCGGCCTCGCGGACCATGGCCTCGAGCCGCTCGATCTTCGCCTTCAGGATCGCGACCTGGTGGTCGACCCGGGCCGAAGACTCGCGGAAGATTTGTCGCCGTTCGTCGGGATCGGCGGTAGCGCGGAGCCGCTCCCGGTTCCGGGCCCGGGCATCCTCGTCCTCGAGGAGTTGGCCGATCTCGGCGAGGCTGAACCCGGCGTCGTCGCGAAGCCCTTTGATGAAACGCAGCCGCTCGAGATCGTCGACGTCGTAGAGCCGGTATGCCCCCTCCGACCGTGCGGCTGGTTCGAGAAGGCCGAGCTCCTCGTAGTAGCGGATCGACCGGGCGGTCAGGCCGACCTCAGCGGCAACCTCCTGGATGCGGAGGAGTCGCGGTCTCGGTTCGGCGGCAGTGAGGGTCACCCGAGTAGTTTATCCTAACCTTGCCGTTTACGTAAAGGTTAGGGTTCGCGGCTGCGGCGACGCATCCGGTCGAGCCCTGTTCACGTATCGAGAGGCATGTTTCGATCGATCGAAGGACGCCGCTACCCGGCGAGGCCCGAGGTCCAGCACGCCTACAGGCTCGTGCTCCGGCTGATCCTGTTCGCGTTGCCATTCGTGCTCGCGGCCTGCAACAAGAACGGTGGCGGCCCCGGCTACTGATCCTCGCTGGCCACAGGCCGACGGCGTCGCCCGAGGCGCATACCATCGCGCAATGCGCATTGCACCTGGCATCCATCGACTCGGGGACGGCACGGTCAACGCCTACCTCCTCGAGGAGGCCGGCTCGGTGACCGTCATCGACGCGGCGATGCCCGGCTTCTGGAGTGACCTGCCAGGCGAGCTCGCCGCGATGGGCCGCTCCATCGATGACATCCGGGCGGTCGTCCTGACTCACGGTCACACCGACCACATCGGCTTCGCTGAACGACTTCGTTCGGAACGGCACGTCCCCGTCAGCGTCCACGACCTCGATAAGCCGCTCGCCCTCGGCGAGGCGCGTAATCCCGCCGGCCTCGGGCCGCGCCGGCTGGCGCCACTGCTCAGCTTCCTGCTGCTCGGCCTGCGCAAAGGCGGCCTTCGCCCGCCCTTCCTGACCGAGGTCTCGACGTTTGGTGACGGCGCGACCCTCGACGTTCCCGGCTCGCCGCGGGTCGTCTTCGTGCCCGGCCACAGCCCCGGCTCCTCGGCGCTGCATGTCCCGGCCATGGACACGCTCTTCATCGGTGATGCGATCGCCACGTACTCCGTGACGACCGGCGATCGGGGGCCGCGCATCGCGCCCTTCAGCCAGGATCCGGCGGAGGCTCTTCGGTCGCTCGATCGCCTCGCTGGCCTCGAAGCCGGCCTCGTCCTGCCCGGTCATGGCGAACCATGGACGAGTGGTCTCGCCGAGGCGGTCAGGCTCGTCAAGACCAACGCGGCCGGGGCCGCGGCACACTAGGCCGATGGACTACGGCCTCTGCCTGCCGAACTTCCGCGCCGGTGCCTCAGCCGAGGGGATCGACGCCGCCGCCGAGACGGCCGAGCGGCTCGGCTGGTCGACTGTATGGACGACCGACCATCTCCTCATCGATCGGGCGAACCAGGACGACTACGGCCGACTTTACGAGGCGGTCCTGACGCTCGCCTGGGTTGGCGCCCGATATCGGAAGGTCAAGCTCGGGACAAGCGTCATCGTGATCCCGATGCGGAACTCGGTCGTGGTGGCAAAGGAGCTCGCGACGCTCGATGCGCTGACGGATGGCCGCGTGATCTGTGGGCTCGGCATCGGCTGGGACGAGGCCGAGTTTCGGAACGTGGGCGTCGCCGATCGATTCCACCAGCGTGGCGCCTACCTCGAGGAGTCGATCCTTCTGTTCCGCCACCTCTGGTCGGGCTCGACTGAACCCTTCCGCGGTCGCTTCCACTCGTTCGAGGACTTCGCGTTCGAGCCGCTGCCCGTCCAGCGCGATGGCCTGCCGATCGTCGTGGGTGGCGGGGCGGCCGCGGCGCTGCAGCGGATCGGGAGGCTTGCCGATGGCTATCACTCGACCGCCGTTGGACCGGATCGCTACGCGGAGCGGGCGGCGACGATCCGCGATGCGGCCCGAGCTGCAGGCCGGCCCGAGCCTTCGTGGTCGGCTCGCGTCCGCGTCGAGATGGATGGACCTCCGGGCAAGCGCTATGCGCTGCGTGGCAACCCCGCGGAGATGGCGTCCGGGTTGGACGCCTGGGAGAAGGCCGGCGTCGAGCACGTCGCCCTCTCCTTCGAGGAGACCGATCCCGAGCGCTTGATCCGGCTTGTCGACCGCTTCGCGAGCGAGGTCGCCGCCGCCTGAGGCGAGCCGACTGGTCATGGAGTTGCCCGCTGGGCAACTTCGCGACCGGCGTTGCCGCACGGGCAACTACGGACGCACGAGCTCTGCAGCCTCGGCTCCCAAGCACGGGATCGTTTCCCTTGGGGCAACAATTCAAAGCTGCGCGGCTCGCAACGAGCTCCTCTCGTCGAAACGTTGCCCAGCCTGAAACAATGTGACGTTCTGGCAATCCTGGCGGCCCTCAGTGCGCCGGTAGTTGCTGTGCCGGCAACAACGTCCTCCTGCAAGCCCACCCGTGCTGCGACGGCACCCGTCGGCAACTTGCTTGACACCACGGTCAGTGGCAGCGCAGGATCGCGACATGGAACCCGGCGAGCTCATCGCCCAGCTGTCGCGCCTCGGTTTGACGAGTTATGAGGCCCGCGCGTACGCGACGCTGATCAAGCGCGACTCATTCACCGCCGCTCAGGTCGCCCGCCAGGCCGGCCTCCCTCGGCAGCGGATCTACGACGTACTCGGAACCCTCGTCCAGAAGGGCCTTGCCTCGGCCCGACCGGGACCGCAGGTCAAGTACGCGGCGATCGCACCGGAGCTGGCGGTTGAACGGCTCCTCGGCGAGCGGCGCCGCGAGCTGAGCTCGCTGGAGCTCGATGGCGCCTCGATCGTCTCCGTGCTCACGCCGGAGTTCACCGCCGGTCGGACCCAGACCGACCCGCTCGAATACATCGAGGTCCTCCGCGATCGCGGCGCAATCAACGAGCGCTTCGCCGAGCTCCAGCGCCAGGTCCAGAAGGAGATCCTCGTTTTCACGAAACCGCCCTACGCGCTGCCGCCCCAGGAAAACATCGAGGGCATGAAGGTCACCCGCGACCACGAAGCGCGCAGCGTCTACGAGTTCTCGCTCTTTGACGACGCCGAGGCGACCGAGGGCGTCCGCCAGTTCGTCGCGGCCGGCGAGCAGGCCCGCTTCGTCGAGTCGCTGCCGCTCAAGCTCGTGATCATCGACGAGACGATCGTGATGTTCGGCATGGAAGACCCGATTGCAGGGCCATCGAACCTGACCATCGTCGTCGTCGAGCACCCATCCCTGGCGCAGATCCTCAAGGTCGCCTTCGACACGATCTGGCGGGGCGGCCTGACTTTTGACGACGCCTTTCGGCGGCGCGGCCTGAGGCGAGTCAAGACGGCCTGACGCCGGTTCCCGGGCGGATGGCGGCGCCAAACGCGCCAGCCTCGGCGGACCAGTGCCGTTGGTTTCTGTCGGATTCACGCCCCCAGTCCGTTAGCCACGACATCGCTGCCGCCTTCACGCAGGGGGTGTGAATTCGACAACGGCCGGACCGTCGGCCAGGTTCGCTTGATCGATCTCCGGAGGCCGGTTGCCCGTATTAACTAGTAGATGTGCCGGTGCATGGTTCGTGTTGCGGGCGTGCACCGGCAATAACCCGCAGATAACTGGGACGCTGTAGGCTGAGCGACCCGCCGGGTTGGACGGAGCGTTTTGATCGAGCGACCGATGCGCCATCGACTGAGCCTGGTGCCGATTGCCGTCCTGGTCGCCCTCCTGGTGGGCGCGCAGTCGGTTGCTGCCGCGAACGGCGCAGTCGCGCACGTGGCACCAAAGGTCGTCCTCATCGTCGGGCCCGTCGGCGCGAAGACCGCCGAGTACCGGGCACTCGCCGACCAGGCCGCCAGCGCGGCCGCCGAGTTCACCCCGAACGTCGTCAGGGTCTACTCACCGGATGCCACGTGGGCGGCCGTTCGCAACGCCCTCCAGGGCGCTTCGGTCGTCGTGTATCTGGGTCATGGCAACGGCTGGCCGAGCCCCTATCGGAACGCGCTCTACCCGCCCAGCCAGAACGGGTTCGGGCTGAACCCCGTCGCGGGCGCGGGCGACGACGCACATCAGTATTTCGGCGAGGATCGCATCGCGACCGAGGTCCAGCTCGCGCCCAAAGCGATCGTCATCCTCAGCCGGCTCTGCTACGCCAGCGGCAACTCCGAGCCGGGCATCGCGGAGGGCCCGCTGGACGTCGCCCGCCAGCGGGTCGACAACTACGCCGCAGGCTTCATCGGCGCCGGCGCGTCGGCAGTCATCGCGGAAGCCCACTCGGGGCCCGCGTGGTACGTCCGCAAGGTCCTCTCGACACGTGATTCGCTCGAGAAGCTGTGGACCTCGGCGCCGACCGCCCACGGCCACGTGACCCGCTTCGAGAGCTCGCGCAGCCCGGGTTACGTTGGTCTCCTCGATCCCGATCTGAGGACCAGCGGCTTCTACCGCTCGATCGTCCTCCGCCCCGACCTCGTGACGCGCCCCGGCAAGAGCGGCTTCGTCCAGGTGTCCGCCAGCCAGCCGGAGCCGACGCTCGTCGGAACGGGTCTCGCGCTCGGCGATCCACAGCTCCGCGGCCAGACCTCGGTGGGCGCACATTCGCGACTCCGGCTGCGCTACACGATCGATGGCGCCGGAGCGCTTCCGGACGGGCTCCGACTCGGCATCCGCTGGGATCCGGTCAGCGTGCCCGACCAGCCGAGCCAGACGCGCCAGGGCCGCCCTGAGCCGGAGCTCGTCGCCGCCGAGCGCCTCGGCTCGATCGTCGACCCGGTCAAGGCAACGGTTGGCAAGTCGTCGATTGCGATCCCGCTCCGGCTGCCGGAAGTGCGGGGCACGTACCGGCTCGTCGTCACGCTCCACGACGCTCATGGCGACGCGTACGACGGGGCGTCGCAGGGACTCATCCGCCAGCAGATCGTGCGGGTGACGGGCGCGGTCGATGCTGCCATTTCCGTGCAGGCGGCCTTCAGCACGACCGTCTCGTCGGCCTTCGAATTGCCGGTCGCCGTCACGAACCTCGGTGTCGCGAGCTGGGGTCGCGATGCGCCGGCCGGCCGCCGGCCGCGACCCGGCGAGGTCTCCCCGCCGCCGCAGCTCGTGGCTCGCTGGATCCCGCTCGATCCGGACCAGGCAACGTCGTCGTCATCCGACGAAACGATTCCGCTGCCGCAGGCGCTCGCGCCGCTGGCGTCCGCGCGTGTCGCCCTCGGCTCGGTCGCGCCGTCGCGGGCCGGCCAGTACCTGCTGCTCATCGATGTCGTGACCCCCGACGACGGCTCGCTCGCGGCGCTCGGTGTCGACCCCGCCCTGGTCCGGGTAACCGTCAGCGAGCCGCTGCACTGACGCACCGACCTCCGCGCTCCATGCGCAGCGCCACGACGGTTCCTGTCGCGATCTGACAGCCTGCGGCGTAGGCTGTCT
>Ga0081539_10006099_pt1 | contig 11765 bp, 14 predicted proteins | sample TabmetS4T2R2_FD_71023 | JGI IMG/M metagenome (GOLD analysis project Ga0081539, IMG submission 71023) | Tabebuia heterophylla rhizosphere microbial communities from the University of Puerto Rico - S4T2R2 | ecosystem: Host-associated > Plants > Roots > Rhizosphere ...
CGTGGGGAGGGGGACCGCGCGCAGCGCGGTGGAGGGGGTCCTTCACCGCCCCTCGATCGCCTCCGCCAGCGCCAGCAGCCGCTCGGCCTCATCGACATGCAGCTGCTCGACCATCTTGCCGTTCACCCGCGCCACGCCCAGCCCCTGCGCACGGGCCTCTTTCCACGCCGCGACCATTTCCCGCGCTGTGGCAATCTCTTCCGCAGCCGGCGCAAAAATCCGGTTCGCAGCCTCGATCGTATTCGGATGCACAAGCGTCTTGCCGTCGAAACCAAGCTCCACCGCCTGCCGACACGAAGCCTCAAATCCTTCCGGGTCATCGAGGCTGATATGCACGCCGTCGAGCGCCGCCAGCCCGTGCGCGCGAGTTCCCAGCAGCAGCAGTGACAAGGATGTAAGCAGAGGCGCCCGATCCGGCGTGTGCCGCGCCCGCAGCTCCTTGGCGAGATCATTGGTCCCGGCTACGAACCCCGCCAGCCGATCCGATGCCCCGGCGATCTCCGCCGCGCGCAGCACGCCGAGCGGCGTTTCGATCATGCACCAGATCGCGTGGCGGGTCCGTTGCGCCGCAGAGTGGACGGTGCCCGGACTGTCGACCTTGGGCAACAGCACGCCATCGATTGCGAGCGCATGCGCCAGCGCGAAATCCTCGTCGCAGTCCAGAGCGCTGACCCGCAGGATCAACTCGCGATGCCCATAACTTCCGGCGCCAATCGCCTCGGCAATCGCCTGGCGCGCCGCGCCCTTATTCTCCGCCGCAACCGCATCCTCGAGATCGAAGATGATCCCGTCCACATCCAGCGACCGCGCCTTCTCCATCGCCCGCGGCTTGTCGCCAGGGACATACAGGACGGATCGGCGGGGACGGATTGCGGTAGGCATGGGCACGCTTTGGCGGTGCCGGCGCGATGTGGCAAGATAGTGGGTTCTTGAACAAGGGTCTCAACTTAGCTAAATAATTAGCTAAGGAGATTCGCGATGACAATCGTCACCGTACACGAGGCCAAAACCAATCTTTCCAAGCTCATCGCGGAAGCTCTGGCCGGCGGTGAAGTCGTCATTGCCAAGGGCAAGATTCCGTCGGTGCGGCTCGTGCCGGTCAAGCGGCCAGGCAAACGGCGTTTCGGAGCGCTCAAGGGCAAGATCGCAGTCGATGCCCGTTTCGACGAGCCACTGCCGGACAGCGAGCTTGAAAATTGGGGCGGCGCTTGAGGCTGCTTTTCGACACGCATGCGCTCATCTGGTGGCTGGCAGGCAGTTCATCGCTCAGCATGGCCGCACGCGCCGCTATCGCCAACGAGGACAATGAGGTCTTTGTCAGCGCCGCCTCGGCCATGGAAATCTCTACCAAGTTCCGGCTCGGCAAACTGCCCGAAGGCAGTCTGCTGGCGACGAACCTCCAAGAGTACGTCGAGGAGCAGGGCTTCCGCGAGTTGCCGATCGGCATCGCGCACGGGATGCTGGCGGGCAATTTTCAGATCGCGCACAAGGATCCGTTCGATCGGTTGCTGATCGCTCAGTCGCTATCCGAAGGGATCCCGCTCGTTTCCAACGAGACGCTCTTCGACGGCTTCGGCGTGACTCGGCTTTGGTGACGTGAAATGGGCTGCGCGAGGGGCCGTATTGATAAGGTGACGGCCATGATATACATTGTATATATTGTATATCAGGAGATGCGGCGATGCAGGTGGCAAAGTGGGGTAACAGCCTGGCCGTGAGATTGCCCGCCGCAGTGGTCGAAGCCCTGCAGCTTCGCGAGGGGGACGACATCGAGATTCATGTCGAGGGCGCGCGGAGCATGGGTATCGCCCGCACGCCCGACCGGGACGCCCTGATCGCTCGTCTGCGCGCTTTTCGCGGCCGCCTTCCCGACGACTTCAAGTTCGATCGGGAAGAGGCGAATGCCCGATAGCTTTCTCGACACGAACGTTCTTCTCTACCATCTGTCGAACGATGCAGCGAAGGCGGGGCGAGCCGAGGCGCTGATCCGCGAGGGCGGTACGGTCAGCGTTCAGGTGCTCAACGAGCTGGCGAACGTTGCGCGCCGCAGGATGGGGATCCAATGGCCGGAGCTGCGGACCATCACCGACACAGTGTGCGCGCTGCTTCATGTTGTCCCGCTGGACACGACCATTCATGCGCGCGGCCTGCGCCTGTGCGAGCGGTACGGCTTTTCGGTTTATGACGGCATGATCGTAGCGGCTGCGCTTGAGGCCGGATGCGGGGTCCTGTGGTCGGAGGATATGCACGATGAGCTTTGCGTCGAGGGTAGCCTGACCATTCGCAACCCCTTCCGCTAATTCGGCCTTTCCCACCGCACGGCAGGCAGCTAGTCAGCAACATTGCTGATTATGAACGCGAGCAAGACCATAGCCGGCCGCAAACGGCGTCCCCGCGATCCGGAAGCCACCCGTGAGGCGATCCTCGAGGCCGCCCGCACGAAGCTCGCCAGCGACGGACCCGAAGGCCTGAGCCTCTCCGAAGTCGCGCATCTGGCCGGCGTCAACCGCGGCACTGCTTATCAGCATTTCGAGACCCGCGAAAAGCTCATCAAGGCGACGGCCGACTGGGCGTCCGACAAGTTGTTTCGCGCGATCCTGGGCGATCCCGAGACTGCCGGAGAACGGCGCATCGATCAGATCGACATAGCGGACCTGACCGACCGCACTGCCCTCTTCGCGATGGAAAATCCGGAGTTGTGCCGCGTCTGGCTGCTCCAGCTGCTCTCGTCGCCGGATCCGTCGAGCGACCCGTTCTGGCGCGAATATGAAGGCTCGATCGCCCGCTTTGCCAAAACCGAGCTGGCTGAGGCGAATGTCGACTCGGAGGTGCTGGCAGTGACCATGCTGTCCGGCGCGATCATGTGGCCGGTCTGGACGCACAGCCGGGCAGGCGATGCCAGGGAGCGCCGGCAGCTGGCTCTTCGATTCGCCCAGGAGTGCCTGCGGATGTCGATGTACGGCAGCCTGCGCGTCGAGAAGTTTCCCGACATTGCCAGGCGTCTCGAAGCGACGCCTGCCTCCTGACTGATGGCGATGGGGCAGGCGCCGCGCTGGTTGCTTCAGCCTTAAATCCCGACCCCTTCGCCGGTCTTCAGCGCATTCACCAGCACGCCCATATTGCCCGCCGGCGCCTTGTTGTCGTGCATGAGCTGGTGCGCTTCGGCCAGTTCGTCGAACTGGAATACCCGTGCGGCGAGGCACGGATCGACCCGGCCTTCCGCGACCAGCTTGGTCACCGCCGCCGCTTGTTCGTCGTTCGACAGGTGCGAGCCTTGCAGGCGTTTCTGGCGCATCCAGTGATACCGCAGGTCCATGGTGATGTTGTAGCCGGTCGTTCCGGCGCAGATCACGATCATGCCGCCGGTGGAAGTTATGAAGCCCGAAGTCGGCAGTGTGGATTCGCCTGGGTGCTCGAACACGATGCGCGGCGCGGCGCCCTTGCCGGCAATGTCCCAGATCGCTTTGCCGAAAGCGCGCGCGCCCTTCACCCAGTCGCCATATTCGGGGCTGTTGGTGTCGGGCATCTTGCCCCAGTGATTGAAATCATTGCGGTTGATCACGCCGATCGCGCCATGCTCGAGGCAGAACTGCTTGCGCTCCTCACTCGACACGACCGCGATCGGCTTGCCGCCCATTTCACGCGTGATCTGCAACGCCATCGAGCCCAGGCCGCCGGCCGCGCCCCACACGAGCACAAGATCGTCCTTTTCGACGATGTTCGGCGCCCAGCCCATCAGCATGCGATAGGCCGTCGACGCGCACAGCAAATAGCAGCCCGCCGCTTCCCAGGTCAGGTTCTTCGGCTTCGGAATGCACTGGTGCGCCTGCGCGCGTGCGAACTGGCAGTAGCTGCCATAGTTGGTCTGATAGCCCCAGATGCGCGTGCTTTCCGCGAGCATCGGGTCCTTGCCCGACAGCACCCAGGGATCGTCCTTTGCCCACCAGCCGCTGTGCACGACGACCGGATCGCCGACCTTGACGTTCGTCACGTCCTTGCCGATGGCCCAGACGATGCCGGAGCAGTCGCTGCCGCCGGCGTGAAAATCTTCCGTCTCGCCGAGTGCTTTTTGCCGTTCGGCAATCACGTCCACCGGCGTTCCCAGGGCAGCCCACACATTGTTGTAGTTGATGCCCGTGGCCATCACGTAGACGAGCACTTCGTCGTCGCGGATCGCCGGGACGTCCAGCACTTCGCGCTTCCACGCGTCTTTCGGTTGGCCGAAGCGGTCCTGGCGCACGGCGAAGGCATGCATTTTCTTCGGCACGACACCAAGCGGCGGCTTGGCGCCCAAATCGACGATTTCAATCTCAGACACGTAGTTTCCTCCAGCTGAACCGGGCTTTGCGGCGGCCGCCTTAGCCCCCGCGGCCGCGCAGGACAACGACCAGATTGGCGGCGATCGTGGGCGAGTCCGTGCGGCGGGCCTTGACTGGCGGTCGCGATCTATCCAACGGGGGCGGCGGCCAGGTGTCCGGCCGCTTCATCGCAGGGCGGACGCCGGGCTATTGGTTTCCGGCTGCCGATGGGCCGGCTGACCACCTCGATTCGGGTACGACAGGAGCAGCATGTTCTCGGCCGTTTTAATCGACAAGACCGACGCTGGTCAGAGCGTTGCTGTCACGCAGCTCGATGAATCCCAGCTTCCCGAAGGGGATGTGAGCATCGACGTCGCTTATTCGACCCTCAACTACAAGGAAGGGCTGGCCATCACCGGCAAGCGCCCGGTCGTGCGCAAGTTCCCGATGGTGCCCGGCATCGATCTGGCGGGCACGGTGCGCGAAAGCAGCAACGCCGATTACAAGGCGGGCGACAAGGTCGTCCTCAACGGCTGGGGCGTCGGCGAAGTGCATTGGGGCGGCCTTGCGCAAGTCGCGCGCCTCAAGGGCGAGTGGCTGGTGCCGCTCCCCGCGGCCTTCACTGGCAAGCAGGCGATGGCGATCGGCACGGCTGGCTATACCGCTGCGCTGGCGGTCAATACGCTGGTCGACTTCGGCGTGAAGCCGGAGCAGGGCGAAGTGCTGGTTACGGGCGCCACCGGCGGCGTCGGCAGCTTCGCGGTGACCCTGTTGAATAACGCGGGCTTCACGGTCGTCGCTGCCACCGGCAAGTCATCGGAAGGCGATTATCTCAAGCAGCTTGGCGCTGCCGATATCATCGACCGCGCTGCACTCTCCGCGCCGGGCAAGCCGCTTCAGAAGGAGCGCTGGGCCGCTGTGGTCGATTCGGTCGGAAGCCATACCTTGGGCAACGCCTGCGCTCAGACCAAAAGGGGAGGGGCGGTTGCCGCCTGCGGTCTCGCCCAGGGCAGCGACTTCCCGACGACCGTGATGCCCTTCATCCTGCGGGGGGTAAGCTTGCTCGGCATTGAAAGCGTGATGACGCCCAAGGGGCCGCGCCTCGCGGCCTGGGATCGGTTGGCGCGAGACATCGATCCCGCTCAGCTTGACGTCATCGCCACCGAGATCGGTCTTGCAGAATCGATTTCAGCGGCGTCTGATCTCATCGATGGAAAGATACGCGGCCGCATCGTGGTCGACGTCAACAGATAAGCACATAGGAGAGAAGCCATGGCCACCCAGACAATGGATCAAGCCCAGACCAACGGCATTACCGAGCTGGACCTTCGCGACGTCGAACCGCGCGTCGGCGACTTCGTCGGTGGCGGCCAGCTGTACGATCCGTGCAGCGCCACCGATATCCGCCGCTGGGTGATGGCGATGGACTATCCCAACCCAATTCACTGGGACGAGGAATTCGCCCGCAATTCCAAGTTCGGCGGCATCATTGCCCCGCAATCCATCGCCGTGGCGCTCGACTACGGCCATGGTTGCCAGCCGGCCTGCGTCGGCTGCATTCCGGGATCGCATCTGATCTTCGGCGGCGAGGAATGGTGGTTCTACGGTCACCGCGTGAAGCCGGGCGACAAATTGCTGCAGGAGCGGCGTTTCTACGATTACAAGGTCTCGGACACCAAGTTCGCCGGCCCGACCCTGTTCTCGCGCGGTGACACTGTCCACCGCACGCAGCACGGCACTTTGGTCGCCAAGGCGCGCTCGACCACCATCCGCTACGATGCCGCCGAGGCGCACCGCCGCGGCATGTACGACAATCAGCTGGGCGAGAAGAAGCGCTGGACGGCGGAGGAGATCGCCGAGGTCGACAGGATCCGCCACGAATGGATCCTCTCCGGCCGCGAAGGCATCTCGCCGCGCTTTGCCGACGTGCAGGTCGGCGACAAGCTGCCGCGCCGCGTGCTCGGCCCGCACAGCATCGCCAGCTTCACCACCGAATATCGCGCGTTCATCTTCAACATCTGGGGCACGTTCGGCTGGGTGGCGCCCGAGGGCGTCGAGGATCCCTGGATCTATCAGGACGCCGGCTGGGTCGACAGCTTCGGCTTCGATGAGGAGCGCGCCCTGGTCGACCCGCGGCAGCGCGACGGCCTCTATGTCGGCCCCTCGCGCGGCCACATCGACGACAGCAAGGCCGGCGAGATCGGCATGTCGCGCGCCTACGGCTATGGCGCCACCATGGCGGCGTGGAACACCGACTATCTGGCCTTTTGGGCCGGCAGCGACGGTTTCGTGCGCCACACCAAGGCCGATTTCCGCGGTCCGGCGTTCGAGGGCGATGTCACCTATTTCGACGGCGAGGTCGTCGCCAAGGAAGAGAACAGCGCCTGGGGCGTGCCGCTGGTGCAGGTGAAGGTGCGGCTCACCAACCAGGATGGCGGCACTTTGGTGACCTCGCTCAACGAAGTCGAGCTGCCCTATTGAGTGACGAAGGGCCGAGGCCGACCATGACGACAACGAAAGCTGCGGGCTCGGGCGTGCCCTCCATCATCCACGGCATTCCCCTGAGCGAAGAGCCCGGCCTCGGCACGCTCACCATCAGCGGCTTCATCCGCGAGGTCGTCGAGCGCCACGGCGACCGCGAGGCGCTGGTCATGTACACGCCGGAGGGCCGGGGGAGCTGGTCCTACAATGACCTGTGGGATCGCTCGGTGGAGATCGCGCGCGCCCTGCTCGCCTGTGGGATCGGCAAGAACAGCCGTGTCGGCGTCATGATGACCAACCGGTCGGAGTGGGTCGCGGCGTTCTTCGGCGCCGCGCTCGCAGGCGCTACGAGTGCGCCGATCAGCACCTTCTCGACGCCGCACGAGCTGGAGCAGTTGCTGGAGCTGTCCAACGTCCAGGTGCTGCTGTTCGAAGGCCCGGTCCTGAAGAAGGACTTTTCTGCACTCCTGGAAGAGATCGAGCCCGCGATCCGGACCAGCAAGCCGGGCGAGCTGAAGTCGATCAAATATCCGTTCCTGCGGCATCTGGCCGTGGTCGGCGCGCCCGGCAATGGCGCGGCGATCGAAAGCTGGGACGATTTCCTTGCGCGCGGGCGGGCGATCCCGCCCGAGCTGGTCGATGCGACCGCGGCAACGGTGAAGCCGAGCGACCTCGGTTCGATCTTCTTCTCCTCGGGCACCACCGGCAAGCCGAAGGGAATCGTGAACGCGCAGCGCGGCATTGCCATTCAGTTGTGGCGGTGGCGGCGCATGTTCGCGGTTTATGATCCGGATGTCCGCCTGTGGACCGCCAACGGCTTCTTCTGGTCGGGCAATTTCGGCATGGCGCTCGGCACCGCGCTCCACGCCGGCGGCGCGGTGATCCTGCAATCGACCTTCAATCCGGCCGAGGCGCTGGAGCTGATGGAGACGGAGAGGGTGACCTTCCCGATGGCGTGGCCGCATCAATGGGCACAGCTGGAGCAGGCGCCCAACTGGAAGGATGTCGATCTGAGCGCGGTCAAATATATCTCCGGCCGGATCGAGGACCGGCACCCGACCATCAAGACCGACTATCGCGAGCCCTCGGCCAGCTATGGCAACACCGAGACCTTCACCATCTCGACCTCTTATTCGGCCGACACGCCGCTCGAGATTTCGGGCGGCAACCATGGCGAGGCGCTTCCGGGCATGACCGTCAAGATCGTCGACCCGCTGACCGGCGTCACGCTGCCGCGCGGCGAACGCGGCGAGATTGCCGTCAAGGGCGCGACGCTGATGCTCGGCTACCTCGGCATTCCGCTCGACGAGTCGCTCGACGAGGACGGCTTCTTCGCCTGCGCCGACGGCGGTTTCATCAACGAGCGGAACCAGCTGGTCTGGGAAGGCCGCCTCAACGACATCATCAAGACCGGCGGCGCCAACGTGTCTCCCGCCGAGATCGACGAGGCGATGGAAATGCATCCGGCGGTCAAGATCGGACGTGCTGTCGGCGTGCCGCACGAAACGCTGGGCGAAATGGTCGTGGCCTGCGTCGTCACGCGGCCGGGAGCGACACTCGGCGAGGATGAGCTGCGCGATTTCGTCAAGCAGAGCCTGGCCAGCTTCAAGGTGCCGCGCCGCGTCCTCTTCGTCGATGAAGAGGATCTGGCGCTTACCGGCAGCAAGAAGGTCAAGCTGGGAGAGCTGCGCGAACTCGCCGCCAGGCGCCTCGCCGCAGAGGCGGAAGCCGAAGCCGAGGCAGTGACGGCAGAATAATTCGGATTTTCCAAACCCGTCATTGCGAGCCCCGAAGGGGCGTGGCAATCCAGACCTTCCGCTGGATCGCCACGGCGCTGCGCGCCTCGCGATGACGTCGAAAGGGTAGGAGATGAGCGAGGATCTGGTCCGGAAGATCGCCGACACCATCGAGATCCAGAATCTCAAGGCGACCTACTGCCAGGCCGCCGATGCGGTCACCCACGATGCCGCCCGGTCGACCGAGATCCTGCGCTCGCTGTTCATCCCCGAGGTCCGGGCCGATTACGGCGTCGCCCTCTGCGAGGGCCGCGACGCGCTCGTCGGCTACCTCGTCAAGATGATCTCCGACGCCAACGAATGGCTGATGCACGGCATCCAGACCCCGCGAATCGAGGTGAACGGCGACACCGCCCGCGGTGAGTGGGTGATCATGGTCCAGATCAAGCAAAAGCATCTTGCCGCCAAGGAAATGCTGGTCGGCCGCTATAGCGACGAATTCGTCCGCACCCCCGAAGGCTGGCGCATCAGCGCCGTCAAATTCGCCGAAGAAGGGGTGTATCCCCAAATCGACGTGACGAGCCAACCCGTGACGGAACCTTATACATTTCGCTAGAGAATCCCTGTCCCGCGTGCGGGAGAGGAGGGGCCCGCTTCGAAGAAGCGGGAGGTGAGGGAACGGGCTATCCATGGGCACAGTCCGACGCAAAATCAGCCCCCACGCCTCGCGCCTCCGCCGCGAAGCAACGGACGCGGAGCGCCTCCTCTGGTCGAAACTCCGTTCCCGGCAGCTGGAAGGCTGGAAATTCCGTCGCCAGGTTACGATCGAGCCTTATATCGTCGATTTCCTGTGCTGGGATGCGGGACTCATCGTCGAGGTGGACGGCAGCCAGCACAATGAGGTTGTGGACGCGGAAAGAACCGCATTTCTAAAGACTGCCATCGGGTCGTCCGCTTCTGGAACAACGACGTCCTGCAGAATCTGGATGGGGTGCTGGAGGAGCTGCTTCTTGTTCTAAGGCAACAAGGAAGCCGCCGTCCCTCACCCTCCCAAAGCTGACGCTTTGGGTCCTCCCTCTCCCGCACGCGGGAGAGGGGATTCCACTTCGCGCCTTCGCGTGAAACCATGGTGTGGCAGGGCCCAGCCCCGCCACATCATCCTTCACCCAACTCAGAAATGACAGTGCACGCCCACCCGCGCGATGTTCGTCGTCAGGCTGGCGCGATGGGTGAAGATGCTCGTCGGCCAGGTGTTGGACACACCGGTCGCGAGCACCGAGGCGGGCGCATTTTTGTGCGACCAAACCTTGCGCCGCAGGATAAATCCTACTACATGGCTATGGAACACATCGTGAACATATTGCCTGAAGCGCTGCTCGATCAGGCGATGTCCGCAGGCTGCGACATCCGCCCAGGCCGCCGCTCCCGCACGGACGGCTGGACTCCCGCGCGCGTTCGCATCTTCCTTGATACGCTGGCACGATGCGGCGTGGCGGCCCGCGCCGCGCGGGCCGCGGGGATGAGCGTGCAGAGCGCCTATGTCCTGCGCTCCAGCGCCAAGGGCCGGCCCTTCGCCCGCGCCTGGCGCGCCGCGTTGCTCCTGTCTCTGCCCGAAATACCCGACGCGCTGATGGAGCGCGCCGTCTACGGCTCGATCCAACCGATCATCCGGGCCGGAAAAGTCTGGGGCGAGCGCCACCGCCACGACAACCGTCTGGCGATGGACCTGCTGCGGCGCATGGACAGCCATGCCCGCCTGATCTGGGGTGGCGATGACGAGTCGGACGGGTTTGCCGACTTCCAACTGTTCGTCGACATGGCAGTGGCCGAGGAGTTCCCCGAGGTCGAACCTATCGATTGCGCCCCGGAACCGACTCCATCACGGCGAACGCAAAACGGACGACCATCAACTTTACAATCCTCCCCAGCGGTTGCTGGGGAGTGCCGTCGCCGCTTCGTCCCCCGGACGAAGCTGGAAGCGGCGGCACTGGACCGCCCGGCGCAGCCGGGTGGTGGAGGGGCCCTTTGCACCGACCGGAACCGCGCTCCGTCACCCCACCCGGTTCAAAATCAGCCATTCGGCGATCAGCGCGGGCTTCGCCTGCCCCTCGACCTCGACCGTCACCTCATAGGTCAGCAGCCACTCTCCGGGCGACCGCTCGGCAATGTCCTTGACGCTGAAACGCCCCCTGATCCGCTTGCCGGACGGGACGGGCGCGATCAGGCGCAGCCGATTGAACCCATAGTTGAAGCCGACCGTGACGCCCTCGATTCGCGGCTGCGTCTTGGGAAACAGTGCGGCGATCAGCGCGATCGTCAGGAAGCCATGGGCGATCGTGCCGCCGAAGCCGGCCGCGCGCGCCTGCTCCGGGTCGGTGTGGAGGAACATCCAGTCGTGGGTGAGGTCGGCAAAGCGCTGGATCATGTCCTGGTCGACCAGCAGCCAGTCGGAAACGCTCTCTTCCCCGCTCACCCGGTCCCGATAGTCGTCGATGGTCAGGGCTTCCCCCACATTCCGTCTCCCTTAGCAAGAGCCGCTGAGCGCCCACCGCTTACGGCGCCTCGGCCGCCCCCTCTAAAGTGTCTTGGGGTTCTTGTCCCGTCCGTCCGTGCGGCCTACACTCGCTCAACCTCTCCCCTTCAGGGGAGGGGAAGGTGTGGGGGCGAGCCGCAGGCTCGCGCGGGGCTCCGCTCCGCCACAACAGCGTGAAAGGGAGAGTCTATAATGCGCGGCAAGGTTCTCGACCCCACCGCTACCCGCAGCGAGGATATCGCCAGCCCGGGCCCGGATGTGGGCATGCTCGCCGGCAAGCGGATCGGCTTCCGGCTCGACCGCATGTGGCGCGCGTGGGACTGGATCAGTGACCTGTGGGCGGACAAGTTCCGCGCTGCCGGCGCCGAAGTAAGCTTCTGGCGGTCCGCCGGGCGCTCCGGCGACGAAGGCGAGCGCTGCGAACGCGAGTATAAGGCGTTCCTGGAGTCGATCGATGTGGCGATTGTCGGTCTGGCCAATTGCGGCTCGTGCACCGGCTGGACGATCCGCGACGGCATCACCGCCGCCAATACGGGCCTGCCGACCACGGCGATCGCAACCGCGAATTTCGAAGCCTTCGCGCATGAGCTGGCCGCCCGCGGCGGACGTTCGGGACTGCGGGTCCACGTCCTGCCCTATCCGCTTAATGAGCAGCTCAAGGAGGATGTGCTTCGCATCGGCGAAGACCATTTCGAAGGCGTGTTGCGCACAATAGGT
>Ga0081539_10006100_pt1 | contig 11765 bp, 10 predicted proteins | sample TabmetS4T2R2_FD_71023 | JGI IMG/M metagenome (GOLD analysis project Ga0081539, IMG submission 71023) | Tabebuia heterophylla rhizosphere microbial communities from the University of Puerto Rico - S4T2R2 | ecosystem: Host-associated > Plants > Roots > Rhizosphere ...
TATTGAAACGCGCACGCGCGCAGGCTCGGCCACCGGGCGATCGGCGATCCACACATGAACTCCGTCCTCATCACGGGCTCCAGCGGTCTGATCGGCTCCGAGGCGGTCACCTACTTCGACGCGCGCTTGTGGAAGGTCTACGGCGTCGACAACAACATGCGCGCCGACTTCTTCGGCCCCAAGGGCGACACGACCTGGAACCTGAACCGCCTCAAGAGCGCCACCAAGAACTTCCACCACACGACCCTCGACATCCGCGACCGCGCGGGCGTTGCCAAGCTCGTGGCCGACGTGAAGCCGAACCTCATCGTCCACGCCGCCGCCCAACCGTCGCACGATCTCGCCGCCAAGCGCCCGTACGACGACTTCGACGTCAACGCGGTCGGCACGCTGAACATGCTCGAGGCCACGCGGCAGGCGCGCGACAACAACGTGTGCGATCCGGTCTTCGTGTTCATGAGCACGAACAAGGTCTACGGCGACGTGCCCAACGAGTTGCCGCTGAAGGAGCTACCGACGCGCTGGGACTACGCTAAGCCAGAGGACTTCAACGGCGTGCGCGAGGACATGCGGATCGACCGCTGCCTGCACAGCGTCTTCGGCGCCAGCAAGGTCGCCGCCGACGTGCTGGCGCAGGAGTACGGCAAGTATTTCGGCCTGAAGACCGGCACCTTTCGCGGCGGCTGTCTCACCGGCCCGAACCACTCCGGCGTCGAGCTACACGGGTTCCTGAACTACCTGTTCAAGGTCGCCAAGGAGGGCGGGCACTACACGATCTTCGGGTACAAGGGAAAGCAGGTCCGCGACAACATCCACAGCTTCGACGTGATCCGCGCCTTCGAGACCTTCTACGCCAACCCCCGCCCCGGTGAAGTCTACAACCTCGGCGGCTGCCGGCAGAACAGTTGCTCAATGCTCGAGGCCATCGGCGCGGCGGAAAGCCTCACCGGCAAGAAGATGAGCACGAGCTACAAGGACGAGAACCGCAAGGGCGACCACATCTGCTACATCTCGGACATGGGCAAGTTCAAGTCGCACTACCCGGGGTGGGAGATCACCAAGCCGCTGGAACAGATCTACCGGGAACTAGTGGGATGAGAATGACGAATGACGAAACCAGAATGACGAATCAAATCCGAAGCCCGAATGACGAATAACGAAACGCGCGCTTGGTCATTTCGGGTTTCGTCATTCGTCATTGATTCGTCATTCTGGTTTCGGGCTTCGTCATTCCCCCCATGCACTACTGCTTTCCAACCGTCGGCTCCTGGGAGGGCGCATCGAGCTTCGTCCGCCTGCGCGAGTTCGGCGGCGAGATGCTCAAGCGTAACGAAGGCATCCGCGTCACGTACGTCGTTGACGACATTCCGTTCAACCGCGAGCGCGCGAACTTGAAGCTGCACCCCGACGCGAACATCGCCTATGCGCCGAATCCCGGTTCGCTACATCAACTCACGTCGCGGCGCAAGACGCTCGCGTCCGTCGCCGCCGACTTCTATCACGTGCTCAACCCGCTCCCGAAGATGTACCTCGCGTTCAAGGGCGCGCGCTGGGCGAAGGGAAAGGTGATTGCCGACTGGGACATGTGGCAGTCGCGCAGCCCCGCGCCGCCGGTGAAGAAGATGCTCTCGCTCGTGGCCGACCGCTGGGCGCGGCGGAACGCGGTGATGTGCGTCGTCGCGAGCCGTTACTTGCAAGACGAGTTCAAGAAGCAGTTCGACATCGACGCCGCGTACGTCCCGTTCGCGCCGTACCTCGAACCGCACCGCGCGGATGGCGAATCTCCGTACGCCCAGCCCACCGCCGTCTACATGGGCAACATCTACGACGGCGTGTACGATCACGACCTGCTTTTCCAGGCGGCCAAGCTTCTCGCGGACCGCGGGAGGCGGCCGTGCATGTATTTCCTGGGCGAAGGGCCGCAGCGCGTAAAGTGGCAGCAGTGGGTGAAGGACAACGGGCTGGAATCAAGCGTAAAGCTGCCGGGCTTCCTCGTCGGCGACGACCTCTGGCGGCACCTGCGCCACGCGGCCGTGCTGTTGTTCCCGATCCGGCCGACGCTCCAGAACCTCTGCCGCTGCCCGAGCAAGCACCTCGCGTACGCGCAGGCGAAACGTCCGATCATCAGCAACCGCCTGCCCGAGATCGAACAGGTCTTGCGTGAGAAGGCGGTTTACGTCGATACGACCCCGGAAGCCTTCGCCGACGCGATCGACCGCGCCGTGGAGTCACCCGGCCCCGACGTCGTCTATGACCTGAGCCGCCAGACGTGGGCGGACCGAACGGAAGACCTGCTGGCAGCGATGCGGTCGAGAAGCCTTTTGTAGAGCGGCCGTCCCGGCCGCCTCTATCAGTTGCGGCCGGGACGGCCGCTCTACAAGGATGATGCTCACGCTGACGCGCATCAAGAACTCGCTGGCGGTCATCCGCCTCCGACCGTTCGACACGTCGGACGAGGGCGGCCGCGCGGCCGAGCGCCACCGCCGCATCGCGCTCTCGGCGATCGCGTCGCTGCTGGCGAAGTTCGTGCACTCGGCGTGCATGCTCGTCTCGATCCCCGTCGCGATCCATTACCTCGGCAACGAGCGCTACGGCCTGTGGCAGACGATCGGCAGCGTCATCGCGATGCTCGCGTTCAGCGACCTGGGGATGGGTAACGGGATGATCAGCGTCCTGGCCGACACGAGCGGCCGCGACGACCGCGGCAAGGCGCAACGCGTCGTCTCCAGCTCGACGTTCATGCTGATCCTCATCGCGCTGGTCGGCGCGGCGGTCTTCGCGATCGTGTTTCCGAACGTGAACTGGCCGCGCGCGTTCAAAGCAACCACTCCGCAGCTCGCTCCCGAGACGGCGCCGACCGTGCTCTGGTGCATCGGGCTGTTCCTGCTGGGCATGCCGTTGGGCGTGGTGCAGTCGGTACACCTCGGCTATCAGGAAGGCTTCGCGCCCTACGTCGTCCAGGCGGCAACGAGCGTGCTGAGCCTCGCCGGCCTGTTCCTCGCGATCCACCTGAAGCTCGGGATCGCGGGGTTGATGGCGCTGTCGATGGGCGCGTCGCTGCTCGTGCGCGCGGGCGACACGACCTGGGTCTTCGCGTTCCAGCGGCCGTGGCTCGCGCCGCGATGGCGCGACTTTCATTGGACGACGGCCGTCGCCCTGATCAAGGTCAGCGCGCTGTACATGGTGATCGGGATGAGCATCGCCGTCGGGTACACGTCCGACAGCCTGGTCGTCGAGCACATCCTCGGCAACGCGGCCGTCGCCGAGTACAACGTGCCGTACAAGCTGTTCTCGGTGGTGACCGTGGTGATGGGGTTCTTCCTCACGCCGCTGTGGCCCGCCTACGCCGAGGCGAACGCGCGCGGCGACGCCGGCTGGATTCGGCGCACGCTCCGCCGATCGCTCTTGATCAGCGTCGCGATCAACACGGCCGCGGCGGTCGTGCTGGTGTTCGCGGGCGAGTGGGTGGTCAAGTTCTGGGTCCGCGGCGCGGTCACGCCGACCCTGCCGCTGATGCTCGCGTTCGGGCTCTACCTGGTCGTGCACGGGATGTACATGCCGCTGAACATGTACCTCAACGGGCTGTCGGTGATCCGGTTCCAGTTCATCTGCTGGACGTCTATGGCCGTGCTGAACCTGGCCCTATCAATCGTGTTGACCAAACGATTCGGCGTGAGCGGCGTGGTGTTCGGAACGGTGGTGGCGAACTTCGTGTGTTTCGTGGTGCCGGGAGCTTGGTACATCCGCAAGCACTTGAGAACGCTCGGCGCCGGAGTTCCGCGGCTTGAAACATGAAGACGTAAGACATAAAGACCCCTCACCCCCGCCCTCTCCCCGAGTACGGGGCGAGGGAGAATGGGCACAGACGAATGCTGCGTGATTGGGTCAAGAACCTCCTGCTGAGCCGAGACATCATCCTGTCTCGCCCGCCCGGGCAGTTCAGCATTGAGTGGATCAAGCTCGAGCGCGTGAAGCGCCGCGGCCTGCGGATCGACGCGGCGGTGGACGGCGGGGCGTCGGACGGCTCTTGGACGCGCGAGTTCCGCAAGGTCTATCCCGACGCCAAGATGCTCTCCGTCGAACCGCGCGGCGAGTGCCAGCCGGACTTGCAGCAGACCGCGCGCGACCTCGCCGGCGTCATACCGGCGGCGACGCTGATCGGCGCGACCGAGGGCACCGTCGAGTTCAACGTCTCCGACACGCAAAGCTCGATGCTCAAGAACAGCCGCGGCGAAAGCTTCGGCACCACGCGCAGCTACCCGATCACCACGCTCGACGCGCTCGTGCAGAAGCTTTCGTTCCCCTGGCCCGACCTGATCAAGCTCGACCTCCAAGGCGCGGAGTTGGAAGCGCTGAAGGGCGCAACGCAGTGCCTTCAGAAGGCGCAGGCGCTGATGCTCGAGGTCAGCTTCATCCCGCTCCAGGCGGGCAGCCCGCTGCTGTACGACATGGTCACGTTCTGCCACGACCACGGCTTCCGCGCGTACGACATCTCGGGCCTGTGGCACCGCCCGCTGGACGGGGCGCTGGCGCAGGGCGACTTCCTGTTCCTCAAGGAAGGTCACGCGCTGCTGACCGACGCGCGGTGGAGCGAGAAGCTGGGGTAAATCCAGGACGTGGACACGCGCGCGTGAGCAACTACCCCAGCCAACTCGACCCGCTCGACCCGGCCGCCGACGCTCAGGCCGAAGCCCAGGCCGACGCGACCGCGGCCGCGCAAGCGCTGTACGACGCGCCCGCCGATCCGCACCGCGCCCGCCGCGCCCGCGCGCTGAAGCTCTCGATCGTCAGTTCCGTTCTTACCCGCCCGATCTCCTTGTTGCTCCCGCTCGTGACCGTGCCGCTGTTTTACAAATACCTCGGTGGCAAGGAGCGCTACGGCCTGTACGAATCGATCGGCGCGGTGGCTTTGTACATCGGCATGGTCAACGCGGGCCTCACGCTCGGGCTGATCAACAACCTCACGCACGCCGAGGTCAAGGGCGACCGCTTGCTCGCGCGGCGGTACATCTCGTCCATCGTGGTCGCGCTGCTGGCGCTGATGATCATCGCGATCGCGCTCCTGTCGGTCGTGACCCCGCTGATCCGCTGGCCAGCGTCGTGGGTGGACAACCCGCTCACCGCGCGCGAGACGCCGCGCGCGTTCTGGACCGCCAGCGCGCTGATCGTGATCGGCTTCCTCGCCGGCGTGCCGCAGGCGGTGTACCTCGCCTACCAGGAGACGCACCGCAACAACATCTGGGACGGCGTCGCCAAGCTCCTGTCGCTCGTCGCGTGCTTCGGCGTGGTGTGGTTCCCCAACCTCGGGATCGTGGGCGTGATCCTCGCGGTCTCGGGCACGCAGACGCTCGTGCGGGTCGTGAACCTCATCGACCTGCTGTTCCGCGAGAAGCGATTCCTCCTCCCCAAGCCGAGCCTGTTCAGTTGGCGCCTGCTCAAGGAGATGACCGCGGCCAACGTGCTGCTGTTCGTGCTCCAGATGTCGTCGGTCGTGCTGTTCCAGTCGGACAAGGTGATCGTCGGCATCGGCCGCGGCCCGGAAGACGTCGCGGGCTACAGCATCCTCGGGCGGCTGTTCCTGACCGGCTACGGCGTGTACATGATGCTGCTGACGCCGCTCTGGCCGGCCAGCGGCGAGGCGCTGCGGCGCGGCGACGTCGCCTGGGTGCGCAAGAGCCTGCGCTACTCGATGGTCATCGGCTGCGGGATGATGCTTGCCGGGGGACTTGCGTTGCTGCTGTTCACGCAGCCGGTGCTCAGCCGCATCAAAGGCGCGCAGGGATTGACGATCTCGCGCAGCCTGATCGTCGCGGTGACGCTCACGTTCATCCTCCGCGCGTGGATCGACTGCCGCTCGATCATCCTCAATTCGGTGAACGTGCTGTTGCCGCAAATCTGCTTCTATACGGGGCACGCGCTGCTGAACCTGTTCGTCGGAATCCTCGTGGTGAAGCGATGGGGCGTGGAGGGCGTCGCGTGGAGCACGTTCTTCACCGGGCTGATCAGCAGCGCGTGGGGATACCCGTGGATGATCCGCCGATTTATCATGCCCGCGGCCGACCGAGCGCAGGCCGAAGCGGTCGCCGGACGAGCGTCTTAATGACACGCGCGCATCGGTACTTCATCCTCTTCGCAATAGTGTGGTCGGCGCTCGCAAACGCGTCGGCGGGGCAGACGACCGCGCCCGCAACGGATCCCGCCGGAGTCGCGCCGCGCGAGGCGGTGAAGGCGTTCCGCGCCGCGCTCGAAGCGAACGACGCGCACGCGCTGGCCGAGATGACCTGGGCGACGGACGACTCGCGGCGGAAACTCGCCGACGCGTGCGCGCGGGTGATCGTCGCCGGCAAGCGCGTCGCCGACGCGGCGGCCGAGCGGTTCGGGCGCGGCGGAGCCGGCGCCGGCGAGCCGATCACCCGCGGAGGGCTCGGCGCGCTGGATCAGGAGCTGCGCGCGATCGACGAGGCGCCCGTCAGCGAGGCCGGCGACGTCGCGACGATCGCGCTGCCGTCGCCGCCGTCGCGCGGCGATCGCCCGCCGCGCGTGCTCACGCTCCGCCGCCGCGCGACTGACGGCAAGTGGTTCGTCGACGTGCTCGAGTTCGCCGGCTTCGCGGACCAGGACGCCGACCCCCTCGAACCCGGCGAGGCCGACGCGCGGATCGACCTCTTGTACCGCCTGTCCAGAGGTTTGGCCGAGGTTGCCGACGACTGCGCCGCCGGACGATATCGCACGGCCGGGGACGTCCGCGCGGCCGTACAGGATCGCTTTCACGGGGCGGTGCAAAAATCGATGGAGGCGATGGATTCGACCCGGCCGAGCACGCGAAGTTCAGCAGGGTCGGTGACGCAGCCCGAAAGGTGAGCATGTGGTGCAATGGTCATGAAACCGTTGCGCCTCGCGCGAGAGATCGCCGCGGCCTGGTGCGGCCCGCTTTTACGTCGCGCATGCCGCGCGCGTACGACGTCTCGAAACCCGGAATCGCGAGGAGTTCGAGCGTGGCCGCGTCCGCCTCGCGCGACTTGACGAACTCGAGAAACTCCGACGCGACGCGTAGTTGTGCATCGGACATCGAATCGATCATCGCCTTCGCTCGTTTTCGCAACGTCGTGGTGCTCACGAGCGGAATGGTAGTCAGGGGCAGAGTGACCGTCGAGAGACCGACACGTGGCAGGGGATCTTGTTCGTGAGGAAGGTACTCGTCGCAGTCAGACCGCACCGTCCGCGCCTGCAACCGCGCCGTGATCGTGCGGGTTGCACCACGCAGGGGCAAAGCGGTACTCCGCGCCGCCCCGGATTCCGCTAGCGCGTCATCCGGGGATCCGGGACTTCGCGGAGTACCGCTCAGTCCCGGCGTGGTGCACCGCTCAGTCCCGGCGTGGTGCACCGCTCAGTCCCGGCGTGGTGCACCGCTCGGTCCCGGCGTGGTGCACCGCTCGGTCCCGGCGTGGTGCACCGCTCGGTCCCGGCGTGGTGCACCGCTCGGTCCCGGCGTGGTGCACCGCTCGGTCCCAGCGTGGTGCACCGCTCGGTCCCCGTGTGGTGCACCGCGCAGTTCAACACCGGTCCAACCCCTCCTGTTCGCTCGTACGGCTTTTGTTTGACCCGATCGCCTTCACGTCTTAGCATCGTCTCGTCTCGCTCGCGCGATTTGATCTCGTTCCTCTCCCCCGCAGCGAACTCACATGCTCCGCCTTGGACCGCTCATCGTTCGGAACGTCTTGCGGAACCGTCGCCGCAGCTTGCTCACGCTCGCCTCGACGGCGGTGAGCCTCGCGGTGCTCGGCTTTCTCGTCGCGCTGTACCAGGGCTTCTTCTTCGCCGAGCAGAGCTCGCCTTCCGAAGCGCTTCGCCTGATCTCCCGGCACAAGGTCTCGCTCACCAACCCGCTGCCGGCCAGCCAGCAGCAGCAGATCGCGGCGATCGACGGCGTCTCTGCGGTTTCGGCGTGGTCGTGGTTCGGCGGGAAGTACAAGGACGACCAACCGGAAAACTGGTTCGCGCAGTTCGGCGTGGACCCGGTCGAGATCCGCAAGATCCGCGTCGACTTCGTCGCGCCCGACGACCAGTGGACCAAGTGGCAACACGACCGCACCGGCTGCGCCGTCGGCCGGAAGATCGCCGATCGGCTCGGCATGAAGCTCGGCGACAAGATTCACATCCAGGGCATCATCTACCACGTCGACCTCGAGCTCACGCTCGACATGATCTTCGCCCACCCCGAAAACGCCGAGGCCATGCTCTTTCAGCGCGCGTACCTCGACGAGCTGCGCAAGGCCAACGGGAATGACACGGACACCGTGGGGACGTACGCAATCCTCGTGCGCTCGCCGGAGGACGTGCCGCGCGTCGCGCGAGCGATCGACGAGATGTTCGCCAACTCCCCGTACCCGACCAAGACCGAAACCGAGCGCGAGTTTGGCCTGTCGTTCATGGCGTTCATGGGCAATATCAAGCTGTACCTCGCGGTGATCTGCGGCGCGGTGACGTTCACGATCCTGCTCGTGTGCGCGAACACCGTCGCGATGAGCGTGCGCGAGCGCACGCGCGAGATGGGCATCCTGCGCACGCTCGGCTTCACGCCCGGCGAGATCCGGCAGATGGTGCTCGGCGAGTCGGTCCTGATCGCGTTCATCGGCGGCTTGCTTGGGATGTTGGTGACGTACCTGCTCACGCAAGGCGCCGCCAAGGGCGCCGGGCCGTGGGGCGAGATGTTCAAGTTCCACTGGCAAGCCTCCGCGATCGTCGCGGCCGTCGCGGTACTGATCGGCTTGGTGTCGGCGTTCGTCCCGGCGTATTTCGCGGGCAAGCGGAACATCGTCGAGTCGGTGCGATTCACCGGATGAAGTGCACCGCAGAGGCGCGGAGATCGCAGAGGAGGAACCACAGATGAACACAGATCAACACAGATGAAATTCAGAATCTGCTGCTGTCTTATCCGTGTTCATCCGTGTTCATCTGTGGTTTCAACCTCTGCGTCCTCCGCGTCTCCGCGGTGAACTGAGTTTTGAAAGATGGCCTTACCCGTCAGTTACAACCTTCGCAACCTGATCGAGCGCCGCGGCACGACGCTCATGACCGCGCTCGGCATCGGCCTGACGGTCGCGGTCCTCGTCACCTCCGTCGCGATGACCATGGGCATGGCGGCCGTGTTCTCGGGGTCGGGGCATCCGCTTCAGGCGCTGGTGATGCGCAAGGGCTCGGACGCCGAGTTGAACTCGACCGTCAAGGAAGAGACGTTCCAGGTCGTCAAGCAGATGCCCGGCATCGCGCGCACGCCGGCCAACGAGCCGATGGCCTCGCCGGAGGGGCAGACGATCGTCAACCTGCCGAGCGTCGAGAACCCCGACGGGATGAACGTGACCGTGCGCGGCCTGCTGCCGATCGGGCGGACGATGCGCGAGAACGCGCGGCTCAAGAGCGGCCGCTGGAACGAGCCGGGCAAGCGCGAGGTCGTCGTCGGCGAAGGGATCGCCAGCCGCTACCCGGCCGCGCGGGTCGGGCAGCCGCTCAAGTTCGGCCGCGGGACGTGGGAAGTCGTCGGCGAGTTTGCCGAGGGTGATTCCGCTTCCAACTCCGAGATCTGGGCCGACCTCAACCAGCTCCGCGGCGATTTCGAGGAGCACGGCGGCTGCAATTCCGTGCTGGTCCGGCTCGAATCGGCCGAAGCGGTGAAAGACTTCAAGAAGGCGATCGAGGACGATCAACGTCTGGGCTCGTCGGTGACCGAGGAGCGCGAGTACTACAAGAACCTGACGAAGTCGTCGTCGGGCGTGCTGCTCCAGTTCATCGGGTTCTTCGTGTCGGTCGTGATGGCGGTCGGCGCCGGGTTCGCGGCGACGAACACGATGTACGCCGCCGTCGCGCGGCGCACGCGCGAGATCGGCACGCTCCGCGCGCTGGGCTTCAGCCGCTTGTCGATCCTCGTGAGCTTCGTGTTCGAGTCGATCTGCCTGGCGCTGGTCGGCGGGATCATCGGCTGCCTGATCGCGCTGCCGCTGAACAAGATGTCGGCCGGCATCGGCAACTGGCAGACGTTCAGCGAGATGGCGTTCAAGTTCCGCGTGGACTGGCGAGCGATCCTTGCAGGACTGCTGTTCGCCGCAGTGATCGGCGCGCTGGGCGGATTCCTCCCCGCGTGGTCGGCGTCGAGGAAGAACATCGTTTCGACGATGCGGGAGATGTGATCTGACATAAGCAAATGGAACCACAGATGAACACGGATGAACACAGATAAGAAGTGACAGATGCATCCCATCTGTGTTCATCCGTGTTCATCTGTGGTTGTCTCTTTCTCGATTCGATCGACGTGGAAGCGGAACTCCAAAAACTTCGCATCGACAAGCAGCACAAGGCCCGGCGCGACGAGCGGTCGGTGTGGCCTTGGGTGGTGGTCGTGCTGCTGCTGCTGGCGCTCAGCGCGGGCGTCTGGAAGTGGAAGACTGCGACGCCGACGCCGGTCGTGCAGACGATGCGGGTGAAGCTCATCGAGAACGCCGGCGGCGGTGGAGCAACCGATGACCGGCCGACCGTGCTGAACGCGACGGGATACGTGATCGCGGCGCACAAGATCGAGCTGGCGAGCAAGGTCGTCGGCCGGGTGTCGTGGGTCGGCGTCGAGATGGGCGACAAGATCGAGAAGGGCCAGGTCCTCGTCACGCTCGAGGACGACGAGTACAAGGCCCGCGTCGCGCAGCAGCAGGGCCAGGTCGATCAAGCCAAGGCGCAGCTCGCCGAACTGGAAGCCGGCTCGCGCCCGCAGGAGATCGCTGCAGCGAAAGCGAAGCTCGACGAGGCCGAAGCGGACCTGAAGAACGCGCTGATCAGCTTCAACCGAATGAAGGAGCTGGAGGAAACCCGGTCCGTCTCGCGCCAGCAGATCGACGACGCGGAGGCCCAGCTCGGCACCCGCCGCGCGCAGGTCGAGTGGCAGCGCCAGCAGTACGAACTCGCGAAAGCGGGCCCGCGCAAGGAGGCGATCGACGCGCAGCGCGCCAACGTCCGCCAGCTCGACGGGGCGCTCGCGATGGTGAAGATCGACCTGGAGAACACGGTGATCCGCTCGCCGATCGCGGCGACGGTGCTCGAGCGCAACGTCGAGGTCGGCGAGTTCGTCACCACCGGCTTCGTCGGCGACCGCGGCGCCAAGGGGTACGTCGTCTCCATCGCCGACTTGAACGACCTCCGCGTCGAGCTCGACATCAGCCAGAACGACTTCGCGAAGGTGTCGGCCAAGCAGCCGTGCTCGATCGTGACCGACGCGTACCCGGACCGGAAGTACAAGGGCGAGGTCGACCTGATCTCGCCGGAGGCGAACCGCCAGAAGGCGACGGTGCAGGTACGCGTGAAGGTGCTCAATCCTGACGAGCTCTTGAAGCCCGACATGAACGCGACGGTGTCGTTCCTGTCGGTGAACAAGGGTGAAGCGACGAGCACGCCCGCGCCCGCGCCGCGGGCGTCGATCAAAGTTCCGGCATCCGCCGTCCGCGGCGGCGCCGTCTTCGTCGTCGAGAACGGCCGCGCGATCAAGCGGACGGTCGACGTGATCAAGAGCGTCGGCGCCCGCGACGTCGAAGTCCGCAAAGGTTTGATCGGCGGCGAAGACCTCATCGTCAGTCCCCCGGAAACCTTGCAGGACGGCGCGTCGGTGAACGCAACGGACGTGAAGAGTTGAAGCAGTATCCTCCCTCTCCCTGTACGCAGGGAGAGGGCGGGGGAGAGGGGAGTTTGTCGAGTCAGTAGAGGAACCCCTCCCCCCACCCCCCCCC
>Ga0081539_10006101_pt1 | contig 11764 bp, 12 predicted proteins | sample TabmetS4T2R2_FD_71023 | JGI IMG/M metagenome (GOLD analysis project Ga0081539, IMG submission 71023) | Tabebuia heterophylla rhizosphere microbial communities from the University of Puerto Rico - S4T2R2 | ecosystem: Host-associated > Plants > Roots > Rhizosphere ...
GCCGCGACCTGGTCGCCGATAAAGCGGACGACATCCGCTCCAGGCTTGGACGAACCCACGCCGCAAAGCGTAGGTTGATCCTGCCATTGCAATCCATGCTCGTTGACCGGTATGTCTTTCGCTGTATAGATTGCCACTACACCAGGTGCGGCTTCGGCCTTATCTGTTTTGATGCCTCTAATACGCGCGTGAGGTCTCCCTGCGAATAGCATTTTCATGTGCAACATGCCATCCATCGATAGATCGCCTGAGTAAGGTGTTTCGCCGGTCACTTTGCCGCGCGCATCCACGCGAGGGATGGATTTTCCAATGTTTTGATACACGGTCATAAATTTATTTTATGTATAGAGAATGTTGAAAACTCAGCGCGTATATTTCTTAACCTTGATTCTCTCCGGCGGCGCATCTGTGGGGCCATAACGCGGTGGACCGAAGATTGAATATATATAGCCATAAATCATGGACATAATCCCGCCAACCAATACTGTAATCGCCACTGCAAATACGAGGTTGGCGATCAGATTGGTTTGTGCCTGGAGGAAACCCAGAACCGTTGTCAGTCCCTGTAACCTCCACAACAACGGATGAAACGTGGGTGTCCCCAGCCAGTTGGGCGGAATGGGCCATCCGTGCGAGGCGCCATAATTGACCAGCAACACGGAAGATCCATAAGCCAGGATGGGCACAAGGATCATCATAATACAGCCAATACCGCGCATTAGGGGGTGCACACCCTGGCTACGTGGTGGCGCCACTTTCCGCACTTGCGTATACTTACCCATATTTCACCTCATCTCATTCCGCCGCCATCCGCAGCCGCGCTGCGGATGGCCCGCACGATTTTGTAATACCCTGTACAACGACATAAATTCCCTGTAATTGCCTGTTCGATCTCATTAGGCGTTGGGTTCGATTTTTCTTCCAGCAACTTGGCAGCGGACATGATAAAGCCTGGCGTGCAATAACCACACTGCACCGCGCCATACTCGATAAAGGCCTCCTGCACAGGATGTAATTTCCCATTCCGCTCAGCGAGAGGCGAAGAGAGTCCCTCAATCGTCACGATCTCTGCGCCATGTGCTCGCGGCGCAGGGACAAGACATGCCATGACGGCATTCCCATCCAGGAACACAGTGCATGCGCCACACTCACCTTCTGCACAACCTTCCTTTGTGCCGGTCAAACCGACATCTTCACGCAGAAACCTCAACAGCGTTTTATCATACCCATTTTTAAGAGAATATTTCTTTCCATTAATTGTTGTTTCAATGGAGGATAGGGGCATTTGATGGGAAGACCGCAATCCGCCATCTGCCTGCTGATCCCCCCACAACAAAACCGCATCAGACGGCATCCCTGCCTGTTCTTCTCCATCGCGAATGGCTCTCAGCCCGCGCAGAGTACATACACGTACCATTTCAAAACGATACGCCGCGCTGCCGCGGATATCGTCAATTGGTTTGCTTGCATTCATACTCAGGCGCGCGGCTTCTGCGATGACATCGTCGGTGAGTTGTTTGCCTTCGAGATATTTCTCTGCTTCAAGCGCGCGAATGATCGTTGGGGCGACAGAACCAAGTGCGATGGAAGCAGATAGAATGGTATCCGAGTGTATATCAAGAATCATTGCCACGTCTACAATGGAAATGGCTTGCGCGCGGCGAAGCGCCAGTTTGATAAACGTTCCGCGTTGTGTGGACTTCATCGCCGGGAAGGAGATATCCACCATCATTTCGTCCGGCTGCATGGCCGTCTTGCGGACACCCTGGTAAAAATCCTTCAAGGCAATCGTGCGCGTACCATTCGTGGATTGCAGAGTCACAGCCGCGTCCAGTGCCATGAGTGGAGTGATCGTATCGTTGGCTGGTGAAGCAGTGATCAGGTTGCCTGAAATCGTGCCGCGATTGCGAATTTGGGGCGCACCCACTTCCCAGGCCGCGCGTGCAAGCGGATACGCGCGTTCGCGAATCAATTGTGATTCGACACAGTGATTGTGCGTCACAAGCGGGCCGAGATGAATAACATCATCTTCATCTATCGTAATTTGATCGAGATCAGGAATTCGCGTAACATCAATTAAGATATCGATCCCCTTACGGATGCCGCGTTCAAGTTCCAGAATGAGATCGGTTCCGCCTGCAACAATGCGCGCACGCACCCCTTTATCTTTCAATATTTGAAGAACTTCATCAATTGTGGTCGCGCTGATGTATTCGTGCCACATGTGTTTGGTGGGATTGGTAGTAGGGATGGGCAGCTGCCCATCCCTACTACCAATTGAAATTATTTCGTTCCAGTTACGGCTTCAGTCCGTTTGTTATAGGTCTCCAGGGCCAACCTCGCCAGCGAGGTAAGATTGCGGATCGCAGCCGGCAGGGCTGTATCATCGCCAAGGCTTGCCTCCACGTTATCAAGCCCGCGCCCCACCTGCTCTGCAAGGTCGAAGAACGCGGCATCGAATTGATAGATGGATTCAAGTTCCTTTTCATTGATCTTTACCGCATCGAACATGCCAGAATACCCGCGCGGCGCAGTGCTGATTTTGTCAATGAAGGTTCGCAATTTAATAACTGCCTTCTCCATGTCGTCTACAAACTCGATCTTGCCCGCACTTACCAGATCGTTTTGTAACTGTGAGGCGCGTTGATATTGTTCTTCGAAGCGGCGAGCTACCGTATCTCGCAGGACTTTATCTGCATCGCGGCGATTCTGTCTTTCGATGTATCCGTTAAAGCCCGGGATGATCGATGCTAATCTCTTGAATGGGTCTTGCTGGTTGGTCACTTTCTGAAAGAAATCGTCCATTTATGATGTCTCCTGTCCCGTGGAGCGGGATGGCGCTGAGGGCGCTCACGATGATATACGTGTTAACGATGAATAAATAGGTCGCACAAATACTGTTCTTGCAGCAACATCGTTCTTGCAGTAGTTCAATTGCGGAGCATCCCAGTGGGACTGCTGTATGAACTTCCAGTCCATTATAGCCTGAGTTTCTGGTTATAATCAAGAAAACGAATTTACATTCACGCTCACATCGTGGGTCACAGTTCAAACGCGACCTACTTTAGAGAATATTTCAACTGCCTGGCGAACAAATGCTTGGTAAGGAGGACCAAAATGACACTCGAAATGACATCTGATATTCAATCTTTATTAGGCGATAAGGCAGATTCTCTGCTGGGCTTTGACTCGCCTAGAATTCCGAAGGAACGTTTGCATTTGCCCGGACCCGATTTTGTGGATCGCATCTTCATGCAAACTGACCGTAATAATCGCGTGCTTGGCAATTTGGAATGGATACACAAGAATGGGCGGCTTGGTGGGACAGGTTATCTTTCAATCCTGCCTGTGGACCAGGGCATTGAACATTCAGGCGGCGCGAGCTTCGCAAAGAACCCCGACTACTTTGACCCAGAAAACATCGTCAAGCTTGCCATTGAAGGCGGCTGCAATGCAGTCGCTTCCACGTTTGGTGTGCTGGGAATTGTTGCGCGCAAGTATGCACATAAAATTCCATTCCTGGTGAAGATCAATCACAACGAACTGTTGACACACCCAAACAATTTCGAGCAAATTTTGTTTGGCACAGTTGAGCAGGCCTACGAAATGGGCGCGGCAGCAGTCGGCGCGACGATTTATTTTGGCTCCGATGATTCACACCGCGAGTTGATCGAGATCGCAGAGGCCTTCGCGCTCGCGCATGAATTAGGCATGGCGACTGTGTTATGGTGTTACCTGCGCAACAAGGCATTCAAAACAGACAAGGACTATCACGTCTCGGCAGACCTCACCGGACAGGCGAATCATCTCGGGGTGACGATTGAAGCGGACATCATCAAACAAAAGCTTGCCGAAAACAATGGCGGTTTTATTGCCTTAAACGCGGAAAGTGTTTCATATGGTAAATATGACAAACGCATTTATAGCGAATTGACCAGCGACCATCCAATTGATCTATGCCGCTACCAAGTCGCGAACTGCTATATGGGACGCATCGGTCTCATCAACAGCGGTGGCGCCTCCGGAGAAAATGACTTTGCCGAAGCCGCAGCGACGGCGGTGATCAACAAGCGCGCCGGTGGGATGGGATTGATTTCTGGACGCAAAGCCTTCCAACGCCCAATGGCGGAAGGTGTGAAACTGCTGAATACGATTCAGGACGTGTATTTGGATCAGAGCATTTCAGTAGTATAAGTTAATAAGCTACAAATACGCATTACCTAACCCGTAATGCGTATTTTGTATATATGTGTTCCGCAAAAAATTTTAAGAGATGTAGGGATTGCTATTTACGTCTCAACCGCGCCAATTAAGCAGCTATACATATATAAATAGTTTTGGCGGTCACATGGAGGGAATTGAGTGATTCTAAATAAAGCAAGGGGATGCAAAGGCTTAACGAAAATATTACTCTTCGTTAAATCGTTGTTAATTCTGCCAGGTAATAATGAAATCATACATTGGAATGAATATGATAAAACATTTCCTCCTTACCCTATTTGGTTTGGGCGTTCTGGTGGCGCTCCCTTTTGTACTGATCCCGGACTTGATGCAAACCATAAACAGCTTGGGGATTGGGATATTCGTGATGGGCTTGTTAGCCTGCCTGGTGATATTTCTAGCGATACCGGCCGGGCGTGGGAAGGCATAGGCTGGGAATCTCGGATCCCATCTGATGCCTCAAGCTGGTCAAGATATCAGATCTACAGTTATTCTTTTGCCGCGCGGGGATTTATATCTACTCTCAAATCAAGGTCTCGCTCATAACAATTAATCTACGCACACTTCGTCCAGGTTCGGATCTCTGAAAATTGGTTGGCTGGCTACTTCTTCCACGTTTCCTTCAACCGAAATACGCACGTCTACCTCGGATGTCCAGTGTGGACCGCAGCCAAACACTTGATCGTAGAATACATGGACCAGGTAGCCGTCCGCTTCTTGGGTGACGTAAGTATCCTCGATTGTATCAACTTCATATTTATATGCCTGATTATGTTCGAGGCCATAATACGCAGAGAGATTTCTGACCGCCAACACGTAACTTAGGGCTTCCTCAGGTGATTCGATTGGCGCATATACCTTCCGAAAATCCTCTTCTGTCTTTAGTAACACAAATTCGCCGTTTTGTTGAATGACATAGCGGACGTAGTTTCCAAACAAACCTCCGGTGTAATAAAAAAATTGTCCACTGTCGATTTCAGTCCTTAACTCTTCTGATGTCTCGTCCGGTTGAATTGCGCAGACTGCGATCGGATAGGATGGCTCCAGTCCGCCAATAAGGCTCGATGGTATTTGGATTTCACTGCAACCCAATGCGGTAAGGGCCTGATCGTTGTTGAAAGCATCAAAGGAAACAGTGAGGTTTGGCGCTGCATGATTGATAAACTTTGGCTCTCCGTTACAAGCGGTGAGGAAAATAAACGACCAGACTATCATCCAGAATTTATTCTTTGATTTCATGTTTCCTCTTTTTTCTGTTTGGTAAATTTGGCGTATAAGGAGGCATGTTTTACTAAAAAAGAATTTTACGCCTTTTCCGGCTGAGACATGAAACTGAACTCAAAATAATATCTGTTGGTCTGGTCGATTTCATGCGATATACTTTCCTCCATGCCCCTCTCCGATCAAGGCATAACAAACGATAGGTATACCGTTATCCCCCGTACGGCCATCTTCCTGCGCCGAGGTGATTCATATTTGCTTCTCAAAGGCGCGCCGACGAAACGCCTGTGGGCGAATCTATATAATGGACTCGGTGGTCATGTAGAAAAAGGGGAGGATGTTCTCTCTACTGCGAAACGTGAGCTGCTCGAAGAGACAGGCTTAACGGCGGACCTATGGCTGTGCGGTGCAGCAATTATCGATGCAGGCGAAGTAGGTATCTGCCTATTTTTATTCAGTGGAGAGTGTCGGGAAGGGGAGGGTGAACTACAACCAAGCGAGGAGGGAACAGCCGAATGGATTGACTACAATTCACTTGGCGAGGTGCCTGTCGTGGAAGACGTGCCTATTCTGTTATCGAAAATTCATCACATGAAACGCGGCGATCCGCCCTTTAGTGCGCGGTCTTATTATGATGATACAGGAAAGTTGCTGGTAGAGTTTTCGGAATGAAAGTCCCTCATCGTAGCGAGGAGGAAGGGATTTAATCCTTGTGCGAGTTCCATTTCTTGAGGGTCAGTGTAAAGGTACTTCCTTTTCCGGCTTCACTGTTTACCTCAAGAGTCCCCTGATGCTGTTTGATCACCTGACGTGTGATGGAAAGTCCCAGGCCGATGCCGCCGAAGAGATTATCTTCATGTCGTTCAAGATGATAGAAGCGGTCGAAGATGCGCGGCATGGTATCCTTAGACATTCCAATTCCATGGTCCTCCACCGCAACCAGAATGGAATCCTTCGTCTCTCGCAAAATAATTGTTACATCGCCACCCTGAGGGCTGAACTTAATGGCATTATCTACTAATGCCATGAGCGCGCGTTCCAGGGATTTCGCGTCGCCTAACGCCGGAGCAATATTGGGATTCGGCTCAAGGCGCAACGTAACAATCCGGTCACTCGCTTTGGTTTTATATCGCTCGACGACCTGCTGTGCGATCTCATTCATATCCACTGCCTGGAATTCCGGGAGAACAAGTTCCATTTCCTGCAGGAAAAGAATGTCGTTGACGAGTGAGGCGATCTGTTGGACATTACGGGCAACCGTATCGATACCCGCTGTGAGTTGGTCACCACTGACCAAACCTCTCTGAAGCATTTGCAGGTAGCCGGTCGCGATCATGAGCGGCGTGCGGAGTTCATGCGCGATGTTGCTGAGAAATTCACTCCGCGCCAGTTCTTGCTCTGCCAGTTTTTGATACGCAGTGGCCAACTCGGTGGCCCGAATGCGCAGGTCCTCCACCGCCATCTGATCGTTGGCGCGCAGGCGGTTGCTGATCTCACTGACCATTGCCATCGCGATGCTGCTGCTATTGTGCAATACGCGGTCAAAACCAGATTTATCCAGTTCGAGCGTGGTCAACTCCGTTTTCGCTGTGACTGTGGCTGCGCGCGGCGCGTTGTGAATGAGCGCCATCTCGCCAAAGAAATCCCCCGGGCTGAGCGTCTTGAGCAGGCGAGTTTCGTTATTGTTGATGTTCTTCGTTACTTCCACTTCGCCTTCGAGGATCATATAAAAGCGATCCTCGACCGCGTTTTCATGGCACAGCACAGTCCCTGCCGAATAGGAACGTACCTGGCTATTGGCGATCAGCTCTTCGATCTCCTGAAGTTGGATGCCAGGGAAGGCACGTGGAATGATCTTGGACGGGGCGCGTTGGGTGGTCATATATGCTGAAGACTCAACTTGGGCATTGGTGCAATTTTAGCACGCCGAGAGTAGGTGTAGGTTCACATTTTCATACTAACAGGGAACTGTAAGGAAACCAGGATGGGACTGTCGCCTATTTGACCTTATACCCGATCATCCTTAAAAAATCCTTGCGCCAGGCGATGCCTTCGTCATCTTCGATGCCCCTGGGTGAGAAACCATCCACCACACCAAGAATGCCACGACCCTGCTCGGTTTGGGCGACCAGTACTTCCGTTGGGTTTGCCGTTGCACAAAATATTCGCGCGACTTCGGGAACATTTTTGATGGCGTTCAGAATATTGATTGGATAAAAGCCCTCGCCTAAAAACAGGATGAAGGAATGTCCCGCGCCGATTGCCTCTGCGTTCTGTGTTGCCAGCTCGATCATTTCCGGATCTGTGCCCGTCCAGCGGATAAGACATTTTCCCGATGCCTCACAAAATGCCAGCCCAAACTTGATGCCCGGCACCGCGCCGACCAGCGTTTCATGAATATCTTCCACGGTTTTGATGAAATGTGACTGACCCAAAATGAAATTGATAGCTTCAGGTTTCTCGATTTTTACAGTTTGAATGTCCATGCCGCTTCCTTTTGGTCATTGTAGTGCAATTAGGTTTTCGATCTTATCTGCGTAAGTTACTCACTCATGTTACGCACCTGTGCTCAAAGGCGGTCTACCCTGAAGGGTACGATGTGCGACCGCCGTGTTTTGCAACGTATATCCGCAGGGTCTATGACCCTGCGGGAGCGTAACCGCGTAAGGTGAGTTACTCAATAGATTAGCAACAACAATCCTATGTATTATACAGAATAATTATAGAAAATAATCCCGCCCAGTAGTGGGCGGGATTGATATTCGTTGTAGCTTGTATCCAAACGCTTTTGCTGAGATAGTTTACGGTGCAGGCTGCGTTGGCTCGGCTGTCGGTGGGATTCTGTGTCGGAACATCCATTGGCGCTCAATTCCCGGTCGGATTCGTACCACAATCGACCAGCGCATTCATACAGTTTGTCACGAGTTTTTGTAACACCCGCGGGTCCCAGGCATTGAAGAAGTCCTGGTGTGCAGTGTAATAGGGTCCCGACGAAAATGTGATGGTACCGATCGGTGCCGTTCCTACCCTATATCGGAAAAACGACTCGATTCTTGGAAGTACAACGGGATGCGTGTTGGGACAACGGCCACTGGATGGATATGCCATATGTGACTTGTGATCAGGGCTATCGAGATTCTTCCCGTCCCAACAGTTTGGGAAGCGTAACGACACAACCATGATCCCGGAAGAACATTGCGTGGGTGGAGCAGGCAGATCAGTGGTCGATCCGGGCCCACACTTGAAGATAATGTCCTTACCAAGTTGAGGATTTTCCTGAGGGGACGTCGCTCTTGCATTGCCAACGATCATCCTGAGTCCCAAGGGAAATGGCTGGACATTTGTCCCTGTTGGAGCGCCTTTTCTGCGATAGTAAAATAACGCATGTTTTGCGGCTCCATTGGGTAGAATACGTACACCATTTTTGAAGAGTGCCGGTACCCAGTATGCTGATTCATCTGCTGGCATGGCGCATGTTGTTCCTCCTCCGGCAAGCGATGTAGCTGTCGAAAATGCATCAGTGGTCGTGGCCCCAACGAAATCATGCATGTGAGATACACCGGGCTGACGGAAAGAAACGATTGGGTCATCAGGAAGAGAATGTGAATATTGACAAGACACAATCCATCCTGGAGAAGCAGCAGCCTCTGCGGGCTGCTCAACAGGTGCTGCCATAACAGGGGTGACCTGTACTACCAAGGCAGCGATAAGCAATACGATGTGGAAACGAAATTTTGTTTTGAACATTGTCGGTGCCTCCTACCGGTTTGATAACTAAAATTCTACAGACGGTAGGCAGAGGTTTCCAGAAATATGGCAATAAATTGATTTCAATTGTGAAAGTCGTGCTAGTACCCTGGTATATTCCCTCCTTAAAATAGCGTTGCATGTAGAGTAATTCCTCTCATAATGGAGATGTTATTTTGCCTTGCTCATTTGAAAGGTAAAATGACAAACGCGCTTTCTATTTGTGTAAATGCTTAATAGCTTGATGACGGTTGTATTTCTCCCACTTATGATTTATTCAATCTCAACTGTTTGAATGAAAGGGAAGAATAAGTTTAGTTCGCTAAAATAACCGTTGTTGTTGATCGTTTGAGTCTGGTAATTTTTCCCCGCCTGCAATTTTATGGGCCCATCGAGTTGGTTCAGGTAAACGGTATCCCGAAATACAAGCCAAGACAAATCCCGTGGCATGTTTAACGTCAATCAAATGGCCGGGCGAAACATAAAGCGGATTTGTTTTCTCGCGTGAGCGTAAAACTGTACCGATAACATTTCCATTCTTGTCGAGCAAAGCTGCCTGGTCGCCGCGTTTTGGTCCGACCTCTTCGTGCCGTCCATACAGCCTCGACTTCGCTACACCAATTGTCGGACGTTCCAGCCATAATCCCATCTGCGAAGCGATACCAATCCCGCGTGGGTGAGCGATGCCCTGTCCGTCAAACATGAGCATATCCGGCTTATTTTGTAGTTTCTCCCAGGCAGCCAGGACGGCTGGCCCCTCACGAAAAGCCAGTAATCCGGGAATATATGGAAAGACCAATGGTGCATCAGCGACAACTGCTTCGAGCGGGGTCAGTTCAGGATAGCGTATGACAACAATCGCCGCGCGCGTTGTATCCGTTTTGATGCTAATATCCACGCCACCAATAATAGTAATGGGCCGGTTATCCCAATCAAGAACGATGCGCTTTCGCAAATCGGCCTGTATGCGGGCAGCTTCCTCTGGTGATAAGTCCCATGGATGTAAATTTGTAGTCATTGAGTCTATAATACACGAAATGGGCAGATATGTCCTTAGGGTGAATCCCGTAGGATTAATACCCTTAATCGTTAAATTGAGAGCAGATTCTAGAGGAAGTCCTATGAAGCGTTCTGGCTTTTACTTTCTTATTCTATTATTTCTTACGGCTTGTTCTAATACGCCAACTGCGACATCAACATCCCTCTCATCAGAGACGCCAAGTATTTTACCGGTTCCCGCTACATTTACATCCACACCCTCTCCCACGCTAATAGCGACTGCCACGCAAAAGCCTGTGGTTCCAAATTTTGAGCACATCGTGATTATTATGTTCGAAAATAAGGAATTTGGGAGGGTGATTGGCAATTCGCTCATGCCGAATTACAACAAGCTAGCCAGCGAATATACATTATTAACGCAATACTACGTAGTCACACACCCGAGTTTGCCGAATTACATTGCTCTCATTGGTGGTGATACGTTTGGTATCGATTCAAACTGTAATGATTGTTTCATCAATGCGCCCAGTTTGCCAGACTATATTGAAGCTAGTGGACGCACATGGAAAACATACCAGGAGGATATGCCTGAACCATGCTTCCTTGGGGACAAGGTCAACTATGTGCAAAAACATAATCCGTTCATTTACTTTGACCCGATCCGGTTGGATGTGGCGCGCTGTGAAAGGAGCATCGTTCCTCTCACCGCGCTTCAAACGGACATTCAGGCTGGCGCCCTCCCAAACTTCTTTTTCATCAAACCCAATCTTTGCAACGACTCTCACGATTGCACAGTTGATATATCCGACGCGTGGCTGACAAACCTGCTTGGATATCTTGTTCCCGCTCTGGATGCGACTGGCAATTCTTACTTTATTGCGATGTTATTTGAAGAAGGGCAGGGAAATCATTCCTGCTGTGGCTTGCCATTTGAAGCTGGTGGACGTGTTCCTGTTGTTCTCTATTCCCCATTGGTTAAAAATGGTTTTGAAGACTCCACTCCATATACTCATTACTCTTTATTGAAGACAATCTCTGCGGCATGGGGATTACCGTACCTTGGTCACGCGGCAGAAGATAGTCATGTGCTGATCATCAAGCCGTGGAAGTAGCTTACTCGCGCTGAGCGGAGGGCGAAGCCTAAGGACGCAGCACGCCCAATGAAATAATCTTCAAAGTTAACCAGGAGATTACTTCGTGGCACCACTCGCAATGATGAGTCAATTCTTCCTCTCAAAAAACACTAATAACGTACTTCCATATTTTCGCTGTTCGAACTCTTCCACATTCTCCAGCGAAAGAGTTTTATATTCCTTGGGGTCAATCTGAGCAATGATCCAACCATCGTCACTCAGCCAATCAGGATTCTCATCTATTATTTCCAACGCCTTGGCCCACATTTCCTTATACTGCGGCGGAGCGATATAAATGTATTCAAATTGCCTGTCAGGCGTCCCAGCTAAAAATGTAAACGCGTCGCCTCTACGAATCTCAGATTGTTTTGAAAATCCGCACTGCTCCACATTGAACTTGATCGTTTCAATTGGCGCGCGATTTGAGTCGGTGAAGCGAACAA
>Ga0081539_10006102_pt1 | contig 11763 bp, 13 predicted proteins | sample TabmetS4T2R2_FD_71023 | JGI IMG/M metagenome (GOLD analysis project Ga0081539, IMG submission 71023) | Tabebuia heterophylla rhizosphere microbial communities from the University of Puerto Rico - S4T2R2 | ecosystem: Host-associated > Plants > Roots > Rhizosphere ...
TGCGCCCCCCGCTCCGGTACCAGGTCCCGGTGTCGACGTCATTGGCCGCCGCCACCGCCGCCCCATCGGCCAGGTTGGCCAGCGCCCGATGCCCCAGGAACCAGTTCGAGGTGTCCCACCCCAACGCCAGCACCATCAACACCAGCACCACCAACCCGACCAGCAGCACCAGCGCCTGCCCCCCCTCACCCCCCACCCGCCCGGCCATGCCCTGTGGCGCCCAGCCCCGGACCGCCCGGGCCCGCTCCGCCCGCGCAGTCCCGCTCATCCGCCCAGTCCGCGGTAGCGGTCGACCCGGGTGTGGTGGGTGGCCCCGATCACGATGCCCGGTCCGGCGACCGGATCCAGGAACGGCAGCCGGGCCACCGGGACCCGGTAGGTCACCACGACCTCCACCTCCGCCCCCGGCCCGAACCCGCCGGCGCATCCGGAGGCACCCTCGGCCGGGCAGCCGGCCCGCAACCGCAGGCTCGCCCTCGGGTCCCCGGCGCGCATCCCGTAGGAGACCAGCACCTCCCGGTACGCCGCCCCGGCCCGCCGCTCGGCGGCCACCCGGTCGGCCCCGGTCACATACACCCGACCCGCCTCCCGAGCCGCGGCCGAGGTCGCCAGCAACGCCCGCTGCACGTCGGCCATCACCACCATCGCGTACACGAGCGGAACCAGCAGCGTCAGCGCCACCACCACCAGCTCCACCACCGCCGCTCCCTCCTCCCGCCGCGAGCCCAGGCTGGTCACAGCGACGCCTCCTCGTGCATCCGGGCGGTCATCCGGACCGGGAGGCCGGGAACGCCGGGAACGAACGACGGCAGCGTCCCCTCGGCGTGAAGGACCACCAGGTCCCCGGACTCGGCGCCCTCGATCGGCACCGAGCTCGCGACCCGCGCACCGACCGACCGTTCCAGCAGGTCGGCGGCCACGCGCCGCCCGTCGGCCACGGTGCGGCCCTCGGTCGCCGCCACCCGGGCCCCTTCGGACAGCGACCCCATCAGCGCGTTCCGTTCCCAGAGGAACAGCCCGAGCTGGGCGACCGCCATGGCCAGGGCAAGGGCAACCACCGACACCAGCACGAACTCCACCACCGCGGCCCCACGTTCGGCCGCGACCCCGCGTCGGCGCGGTTCAGTCAAAGCGGACCTCGTTGAGGAACCCGGTGATGATCTCGCGCAGGGCGTCGCTCGCGACCCCCCAGATGAGCATCACCAGGGCGACGGTCATGGCCGTGATCAGGACCCAGCCGGGCACGTCGCCCCGCTCACCTCCCAGTGGCACGAGCCTCCGGAGGACGGGCCAGTCGAGCCACGGCATGGTGCAGCTCCTTCGATCAGCGGGCGAGCTGGGACAGCGAGAACAGACCTGGATAGAGGGCGAAGAGGATGACCACCGGCAGCTCGAGGAAGACCACCGGGACCAGCATGAAGACCTCCCGGCGGCCACCGGCCTCGATGAGGTCGCGCTTGTGCTGCTCCCGGACGTCGGCGGCCTGGGCCCGGAGCACGTCGCCGAGCGGGGTGCCCCGTTCGACGGCCACGACCAGCCCGTCGACGAACCGGATCACGGCCGGCACCGGCACCCGGACGGCCAGCCGCTCCATGGCCGCGGTGAACGGCTCCCCTGCCCGGAGGTCGGCCAGCACCACGGCCAGCTCACGGCTCAGCTCCCCGTGGGAGCGGAGCACCGTCCGCTCCAGCGCCGCCCGCGGGCCCTCGCCCGCGGTCACGGCCAGGCAGAGCAGGTCGGCCAGGGTCGGCAGCTCCCGCAGCATCCGCGCCTGACGCCGGGCGACCTGCCGTCCGAGCCATCCGTCGCGGCCGAGCACGCCACCCGCCACCCCGAGCACCGCCGCGCCGACCACCGCCACGGCCGACACCGGACGACCGGCCACAGCGGGAACCAACCCGGTGACCAGGACGGCCGCAATGAACCCGGCCAGGCCCCACAGCACCTGCTCGGCCCGGAACCGCCCCACGTCGTCCGCCACCCCGGCCTCGCGCAGCCGCCGGGCCACGGCCGCCGACCCGCCGAGCCACCGCTCGACCAGGCGCGCGCCCTCCTGCAGCACCGGCCCGAGCAGCCGCTCGACCGCCGGAACCGGCGTCAGCGGCGCCTCGGCGCCATGCAGCAGCCGGGTCGTCGCCGGTTCCAGCCCCCGCAGGTACGGGTCCAGCCGAGCCGCCAGCCGAGGCCTCCGCACCCGCGGCGCCCCCGACACCACCAGCCCCACCCCGACCACGAACCCGAGGCTCACCAGCAGCGCAACGGGATCCATCACCACCTCCGTCCGGCGATCGGAACCTCCATCCCGGCCCTCACCGGAGCACCCGTTCCTCGCTGGGAAGGCGGCCGATGGCCAGCATCACGCGGTAGCCGGTGACGGCCATGGCCGTGCCGATCGCCAGGACCACGGCGCCGCCGGGGCCGCGGTAGGCGGCGACCGCCTCGGGTTTGGTCGCGAGCAGCAGCAGGACCGCCCAGGGGGTCGCGAAGGCCATGCGGGCCGCGACCACCACCCAGGTCTGGCGGGCCTCCAGCTCCTTGCGGACCCGCTGCTCGTCGCGGAGGAAGCCCGACAAGGTGCGCAGCATGCGGCCGAGCTCGCTGCCGCCGACCTCCCTGGCCAGTCGGAGCGCCTCGATCACCCGGTCGGCGGTCGGGTCGGCGAGCTCCTCCTTGAGCCGGTCCAGGGCGGCGCCGAACCGCCCGGTGGCGTGGTAGTCGTCGGCGAAGCGGGCGAACGGCGCCCGCAGCGTCGCCGGCCCCCGCTCGGCCAGGCCGGCGACCGCCTCGGGGAGCGACAGACCGGCCCGCACGCCCGAGGCCAGATTGTCGATGGCGTCGGGCCAGACCTCCCGCAGCTCCCGGAGGCGCCGACGCCGCCGCGCCCGCAGCGCTCCCAGCGGAAGCCACGCGGCCAGCCCGGCAAAGGCCAGACCGAGCCACGGTGACCGGCTGAGCGCCAGCACCGCCGCGCCGGCGGCCAGCCCCGACCCGCCGCAGACCGCCACCACATGCCACGGCCGGACTCCGCCAACCCCGGCCTGGATCGTCCAGTCCCGGAACCTGACCGCCCACCGCCGCGGCCGGGCCGCCCGGGCCCGCCCGTCGACGCCCAGCCCCAGCAGCACCAGGCCGGTCACCAGCGCCGCCGGGATCGCGATCACGGCCAGATCATCCACGCCCCGACTCCTCGATCCCGCGGGCCCGGTCGCCGCCCCCGCAAGCCCGGTCGCCGCTTCCGCAGGCCCGGTCGCCGCCTCCGCCAGCCCGGCCGCCGATCCTGGGGACGCCGTCGCCGACCCCGCGAACCTGATCGCCGTTCATGTCGCCAGCACCTCCACGAGCTCGAAGCCGTGGCGGCGGAACCGCTCGGCGTGGGGCGGGTACTCGCCCGTCCAGAGCAGGCGGTCACCGGCGCGGCGGAACACCAGGCCGGCCTCGACCTGGTCCTCCTCCACCCGGCCGGACACGGCCAGGACCTCCTCGACCCGGCGCCGGCCCCAGGCGTCGCCGCGCAGGAACACGATCAGGTCGATGGTCGCCGCGACGGTCGGCAGGATGAAGCGGTGGGAGACGTTCTCCCCGGCCAGCAGGGGCAGGGTGGTCAGCTTGACCAGCGCCTCACGGGCCGAGTTGGCGTGCACCGAGGTCATGCCCGGGATCCCGGAGTTGAAGGCGATGAGGAGGTCCAGGCACTCCTCCTGGCGGACCTCGCCGACGATCAGCCGGTCGGGCCGCATCCGCAGCGCCTCCTTGATGAGGCGGCGCTGGCGGATCTCGCCCTCGCCCTCGAGGTTCGGCTGCCTGGTCTGCATGGCCACCGTGTCGGGCAGGCCCACCTGGAGCTCGAACACCTCCTCGCAGGTGATCACCCGCTCGCGGGGAGGGATGGCCGCGGCCAGGCAGTTGAGGGTGGTCGTCTTCCCGGACTGGGTCGCCCCGGCAACCACGATGTTGAGCCCGGCGACCACCGCCGCCTCGAGGAAGCGGGCGCACTGGCTGCTCAGCGTGCCCAGCCGGACCAGCTCGGCGAGCGAGTGCGCCCGCAGCACGAACCGCCGGATGTTGACCACCCAGTGGCGCCGGGTGATGTCGGGGATGACGACGTGCAGCCGGGACCCGTCACTCAAGGTGGCGTCGACGAACGGGCTGGACAGGTCGACCCGCCGCCCGCTGGCCCGCAGCATGAGCTCGACCAGGTCGTGGACGTCCTGTTCGCCGAGCACGGTCGTGGTCAGCTGGGGGCGCCCGGCCTTGGCCACGAAGACCTTGCCCGGTTCGTTGATCCAGATCTCCTCCACGTCCGGGTCCTCGAAGAACGGCTGCAGCGGGCCCATGCCGATCACCCGGTCGGCAACCGCCTTGGCGACCTGGCCGGCGTCGGCCAGCGGCGGCATGCTCGCCACCAGTCGCCGCTCGGCGTAGTCGGCCACCACCTCCTCGATGAGCTGGCGGACCGCGCTCGCATCCCCGTTGCCCGGGTCCAGCCCGCGCCGCCGGACCAGCTCGCGCACCTCGACCTCCACGATCTGGTCGGCGGTCTGGTGAGCTGCGGTCGTCATGGCCCTGGCCCGGTGACGGCGGGGGCCCTGCCCGGACCGCGGGACCGGCGGCGGGCACGCCGTGAAGGATCGGCCGGGGTCGGGAACAGCACCGCCGCCAACCTGGCCACGGCAAGCTGCGCCGGGCAGCCGGGCCGGGCCTCGCGAAGGGCCTGGCCGGCGAGCAGGGCGGTGTCGACACCGGCCCGGTCGTAGGGCACGACCGCCACCAGCTCCACGCCGACGTACCGGCGAAGGGCGGCCCGCACCTGCTCGGCCGGACGGTCGCCGCCGAACATCCCGGGCCGCAGCTGGTTGATCACCACCCGGATCCGGCTGGCTGGGATGCCGAGATCGCGTAGCTCCTGGTAGCCACGGATGAAGGCATGCAGCCCGACCGGATCCGCCCTGGCCACGGCGACGACCAGATCGGCCTGCTCGACGGCCAGGCGAGTAACGGCGTTGCGGCGCAGGCGGACCTGGTCGTAGAGAAGCTCCTCGTCCTCCTCGAGGCAGAACCCGGCGTCGACCACCGTGACCTGGAAGGCGGTCCGGAACAGCGCCAGCATCGCCTCCCAGGTGCCGGGCCGGACCTCGGTCCAGAGCTCGGCCCGCGGAAGCCCGGGCAACACCCGAGGACCGCCCGGCGCGGCCCGCCGGACCGACTGCCACAGCCGCGGGACATCGAGCTCACCCCGCCCGGCCAGCCGGGCCGCCCACCCCAGACCGGGCGCGTCGTCGAGAAACCCGAGGGTCTGGGCGACCGCCCCACCATAGGTGTCCGCGTCGACCAGGAGGACCTCGCCGCCCGCAGTCGCGGCCTCGAAGGCCAGGTTGACGGCAACGGTGGTGCGACCCGGCGCACCCTTCGGACCCCAGACCGCGGCCAGCACGTGCCGTGCGTCGCGCTCCGGCTGGACCAGACCCTCGTCAGGCGACGCCGGCGGCGCCTCCTCCTCGCCCGGTTCGGCGGCGAGGGCGGCACGGGCCCGCTCCACCAGCGCATCTGGTGGGTCGCCCTCGAAGGCGACCTGCAGCAGCCCAAGCTGGCGGAGCCGGCGCTCACTGTTCTCGTCACCGACCGGCGCGACCCCCACGACCGCCAGGCCGGCCGCGGCCAGCCGCGCCAGCGCGTCGCGGTCCAGCCAACGGGTCCCCGCGGCCACGACCGCCGCCTCCGCCTGCCCTGCGGCAGCCACCGCCAGCAGATCACCCAGGTCGTAGCAGCGGTGCACCACCTGCGCCGAGACCTGACCCGCCTGACAAGCCTGCACCAACGCCGACTCCCAGGCCGCCCCGGCCCCCGCCGTCACCAGCCGCAGCTTCATCTCCTCGCCCCGCTGGTCAGGTCGGAGGCGCGCGAAGCCGCCTCGGCGCTCGTACCCGGCGCCGATGCGTCAGGAGAACCCGCATCGGGCGAACCCGTGGCCGGCGGGCCGGCGGCCGGCGGGCCGGCGGCCGGCGAACCCGTGGCCGGCGAACCCGTGGCCGGCGGGCCCGTGGCCGGCGGGCCCGTGGCCGGCGGGCCCGTCTCGTCCGAACCGGCGCCTTCTGGACCTGTGCCCTCGGAAGCCGTGCTCTCCGGGCTCGTAGCTACCGCACCGGTATCGGGTGGGGCTCCGTCAGCCGGACCCTGGTCCGTCGTGCCTGCGCCGGTCTGGGGCTCCTGGACTCCGCTCGGCTGCGTTGGCGCAGCGGCCGGGTCGGCCCCGAGGCCAGGCGCCTTGACCACGAAGATCCTGGCCGTGGCGATGGCGGCGGCCACGACCGGAGCCCGGTCGCTCGGCATCCGGAGCTGGACGCCTCGCTCCTGGCCGGAGGCCGTGAGGCCGGCCGGGTCCTCGAGGACCGCGACGACCTCTGCGCTCGGCAGCAGGACGACCGCGCGCCCGCGGCGGGCACCTTCGGTGAAGGCGGCCAGCACCTGCACCCTGTCGCCCGGCCGCAGACCTTGCGCCATGTCGCCCGGGTCGACCTGGACCGGCAACTCGACCAGGTCGACATCCCGGCTGGAGGCGAGCACGAGCTCCGCTGGCACGAGGGCCTCACGGCGGACCGGGGCGGTAAGGACCCGACCCGGCGCCGCTCGTCCAGGGCTCGGTCGCAAGTAGTGCCGCAGCGCCGAGGCGGGCATGCGAACCCGGACGACCAGCAGGTCTCCGCTCTTCAGCTGCGTGCCCGCGGGCAGGTCACGGGCGGCCGCGTACACCGGCACCAGCCGCTGGGCATGGTCCAGGAACAGTGCGCCCGCCAGGATGGAGAGCAGCACCAGGGCGGCGCCGAGCGCGGTCCGGCCGTTCAGCCAGGTGGCCGCGCGCAGGCGGTGGGCTGGGGCCGCCGGTGGTGGCGGCTCGGGGTGCAAGCTGGTCAGCGTCGACGCTCCGCGGGGGATGGAGCAACGTCGGCAGAAGATGCCTGATCCGGCCGTATCCGATCAAGGGGGTGATTAGCGACACGTTAGCCTCCCTGCAGGTCATAGGTAACTGAGGCGTCAGCATGGACCCGGGGGCAGTTGGAGGCAAACAGCAGTTCTGTTATTGTGGAAAACTCAAGGACGAGCGGTCGCAGGCGGCCGGAGCTGGCCAGGCGACCTGGACCTTCACCGCGCCCAGGAGGACCTCATGCCCACACCCGGCGTCGAGCCCAGGTTCTACACGCTGGAGGACGTGGCCACGATCCTCAACGTCCGCGTCGCCCAGGTCTACGCCCTGGTCCGCAGCGGCGAGCTGCCGGCCGTCAAGCTCGGCGGGCGCGGTGTCTGGCGGGTGGACCGCCTCCAGCTCGACAGCTATATCGAGCGCATGCACGAGCAGACGGCCGACTGGGCGCGCAAGCACCCGCTCATCGGCGCGCCGGAGGAAGACTGACGGCGACGATCGCGGCGAACGCCAGGAAGCGGCGCGCCCGCACGGCCGCCCGGCGACGCACCTCGCCCAGATCGTGCTCGGCGACCTCGAGGTAGTCGCTGCCGACCGCCTCGATCGTGCCGTCCACGCCGGTGCCGTCCACGAGGGCAAGCTTGACCGGCTCCCGCCGCCGAGCGAGCTCGCGAAGGGCGAGTGCGAACTGGTGCCGGCGGACGGCCGGGCCCGGCGTCGGTCGCAGCGCGGGCGGTTCGGCGGGTACCGCGAACGAGGCGGCTGGACCATAGCGGATCAGGTGCTCGGCGCCGTCGGCAGCCTGTAGGACCAGGAACTCCGGATAGCTTGCGGCGACGCGACCACGGAAGGTCCGGGTCCCCGCGTACGCCACCACCTGGCTGTCCACGCGGCGGGCGAGCTGCTCCCAGAGCACGGTCGACCCGAGCTCGGCCCGGACCGCCGCTGTGGTCTCCTGCTCGGCCTCCCGGCGGAGCCCGGCCTCGAACTCCGCCTCGAGGTCGTCGAACACCCGGCGCATGCCTGGTGGCGTTGTGTCGTCCGGTTCCTCCGGTTCGTGCATCTACGGGAGCCTAATCGCCCAGCCGGGTTCTCCACAACTTGGTCACTGGCGATTGCCGCTGTCGGGGCTCAATGATAGGAAACGCGTGCAAACGCAGGAAGAAGGGCAACTCTGGAGGACGCAAGGATGAAGCCTGGAGCTGGATGGGTCGTTCGCCGGCAGTCCGGCCGTTGGCGCTGGGTTCGAGCACCCTCCTTGGCGGCCGGCCTGCTCCTGATCGAGCGGCAACTGCTGGCTGTCATGGGCACGCCCACGGCGCAGGTACGGACGCTGCTGGACCTCGGGCTCTCCCGAACCGATCCGGTGACGCCGCTCCTCGCGGTCCTGGCGCTGCTGAGCGAAGCGCTGATCGGGTACGTCGCTGTCGTCCTTGCCCTCCGGACGCTCAGCCTGGTGCCGGGCTCCATCGGTTGGGTGAGCGGCCGGGCGGTGCTGCTGCTCAGCCCCGACGCGGTCCGCAGGATGCTCGATCTGCTGGTCGGCGGCACGCTCCTCGTCCAGGTGACGCTGACGGCGATGCCGAGCGCGCTCCCGGGCCGAGGGCTGGACGCCATCGACGTGACGGCCGCCGCTTCGGTGACCTCCATCGGATCCGTCGGGTTGATCGACCCCACCGATCCAGCCATCGGGATGCGGCCTGCACCGACGCGGCCCGCACCGACGCGGCCCCCCTCCCGCCGGCTAGCGGCGCCCCTACCGCCCTGGCTGGGAGGCGGGCCGTCCAAGTCGACGGTTGGCCACACCGTCGAGCCGGGCGACACCCTCTGGGACATCGCCGCAGCCCATCTCCAGCCCTCGGAGCGGTCGTCGGCGCGGGTGCACCGCTACTGGCAGCAGATCTACCGGGCCAACCGTGCCGGCATCGGCGATGATCCAGACCTCATCCATCCCGGGACACGCCTGAAGGTGCCGTCGTTCCGCAGCGAACGGCGATGAGCGAACCCGCCGGCCCGGCGAGCGCCGGAGTTCTGTTCCCGGAGCTTGCCGACGCGTTCGAAGCTGCTCCACCGGTTCGCTCCCGGAGCTCGCGGGTGCTGCGGGTGGCGGCTCGAGTCGTGCTCTGGGGGCTGATCGCGGCGGGCGCCATGCGCGGCCTGCTCCCGACCCCCACCAATCCGGAGCCTGGGCCGGCGGGCCACCCTGTGGACCGCCGAGCCGAGGCCGTGGCGGCGGCCTTCCTCCGCGAGTACCTCACCGTGGGCGATGACCGGGCGGCGCGGGCCCGGCGGCTCAGCCAGTTCACGGTTGCGGGCACCGACCTGCGGAGCTCGGTCTCGGTGCCAGCCGGGGTCACCCAGTACGTCGACCACGTGGTTGCCGCCGGGAGCGGTCCGGTCGCCGGAGGGATCGAGGTCACCGTGCTCGCCCACGTGCTCCAGGTCAGGTCCGGCGCCTATCGCGACGGGGGAACCCTCGCGTTCGTCGTGCCGGTGGCCGTACTCCCACGAGGCGTGGCGGTGCGTAGCCGGCCACGACCCACGGTCCTGCCGATCGCCTCGGGGATGCCGGGTTCACGCCCGCAGGCGACGCCGACGGTGCTGTCGCGGCCGGCCAGCCGCGTGGCCCGTCAGGCTGTCGCCGCCTTCGTCGCGGCCGACGAAACGACGCTTGCCCGCCTCGGAGGTGGCCGGCCTCCGTCGGCCCACCCGCTTCCGGCCGGGTGGCATGCCAGCGGGGTGGGCGCTGTCGACGTGACGGGAACCCATGGAGCGCTGGTGGCGCAGGTCGCGGTTCGGGTCCAGCCCCCGACCGGCCAGGCCAGCTACACCGTCCCGGTCCGTGTCGACCTGGCAGCCGGCCCCAGCGGGCTCACCGTCCGGCGGATCAACGGCGGCGGGCCGCCATGAGGCCAGTCGACCGGGATCTCTTCCTGCGTCCCGCCATCGGCACGGCCGCCGGGGTCGGCAGGCGCACAGGTCAACGGGGCGACGACTCGCATCGGTCGACCGGGCCGGAGACGGGTTCCGAGGTTCCGGAGGAACCGCGGGTCCCGTATGAGTTCGAGATCGGCGGTGCTTCAGCACCTGTCCGGGCATGGTCGGGCAGAACCGGCGGGTTCGACACCAAACCGGCTCGGCGCCTCGACACGGGCCGCGGCTCCCCGACACCACGGCCGGGCTGGTACGCCTACCGGGTGACCGGAGCCGCCGAGCTGCCGTCCTGGGCGGTCGAGATCGCCCTCACGATCGAACGGCCGGTCGCCTCGACGGAGACTCCGGTTGGCGCGGGTGGAGGCGCGGCTGGCGGAGGCCCAGCCGATGGAGGTCCAACTGGTCAAGGTCCAACTGGTGGAGGCTTGACCAACGGAGGCCCGACTGGTCGAGGCCCGGTCAGTGGAGGCCCGACTGGTCGAGGCCCGGTCAGTGGAGGCCCGGCTGGTCGGGGACCGGCCGATGGAGGACCGGCTCAGGCGATGGTCCTGCTACGGGCGCCGGGAAGGCTGCGGTGGCCCGGCGGCATCGCGCAGGCGATCGCGGAGGTCGAGACCGTGGCGGGCATCCGGCCGGCTGACCTGGAGGACGACCATGTCGAGGGATTCGGTGGGCGGCGGGGTCAGCGGCTTCTGCCAGGTCCCGTCCTTCCAGGTCTGGTACCGGTGACGGCCGCGGCCACGCGGGCGCACCTGCGGATCGCCGGATCTCGAGGCCTACCCGCGCCGCTCCGACGTTGGCGGCCTGCGACGGGAGCAGTTGCGCTTGTCTGGCGGGCCGGTGCCGGATGCGTTCTGACCTGTGATGGGCCCGACGGCAGGTCTGCTCAGGCCGTCGTCGGTCTCCGCGGCATGGGCAGTGCGGCCGCCATCGCTCCCCCACCCGGTGGTGCGTTGGTCCTGCGGTCGTGGCGGGCCAGGGCGGGCTGCGGAATCGCTCGCGGGTTGGTGCTCGGCGCTCCCACATCCTTCGGCCTGGGGCGCCACGCCCGGCAGGTCGCCGCTGTGGCTCGGCGCGAAGGGTGGGACGCGTCCATTCTCGTCGGCTCGGCCGCGGTGCACCTGGCGCGAGCCGGAAGCCCTCGCCGGCCGGCGCCCCGGGATGTTGCCCAGGCCGCGGCCACGGCTCAGGTGGCGGCCCTGTTCCAAGCGTTCCTCACCGCCTCAGGCATCGCCTGAGAGCGCAACCGCCAGCCATCCGGTGGCCTGGCAGCTGGCGGGGTGATCTCGTGACCGATCCCCTGCCTGCCTCTTCATGGTGCGCCGGCCACGGCACCTCGCCCTGCTTCGGATCGGCATCGCATGTGGTCCCGAACCCGCCTGTGCATAACTCCAGATGCTTACTATCTTGAAGTAGTGTATGTAAACAGAGGGAAATGGAGGGAAACGGAGGGTTTCATGACGACGTCGGCACCGCAGTGGCCTGGTCGGGAAGGCGCCGAGGAGCGGGAGCCGGATCCCTCCAGCTCGCCAGTTGGGCCGGCGCTGCGAGTGGTTCCCCGCGGCTCGCCGCGGCTGCCGCGGCCGGTGCCGGGTCCTCAATCGTCGTCTGACGGGATGGCGGCGCCGGCTCAGGTCGCAAGGACCTCCCGGGCCGCGGCGCCGGATCAGTCCGTGGCGCCGGACCAAGGCGTGGAAGCGGAACGGCAGCTGATGCCGGTGGGGCGGCCGGTACTGCGGGAACGGCGGCGGGCGTCGATGCGCCGTGGCCGGTTCGTGGTCGTGCGGGATCCGGCGGAGCGGGACCTGTGGGAGAAACGGCGGGGAGCCCCGCCGGGCCCCGCGCCCCCGGGCGGGGGGGCCCCGGGCGGCGCCCCCTGCCGGCGCTCGGGGGGGGGGGGGGGGCGGAGCGCG
>Ga0081539_10006103_pt1 | contig 11756 bp, 11 predicted proteins | sample TabmetS4T2R2_FD_71023 | JGI IMG/M metagenome (GOLD analysis project Ga0081539, IMG submission 71023) | Tabebuia heterophylla rhizosphere microbial communities from the University of Puerto Rico - S4T2R2 | ecosystem: Host-associated > Plants > Roots > Rhizosphere ...
GCGGCCTGGCGCCGTGGTCGCGCTGGCAGTTCATCGGCGCCTTCGGCGTGCTCGAAGCAGCGTCGGGCATCGCGAACGTCATCTCGCCGAACATCTGGCGGCTTCCCGTCGCTCAGGTCGAGACCAGTCGACGAACGGATGTCGAGCTGGCGGCGTCCGCACTGCTACTGCCACATTGGGGGGCGCTCGCCCGCTCCGTTGCCGGGCTCGTGCTGATGGCAGTCGCGGCGTGGCACGAGGGCGTCGCTCCCGGATCGCTGGCCTTGATCCCATTCATCGCCGCCCTGGCGTGGTTCATCCTGGCGATCTCGATCGCGGTGGCCCGGCTGGGATTGCTTCGCCCGGATCTCGACGTATTGGGAGTCTCGATTCGCTGGGGCGGGAGGGTCAGGGAGGCGCCTCCCTTGAGCCTCACCGCATCAGTGCTGCAGTTTCTTCTCAGCATCGCGACACTTCCCGCGGCGAAGCTTCTAGCGCCCTCGATCCTCTATCGGCCGGAGCTGGCGCCCTCCGCCGAAGCCCTGCTTGTCTTGTTTTTGGTCGCCGTCATCTTGGGCCTCCTCACCTATCTCCTTTGGTGGGGCCGCATTGCGATCACAGCTCCGAGAGAGCAGCAGCGAGAAGCCGAGGATCACGCTTGAGCTTCGGCTTCGGTCCGCCGGTGGTAGTGCGCCTGGGAGGATTCGAACCTCCGACCCGCGGATTAGAAGTCCGCTGCTCTGTCCACTGAGCTACAGGCGCGAGCGGGAATCAACGTACCACCGGGGTACACTGGAATCTGCGCGGTGGCCGTAGCTCAGTTGGTAGAGCCCCGGGTTGTGGTCCCGGAAGTCGCGGGTTCGAGTCCCGTCGGCCACCCCTCGTAACTATCTGGCGATCCGCCCGCCCGCCCGCCGGATCTCGAGGGCGCGCGCCACGTCGCTGACGGAAAGGATGCCCACGAAGCGGTCGCCGTCCACCACGAGGGCTCGGTGGATGTCGCTGTCGGAGAGCTCGGCTGCGGCATCGATGAGCTCGTCGTCTTCGGAGACGACCGGCACGTCGTCCGCCGGGAGCATGCAATCCCGCACCGTGCGCTGCTCCCACTCGTTGCGCGGAATCTGCGCGACGCAACGGAACGGCAGCAGGCCCACGGCGTGGCTGTTCTCGGTCACGGGATACGTCGTATGGCGGGCCTTCCAGACGACGTCGTCCATGAACTGGCCGATCGTCACGTCGGGGTGGGTTGTCACCGGCTCGCGAACGACGAGGTCGCGCACACGGAGGCCGCGCAGCGCCTGGGTTGCGAGCATCCAGCGGTCCTCGGCGGTCGCCGCCTGGAGGAGGAACCAACCGATGAAGGCGAGCCACGCGCCGCTGAACGTCCCCTGGAAGATGAGCATTGCCAGGCCGCCCGCGATGAGGAGGTAGCCGAAGCCCCGGCCGACGGCCGAAGCAATGCGCGTCGCCCAACGGAAATCGTGGCGCGCCGCCCAGAGCGCCGAGCGGAAGATTCGGCCGCCGTCGAGCGGTAACGCCGGGAGGAGGTTGAAGACGAGCAGCGAGAGGTTGATGTAGCCGAGCCAGAACGCGACGGCGTCCACGGCCGCCGGCAGGCTCAACCCCCAGGCGGCCAGCGTGAAGATCGCGCCGAGCACGAGCGAGACGAGCGGCCCGGCGACGGCGATTCGAAATTCCGCGCCCGCGCTCGGAAACATGCCCTTGAACTTGGCGACGCCCCCGAAGAGCCAGAGCGTGATCCCGTCGATCTCCATTCCCTCGCGGCGAGCCTGGATGGCGTGCCCGAGCTCGTGGGCGAGCAGGGAGCCGAAGAAGAGCAGGGCCGCGACGACGGCCATCGCGTAGTAGGTCGTGTCGCTGAGGCCCGGGTTCTGGTCGGGGAAGATCCCGGTCGCGAGCGTCCACACGATCAGCGCGAGGACGACCAGCCAGCTCCAGTTCACGCCGAAACGGACGCCGGCGATGCGCCCGAGCGTCACGCTGTCACGCAAGGGTTACCTCCCCTTCCGGGCGTTCTGGAGCGCCGCGCCGATCTGCTTCGCCACAACGGGGCCATGCTTGCGGGCGTGCTTCCCGGCCGTCTCGAGCAGCTTCTTGCGCTGCGCAGGCGGGATGCGCTTCCAGCCCCTCTGGGCCTTGTAGGCGAGTGCGAGCAGCTTCCAGGCAACCATAGATCTTTCGTTACCGCTTTCAGGCCTTCTCTAACGGACTGGTTACGGCTTATCTTCCCGCATATGCGCCGTTTCATCGTTCTCGTATGCGCCTTTTTCGCCCTCGTCGTGCCGGCGCGCTCGCAAGCTCAGGTTCCACCGTCCCACGACGTCACGCTCGCCTCAGCGGCGGGCATCGTCTACGGACACAACCTGAAGGTGACCGGGAAGGCTCTGCCGGCGGAGGCGGGTCTCGCGGTCACGATCGAGCAGAAAGCCGGCGGCGTCTGGGCGACCGTGGCGACCGGGACGACGGACGCGGCGGGCGCCTACGCGGCGTCGTTTGGCGCGACGAGGAGCGGACCGCTTCGCGCCCGCCTCGACGACGGCAGTCTCAGTCCGGAGCGCGTGCTCAAGGTTCGTCCCGCGATCTCGCTCTCGTTCGGCAGCGCACGAGCCTTCCTCGGGAGCCATTTGACAGCCCAGATCCAACCGGCCGCCTACGCCTCGAGGCTGCGCATCTCGGTGCACGCTTCGGGGCGGGTTCTCGCGCGCACGTCGGCGGGAGTGTTCTCGGGGCTCGTCTCGAAGCGGGTTCCGACGCCCTGGGCGGGCAGGGTCCGTATGGTCGTCACGCTGCCAGCGTCGAACGGACTTGCCGCCCGGACGATCGCGCGGCGCATCCGGGTCGCGGCGCGCACGCTTCGAGTCGGGTCGCGAGGTCCGGACGTGCGGGCCCTGCACCGCCGCCTGAAGCACCTCCGCGTGCACGTGCCGGGCACGGGCAAGGTCTTCTCGGTGCGCACGTTCGACTCCGTGGTCGCCTTCCAGAAGGCCCGCGGCCTCTCACGCACCGGCGTCGTGGGGACGGGCACCTGGCGTGCGCTCGGCCTCGTGCGCAGGTTCCGTCCGCGTTATGCGAAGCCCACGCCGCACATCGAGGTGGACAAGGGCCGGCAGATACTCATGATCGTCCGGCGCGGGGTCGTCACCGGCGTCATCCCCGTCTCGACCGGGGCGACGGGCAACACGCCGGTCGGTGCGTGGAGCATCCTCTGGAAAGCGCCCGCCACGAGCACGTGGCTGGGGAGCGCGACTCTCTACCGGACCATGACCTTCCACGGGAACTTCGCCATCCACGGCTACTACTCGGTCCCGACCTATCCAGCGAGCCACGGGTGCGTTCGGGTTCCGATCTGGGAGGCTGACTGGCTCTACGACCAGTCGCCGGTCGGCGAGCGGGTCTACGTCTACGAGTAGCCCGAATTAAGCGTTCGTGAAGCAAGCGCTCGCGCAAAACCCAAGCGCCGGTCCTGCGCGTATTCCTCTCTGAAAGCACCTAGCGGGAACCGGCCGGTCCTGCCTATCCCAGCGAAGGAAGGACCATCATGTGGATTACCAAGAGGTTGGCCCCGTTTGCCCTGCTCGCACTCATCGGGCTCGCGGTTGCGGTCAGCGGCTGCGGAGGAACGGCATCAGCCGGCGGCACCATGCCGACGAGCTCGAGCTCGTCCGGCATGACCGTTGCGGTGAAGCATGTCGACAGCGTCGGCAACGTGCTCGTCGATGCCAAAGGCGATGCTCTCTACTCGCCTGATCAAGAAGCGAACGGGATGATCCTGTGCAAGGGATCGTGCACCTCGATCTGGGTCCCGCTCACGGTCTCGGCAGGTGCGAAGCCGTCCGGAGCGGGTGAGGTGAACACGATGCTCGGCACCGTCCACCGCCCGGACGGGAGCGAGCAGGTCACCTACCGCGGCAAGCCGCTCTACACGTTCGTCGAGGACTCGAGCCCCGGCAAGGTCACCGGCAACGGCTTCCGCGACCAGTTCGGCGGCCAGCAGTTCACGTGGCACGTGGCTGCGGTCGGCGCCGTCAGCTCCGGCGGCACGGGCACGTCCAGCGGCTACGGCTACTGATCCCGAATCGTTCGACCCGGCGCCTGTGGTATCGGCGCCGGGTCGGCGGTGGCGAGACGCCCGCCCGGAAGCCGACAGGCACGAGCACGGCCCTCGGCTCCTACTAGGAAGAAGGTGAGCCCAGTAGGAGTCGAACTCATCGTGCAGGCTTAATCGGCAAGGGTCCGGGAGGGCCCAGAAGGGAGGCGTCATGAGACTGTTGCTCACCGGTGCAGCGACCGTCGCTCTTGCGGCCGTGGTCATCGCAGCGCCGGCTTACGCAGCGAAGAAGGCTTCGATCAGCGTTTCTCCATCGACTGTGCCCGCCGGCGGCACGGTGCATGTCTCCGGGTCGATTCCGGTCAAGGGATGCCCGGCCTCCGACGGAGCGACGATCGTGGGCCAGTCGGCTCTGTTCCCTCCCGATGGCTTCGGCCCGACGACCAAGCGCGACTCGAGCGGCGATTTCGCGCTCGACTACACCGTGCCCACGTCGACTCCTGCGGGGACGTACAGCGTCGGCGTCCGATGCGGCGGAGCGAATGTGGGCGTCGCCGCATCCCTGACGGTGACCACTACGCCCTCCGGAGGAGTCGGAGCCGGCGGGGGTGGAACCGCGCACGGCTCGGCCGTCTGGACGCTATTCGGTGGCGGCTGCCTGCTTCTCGCCGGCGGCGCAGCCGCGCTGCGCCAGAGGAACGTGCGGCGAGCCCGATAGCCGCGAGCCATCGGATCAGTGGGCATCTTCAGCCAGCGATCACGGGACAGGCCGCGGCTTGCGCTGGACCTGCTCGTGGTGGGCCTCGTGGTCGCGGGGATCACGGGATTGGCCTTCGGCCGCCCGAACGGCCCACCGAGTCCGAGGGTGAGCGGCTCGTTGTCGGTGCGGCAACCGCCGTCGACGCCTCGCGCGCACGATCACCCTCGCGCGGTACGGCCTCCGGCGCGCGTGTCGATCCCGGGGGTCGGAGTGGCGGCGAGTATCGTGCGGCTCGATCTGAACCCGGACGGGACGCTGGAAGTCCCGAGCAACGATGCGGTTGCCGGCTGGTACCGGCTCGGGCCGAAGCCGGGGGAGACGGGAGCCGCGATCATCGTCGGCCACGTCGACTCGAGGGCCGGGCCGGCGGTGTTCTACCGGCTCGGAGACGTCGTGCCCGGCGACCTGGTGCGGGTAGTGCCGAGGAACCGACCCGCGCTCCGCTTCCGCGTCTACGCCGTGCGCGAGTACGCGAAGGCCGCGTTCCCCACCGCACGCGTGTACGGGCAGACGAGGACGCCCGAGCTGCGTCTCATCACGTGCGGTGGGCCGTTCGACGACGCGACGGGCCACTACCTCGACAACGTCGTCGTCTTCGCCCGGTTGGCAGTGGCCCCGGGAGGAGTCGAACCTCCGCACGCGGATTCGAAGTCCGCTGCTCTAGTCCGCTGAGCTACGGGGCCGCCCGGCGCAGTGTAGCCCGGCGATCTCTGAGCTCTACCGGCGCGAGCTGCAACGGGGCCGCGCTCTGGCTAGGCCTTCGCCGGCGCCTGGATCTCGTCCGCAGCGGCCTCCTGGCCTTGGCGAAGCTCCCGGCTTCGTTCCGCCTCCGCGTTGATCTCGGCGCCGAAGAGGAGCGCACAGCCGGTCAGCCACAGCCAGGTCAGCATCACGATCACGGCGGCCAATGAGCCCCACGCCTTGTTGTACGAGGAGAACATGGCCGTGTAGACGGCGAATGCGCCCGACGTGAGCAGCCAGATGATCAGCGCGAAGACCGCGCCGGGCGAGACGAACTGCCAGCGCGGGTGGTCGACGTTGGGCCCGAGATAGAGCACCGTGGCGAATGCGGCGAGCAGGCCGACGATCAGGATCGGCCATTGCGCCACCCACCAGATCCATTTGAAGACCGCCTCGATCCCGACGGCGTTGCCGATCCAACCGGAGAGCGCCGGGCCCAGGACCAGGAGCCCGAAGACGAGCGCGAACGCGATGAGCATCACCACGACCATCACGACCGCGCTCACGCGCTGGCGGACGAAGCCGCGTGTCTCCTTGCGATCGTAGGCACGATTGAGAGCTCGCATGAGCGCCGTCATCGCTCCGGTCGTGGTCCAGAGCGCGAGGACGAAGCCCACCGCGGCCATCGCCCAGCTACCGCTGTTGTTTTGGCTCATGCGCGTGAGACTGTCGTCGAGAAGCGCAGTCACATCCGCAGGGGCGACCTTTCCGACCCTGTCGACCAAAGACTGCACGGCGGACGGGTCGGCGAACGCGCTGAAGACACCGAGCGCGACGAGCAGGATCGACGGGATAGCGAGGAACGAGTAGTACGCGAGCGCTGCCGCAAGGTCGGTGATTTGGTGCTCGAGTGCGCTCTTGCCCGCGCGCACGAGGATCGCCTTGAAGTCGCGCGCAGAGAGATCCGTGAGCCCAGGGTCGGCAACCTTCTGCTCGGCGTGTTCCGGCTGCGGAGTGGGGCCCTGCGCGTCGTCCTCAGGATCGCGGACCTGCGGCCCGCGGGGCTGCTGCTGCTTGCGCTGAAGAAGCTTCACGGGCGGCTTGTACCCAGGCGCTATCGTTTTTCACCTGAGCGGGCGTGGCGGAACGGTAGACGCGGCGGGTTTAGGTCCCGTTGGGCCTTCGGGCCTGTGGAGGTTCAAATCCTCCCGCCCGCATCACCAGGTCGTCACGAGTCTTTCACCGAGCTCTTGCCCACGGGGTCCGCCTGAGCCTCGACCATCGAGACATTGGGGTAAACGAAGAGAGGAGTGTCTCGAACATGAGGAAGCTCAGCGCACTCGCGCTCGCCCTCGTGGGGTTCGGCTCGGTCGCAGTCGTGGCCTTTGCCGCAACGGGGGCAGTGACCGGACCGAGTAGCTCGCAGTCGCCTTACCTCGTCCGCTCCATGCCGGGAGTCGTGACGAAATCGATCATCACCACCGGGGACTCCGCACCAAACGGCTACCGGATGGTCGGGATCCCGGATGGTCTCGGTGCTTTCGACAACGGTGACGGGACCTTCACGGTCCTGATGAACCACGAGATCCCCGACGGCCTCGGCGTGCAGCGCGACCATGGATCGGCCGGGGCGTTCGTGTCCAAGTGGATCGTCAACAAGGACGACCTGTCGGTCGTCTCGGGCGATGACCTGAGCAAGAAGGTCTTCCTCTGGGAGAACGGCGCGTACGTCGACCAAACCACCGTGTGGCTCAGGCTCTGCTCCGCCGATCTGCCGGCTTTGACCGCCTTCTACAACGCGGCGTCAGGGAAGGGCTACAACGGCCGGATCTTCATGGACGGCGAAGAGTCGGGAGCCGAGGGCCGCGCGTTCGGCCACGTGGCCACCGGGCCGAGCGCGGGGTCGAGCTACCAGCTGCCCGCACTGGGACGCATCAGCTGGGAGAACTCCGTCGCCAACCCGAGCACGGGAGACCGGACCGTCGTCGCGGGCAACGAGGACGCCGGCGGCGGACAGATCTACTTCTACTACGGAGACAAGAAGACGACTGGAAACGCTGTCGAGATGGCCGGGCTGACCGGCGGAAACCTCTACGGGCTCAAGGTCGCAGGGCTCACGAACGAGACGGACGCCACGTCCGTGGCCGACGGCACCGAGTTCTCCCTCGTGGCGCTGGGTGACGTGACGAACATGACCGGCGCCCAGCTCCAGGCGGCCAGCGTCGCCGGCGGCGTGAGCGGCTTCCAGCGCCCGGAGGACGGGTCCTGGGATCCGACGAACCCGCATGTCTACTACTTCGTGACCACCGCCGGTTTCAACAACAAGAGCCGCCTCTGGAGGCTCACGTTCGACGATCCGGCCGATCCCGCGGCCGGCGGGACGATCGACGAGCTCGTCGCAGGCGACGAGGGTCACAAGATGTTCGACAACATCACGGTCAACGATCGGGGCCAGGTGCTCCTCCAGGAGGACGTGGGCAACAACCCGCGCCTCGGGAAGATCTGGCTCTACAACCCGGCGGACGACTCCCTGACCGAGATCGCGCACCACGATCCGTCGCGCTTCGCGGCCGGAGGGTCCCAGTTCATCACCGAGGACGAGGAGTCGTCGGGCATCATCCCCGCACCGTTCCTCGGCGCGGGCAAGTACCTGCTCGACGTGCAGAACCACAAATCGAGCCCGGATCCGGAGCTCGTCGAAGGAGGCCAGCTGCTCGTCCTCACGTTGCCCGCGGGAGTCCCCTACTAGCTCGCCGCTACGGCAACACACGCGAACGGGCCCGCGGCGCTGCGGGCCCGTTCGCTTCCTGGTGGAGTTGCAGAGCCGTTACGGAGCAGCGCGCAGGGAGTTACGCGGGCGTCTGAGAATGTGGCTCGTGATGATGCGATTGCTCCCGCTCCCACTGGCTCTCCTGTTCCTCCTCACCGGCTGCGCCGCGGGCGGCGCGCAAGAGGCCGGCCCGCTCCCCACAGTGCCGGCGGCCAGCGAGACTGTGCCCACGACCGAGACGACCGCTGCCGAGCCGGAGCCGGAGGCAGACCCGACTCCGACGACCACTGTGAAAGCCGCGCCGCCTCCTCCGGCGATTTGCGGCCCGCAGGTGGGCGGTGAGGACGGGGTCTACATGAACCTCGAGGACGTGCGCGTCGGCGCCCATAACGGGTTCGACCGCATCGTGTTCGAGTTCCAGGAGCCCGATCCGAATCCGGCCGGCAACGGCGGCATCCCCCGCTACGAGATCCGGCAGGCGAAGCCGCCGTTCAGCGAGGATCCCAGCGACACGCCGATCGACGTCGAAGGCGACGCCTTCGCGCGAATCGTCTTCCAGGGCGCGAGCGGCTACGACTTCGACGGGAACGCCACCTACGCCGGCCCGCGCCGGTTGACGCCAGGCTTCGGGACGCTCGCGCAGGTGGTCGAAGGCGGCGACTTCGAGGCCACGATGACGTGGATCCTGGGCCTCAGCCGGCCGACGTGCTGGCAGATCCAGGAGCTCCACAACCCTGAACGCCTCGTCATCGACTTCCATCACGTCTAGCGACCCTGGCGGCGGCCCTAGCCGGGCTCCGCCCTGCGGTGGCCCGCCGCCCGGTGGCCCAGGAGGGTTCTGACACAATGGCCGGGAGTGAAGACGAAGGTCGAAGAGCTCCCGGAAAGCCGAGTCCGGCTCGACGTCGAGGTCCCCAAGGCCGACCTCGAGCATGCGTTCGAGCACGCCGCCAGCGACCTGGCGGCGTCGCTCCGCGTGCCGGGTTTTCGCGCCGGAAAGGCTCCTCTGAAGGTGGTCGTCGCGCGCGTCGGCAAGGAGGCGGTCTGGCAGGAGGCTCTCAAGAGCCACCTCGACTCGTGGTTCTGGACCGCTGCCGAGGACTCGGGTATCAAGCCCGTCGCGACGCCTGAGGTCGAGTTCGAGGGCCTGCCGGAGGACGACGAGCCGTTCAGGTTCTCCGCCACGGTCGCCGTGCTGCCGAAGCCCGAGGTTCCGGATTGGACGCAGCTCGAGGTTCCAGCGCCCGAAGCCGAAGTGCCGACGGAGCTCGTCGACGCGGAGCTCGAGCGGGTGCGCGAGACGGCCGCCGAGCTCGCGCCGGTCGACGGCCGGCCGGTGCGGGAAGGCGACACGGTCGTGATCGACATCACCGGCGACGGCCTTCCCGATCAGCGGGACTACGTGGTCGAGGTCGGTGCCGACCGGCTCGTGCCGGAGCTCGACGAGGCGCTGCTGGGCATGAGCGCGGGCGAGAGCAAGACCGTCGAGCTCGGTCCCGACGACGGGAAACAGGCGGTCGAGCTGGCCGTCAAGGAGGTCAAGGAGGCCGTGCTCCCGGAGCTCGACGACGCGCTCGCGAAGGCGGCGAGCGAGTTCGACACGCTCGCCGAGCTCCGTGCCGAGATCGAGAGCCGCCTCCGCGAGCAGCTCGAGGAGGAGCTGACCGTCGCTTTGCGCGAGTCCGCCATCGACGCGCTCGTCGACGCCTCGACCGTCGAGACCGTGGAGCCGCTCGTCGAGCGGCGAACGGCCGAGCTCTGGACGGGCATTGCGCGCTCGCTCGAGCGCCGGGGCATTTCCGCCGAGACGTATCTGACGATGACGGGGCAAAGCGGCGACGAGCTCGTCTCGCGGCTGCGCGCAGAGGCCGAGCGGTCACTGGCGCGTGAGCTCGTGCTCGACGCAGTTGCGAGCAAGCTCGAAATCCATGTGGCCGACGAGGAAATCGACGAGCTCATCCGCGAGCAGGCCGACGACGACGTTGAGGAAGCGAAGCGGCTCCTGCAGGAGAGCGGCGGATACGAAAAGCTTCGAGCCGACCTGAGGCTCAAGAAAGCCCTCGACGAGGTGGTCGACGGCGTGAAGCGGATCCCGGTCGAGCTCGCCCGGGCACGAGAGAAACTTTGGACACCCGAGAAGGAGAAAGGCAGTCAACGAATGAACATTTGGACCCCCGGTAGCGAGGAGGCACGATGAGTCCCCTGATTCCAATGGTCGTGGAGCAGACGTCGCGCGGCGAGCGCGCGTTCGACATCTACTCGCGCCTCCTGAACGAGCGCATCATCTTCCTCGGAACGCCGATCGACGATCAGATCGCGAACCTGATCGTCGCGCAGCTCATCCATCTCGAGTCCGAGGATCCCGACAAGGACATCTCGCTCTACATCAACTCGCCGGGCGGCTCCGTGTACGCGGGCCTCGCCGTCTACGACACGATGCAGTACATCAAGCCCGACGTGCAGACAATCTGCGTCGGGATCGCGATGTCGATGGGCGCGCTGCTGCTGGCGGCGGGCTCGAAGGGAAAGCGGATGGCGACGCCGAACTCCAAGATCCTCATCCACCAGGTCGCCGGTGGCTTCCAGGGTCAGGCGACCGACATCGAGATCCAGGCTCGCGAGACCCTCAACCTCAAGAAGCGCCTCGAGGAGATCATCGCCGAGCACACTGGACAGGAGGTCGACAAGGTCGGCAAGGACATGGAGCGCGACTACTTCATGAACCCCAACGAGGCCCTCGACTATGGGATCATCGACACGGTGGTCGCCAATCGGGGCAAGCCCCTGACCAAAGCGGCCTAGCCGACCGAGGGAAAACGAGTTAAAAGGTAGAGAGGGAGATGGCGCGCGCAACTGACGGCAACGAGCAGCTTCTCTGCAGCTTCTGCGGCAAGAGCCAGCGCCAGGTGAAGAAGCTCATCGCCGGGCCGGGCGTCTACATCTGCGACGAGTGCATCGATCTCTGTAACGAGATCATCGACGAGGAGCTGACCTCTCCGGCCCAGCTCGACCTCGACAACCTGCCGCGCCCGAAGGAGATCTACGGGATCCTGAACGACTACGTCGTCGGTCAGGAAGAGGCCAAGCGCACTCTCGCCGTCGCCGTCTACAACCACTACAAGCGGGTGCAGATGGCGAGCGACGAGAACGACGTCGAGCTCTCCAAGTCGAACATCCTCCTCCTGGGCCCGACCGGCTGCGGGAAGACGCTCCTCGCGCAGACGCTCGCGCGCATCCTCAACGTCCCCTTCGCGATCGCCGACGCGACGGCGCTCACCGAGGCGGGCTACGTCGGCGAGGACGTCGAGAACATCCTCCTCAAGCTCATCCAGGCCGCCGACTTCGACGTCAAGAAGGCGGAGACCGGGATCATCTACATCGACGAGGTCGACAAGATCGCGCGCAAGGCGGACAACCCGTCGATCACGCGCGACGTGTCGGGCGAGGGCGTGCAGCAGGCGCTCCTGAAGATCCTCGAGGGAACGGTCGCGTCGGTG
>Ga0081539_10006104_pt1 | contig 11754 bp, 13 predicted proteins | sample TabmetS4T2R2_FD_71023 | JGI IMG/M metagenome (GOLD analysis project Ga0081539, IMG submission 71023) | Tabebuia heterophylla rhizosphere microbial communities from the University of Puerto Rico - S4T2R2 | ecosystem: Host-associated > Plants > Roots > Rhizosphere ...
GGGCCGTCTCACGACGCCGAAAGACATCAAGAGGCGCGTCAAGAACTGGCGGCCGGACTGGCTGCGCGCCTGACCTACTTCTTGATCTCTCGAAGGACCTTCGGCGGAATCAGCCAGCGGAGGTCGCCGGGGCCGTTGGGCGGGAGCTCGTCGAGATCGATTCGGCAGACGGCGCCCTTCTTGAACTCGATCGCGTGGCGCGATCCGATCAGCCGGGCGGCCAGCTCGCCGATGCTCGGCTCGTGGCCGACGAGCGCGATCCGCAATTTGCGGGCGTGCTTCTCGAGATCGGCGACGAGCGTGGCGTACGGCGCGCCAGGCGCGAGCGAATCGATGTTGACGATCGGGGGGCTGGCGTCGAGACCGGCGGCAAGAATGTCGGCGGTCTGCCGCGCCCGCACCAGCGGGCTGGAGAGAATGATGTCGAAGGCGACGCCGAGATTCGCCAGGCCGCGCGCGGCCTTCTTCATCTTCGTCATGCCGTCCGCCGTCAGCGGACGCTTGGTGTCGTCCGGCCAGCGCTCGCCGCGCTCCTCCGCGACGCCGTGCCGCACCAGATACAGCTCGTGAGTCGAAGCCATCGGTTACCCTGCGCGCCGGACGCCGCGCGCCGGAACGTTCTGGCGCGCGGAGACGACCGCCAGACGACTCGCGATCGCCGAGAGCGTCTGGCGATCGTGAATGTAGCGGCCGTGCAGACGCCGGCACGATTCGTCGAGCGACACCACCAGCGCATCGAGCTGGTGCCAGACAGCGGGGTCGGGAGGCGCCAGCAACGCCTGCACGGCCCGTACGCGGTCGATGAGCACCTGCAGGTCGTGCATCCGGCCGAGCACGTCCTGCTCGCGCTTCAGCGCGCCAACCACCGGCGAGCGCCGCGTGCCCCTCGTGCTCTCGACCGCCTCCAACAGCTCCACCGCGTAGCGAAGCTTCTTGAGCGAGATGCGCACGCCGTGCAGACGTTCGGGCAGATAGACGCCGCCGGCATCTTCGATGGCCGCGAGCAGACGCGCGGCGCGCCGCGCCACACGGGCTTCGATCGCCCAGCGCACGGCGCGGCCATGCGACGGCGACTTGTCGGACTGCGACTTGTCGGACTGTTTCAGATCGCGAAGAAGACGCTCGAGCTTTCGCGCCAGCCGGTAGAGCTCGCCGGAGAGGTCGTCCGGCAGCCGCTTGCGCGCCGCATCGCGAGACTTGGCGACGGCAGCGCCGACGCGCCGCAGCGCGTCCTGATGCACCGGCTGCGAGGCCCTCAGCTCGTCGATCAGGCCGAGCAGCACGTCGAGCTCGCGAACCCGTCCGAGACGCGCCGTGATCTTGCGGAGCCGTCGGCCGAGCTTCCTGGCGGCGTCGGCATCGACCTGAAGGACAGGCACGAGCTCGCGCAACCGCCGCGACGCGACGCGGGCGCGGTGCAGCGACCGCACGTCACCCTTTTCGAGGTCCGGCAGTACGCGCGTGAATCGACTGAGCCGGCTTTTCAGCAAGCCGGCCCGAGAAACCGTCAGGGGCATCTCGTCGGAGTCCGCTGGGAAAAGGACATTATAGTAGCCATATGCGGGTAGCCGCCATCGACATCGGCACGAACTCTATCCACATGATTGTGGTGGAGATACGGCCCGACCTCTCCTTCGGCGTCATCGACCGTGAAAAGGAGATGGTCCGCCTCGGGGCCGGCGGCCTGGACGGCCGAGCGCTCACGCCGGAAGCGATGCACGCTGCGCTCCAGGTGCTGTCGAAGTTCCGGCGGCTCGCCGAATCGCACCGCGTCGACGACGTCATCGCGGTGGCGACGAGTGCGACCCGGGAAGCGGAGAACGGCGGAGATTTCCTCCGCGCGGTCACTCAGCAGACCGGCATCCGGCCGCGCGTCATCTCAGGCACTGAAGAAGCACGGCTCATCCATCAAGCCGCGGTCTACGGCGTCAGCCTGCCGGGCGACGCCGCGGTCGTCGTGGACATCGGCGGCGGCAGCGTCGAGGTCACGCGCGGCGCCGGCTCGTCGATCGATCTCGGACGCAGCTTCAAGCTCGGCGTCATCCGGCTGACCGAGCGGTTCATCAAGAGCGATCCGCTCGACGCCCGCGACGAGCGGAAGCTCGTCAAACACGTCGACGGCGAGATCGGCAAGTACCTGGACCAGATCGTCCGCGCCGGATTCGATCGCGTCGTCGGCACCTCGGGGACCATTCTCAGTCTCGGCTCGGTGGTCGGCGCCGCCGAAGGCAAGGCCGCGGGCGGATCGCTCCGCAACCGGCGCATCTCCGCGAAGCAGCTGCATCGCATCCGCAAGGATCTGACGAGCATCGAGCTCGAGCGCCGCCTGCGCGTGCCGGGACTCGAACCGCGGCGCGCCGACCTCGCCGTCGCGGGAGCGATTCTGCTCGACGAGATTCTGCGCCGCCTCGGCGCCGCGGACATCACGCTCTGCGATCTCTCCCTGCGGGAGGGGCTCGTCCTCGATTACATCGCGAGGCATCGCAAGGAGATCGCGCAGGCCGATCGCTATCCGGACGTCAAGCGACGGAGCGTCTTCGAGCTCGCCGAGCGCTGCAACTACTGGCCGGAGCACTCGCAGCAGGTGGCGCGGCTGGCCATGGCGCTCTTCGATCACACGCGAGCGATTCATGGCCTGACCGATCGCGAGCGCGAGCTGCTCGAGTACGCGAGCCTCCTGCACGACATCGGCGTCCACATCAGCTACGAGCGGCACCACAAGCACTCCTACTATCTGATCACCAACGGCCATCTGCGCGGCTTCGAGCCGGAGGAGATCGAGGTCATCGCGCTGGTCGCCCGGTATCACCGCCAGGCGACGCCGAAGCGCAAACACGACGGCTTCGGCGGCCTCAAGCGCCGGACGCGGCGGACGGTGCGGACGCTCGCCGCGATTCTTCGGCTGGCCGAGAGCCTCGACCGCAGCCACTCGCAAATCATTTCCGGCCTCGAGCTGCACGACCGCGGCGACGACGACCTGCTCCAGATTCGCTCGACCGGCGACGCCGAGCTCGAGCTGTGGTCGGCGGCGCGGCATGCGGCGCCGTTCGAGCGGCTGACCGGCAAGCCGCTCCGGATCGAAGCGACCCATATCTATGCTGAACAACCTCACGCAACCCCACGAGTATCCGGGCAAGCTGTTCGTCGTCGAGGGGATCGACGGATCCGGAAAAACGACGCAGCTGGCGCTGTTGGCGAAGTGGCTGATCGCGGACGGGCATCGGGTGTTCGTCACGGAATGGAACTCGTCCGCCCTCGTGAAGGCCGCCACAAAGACCGGCAAGAAAAAAAACGCGCTGACGCCGATGACGTTCAGCCTGCTGCACGCCACGGACTTCGCTGATCGTCTGCTCTACAAGATCATCCCGCCGCTGAAGGCCGGCATGATCGTGCTGGCCGACCGCTACGCGTATACGGCCTTCGCCCGCGACGCGACGCGCGGCGTCGATCGGCAGTGGGTCCGCGAGCTCTACAGCTTCGCGGTCCGGCCGGACCTCGCCCTCTACTTCCGCGTCCCCATCGACGTCTCGGTGGATCGGCTGATGGCGCGCCGCGTCAAGCTGAAGTTCTACGAGGCGGGCATGGATCTCGGCTGGAGCACGAATCCGGTCGAGAGCTTCCGCATGTTCCAGGGAAAGGTCCTCGACGAGTACGATCAGCTCGTGAAGGAATTCGGTCTCGAGGTGGTGGACGCGCGCGGCAGCATCACCGAACAGCAGCGCACGGTGCGCCAGCTGATTGCGCAGCATGTGAAGACCAGCACGTCCGAGATCACTGACGACGAGCCCGTAAATGTCTGACGAACCCGAGAGCTCCCTCGAAGGCGCCAACGGTGAAATCCTCGGCGGCCGCTACTACGGCCGGGGAATCCCGTACCTGCCGATCGCCAACTATCCCGGCAAGCTGATCGCGATCGAGGGGACCGACGGCGTCGGCCGCAGCACGCAGATTCAGCTGCTTCGCGAGTGGCTCGAGGTCAAGGGCTACGGCGTCGTCGAAACCGGCTGGACGCGCTCGCCGCTGATGCAGCCGACGATCGAGCTGGCCAAGTCGAGCAACACGCTCAACAAGTTGACCTTCGTCCTGCTCTACGCGACCGATTTCGCGGATCGCCTCGAGAAGGAAATCATCCCGGCGCTCAAGGCCGGCTTCGTCGTGCTGTCGGATCGGTACATCTTCACGGCGCTGGCGCGCGCCGGCGTCCGCGGCGTCGATCGGCAGTGGCAGCGCAACCTGTATGGCTTCGCGATCGCCCCGCACCTGGTCTTCTATCTCAACATCGACGTGAAGACGCTGATTGGCCGCGTCCTCGAATCGCGCGGCATGGATTTCTGGGAATCGGGCATGGACCTGAAGCACGGCGACGACATCTATGACAGCTTCAGGACCTACCAGGGACGGCTGCTGAAGGAATACGCGTCGATGGCCGACGAGTTCCACTTCCGCATTCTCGACGCCCGCCGATCCGTGCCGCGGATTCAGGACGAGTTGCGGAAGCAGGTCGGCGCGTTCCTGGAACCGGCGGAGCCCGTCACTCAACACGCATCGCGTTGAGCGGATCGACGCGCGCGGCGCGGCGGGCGGGCAGATAACACGCCACCGCGCTCACCAGCGCCATCGTCACCGTGAGGCCGGCGAACGTCAGCGGATCGGTCGCGGTGACGCCGAACAGCATCGACGTGAGATACCGCGTCAGCACCAGGGCCGCCAGCAGGCCGGCGGCCATGCCGCCCAGCGCCACCGCGAGACCCTGACGCATCACGAGCGCGAGCACCGACGGCACATCGGCGCCGAGCGCCATGCGGATGCCGATCTCCATCGTGCGCTGGCCGACCGAGAAGCTCATGAGACCGTACAAGCCGATCGACGCCAGCATCAGCGCGGCGATCGAAAAGCTCGAGAGCAGCGTCAGCGTGAAGCGGCGCGGCGCGAGCGTGTCGCGCAGCAGGCCGTCGAGCGTTTCGACGCCCGCGAAGGCGACCCGTGGATTGACGGCCCAGACGCCGCGCTCGACGGACGAGACCCCGGTGCTCGCATCGCCGGCGGTGCGAGCGACAATCGTCATCGAGCCGAACGGCACTTGACGGTGCGGAACGTAGTAGGCGGGCTGCGGACGATCCTGAAGACCTTCCTGCCTGACGTCGCCGACTACGCCGACCACTTCTCTCGTGGCGAGGCCGGCGAAACTGAGACTCGACGTGATGCGCTGGCCGATCGGCTCCTCGCCCGGCCAGATCCGTTTCGCCATCGTCTCGTTGATCACGACGACCGGCGACGCCGGCAGATCGCGCTCGGTCAGCAGCCGGCCGCGCACCAGCCGCATGCCAATCGCGTTGAAGTAGCCGGGCGTCACGAAGGTCACGAGCGCGGTCGGCGCCTCGCCGGGCGGCGGCTCCGGCCGTCCCGCCACGGTGAACGGCGGATCCATCTCCGATCCTTCGTGCGACAGCGGCAGCGCCGACGCGCTGCCGACGGCGAGGACGCCCGGCTGCTGCGCGATGCGTGCCTCGACGTCGGCGAAGAATTGTCCGCGGCGCTCGGGCTGTGGATACAGATCCCAGACGTGCGCCGTCAACGCGGCACGATGGTCGACGCGGTATCCGAGATCGACGTTGAGGAGCGCGCCGAAGCTGCGGATCAGGAGGCCGCTCGCGACGAGCAATACCACCGCGAGCCCGGTCTGTCCTGCGACCAGCGCGGCCCGCAAGCGGGAGCCCGTACCGGTCGATCGCGCCGCCGATCTGAGCGACCGCTCAATCGAGGGGCTCCAGAACGGCAGCGCCGGCATCACGCCGCAAACGAGCGCCGTGATGGCCGCGATGGCGACCGCGCAGGCCACGACCCGCAGATGCAGGCCCACTTCGTCGAGCCGCGGGATGTCGGCTGGTGCCAGCCGGACGACCAGCGCAATTGCCCACTTCGAGATCAGCACGCCGGCAATCGCCGCGGCCGTCGTCAGCAGCAGGCTTTCCGCGAGCGTCAGCCGCACCAGGTCGCGCCGGCTCGCGCCGAGCGCGGTTCTGACCGCCATCTCGCTCTGTCGCGCGCCCGAGCGGGCCAGCAGGAGATTGGCGGCGTTCGCGCAGGCGATGGCCAGCACGCAGCCGACGGCGCCGAGCATCAGGAAGAGGATCGGCCGGACGCTGCGCGTCATGCGCTCGAAGAGGGGCACCGCCGCGATGCCCACGTCCTTGTTCGTGCGTGGGTACTCAATCCCCAGCTGGTCGGAGATCGAGGCCAGCTCGTCGCGCGCCTGCGCGAGGGTCACACCGGTCTTCAACCGGCCGATGACGCGGTAGTACGTCTGGCTCCGCGATCTCCGCTCGTAGTCGCGGAACACCTTCGGCGCCCAGATGTGCTTGCGCCACAGGAAATCGATCCCCGCCGGCATCACGCCCACGACTTGGAAAGGCTCGCCGTCGAGCATCAGCATGCGGCCGACGATGCCGGGATCGGAGCCGAAGCGCGTTCGCCAGAGTCCGTGACTGAGGATCACGACGGCGTGCCGGCCCTGGACGTGCTCCTCCGGACGGAACGTCCGCCCGAGCATGGGCGCGACACCGAGTGTTTCGAAGTAGCGCTCGGAGACTCGCCACGTATCGAGCGCGGCCGGATCGCCGACGCCGGTCAGGTCGAGACTGTACGGCTCGGCGGCCGCGAGATCGATGAGCCGCGCGCGATTGCGCCAGTCGAGAAAGTTCGCCGGCGACGGCTGCTCTTCGATCCCCTTCGACCGGCTCCACTGCATGATGGTCAGGAGCTGATTCGGCTCCCGGTACGGCAGAGGACGCAGCAGCACGCCTTCGACGACGCTGAAGATGGTTGTCGTCGCGCCGATCCCGAGCGCCAGCGTCGCGACGACGACGGCAGTGAATGCGGGCTCGTGCCGCAGACGCCGTGCGGCGGTTCTGAGATCGCCGGTGAAGCGGCCGTTGAAGCGCCTCGCCGGCAGCGGCGCCGATTCGTTCGAGGCCGGCAGCAGATCGCCGGCATCACGCGATAGGCGCTCGAGGATGCCGCTGACGATGACGTCGGCAAACGCGGCCGCGGCGACCTTGACACTCGCCAACGCTCCCCGCTGGCGCGCCGCGCGGTATTGATCGCGGAACGCCAGGCGCATGGTGTCGCCGAACCGACGGCGGAAGGCCGGTGGATACAGCGCCAGGCAGAGACCGTAGCACCGCTCCAGCGCTGTCGATCCTCTCGATGCTTCCAGGCGCGGCGTCACGACGCCGATCCCTTGAGCAGCCGGCGCTGGCGCGCCGCCGTCACCTGGCTCGCGAGACGCTGCGCTTCGGCGACGGCCACGCTGCGTCCGAGGCGTGTGAGCGCATAGTAGCGGCGCCGCTCGTCGACGTTCGCGGCGTCGGCGGCGGACACGCGCTCCTCGAGCTCGTCAAGTTCTCTGACCAGACCCGCGCGCAACAGGCGGTGCAGCGCGCGATAGAGGGTACCGGCGTGCAGGCTGACCCGCCCGCTCGTCCGTCCCTCCACCTCGCGCATGATGTCGTAGCCGTGGAGATCGCCGCCCGACAGAGCGAGCAGGATCTCGAAGACGACGGCGGTCAGCGGCAGGAACGATTCAGCCGACGGCGGATTCTCGAGGCGGGCCATATGCGCCTTGGGACTATACGCCTATGGCACATAGCGATCAACCGCGCTCCGCTGCCTCCGCGAAGATCCGCAGGAGCGAGCCCCAGCCTTGCGGGGAATCCACACCCGCCTTCATCGCGCCGGCGCCGGCGCCGTGGCGCTCGAAGTGACGATGCTCGAGATCGACGCGCGTGGTGCCGTCGGCTTCCGCCGTAAAGGTGATTTCGACCTCGCTCGATTGCGCCAGGTCCGGCTGGTACTGCCACTCCGGTGTGATCTGCCACGCGAACACGAAGCGCCGGGGCGGCTCCCACACCAGCACGCGGCCCCAGTCGCACTCGGTCCCGTCCTCCTGCTCGCTGTAACAGCGTCCGCCGACCTTCTCTTCGATGAGGGCGCGCGTCATGGGCGACTTGCCGATGTGATGGCTGCGCGGCCACCACGTGTCGAACCCCGCGGTAAACACCTTGAACGCCTTTTCCTGCGACGTCTGACGCTGACACTCTTGCGAACGGGTGCGGCATCGATCACTGCGGTCATTGTTCGGCCTCCTGCTCCGCAGCCTTGGCAAAGGCGGCGAGCGCTTCTGTCCAGAAACGATCGAAGTAGGCGCGGAGCATCTCCACGCCCGCGGGGTTGACCTGGTAGAGCCGTCGAGCCCCGGCCGGGCGATCGACGACGAGGTGCGCGCTCTTCAGGACTCGGAGGTGCTGCGAGATGGCGGGCCGGCTGATCGGAAAGGCTTGCGCGAGCTCGCCGACGGCCATCGGACCGGAGAGGAGGCGCTCGATGATCGCGCGGCGCGTCGCGTCACCGAGTGCGTGGAGCTGGACGTGATGGTGCCCATGGGCCGACTGGTAAGTATTCACTTACCGTAAACATATACTTACCAGTTAGACTTTACAAGCCTGGGCTATCGTTTGTGGCTTGTCGAAGATCCGGATCGAAGATTTCAGCTTCTATTACGGCCTCCGCCGCGTGCTCGACCGGATCAGCTTCAACGTCCCGCCGCACGAGGTCACCGCCCTGATCGGGCCCTCGGGCTGCGGCAAGACGACGTTCCTTCGATCGCTGAACCGGATGAACGACATCGTGCCCGGCACCCGCGTCGAGGGCTCCATCGCGATCGACGGGCGCGATATCTACGAGCCGGCGGTCGACGTCGTCGACCTGCGCCGCCGCGTCGGCATGGTGTTCCAGAAGTCCAACCCGTTCCCGAAGTCCATCTTCGACAACGTCGCCTACGGCCTGCGCATCAACCGGCTCACGCGATCGCGCGAAGAGCTCGGCGGACGCGTCGAATCGAGTCTCAAGGCGGCCGCGCTGTGGGAAGAGGTCAAGGATCGCCTCCACACCTCGGCGCTCGCGCTGTCGGGCGGCCAGCAGCAGCGGCTGTGCATCGCGCGCGCGCTGGCGATCGAGCCGGAGATTCTCCTGATGGACGAGCCGGCGTCCGCCCTCGATCCGATCGCGACCCAGCGGATCGAGGAGCTGATCTATCGGTTGAAGAGCCGTTACACGATCGTGATAGTCACCCACAACATGCAGCAGGCGGCGCGGCTGTCGGATGTCACGGCGTTCCTGTGGCTGGGTAGACTAGTCGAGTGCGATCGCACCAATCGGATTTTCACGGCGCCGCGTGAGAAGCTGACCGAGGACTACGTCACCGGGCGCTTCGGCTGACATGCATTTTCAGGACGAGCTCGAACAACTCAACGCGCGGCTGCTCGAAATGGGCGGTCTGGCCGAGGAGCAGGTGCGCATCGCCGTGCTCGGGCTGGTCGATCGCGACCGCGATCTCATCGATCGGGTGCTGGCGAGCGACGGACCGGTCAACGCGCTGCACATCGAGATCGACAATCGCTGCTTCATGCTGCTGGCGCTGCGCCAGCCGATGGCGGTCGATCTGCGCGGCATCGTCGCGGCCGTCAAGATCAACACCGACCTGGAGCGGGTCGGCGATCTCGCGATCAACATCGCGGAGGCGGCGCGGCAGTACTCGAATCATCCGCCGGTCAAGAAGCTGATCGACATTCCGCGGATGGCGACGATCGCGCAGCGGATGCTGCGCGACGCGCTCGACGCGTTCGTGCGCCGCGACGTGGCGCTGGCGCAGAGCGTCCTGAACGAGGATGACGCGCTCGATTCGCTCAAGACGCAGATCTTCCGCGAGCTCCTCACCTACATGCTGCAGGATCCGGCGACCATCGAACCGGCGCTCGATCTGATCCTCATCTCGCGGCACCTCGAGCGGATCGGCGATCACGCCACGAACATCGCCGAAGACGTGATCTTCATGGTCTCGGCCAAGGACGTCCGCCATCACGCCGCCGAGGAATAGGCATAAAATACGCTGATGGCCGAGACGCCGACCGTCTGCGTCTTCTGCCGCGCGCAGCCGCCGGACCCGGCCTGGCGCCCGTTCTGCAGCGAGCGCTGCCGGCTGCAGGATCTGGCGCGATGGGCCGATGGCACCTACAGCGTCCCCGGCGAGACGGTGGCCGAGCCGGAAGAAAGCGCACACGACAAAGGGAAAAGTGACAAGTGGCCGACACGCTGACGATCGTTGACAACCGCACGGGCAAAAAGTACGAGCTGCCGGTCCAGGACGGCACGATCCGCGCCATGGACCTGCGGCAGATCAAGACCGGCCCCGAAGACTTCGGCCTGATGACGTACGACCCTGCGTTCATGAACACCGCGAACTGCCGGAGCGCCATCACCTACATCGACGGCGACAAGGGCGTCCTCCTCTACCGCGGCTATCCGATCGAGCAGCTGGCCGAGAACAGCAACTACCTCGAGACCGCCTATCTGATCCTGTTCGGCGAGCTGCCGACCGAGGCGCAGCTGCAGTCGTGGACGCGCGAGATCACGCTCCACACGATGCTGCACGAGAATATCAAGAAGTTCATGGAGGGCTTCCGCTACGACGCCCATCCGATGGGCATCTTCATCAGCACCGTCGGCGCGCTCTCGACGCTCAACCCCGACGCCAAGAACATCTTCGACAAGGGCTCGCGGATGCTGCAGGCCCGCCGCCTCATCGCCAAGGTGCCCGGCATCGCCGCCTACGCCTATCGCAACAGCATCGGCCGTCCCTACAACTACCCGGACAACGATCTGAGCTTCACCGGCAACTTCCTGAACATGCTGTTCAAGATGACCGAGCTGAAGTACCAGCCGAACCCGGTGCTGGAGCGCGCGCTCGACGTCCTCTTCATCCTGCACGCCGACCACGAGCAGAACTGCAGCACGTCGACGATGCGCAACATCGGCAGCTCGCAGGTCGATCCGTACTGCGCGCTGGCGGGCGCGGCGGCGGCGCTCTACGGTCCGCTGCACGGCGGCGCCAACGAAGCGGTGCTGCGCATGCTCAACGAGATCGGCTCGGTGAAGCGCGTGCCGGAATTCATCAAGCGCGTGAAGGCCGGCGAGGGCAAGGACCGGCTGATGGGATTCGGCCATCGGGTCTACAAGTCGTACGACCCGCGCGCGAAGGTCATCAAGCGGATCGCCGATCTGGTGTTCACCGTGACCGGCAAGAACCCGCTGCTCGAAATCGCCCTGGAGCTCGAACGGATCGCGCTCGAGGACGACTATTTCGTCAGCCGCAAGCTCTATCCGAACGTCGACTTCTATTCCGGCCTCATCTACCAGGCGATGGGCTTCCCCGTGGAAATGTTCCCGGTGCTGTTCGCGATACCGCGGACGGCGGGGTGGATCGCGCAGTGGGACGAGATGATGACAGACTCCGAAACCAAGATTGCGCGGCCGCGCCAAATCTACGTCGGCGCGGAGCAGCGCGACTACGTGCCGCGCGATCAGCGTAAGTGAAGCATCTGGTCGTTCTGCTGCTCGCCGCCCAGGCGGCCGCGCCGCCCGCCTTCGACTCGGCTCGCGCCTGGGATCACTTGCGGCAGCTCGTCGCGATCGGGCCGCGGCCGTCCGGCTCCGCCGCCATCGATCAGACGCGCAAATACCTCAAGGATCAGCTCTCCGCCGCGGGTGTGGCGGTGACCGAGCAGGCCTGGGACGCGCAGACGCCGATCGATCGCGTCCACATGGTCAACCTGATCGCGACCCTTCCCGGAGCGCGCAAGGAGCGGATCGTCTTCGCCGGGCACTTCGACACCAAGCTCTATCGCGAGTTCCGGTTCG
>Ga0081539_10006105_pt1 | contig 11754 bp, 9 predicted proteins | sample TabmetS4T2R2_FD_71023 | JGI IMG/M metagenome (GOLD analysis project Ga0081539, IMG submission 71023) | Tabebuia heterophylla rhizosphere microbial communities from the University of Puerto Rico - S4T2R2 | ecosystem: Host-associated > Plants > Roots > Rhizosphere ...
CGAAGGCGTCCTCCGGCTCGGCGCCACACTCCGCAAGCCACATGCCCGACGGGGAAGCGGCGCATAGTAAAGGGCAAGCGTGAGACCGGACGTCCCCGATGATCAACCGTTGGTCTTCCTCGACGTTGCCGGCCCACTCACCCCCTTCAAGTCCCTGCCGGTCTCCGCGCAACGCCGCTAGGCCCCAGTAGCGATCATCGCTCGTCCCAGCAGGAGGGCGACGGCACAGCTCCAGACTCCCGTCCCTGCCACGAGTCGTCAGCCGTGCCCGTCGTAAACGGACAGGTTGGCGGATATCAGCAGCCGCCCGTACGGGGAGCAGTCTGATGTGGAACGACTGGCCGGTACCCCGTGGCGGCAGATGATCTGGCCGCAGATCGCCGCCCATCACGAGGACATCGTCGAGATGGTCACGGCCGGGGTGACGCAGGCGACGATCCATCAGCGGCTCCGCGACGAGCACCGCGTGGCCCCAAGCGGTCAGGCGGCGCAGGAACACCAGCCAGCCCGCACGGTAAGTTCAAGACCGAACCCTTCAGAGATAACTATGCGCCCGGTTGGGATGACGCTACGAACGTCAGAGGCGACTGGTCGGATCCTCGGACCGGACACATATGCTTCATCGATAACCATCCGGTCAAGCGATAGACTGTGCCGCTAAGAGCGCTCAGCTTAGAACGGATGATCAGCGATCGAGCCGGTGCGCAGGCTCGGGATGTGTGACCGGATATCCAGGTTTCCGTCGCGAACCGTCGTGCTGCCGATGACGTATAGCTCGGTCAGCGCTGGGTGTCCGCGAAGCGGCGTCAGACTGGCGATCTCACCAGCGTTGTCGAGTTCGAGGCGACGTAGGCGGGGCATGGAGGTGACGAAGCCAAGGTCGGCTACCTTCGTGTCGGCGAACCGCAAATTCTCCATCTCGGTCAGCGCAGCCAAACCCGCTGTGTCGCTCAGTCGCCCGAAGTACATTTGAAGATCCGTCAGCTGCGGGGCCGATCCGAACCATGCCGACGACACCGCCGCCGTTCGCTTGAGGTGTAAGCCGAGTGACGACAGCTGCGGCTTGGGGCCGAGAAGGGCGAGTTCTTGGCCGTTCGGCCACTCCTCGATCGACATTTCTTCGATGCCCGTCAGTTCGGCGAGCCCTTCGATACCTCGGCGGAACGGCACGCCCAGTCCTTTCAGCTTGGTCAGCCGGTGCAAACCACGGAGGTCGCGAATGTTCAGCCCGGCACCAAGTTCCTCGAGCTCGGTCTTGTCGAAGACCGCTGATAGGTCCTTCACCCGCGCCGCCCCGATGATCAGGGAACGCAGGTTGGACACCGACCGAAGAAAACCGAGGTCGCCGTACGACTCGCCGAAGTCGAGCGCGACTCCGTCGCACGAGGCCTCGACATAGTGCCGCTGCATCTCTTCGGTCCACCGTGTTCCTCGCATCTGCAGGAGGCGGTATCCATCACGCTCGACGACTCGCATGCGCATCCGATCACCGTAGGCCCGTTCGTCCTCACCCGACGAAGGCAGTAACAACGCCTCCAGCTGGGGCGCGTCGCGCAGTCCGGGCTCGTGGCCGTAGTGAGCGGATGAAGAGGGTTCGGGTCAGCCTGGCGCGAGGAGGCAGAACTCATTGCCTTCCAGGTCGGCGAGGACCGTCCACGGAACATCACTCTGACCTAGATCGATGACGGTGGCGCCGAGAGTCCGCAATCTGGCCACCTCGGCATCCAGCTCGTCACCCGGGTATGGGCGCAGGTCGAGATGGACCCGGTTCCACACGGTCTTCACCTCGGGTGTGCGGAGGAACTGCAGATACGGGCCGACACCCTTGGCGGAGCGTAGCACCGCGCTCTGGTCGGTCACCTTGTGCACCGTCCAGTCCATGGCCTTGCCCCAGAAGCGAGCCATGGCACCCGGATCCGCGCAGTCGACCACTACCGAGGCGATCGGTCCGGTGTCCCGGTAGAGCGAGTCCAGCACGCAGAACTCATTGCCCTCTGGGTCCGCCATGACCGTCCAGGAGACGTCGCCCTGGCCTACGTCGGCAAGTGTTGCCCCAAGATCCCTCAGGCGCGTGACCAACTCCGCCTGATGGGCCGCCGAGGTGGTGGCGAGGTCGACGTGCACGCGGTTCTTCACCGTCTTGGGTTTCGGGGAGGCGACGAGGTCGAGGCAGACGGCGACGGGGTCAGGGTAGACGAAGCCCTCGGGTTCGAGGTTGGTTACCCCGGGTCCCTCGCTGGAGGCTCTCCAGCCGAGCGCCTGCGCCCAAAAACCGCCCAGCGCGGAATCGTCCCGAGCCTTCATGTTGATTTGAACAAGCCGCGTTGCCATGCCGACGATGCTAGCGGCACTATGGCACGCCAAGATCAGCTCTACTGATCTCGGTTAGGTCCGTGCACGTTTCATGGCCCACGACGCCATCCGCTACGCATCGTCGCGGGAAGCTTCATAGGCACGCCCCGATCTGGGACATAGCGTTGGTCAGGCCCAGCCGTCGTCAACGGGCAGGTCGGCGGCGATCAGCAACCGCCCTGCGCGGGAGCAGTGTTGGGCTGTTTCCCGCCGTCGAGATTTACCCGCGCCTCGACCACGTTTGCCTGCTCAGTCGAGTGGTCAAGCTGCGTGTGGGTACACGTTTCGGAGCCTCCATGGGGGCGCGAACCTGCTCTCCGGCCGGGCTAGATCGACAGGACGGGCGCCGAACCCAAGCCGCTCGGTGACGTCGATGCGAACAGCGCCTGCCAGGTGTCGATGCCTGGCCAGTACATGCCCCGACCCACAGGCGGGTTCGGGCTTTGTCGCGCAGCAGGACCTCGGTACCGGCGCACCGGCGCATCCGCGGCAACTACTGCTGGTACTCGACGCCCACCTACATAGTTCCGAGGACATCAGGAGTGTTCGAATCGGACGGATTCTAGGGCCGAGTCTCGTATGCCGGCGAGCGGTCTTTGCCGGCGACCTCAGGCGCCGGCGATGGCCTTCTCGATGAGGGCGGCGCAGGGTTCCGGATTGTCCATCCATGGTTCGTGTCCTCCAGGGATGACTTCGAGCCGCCCCCGCGGGATTTTGGAGACGCGTTCCTCCGTTCTCTCGGCGGCCCCATTGAACCCGTCGGACTTGCCGAGGATAACGAGCACGGGTGGTCTCATGGTGGCGAGTTCGGTGTCGGACAGTATGTAGCGGGCAGGCTTTTCGTCGGCCCCGCGGAACATCTCGCGCAGGTAGGTCGACACGGTCGTACCGAAACCGCGGCGGCGAACGCCGAGGTACGTCGCGCGGATGAGTTCCGGTGGCATCGCCCCGAGGGTGGCAGCGCCTACGGTATCGCCCAGGATCTTGCGGTACATCGCGTTGGGTTTCGGCATGCCTAGCAGGGCAGGGCCGACGACGGGCCGGGCCAGGATTCGCATGCCTGACAGGTCCGCGCCGAACGCGACGGCGGGGGTGCCGATAGCGACCAGCGAACGAACACGTTCCGGTGCATCGAGCGCGAGGAACATGCCCAGCATCGCCCCCTGCGAGTGCCCGACGATGTGGGCCGACGGGAGGGCGAGTTCGTCGAAGGCGCCCGTCAGGACGGAGACGAACCACTGGCGCAGGTCGACTCCGCGGAAGTCGATACGGCTGGATTCCCCGTGTCCAGGCATTTCGATCATGATCAGTCGGCGGCCGTCGAGCCTCTCCAGCAGCGGTGCCCAGTGAGCCGGCCCCAGGCTGAAGCCATGCAGGAGGACGACGGCGTCCTGCCCACCGCCGACCTCGAGGGTGCGCAAGTGCACTGGGGGTCTGGCGAGTTGGACGCGTCCATATTGGGGCCGGAGCCGGTAGCAGGCGAACGCAGCTGCTTCGGCCTCCTCGAATGCCGAACACGCTGGGGAGGTGCGGTTGCCAACGGACATCGCGACTCCTCAAATTCAATAGAGGGCCCACTATCGGATACTGGTAAGGTAGGCCGCATGGCAGACGCGGTCAAGGCCCGACGGGCCTACGACACCTCCCGGCGCGCCGAGCAGGCACGCGTGACCCGGCACCGCATTGCGGAGACTGCCCTCCGTCTCTTCTTGGCGCGGGGGTACAACGCGGTGACGATGACCGAGATCGCCGCGGAGGCGGGCGTGGCATATCAGACCGTCTACGCCGTCTTCGGCAACAAGCAGCGTCTGGCGCACGAGATTATTTGGACGACGTTCACGGTCGAAGGGGTCCATGAGCTGCTCGTCGAGGTGACCGACTCGCCCGACCCCGAAGTGTGGCTCCGACGTGGGGCTCGCATCGTCCGGTTGGTGAGCGCAAGGCTGGGTGGCCTGTTGACCTTCCTGCGGGAGTCTGGAGATCCCGCCCTACAGGCGGAATATCAGAACGTTGAGGCTCGCCGTCGTGAGCAGGAGCGGCAGTTCGCGGCCAGGTTGGCCCAAAGCGGGAGACTCAACGAGGGGTTGACTGAGAAGGAGGCGCTCGACGTGCTGTGGACGTTGAGTGGCAGCCACCTCCACCAACAGCTCGTCGACCAGCAAGGCTGGACTGCGGACCGGTACGAACAGTGGCTCGGCGACGCCATGGTGGCGCTGCTCCTCCGCAGCCCACAGAGGTAAAGCGCAAGACGCTCGACCTGTAGCGACAGCCTGCCCGCATCCACAGGTATTGACAATTGCTCCGAATTCCGGATCGGTCTTGCCTGCGGTCAGCACGTCCCGGGTCGAGTAGAGGTCCGAGGCTGGCGCGGTCCCGTGCAGCCAGCTTCGGTCTCGGCCCAGAAAGACGAACTCCGGGACGTCGCCGGCCATCCGGCGGAAGCTCGCTTGGTAGTCGGCCAACTCCTTCTCCACAACGACGCCGTGCAGCACACTGATGATCCGCTCAGGGTCGGCCTCGCCGAGGTCATCCCACGCCGCGAGGCCGCAGAGAAGGCGCCGCACCGAATCCGCGAGCCGTCGGTAGAAGCGCTCAAGGTGGAAGCCACAGGGCCGAAGGAGCTGCCTACCAGCACGGACGCCTTGTTCGGCGGGCACAGCCTCGTAGCGGCAAGGGCCACACCGTCTACCACCATAACGTGCCGATGCCGCGCGAATAGTCGACGTCCGGTCCTGGTTTGAGGGCGTCGCGGCTGGACGGTGTTTCTGGCCGGTGCCGCCATCATCTTGAATCAGGTGACCGAGCGCTGGCCCGCTGGCCGCGACTACCGGCAGTGGTGCGGTGAGCATTCACGTATCGTCTTCGCCTATGTCCCTGTTGGATATCACGAGCTTCCTGCCGGCCCTGCTCGCGTACGCCGTCGGTGTCATGATCCTTTACTGGGTTATCCGCCTGGCCGTGCGACATGCGATCCGGGATGCAGACGAACGGCGATCGCGCACGAATCGGTGATCATGCTGGGCCTCCGTCAACGTGTTGAACGCACGCACGTGCGACTCATCGAGGTTCAGGAAAATGGGATCCGAGGGTACGGCGCCGGACGTGAGCAGCCGCTTCTCCGTCAAGGTTCACCCGCCGACAGGATGGGCGCAGCCCGCCGGAATCCCCAGATGGCCGCGTAGATGCCGAGCGACAACTCCCACAGCAACTCGGGGGGCGACCAGCATGCCCACCGCGGCGGTTCGCTTCCACCAGCCAAAGAGCGCGCCGGCGTTCCCGACCAGGAGCAGTGGCCCGCCGATCAGACGAAGCCAGGTCATCGGGGCGCGGGACAAGGCCGGACGTGTACATCAGATAGCCGAGGATCAGCCCGTCTCCGAACGGCACCACGAGCCCGGGGCCAAGAGAAACGACCAAGCCTTGAGCGCGGCGAGGGACACCCCGAGGGGGTACAAACCTGCTCCCCGCACCCGTCGGATGATCGCGGCCTGAACATTCCGACGAATGTGCACGACCTGCGGCCGCGCCCGCCGTACGAGGCGATGAGACGGCCGATCTTCGACTCTCCGCGGCGGTGCTGTCGGCGTGTACGGCGAACGGCCCGCCGTGCCGGTCGAGGTTTTGAGGATCAGTACCCGCGCGGTGATCGCCTGGCCAGGGCGGTGACCAGATCGCGGGCGGCCGGCGGGGTGACGGTCATCCGTGCCTGACAAGGGTTTACCCGGCGTGTCAGTCTCGGCAGAGGGCGCCGTTGTACGGTGAGCTGCCCAGTGGAAACCATGCCTGTTGTCCGGGTGGGTAGCCGACCTTGACCTGGAGGCACGCGTGTTGGGCGGCTGCGGCGTTGAGTGCCTGGGCGACGGTGTCGATGATGTAGCTGCCGGCGGCCTGGCATACCAGGCTCGCGGCGAATGTGGCGCGGACTTGGGTGCATGCGGCGGCGCTGATGGCCTCGGCAAGCAGGCTGCGCATGAACGCGTTGTCGGGATATGCCGAGGCGAGGTCGCGGGTGTTGGCACGGCCGATGACGATCAGGCAGCCACGTCGGGTGCAGCCTCGTGCCGTAGTGCTCGGGGCGGATCGCGGGCTGTAGAGCGCATGTACACCGCACCGCTCGCGGACGGCCAGGACTACGAATGGGTGCAACCGCACCGCGAGACGGTACGCCGCTGGGGCACCGAAGCCCACCTGATGCTGGCCGACGACCTGCTCGACAGCGACCCGCAAGCCGCGTCCGACCTGCTCGACAAGGCCATCGGCCTGGACCGCTACAACGAGGCCCTCTACACCAAAGCGATGCACGCCCGCCACGCACTCGGCGACGCCGCCGGTATCCGGACCCTGCTGCGCGCCCTCACCAAGGCCCTCGCCGACCTGGACGCCGAACCCCAGGAAGGCAGGATCGAGCTGGCCCACCGGCTCCGCGGCAGTCTGAACGCCACCTAGTGTCGCGTCTCCGTAGTCATTTGACGGTCAGCCGAGTCGGCTTCGGGCCCGTGACCAGGGCGTTACCTTGGTCGGACTGTCAAAAGATCTCAAACACGCGACACTAGCCACCACCGCCGTATCCCGTCGCCTGCGCGTGTCGCCCGCTGGGGACGTGGCGCTCGATGAGGAACCGCGTTTGCCGGGTCGGTCTGGTGAACTGGCTGCGCAAACAAGCACCTAAGGAGCGAACAAGCCTATTACACCCGCCGTTTTCAATCCCGAATTCCAGCCATGATCACGAATGGCGGCTGCCGTATTGGGTTTAGTGGGCTCCCTTGATCATGAAGAAGGAGCCACGGATCGTGCCGGCGAGCTTCGACTTCTGTCGCGCGAACTTGAAGCGCTCGGCGAGCTCGTCGGGCACGTCCATCCCGTCGGAGAGCTTGAATCCGACGCCCCGCTTGCCGCCTTCCTCGATCGTGTACATCACATTGATCGCCAGGCCGGACTCATAGAACACGTACGCCATCCGGATCCCGTCGACCTCGAAGGCAGTCGCCTCGAGCGGCTTGGACTCGATGACGATGTCGCGCTCCTCCTTGAGGATGTCGTGCACCCAGTCGATGACGTCGGCGGCCTCGGCCGCGGACTCGACGGTGAAGACGTGGGAGTACTTGTTCCTGAAATACCTGGCCTCGTTGGCTCGCAGGCCGGCCAGCGCGTCGGCGACGGGGGACGACTCCAGCCCCGTCGTCGAGACGTCCTGGAAGTCGACTACGTAAGACATGACTGCTCCTTGAAGGTGACTCGCGTCGCTCACCGTTGCGTGTTCCTCGGTCGGTCACGTCCCGTGCCGTGGTGCAGGTCGCCTGGGTGAGGCTCTGTGCGCTGGTCAGCTTTCCGGTTTTCGGTCGGGCTGACAACGAATCTAGTCAGGCTGCGGCGACTCGCTGGTCGCGGGTGTCTTCGGTGCTGGGCTGATCCGGGCCAACGAGCCTTCGGCGAGGTAGCGGCGGTCGCCGGTTTGCCATTCGTCTTGGGCTTCGACGAGGACGGCGCCGGCGAGGCGGAGCAGGGCTTCGGGGTTGGGGACACCCCGACGACGTCGGTGCGCCGTTTGATCTCCCTGTTCAACCGCTCCATCGGGTTCATCGCCCTGCAGTGGCGAAGACGGGCTCAATTTTCGTCGGGCGTGCCGCTGTATCTGGTAACGGGAAGCATGGTTCTCGTGGTCAGCGGCGTGGCGATGGGCGCCTTGCTGGCCGGCCCCAACGGCATCCGTCCCGGGGATGAGGACAGCGCGTCGAATGATCCGTCAGCCACCGTCAGCCGCGGTAGCGAGACGCGGAACGTGAGGATCGACGCGTCGTTTGCCCTCGATCTGGACACGTGGCACAGCGGCAGGCTGACTGAAGACGATGATGTCGTGCTTTACCCAGGTGGCCTGGAGGGTACGACGACGCCGTCGTGACCGTGCTGCCGGAAGATGGTCAGGCCAGTTTCCAGGTATGTCAGCTCGCCACCGGGTACCGCGTCGCCATCAAGAAGTCCGACTTGAAGAAGGACGCGATCATCTGTGTGAAGACCGATAAACGACACACCGCCGCTCTGGTGGTGAAGGACGTCGATCTAGACGTCACCGACGAAATCAACCGCTTGGACCTCGTGGCGACAGTTTGGACATGACAACTGCAGTGACGGTGCAGGTGATATTGGGAACAGGTTCGGCAGACGCTCAACCTGCGCCGAGGATCTGCTCCACCAACGTCGCCAGTTCGTCGGGCTCGTCGGTTCCGGCCCTGGTCTCGAGTCGGCGCCGGCGTCACCGGGGCGGGATTGGGGCTGTCGAAACAGCCGGAGTCCCGTCCCGGTGTGGGTGGCCGCCGACCGGTGGTCATGACGGCCGAGTCACTCAGCTGACAACCGATCGTGGCGTGCCTGCAAGAGCGCCGCGGGCGGTGCCGGCGGTGCCGGCGAAGGCCTGAGTGCTGCGCCTCCACATGAGCACCGACATCACGATGATCCAGGTCCCGAACAACACCAGGGCGACCAGGCCGGGCAGGCTCGCCGCGAAGCCGTCGTAGGCCACGCCGAGTCCCTTGACACCGTTGGCGAGACCGGCGGCGAACGCCCACGCACCCAGCCATCGGGGGAACCGGTCACCGAGCATCAACGCCACACCCGTCAACACCAGAGTGAGACCGACCAGCGAGAAGGTCAGGCCGTTGAGCCCGTACTCCGTCCACCGTACGGTCTCCGCCGCGGTGAACGCCGCCGATTTCTCCCCGGGCGGCGCGACGGCCCAGGCGTCCACCGCACGCTTCAACGCGACGCCGTCCACGACCTGGAGCACTCCGTACGCGGCTGCCGCCGTGATCGCGGACGCGCTGGCGAGCCCGGCCCACGCCGCCGATATCGCCGGTCCCCGGACGAGGGCGCCGCACAGCGCCACGAGGCCGCCGATCAGCAGCAGGGCGCCGGCGAGTGCACCCAGGTGCACGGTGGTCCAGTCGCCGTCCGCGGCATACTCGGCGAAGACGAGGGGGTTGTTGTTGGGATCTTCCCGCGCCGGGTGCAACGCCTCGGATACCGCCACCGTGATCAGGCCGACTCCGAGACAGACGGCACCGATGCGCAGGATCGCTCGCTCGTACATGGGGGTTCTCCTTCCTGTGGGCGGAGCTCGCATGACCGCCAGCTTTCGGCCGGCACGACGGAAAGTTCGTCCGCGAGCTTCACTCGACGTTGCCGAGCGGCAATCCGCCGGCCTCGACTCCCACCGTCGCGGGACGCCCTGTTGCAACGCTGTGCATTCGCTGACGGCGCCGCGGCGATCGCTGACTGCGGCCTCGAGCAGCCGAACCGTCGCTGACGGACGCCACTCACCGCAGTGACCCACCGGTGCCTTCCTGGCCAACTACCAGTCCTGCACAACTTCGTCCCGCTGCGGTACGGCCGGAAGGTGCTGCCGTCCTCGGCGTACACCGGCGGCACAACCGTGATCGATATGGACAAGCTGCTCGGCGGGGCCGGCCCGGCGGCGTCCGAAGTCGGCTTCTACCGGCCGTCCGGCGGCAACACCTGGTCGACGCACTGCGACATGACAACTACGGCAACGACTTTTACGCGGCGTGACATCATGCGACTGGCCGACGGCGCCTCCGCGGGTGCGCGTCGGCTCGACATGAGCCGACCCGACTGGCCACGTCGGCTGGGCTGATCTACCCCTGCACGCCAAGCTCAACCCGCAAACCCAGGAGACGTTTATCTCTTGATGCGCTCGGCCGGCGGCGGCATCGGGCATGCCACCACCGGTCGACGCCCGGCGGTACGCCGCGGGCATCTCGGTCGATGTCCTCTGCTCAAAAGTTTGATGGAACATGGCGGCTCAGGACGCTGCCGGACTGGTCAACAGCTGGAGGGCGCGCGGGATGTCTTGGTGTTCAGCGGCTCGCCTGCGGGCGGCCCGTGGCGGGCAGCACGTCGAAGCTGAACATCATGCCGCTCTCGTTGTGCTCGGCGATATGACAGTGCGCCATCCACCGGCCGGGCTTGGTGACGTCGAGCAGGATGCTGACGACTTCGCCGGCGCGGACCAGCACGGTGTCCTTCCACACCAGATTGGATTCCGGTACGCCGTCGCGATTGAGGACGAGAAACCGGCCGGCGCCGTGGATGTGGAACGGGTGGTGCATCGGGTGGTCGGAGCCGGCGGAGTTGTCCAGGCGGATCTTGACGCGGTCGCCGACGTGGAAGGCCCAGGCAATTTCCTCGTTGACCGCCCGCGTCGCGGTGTCGACGATCTTCCAGTGCATGGTGGAGCGGTTCGACATGAGGTTCATCTCCGGCATCGTGTCCTCCCATTCGATGCCGTCACCCGCGTCCATGCGCTGGTGCTGCCTGCCGGCCATGTCGTGGTCGCTCATGTCCATCTCGCCGAGGAAGACGAGGGTCTTGTCCGCGGGGCGGTCGATGTCAGCATCCAGTCGTGCTCGTTCGGCCGCCAGTTCCGGGTCCGTGCGCAGCGTCCGATACGCCTCCGCGAACGAGGTGCCGACGGCGTCCGCGGTGATCGTGAAAGTGGCCAGCGTGGACGTCTGATCGGGAGTGCGGTGCTGCAGAACAGCGTCGCCGGAGTGATCGAAAAGGACGTCGACGATGGCGCGTTCGGACGGCGCGATCATGACGGAGTCGACGATCTTCTCGAACTCGTACCTGCCGCTGTCGCCGCCAATCAACTTGAGGGTGGCGCCCGTGACGGTGGCGTTGAAGATGCGGGTGTTGGCCGTGTTGGTCAGGTAGAGGCGGACCACCTCGCCGCGGGCCACGTCGAAGGACGGTTCGGTGTCTCCGTTGACGAGCAGGACCGTGCCGTAGCGGCCCATCATGGTGTGGGTCGGGCCGGATCGCTGGAACGCCGGCACGCCGGTCTCGGTGATGAGGATGTCGTCGAGGGTAAGCGGGATCTCCCGGTTGACCGGCGGCCAGTAGCCGGGGTCGACGGGGTCGACGATGATCTGCCCGTACAGTCCCATCTCCTGGCCGTAGTCCTCCCGGATGTGGGGGTGGTACCAGTACAGGCCGGGATCGGGGAACTGCAGCCGATAGGCGAACGACCCGCCGACCGGGATCGGTTCTTGGGTTTCGTACGGGACACCGTCGTACCGGTTCTGCAGCCGCAGGCCGTGCCAGTGCACGGTCTGCTCAAGGCCTGCGTTGTTGCTCACCGCGACGGTGATCTCGCTTTCCTGGGCGACTCGCAGCAGCGGCCCCGGGACGGATTCGTTGTAGGCGAGCATCCGGACCGGCCGGCCGGCGACCCGCTTACGGACCGAACCGATCCACAGGGGCAGTACGTCTCCGTCGCGCAGCGGCATGACGATCGGTGTGATCGCATCAGGCTGACCGGCGACGAGGTTCTGCGGAAAGGCGCCGTCCAACGACAGCATCTGGTGGGCGTGGTCGTTCATGTCG
>Ga0081539_10006106_pt1 | contig 11752 bp, 10 predicted proteins | sample TabmetS4T2R2_FD_71023 | JGI IMG/M metagenome (GOLD analysis project Ga0081539, IMG submission 71023) | Tabebuia heterophylla rhizosphere microbial communities from the University of Puerto Rico - S4T2R2 | ecosystem: Host-associated > Plants > Roots > Rhizosphere ...
TTATGTATGAAATAAAGGTTTTTATAAAGTGGTCTTGGGTGGTGTTTGTCGGTGAGATGACAGGCAGATTAAGCTTCTGTTAACCTCCTGATCTTGAAGATGACGTTTATTGAGAATACACGTTTCTTCTAAAGAGATAACTTTGTAAAAAACATAAGATATGAGTATCCCAGATATAAAAGAGAAATTACACGAATATATAGAGCAAAGTGATGATAAACTTTTAAAAATGATTTATGCTCTTGTAAAAGAATATAATGAAGAGGAATTTTTCGATATTGAGGAAGCGAGAAAAAAATTAATAAAAGCAGAGCGTGAAAAATATTTAAAAGGAGAGGGGATATCTTATAGCTGGGACGAAGTAAAAAACATGGCGATCAATAAGCAAAGACCAAATGCAATATAAAATAGAATTGAGACCATTGGCAGCGATGGAAGCAATTGAAGCTTATGATTGGTATGAGAGCCAACGGGAAGGATTGGGTTTGGAATTTTTAGAGGCACTCGAAACTTTTTACAATACTTTACTTGGTACCCTTTTACATACTCTTATTATGATAAACCCGTACGACAAGGAAAACTAAAGCGGTTTCCCTACGTTGTTGTTTATGAAGTTTTCGATGAGTCTATCGTTATCTACAGTGTGTTCATGGCAAAACAAGACCCTAACAAGAAAAGAACATTATGATGATTTGGTACTTTTTTCGACGTTGAAAGTAAAACCTTCAACTTTCACCCCACAAGCCCCACACTCACTTCCACGTCAGGATTATCCATGAGATAACCTGCCATTTCATCATTCATAGTAAAACCTTTTTCCAAAGTGTATAGTGTTACTTTTAAATTTTCGGTTGGTTCATAAACATTGAAACGCAAAGAAGACTTGCCGGGATTTTCACGAATATTTTTTTCAATAAACGTCACAAAGTCTTTTGTAACCGATGCTGGTTCAATGTTTATTTCGAGTTGGCGTGTTAGGGTTTGCTTTGCCATTTCGAGGAGAGAAATATTTGTTACTTTAAACTCGAACTGGTCACTGTTATAACGTTGTTTAAAGAAACCGTTGATGAGAAGGTTCTTTCCTTTCTCCAGATAATTTTGAAAACGCACATAATCATCGCTCCATAACATGAGTTCTGTTTTGCCGCTGAAATCTTCAATGGTGAGTGCCCCAAAGTTGCGCCCTGTCTTCGTTACACGATGTTGGGCATCCACCACAAGACCTGCAATGCGAAAGTTGCGGCTTGCATTTGCTGTAATAAGTGTTGTTGATTCTTTTACTTCATTGAACTCACTTAACTGCATAATGCCATAATATTTCAGCTCGAATTTGAAATGGTCGAGCGGATGACCGCTCATGAACATACCTGTAACATCTTTTTCATGTTCCAGTTTTTCAGTAAGCGTCCATTCTTCGCAGGCAGGAAGTTTCGGCGTTGCAATTTCAGGCATCACGCTATCCCCAAACAAACTGTTGGTGCTTTGTTGTTTATTGGTTTGATACACATTTCCAAAACGAATGATGCGCTCAATGCCATTCATTGTATCGTTATTGGGCATGTAAAAATATTGTGCCCGATGAATGTCTTTAAAACAATCGAACGCACCTGAGTAAGCAAGACTTTCAATTGATTTTTTATTTACCGTTCTTTGATTAACGCGTTTGATGAAATCGAAAATATCTTTATAATGTCCGCCTTTGTTTCTTTCTAAAATAATGCTTTCAATCGCAGCTTCACCAACACCTTTCAAACCGCCAAGACCAAAACGTATCTCGCCTTTTTTATTTACAGCAAAACCTTTCAACGATTCATTAATATCAGGACCAAGTACTTTCAATCCCATGCGTTTGCACTCTTCCATAAAGAAGGTAATCTTTTCAATGCTGCCTGCATGATTCAACACTGCAGCCATATATTCACTTGGATAATGCGCCTTCAAATAACCTGTTTGATATGCAACCAAAGCATAGCATGTCGAATGCGATTTGTTGAACGCATATTGTGCAAACGCTTCCCAATCCGTCCAAACTTTTTCAAGTGTATCTTTATTATAACCTTTTGCTGTTGCACCTTCAATAAATCTTCCCTTCATTTTATCAAGCGTCTTACGGTCTTTCTTTCCCATTGCCTTGCGCAAAACATCTGCTTCACCTTTTGTAAAACCCGCAAGTTTCTGACTCAACAACATCACCTGCTCCTGATAAACCGTAATGCCATAAGTGTCTTCAAGATATTCCTTCATGTCTTCTATGTCATACACAATTTCTTCTCTTCCATGTTTGCGTAAAACATAGTTTGGAATGTATGCCATAGGACCGGGACGATACAATGCATTCATTGCAATCAAGTCATCAAACTTATCGGGCTTTAGTTCACGCAAATATTTTTGCATGCCCACGCTTTCAAACTGGAACGTACCGTTTGTTTCACCACGCTGATAGAGTTGAAAAGTTTTTTCATCATCCAGTGGGAGAGCGTCCAAGTCAATATCAATGTTGTGATTTTGCTTAATGAGTTCGAGCGCTGTTTTTAAAATGGATAAGGTTTTTAAACCAAGAAAGTCCATTTTTAAAACTCCTGCTTCTTCAATAACGCTGCCTTCAATTTGTGTAACCCACAAATCAGAATCTTTTGCAGTAGCAACAGGAATTAATTCTGTAAGATCTTTTGGTGCAATGATAATTCCTGCTGCATGAATACCAGTGTTGCGAACAGAACCTTCTAATCGTTCCGCTTCTTTCAACACTTGGGCACGAATATCGTTGCCATGATATATTTCACGAAGACGTTTTATGTTTTCCAACTCTTCTCCACCATAACCTTCTTTATCTTCCAAAGATTTTTCTCCCTCTTTTGCATCTCTCGTAGAAAGCGGTGCAGTAAGCACACGACCAAGGTCGGTACCCGGTCTTTCAGGAACCATCTTTGCTAAGGCATTACTTTCGGGCAATGGCAAATCCATTACACGTGCCACATCTTTTATGCTCATCTTCGCAGCCATTGTGCCATACGTAATGATTTGCGCTACCTGATTCTTCCCATATTTGTCAACTACGTAATCAATTACCTTTTGTCTGCCTTCATCATCAAAATCGGTGTCAATATCGGGCATTGATTTACGGTCAGGATTTAAAAATCTTTCAAACAGTAAATTGTATTTAATCGGGTCAATGTTTGTAATGCCGATGCAATAAGCCACAACGCTTCCTGCAGCCGAACCACGACCCGGACCAACGAACACACCAAGTTGTCTTCCTGCTTTTATAAAATCGCTTACGATTAAAAAGTATCCTGCAAAGCCCATTGTTTTTATGGTGAACAATTCAAAGTCGAGGCGTTCACGCACTTCTTCTGTTATTTCACCATAACGTTCTCTTGCACCTTCATAAGTGAGATAATGCAAATAATTCCACTGATTTAAATTGCTGTCATCACTTGTTATAAATTCTTTTGGAACAGGAAATGCCGGAAGCAAAATATCTTTCTTCAAATTCAACACTTCCACTTTGTCAACGATAGCATTTGTGTTGTCCAAAGATTCAGGAACGTCATCGAAGAGCTGTGACATCTCTTCCGGTGTTTTAAAATAAAACTGGTCGTTTGGAAATTTAAAACGACGGTTTTTTATAACCACATCATCATTTACAAAATCATCAAAGCCCGGTGTGCTCTGCTTTTCACCTGTGTTGATGCAAAGCAAAATATCATGCGCATTGTAATCATCTCTTTCCGTGTAATGACTATCATTCGTTGCAATAACAGGAACATTATATTTTTTTGCAAACTTCAATAACGTTTGATTAATGATTTCCTGTTCTCTAATATTGTGGCGTTGCAGTTCGATATAATAATCTTCACCAAACATATCGAACCACCACTTAAATTCCCTCTCTGCCGCTTCTTCACCTTTGTGCAAAATTGTTTGAGGAACATAAGCGCCGATACAACACGTTGTAGCAATCAAACCTTCGTGATATTGTTCAATCAACTTTTTATCAATGCGCGGATATTTGCTGTACATGCCCTCAATAAAACCAAGCGACGTAAGCTTCACCAAATTCTCGTACCCTTTTTTATTTTTCGCCAGCAACACCTGATGATAACGTTCATCTTTTTGTTCCTTAGAAAAAGTTTTTCTAAAGCGGTCTTCCACAACATAAAACTCACAACCAACAATTGGTTTTATTACAGGCTCAACAATATCTTTTCCATCGGCAGTTTTGCCGACAACTTTTGTGTTGTTCCATGCCTGTTTTACAAATTCAAAAACACCAAACATGTTTCCATGGTCGGTGATAGCCAATGCGGGCATGTTATTCTTTGCAGCTTTTTTATATAAACTTTCAATAGAAGCCGCGCCATCGAGCAATGAATATTGTGTATGTACATGTAAGTGTGAAAAGCGCATAGCGTGTAAGTTACCGGTTACCAGTTGCAAGTTACCGGTAACCGGAAACCGGTAACTGGCAACAACTTCAGCGTGCAATATCGTTATTTATACCGCACAATGAATGCTAAAAATTATATACTTTTTAAGGATAAATCCACACGAAGTTTAAAGTTATGCACGGTTATTGCTTTGAATACAGCCTTCGTTTATATTGCATAAATTCATGCGAAAACTGTTTCGTCTATATCTACTTAGCGCGATTGCGTTGTTTAGCAGTTGTAAGGCTTTAAAAAACGCAACCGCAAAAGATACTTCCGCCTCCGCGCAATCAAAACAAAATCAGAATTCGGGCAATGTTATTTTTCTGGACGATATAAGTGTAACGCCCGGCGGAAAAAGTACAACAGTTTCTGAATCGTCACCCACCAAAAAAACTTACGGATCTTCTGTTAATACCAATAAAACTTTCGATGATGCCAACGCTTCGCAGATGCAATTAAAATATGCGTCTTTACTTAATGTACCTGTTGAAGAACTTTCCAACACAAAGCTGTTGTTCAACATTGAATATTGGTGGGGTACAAAATATTGTCTCGGCGGCTCTACCGAAGATTGCACCGATTGTTCTGCTTTCACCCAAAACCTAATGCGTGATGTTTACGCAATGAATATTCCCCGCACTGCACAGGAGCAATATAGCAACAGCGAACACATAAAAACAAAAAAGTTACAGCAAGGCGACCTCGTCTTCTTTGAAAATTCCCGTCACACGGTTACACATGTAGGCATGTATGTCGCAAACAATAAGTTTGTTCATGCTTCTGTAAGCAGCGGCGTAATGATTAGCGACCTTGATGATGCCTATTGGAAAAAACGTTACAAGGGAGCGGGACGAGTATTGAAGTAAGTTTATAATTTGAATTTTTGTGGACGAGCTTTTGTTTTTCATGGTATCGCCTGTTGTGTCACTCACTTCTACGTCCGGAACATTATTCAGCAAAAAAATTTACACTTTTCTAAACAAAGAAGGTTACAAAAAAATTTACACGAAATTTAAACATCACGCCTTCTTCAGTTGAAAAGAAAAAGTACTTCCTTTTCCCAGTTCACTATTGGCATAAATGCTTCCGCCCATTGCTTCGATAAATTCTTTGGAGATAGCAAGTCCAAGACCCGTGCCGCCTTTCTGACCCGGTACTTTGAAGAAGCGGTCGAATACACGCGGCAAATATTTTTTATCAATGCCGATGCCTTCATCTTTCACATGAAAACTAATGACGGAGTCGCTTTCTTTTACATCAATTGCAATGCTGCTGTTCTCACTTGAATGCTTAATCGCATTGCTAATAAAGTTGTTGAGCACCCATGTGATTTTATCTGCATCTGCCATTATCATATTTGGTGTGGCTATGTTTGCATGAATGTTAATGTGCTTTGCTTTTGCAGCGTTAATGGTTGATTCAACTGCTTTGGCAATAATCTCCTGCGGGTTTACCGGTTGAAGACTCAATTGTATTCTTCCGCTTTCTACCTGTGACAAATCAAGCAGCTCGCTTAAAATACGCAGCAATCGCTGGTTATCGTTCTTTATATTTTTTACCAAATCTTTTTGTTCTGAATTTAGTGTACCTACTCTTTCATCTTCCAACAATTTCAAACTAAAATCCGATGAGGCAAGCGGCGTTTTCAATTCGTGTGAAATAGTAGCGATAAAATTTGTTTTGGCAACATCAAGTTCTTTAAATGATGTAATATTTTTTACAACAATTACATAACCGGCAGCCCCATCTTCATTTGTAATGTCAATTGTTTCTTTAGTAAAATAATTTTCTTTGTTCTCAACCACGATTTTAAACGGGATACTGTTTTTTTCGGTAATGAGATATTTAAACAAATCGTTTCGTTGTGCAACGGTTTCTTTTTTTTTGCTCACAACATCTGTTTCTTTCAGGTTCAATAGATTCAACGCTTGTTTATTTGCAAAGAGAATCATGCCTTTGTTGTCAATACCAATGCTTGCATCTTGTAAAGAATTAATTACGGTCTCTGCTCTCTTTTTTTCAAACAAAATTTTTGCGAGATTACTGTTCTCATATTCATCCAACTGCTGCGCCATTGTGTTGAATGCATTTGCAAGCTCACCAAACTCATCATTGCGGTTTAAATAAATACGCTGACTGTAATTCTTTGCCGCTATGCCTTTTATGCCCTCGGTAAGTTTAGTAATGGGTCCTGCAATAAAGCTTGGGAAATTTACAATGAACGTAAAACCAACCAACACGCAAACCGTAAGTATGAGTGCGATTATAATCTTTACACTTTCTGCCGATTGCTGAATGCTGTTATTTTTTAGCGTGATGGCTTTAAGATTTATCTGCATAATGCGGCTGATGTCGTCACGCATGGTTATAATTAAGCGCAATGAATCTTTGTGCATAAGAAAGGAATCATAATGCAATCGCAGTTGATGTGTAGCAGAGTCTTCGCCCGGCTCTGTTATATTATTTTCCTGTGCAGTTAAATTTTTTTCAAATTGTTGTCTTGCATTTTTGTTATCGAGATTCCAATCATCCAACGCTTCAAGCATTCCTTTTGTGTAATCAAGCGTTTCATAATTATCCTCAAGAATGGTCTTTGTATCCGAAGTAAATTTGTTGAAATAAAAATAACTGATGCCACCTACAAGCGTAAGCAAAGCAAAAAGAAATATAACACCCAGTGCCACTTTTGTTTTTATTCTCAATCCCATTATGAAAGAATTACAAGGTCAATATCACTTTCAGATAAAGCTTTCAGCAAATGATTAAAAGCATTTGTGCGCAGAATTATCTGGAATAAATTTAAATGCGGTTTACCGATACAAATAGTTGTTATATTTTTTTCAATCGCCGTTCGAACAATTGCATCAGCAATATTCGTTTCCTTTATACGTATCACTTCTTCTGCGCCTGCTTCAGTTGCAAGTTTAAAATTATTAATAAGATGGCGCTGTGCGGCAAGCGAAATTTTATCGGCGCTTTCACGCGGCGTTTGTACATACAACACATACCAGTCACTGTTGTAATAAGATGCAAGTCTTGCTGTTTTGCGAATGATAATTTGAGCTGTTAAATGATTGGAAGAGATACATGCTAAAAATTTTTCATGGCGCAGGGATTTATCTCTTACTACTTCATAATCAACCTTGCGTTCAACCTGAACTGCAACTTCTTTCAAAGCAAGTTCACGCAACTGCAAAATTTTTTCAGGCTGAAAGAAATTTTCTAATGCTTGATGAATTTTACTCTTGTCATAAATCTTCCCTTCTTTTAATCGTGTTATTAATTCATCTGCCGTTAAATCAATGTTCACTACTTCGTCCGCAAGCTGTAAAATTTTATCAGGCACACGCTCATGCACATCAATGCCTGTGATTTTTTTTACTTCATCGTTAATGCTTTCAATGTGCTGAATATTTATAGCAGTAATTACATCAATGCCGGCATTGAGAATATCCATTACATCCTGCCAACGCTTTTCATTCTTGCTTCCTGCAATATTTGTGTGAGCAAGCTCATCAACTACTACAACTTTGGGTTCTAATAAAAGTATAGACTGAACATCCAGCTCATCAAGTCTTTTACCTTTGTAAAATGCTTCCCTGCGGGGGATTACATCCAACCCTTCAATTAATGCTTCCGTTTCTTTTCTGCCATGTGTTTCTACATAACCAACTTTTACATTTATACCATTGCGCTGCAATGCATGCGCTTCCTGCAGCATCCGATATGTTTTGCCCACACCGGCACTCATGCCGATATAAATCTTCAGTTTTCCCCGTCTTGGTTTTTTAATCGAGTCGAGAAATTCGGGTAATATGTTTTCTTTGTCTTCAGGCATGAATGTTAAATTCACTATCAAAATTACTTTCAATTATTTTCATCATAATCCATCTAATCCTATAAATCATGGTTCAGACAATTTATCCAGCGCAATATTTAACTTCAGCACATTTACTTTTGAAGGACCAAATAAACCAAGCAACGGACCCTCTGTGTGTTTATCAATCAATGCATAAATTTTATTCTCATCAATCTTGCGGATAGCTGCAATTCTTTTTACCTGAATTTTTACAGCAGCAGGAGAAAGGTCTGGATCTTGACCGCTGCCCGATGCAGTTACCAATTCCGCAGGAATATCTTTTTTATCAACGCCGGGATTGTGTGCAAGAAATGTATCAATCCTGTCTTGTACTGTTTTTAAATATTCGGGATTAGTTGCTCCTTTGTTTGAACCACCTGAACCTGCTGCATTATAATCCACTGCAGATGGACGGCTCCAGAAATATTTATCGTCTGTAAATTTTTGACCAATTAATGAATACCCAACTACTTTACCATTTGCTTTTATTGTTTCTCCATTGCCACCACAGGGAGTTAATTTACCTACTGCTGCGATAAACAAAGGATAAATCACTGCAAGCAAGATGACGAGTGCAAGCGTGAGTTTTAACGACGGAAGAATATAGCGTTTCATATAATAGATTTAAATTTGAACAAATGATTTTTTATGGAAACTGTTATTAAAATAAAAGTGTCAGAACTGGATTCGACATTTGTAGAAAGAATCAAAGCCTTTTTTAAAGACAATGAAGATGCTGAACTTATCATTTCATTTGATGAGAAGCGCGACGAATATTTTAAGATTTTAGACAGATCAATAAGTGATTTTGAAAATGGTCGTGATTTGGTTTCTTTCACCATTGACGAACTTGAAGAGTACACTGAAAGGCACAAATCACGCTTATTCAAATAGACATGAGCAATTTTAAATTTGACAGAGACGAAGCTAATGAGAGATAGATTTTTTATTGTTTTAATTTTAAACAAATGATTTTTATGTACCGGAAAGTTTTTAAAGTTGAAAAAGAAGAAGACCTTCAAATAAAGCTGCCTGACGATTATCTCAATAAAGAAGTTGAAGTAATTGTAAATGAAGTTGACGATGCAATGAAACAAAAAAGGAAAGATGTTGAAGAAGCTATCAAATTTTTCAACAGCATTTCTGTAGATATGAGCGATTTTAAATTCAACAGGGATGAAGCCAACGAAAGATAAATTCTTTATTGATTTCAACCTCATATTATGTATCCTTTGTAGCAACATTATTATATTTTTGAATTACACAACTAAACAACCTATATGGAACAATCAATCAAATTAAAGACCGATGAACTGAACCCCACGTTAGTTGAAGGACTTAAAAAATATTTTAAAGCCATTAAAGCAAAAGAAATTACCATAAGCTTTTCCACACCCTCTAAAAAATTTTTACGCCACGAATCACAGGCAGAAGCCAACGCCCGGATTGAAAAAATTATAGCTAAAAAATATTTTAAAGCCATTAAAGCAAAAGAAATTACCATAAGCTTTTCCACACCCTCTAAAAAATTTTTACGCCACGAATCACAGGCAGAAGCCAACGCCCGGATTGAAAAAATTATAGCCGATGCTGAAAGTGGAAAAACGAAATGGGTTTCGTTTACAGGCGAAGAATTTGAAGAACTTTCTAAAGCTCTGTCAAAAATTAATGAATAATGAAGCCTGTATAATTTGAAGCAAACGCCTATCAGGATTACATAGATTGGGCAAAGGAAAATAAAGAGGTTTTTGATAAAATAAATGAACTTATTATAGACATTGATAGAAATCTTTTTAAAGGACTTGGCAAACCCGAACCTCTTAAAGGTAACTTTCAAGGCTATTGGTCTCGAAGAATCACTGATGCTCACAGGTTGATTTACCGGATAGAAAAAAATGTTATTTACATTTATAGCTGTCATGGACATTATTTAAATAGATAAGTTTGAATGTTCTTACAACGCAATTCTTTGTTCAACAAATTTCATTCAGCTCAATTCTTCTTTGCTTGTCTTTGTACTGCTCAACAAAGTTCAGAACGTACAAGTGAGTGACACAACAGACGATGCCATAAAAAACTTCTGCTTGTCAAAAAATTCATACACCTATTTTACAAACACCGCAATTAATATATCAATCAATTTTATTCCGATGAATGGTACAACGATGCCGCCGAAACCATATATCAATAAATTTCTTCGCAGCAATGCACTTGCGCCGATGGGCTTATAAGCCACGCCGCGCAAGGCGAGCGGAATGAGCAACGGTATGATGATGGCATTGAAGATAACCGCTGAAAGTATTGCGCTTTGCGGACTTGCGAGCCGCATAATGTTGAGCGTTTGCATTGCCGGAATGGAGGTGATGAAAAGCGCCGGAACGATGGCGAAATATTTTGCTACGTCGTTTGCGATGGAGAATGTTGTGATTGTGCCGCGTGTGATGAGGAGTTGCTTTCCTATTTCAACAATCTCGATGAGTTTTGTTGGGTCGTTGTCGAGGTCAACCATGTTACCCGCTTCTTTTGCAGCTTGCGTGCCGCTGTTCATTGCAACACCAACATCTGCTTGCGCAAGTGCCGGTGCATCGTTGGTGCCATCGCCCATCATTGCAACGAGTTTGCCGCCTGCCTGTTCCTTTTTTATGTATTGCATTTTATCTTCGGGCTTTGCTTCTGCGATAAAATCATCAACACCGGCTTTTGTTGCAATATATTTTGCAGTGAGCGGATTATCGCCTGTGACCATCACCGTTTTCACACCCATCTTGCGCAAACGTTCAAAACGTTCCTGAATTGCAGGCTTGATAATATCCTGCAATTCTATCACACCGATTGCTTCGTTGTTGCTGCTTACAACCAAAGGCGTTCCACCGTTTGCAGCAATGTCTTTTGTTTTTTCAATAAGATATTGCGGCATTTTGTTGCCAGCTTTTTCTACACGGTCGCGAATAGCATCGAATGCGCCTTTGCGAATATGCACGCCATCCATATCAATGCCGCTGCTTCTTGTTTCTGCAGTGAACTCAACAAAATGAACTTTCTCTCTTTCAAGAACAGGTTTTCTAAATCCTTTTGTTTCTGCAAGCTCAACAATTGATTTGCCTTCGGGCGTTTCATCTGCAAGCGATGCAAGCACACACGATTCAATAAAAATATTTTCATCAACATTTTTATTTACCCAAAAGTTTGTTGCCTTTCGGTTACCGATAGTGATAGTCCCTGTTTTATCGAGCAGCAGCGTATCAACATCGCCGGCTGTCTCAACTGCTTTACCACTTTTTGTAATCACGTTTGCACGCAATGCTCTGTCCATGCCCGCAATGCCAATCGCACTCAATAAACCACCAATCGTCGTAGGAATTAAACAAACAAACAACGCAATGAACGATGCAATGTTGATGCTTGTGTTTGCATAATCGGCATAAGGTTTCAGCGTTACACAAACAATGATGAAGATGAT
>Ga0081539_10006107_pt1 | contig 11747 bp, 12 predicted proteins | sample TabmetS4T2R2_FD_71023 | JGI IMG/M metagenome (GOLD analysis project Ga0081539, IMG submission 71023) | Tabebuia heterophylla rhizosphere microbial communities from the University of Puerto Rico - S4T2R2 | ecosystem: Host-associated > Plants > Roots > Rhizosphere ...
TTCCACCGAGCTCAAGGATGATTGGGCGAATATAGTTGCGTTGGGCAAAATCACGGTATAACTTCATCCCCACATCAAAGGAACCTGTAAAGGTTGCACCGTCAACGTCTTGACTGTCAACGAGTGCCTGCCCAACGGTGGAGCCACCTCCGGTGACGAAATTAACGACCCCATCCGGGAAGCCTGCGTCGCGCAGACATTCAGCGTAAAGCCGGACGATCCATGCTGTATCAGAAGCAGGCTTGATGACGACTGTATTTCCCGCCACCAGCGCGGCTCCCGTTGGTCCGCCGGTGAGCGCAAACGGGAAGTTGAAGGGGCTAATAATCAACCACACGCCATAGGGACGTAGAACGGAAGTGTTAGAGGAGTCATAGCCTGTAAGGGGGTCTTTGCCCATCGCTTTGACAAAGCCATCATTCTCCTCCATCATTTGCGCAGAGTAATACATTAAGTCAGCAGTTTCCTGCACATCGCCGAGTGATTCCATGCGGTTCTTTCCCACTTCGAGCGCCATGGCCGCGCCAAGTTCGAAGATGCGTTTTTCAATGAGAGCAGAGGCTTTACGCACCAGGCGTACGCGCTCCTGCCAGGGTGTGTGGCTCCAAGCAGGGAAGGCTTTGCGGGCTGCGGCAATCGCGGCATTGGCGTGCGATGCATTGCCTTTCTGCAAGACCGCCAGCTTCCATTCTGTGTTCACGGGCGAGTAATCCTCAAACTTCTCATCTGCGAACACATCCTTGCCATCGATGATCATGCCGTATTCTTTGCCAAGGTCTGACTTGAGCTGTGTAACCGCCTTATCGAAGCCCGTATGCAGCTCCTCAGGCGGGTTGAACATTGTGCTGTACGTGAGCTTAAAATCTGCCATTCTTCCTCCTGTAGGGTTGGGTCTTACAAGTTTCACAAGTTTGATTCGTCGATTTGTCAGACTTGTGACCTTATAGGACCATTAAGACTTGTTAGACTGAACAAGTATAGCGTAGGACTTCGTAGCCGTCAAAGTTTAGGATTTATCCATAAAAACCCCTCTTTGGAACCATACATTTCTTAATCGTTGCGTAAGGATTTCATGTTATAAATTTTCAAGAGACCTTTGATGATAAAACTCCGACTCTTCCTTGCCCTTGGCCTGTTCACCGTTTTATTGGCTTCTGCCTGCTCTCCCACCGGGATGGAAGCCCGTGCAGAACCTTCCGTAACCGTAACTCCGTTGGTTGAAGTATCTTCACCGACGCTGGAAGTGGCCGTGCAGCCTTCGGTGGAATTAACTGCCACTCCGCCCGCCGAAATACTTCCCCTTGCCACTTCACGTGGACCCAATCTCGAAGCCACCGATCCGACAACTGTCAGTCTTGCTTCGGGACAATTGCACTTCGTTGAATTTTTCCGTTTCACCTGAAGTAGCTGCCGTGCCATGGCGCCCATGGTTCATGGGCTCGAAGCGAAATATTTTGGCAAGATCAAATTTACGTATTTAGATGCAGATGATCCGAATACCGTTGATTTTCAACGCACGCTAGGCTTTTATTATCAACCGGAGATTTACCTTCTGGACGCGGATGGAAATCTCCTGCAAAAGTGGGTGGGATATACAACAGAGGATGAGTTCGAAACTGTATTCGCACAATATGTACAATAAATAAAGTCCCCGCATTCACGAAGAATATGGGGACTTTTTATATCATATTTGTTCACGGTCCAGATGGAGTATCTGTTGGGACAACGGGAGCAGCTGTATCTGTTGGAGGTGGGGCCGATGTATCCGTCGGCGGAGGTGCGGACGTGTCTGTTGGAGGTGGGGCCGATGTGTCCGTTGGCGGAGGTGCGGACGTGTCTGTTGGAGGTGGCGCGGACGTATCCGTCGGCGGAGGTATGGGCGTTCGGGTTCTGGTTGGTCTCGGTGTGCGCGTTGGCCGAGGTGTATCTGTAATTGTGGGCGGAGGGACAGGTGTGCTGGTCAGAGTTGGCGGAGGGAGTGGCGAATTGGTTTGAGTCGGCAATAGGATAGGTGTACTTGAGGAAACAGGGGCAACACTCTGCCCCTGCCTTGGGCGATGTGTACTGGTTATGGGGATAGCAGTTCGAAAGGTAATGAGCGTTGATGTGTAGGATGCGATGACAGTAGGAGTTGCTGAATTAACGAGCGTAAGAGTATTGGAAGGTACTATCGTGGGTGTAATCAGTTGTTGAGGGAATGCTTCCACAGTCAGGGCAGCAGCAGTATTCACATTGGCAATTGCCATGTCTATAATGCTCAGAGGCTGCAAAACTGCGGATGTGTTCGGGTTTGCCAGTGCAATGGCGGCAGTAATACACAGCAGGCTAAAACCGAGTACGCCTGCTCCAACGACCCACAGAAGATCCACATAATTTCTTATGCTTATTTCTGGCGGTGCTGCTGTCTCTCTTTGCACCGCGATCCCTTTCAGTCGTGGCGCTTCAGCCTTGGCCATGTACTAATTCTCTTACCTTGATTGTCTCAGATCGACAGAAAGTACTTTATAACCGCCCGCACAAATAATATCAAAGAATATAATGGCTTACAGGTGTAGCGGGAAAATATAGTGGATGGAACGGAATAACCGGATTATACAACTAATATTGTATTTTAATATCAAATTGCAATATATTATATAGGGATTTCCCCCATGCCTGAGTAGGGTTAAGTACTATCAACACGCTTGCCAAAAACAACCATATGTGTAAAAATAACGTTGCTCCGCTCAGGGTGCCCCCCTCACTCTGACGGGGCAATTTTATTTAAATGATTTGTTGAGGTAAGTATTTAAATGATTGTATGCCTGGTGCTGAGTTGGAACATGAAGTCTGACAAGTCGTAGTGGATGATAAAACGCTTGATCTTTCCTGCCTCATTAAATTCCTGCTCAATTTGATATTCAATATCAACAAGGTTTCCATTACCCTGAAAGCTCCCGTGGGGAGTATGTACCTTGCCCGTAAATTTGCCCTGTCGCCGGACTCGGCTGATGACTCTATTTTGCTTCACCTGATGTTCGAGTACCGTACCTCTGAGATCAGGAATCGCATTAACAAAGTGTTCGGAGTATTTAATGTAACCGTCAACACCATGAATTTCCTGACCCGTGGGTCGATCAATTATTACAACCCGTTCATCCATGAGGTCTCTGGCAGTCTCTTGAAAGTTGCGATTATTAAATGCATTGATACCTAATTGAGCAAGTTGTTGAACGTTCATTGTTATTTCTCCTCTCAAAAGATTAAATAATTGACTCCCGAAACTAAACGTTCAGGAGTCTTCTTGCATTGTAGATTGACAAATTTATTTTGAAATACCTCATGAATTAACGTGCCATGTTTTCCTTGCTAGTTCAAGCAGAGCCTGGTGTTCCCTGGGGCTGAGTCGACCGTTTTTCTCCAGCCTTTGAAGAATTTCATCCAATTTAGAAAGCCGCATTATCATACAGGACATCTGTATCATTTGCTCACATGCTGCGTATGTCCCGGATTTTTCCACCGCGTTCTTCTCCGGTATCGTGGCAGGTGGGAGCCAATAATAAAAAGCTTGCTCGGAAACATTAAGACTGTTCATAATAAGCTCCTTTGTTCATCTTGACTAATAATTTACAATGAAATAACTGGTTATAAAATGGGGAATCTCCCCCAATTTGGTTACAAGAAAAATGTAACAGTTACACTCAAAAAGCGACGGAGAGTCACTATGAATCGTGTTTCGATTGCAACCATTCGATATAGGCAGACAAACCATCCAGGCTAGGGAATAATGCAAATCGATCCGTGCCATACTGATTGAGTGTTTTCTTCAAGGAAGAGCGTATCTTGTTCGGGATGATGATTTTTTGCATGTCATCTGACTCAAATGCTTTGTAGGGGTCTGGATGTGTGGTAAACAAACCGCCTTGCGTTGTGATTCTAGGTGTGAGATGTTTGGGAATGAACTTTCCTACTTTGTTATATCGAAACGGGTCGGAATGTTTCTCAACGTCTATGTAAGACGTATTGTGATACGCATAGATCACGCCATCATCTTCACTTGGCTCTTCTACAGCAAAGAAGCAGGCAACCAAAGGATTCGCTGTCCAATCTAATAAGCGCGTGGGCAAGCCGTGCTGTTGCCCGATTGCCAGCCAGTCCCAGTCGCTTGCCGGCGTGAAATCCAAATAAGGAAAGGCTTTTTCCTTGAACAAACGTAACATTTCCTTTTCATTCGCTTCTTTCGATGGAAAAGATGGGGGAGGGAGTATGCGGCCGATCTTTGGGATTAAGGGGAATTTGGCGGATTTTACTCCGCGATAAACGACTGTTCGGGGGTCATTATTTTCGATGATCTCATGAAACTCAACGAACGTTTGTATTCTAATTTCTTTCATTGGAGGTCTGTTTCTTATTCGTGATGTGAAGGAGCCTGTCGCGAAATAAACATTTCACCCTCTGCCGTCATGTCCATCTTCTTGAAAGAGTTATCCCCTCTGGATATGTTAGAAGTAACCGATATTATACAACCCAATGTAAAGCCAAATCGGGATGCAGAACAACAACAGGGCACCTGCCAACATACCGCCTGTGATAAAACTACTCCAGGCAAAATATACAAGAATTAGAAGGACCGAACCTCTCCAGATCATCTCGATTGTGTTCATGCACAAAAATGTACAATGAAACAATCAAAACTGAAATGGGGATTATCCCCTAGAGAGAATACTGGTAGTTTCTTATCTAAATAAAAGCAGAAAAGTCATTCGGTAGCACCGATGACGGAAAGGGTGAGTTGAGGAGTTGCATTGAGTATCTCCAAAAACGAGCAAACCGCCTTGACCAATTCTGCGATACTTGCGAACAAATGGTTGTGAGTGACCTTGCGCCGCAGATGCTTCCAAAGCCGTTCAATCAAATTCAGCCAAGGTGAATAGGTTGGCAGCATGAAGAGCAGAAGTTGATCTGCATACGTTTCAAGGAACGCTTGGGTCTTCCGACTCTGATGGATGACGAAATTATCCACGACGACAACAATCTTCTGACCCTGATAATCCGGTGATTGTGTGACGGTGTGCATGAACTGCTCGATGAACGCACAAAAGCCAGCGCTGTTCTTGTGCTCTTCAATGCGATGCACAGTTTGTCCGGAAACATAATTGACTGCGCCAAAGCTATACCGTTTTTGATTCACGCCCGGTGTCATTACCTTGCGCTGAATACCTTTCAGCGTCCAGCAACGCATGATGCCCGGCAGGAGGTTCAAGTCCATCTCGTCCTGATAGTACAACAGAATGTCACCGTTTTTCGCTTGTTTCTGGTACTTTTCCAACTTTTTCACCTTCTGCTTGTAATCGGGATCGGAGCTGGCAATACGCAACACGGGTCGCCGCACCCGGTAGCCCAAGGTGTGCAAGTGTGTCCGTATGGTTTCGCTACTTACTGCTTCAAAGCCTTTCCGGATCAGTTCGCGCAGCAGCTCCGCACAGGTCCAGGTTGAAAAAGAGTAGCCTGCTTCCCGTGGTTCCTGTTCGACCAGCTTTTTCAATTCGGCTTCACATTGGCCCGTCACTTTTGGGAGGACCCCACTACGAGGGCGATCCTCCAAGCCGGATAGACCTTGACTTTCGTAGCGATCCAACCAATACAGAACCGAGTCTTCATTGAACAACGTCAGTTCCGCAATTTCCGACACTGCGTATTCCTGGATAGAGAGCAATATCATCTGGCAACGTGTGCGGATATCTGCATTTTGCGTTCGCCGATACCATTCACGCAATGCCTTTTCCTCGGCCGAGGACAAGCTCCGAACATACCTTGCTCCTGGCATAGACACCTGCTTTCTGGTTTCCTCAGATTCTATGCCAATTCCGAAAAACTTACCTGTTTTTATTTAGTAGGAAGAGTTAATTGCTTGTGTACGAATGAGTAATGTTAGAAAGCAAATGCGCGAGCCGGGTTATTCACTGTAATACGCCTTATTTGTTCCTCGCTGATTCCACGCCTCGATAACTCCGGAAGGAAGTCTCTTGTCAGTGCAGTATAGCCGCGATAGCCTTCATTTGGTAATCCGTCTGGACTCGCGGGGTTGTACCAACCTGCATCATGAGAGAGTAAAAGATGATCCATGTGACCTGCCTCAATAAGCGCGACTGTCGTCTCAATGAGTTCAGTTTGTGATTGGTGAGGTGCTCCAACGGAATCAAGTTCGACAAATGCTCCACGCTGTGCTGCCTCTTTTAACAAGGCAACGTCTGGTTCCGTCTGCGCATGGATCCAGATGAATCGATGCAAATCAAGCCCAGCCTCATCCAGAATGTCCATTTCTTCCCTGGCAACTCTTCCGCCAATCGTGTGACTGGCGACCACAGCACCGGTCGTCTGGCTGGCTCGAGCCGCAGCTCTCAGATTTCGAATCTCGAGGGCAGTCGGACCGTCATCACTCATCGCCAGTTTGATGAAACCTGCCCGAATGGAAGTCCCTTCGATGCCTTCCATCAGTTCTTGTATCCAGAGCGTTGCTAAATCATCCTCGCTCATATCACGAAGTGCGGGCGGGATAAAGGCATCGCGATAGACTCCCGTCGGCGCGATGATTTGGACCGGTGAAACGTCAGCCAAAGCTTGTAAGACGCGCAGATTCCGTCCGACGCCTCGCGTCGAACATTCCACCAAAGCAGTTACACCGGCCGTAGATGCCTCCGCGAGAAATGGGCCCACAACCCGCACTACATCTTCCGGTTTAGCCTGAGCGTAATCAGGAACAAGAGGCCCTCGTAGGTCCGTAAAGAGGTGCTCGTGGGGAAGGATCAAGCCCAACGAATCAATTTCGATCGAACCTTTAATCGTGTGTATCTTTTTTGTCATGGCTTATATTTTATCTCTCTTTCCTGCTGCCTATAATCATGCTCACGGCTCGCAACCAGGCATTCCCCTCTGCGCCAAATCCTTCTTTGATTGCTTGATAATCATTCTTACGAATGAATTCGGAGAGTTCAGCGCTCACGTTCTCGAGCTTTTCGCGATGGATAGCCAGGAGTGTCTCGGAACTAGAATCCTCTTTTACCTGCTCAAATGACAATCTTAAATGCAACAGGCATAGACCCTCTGAAGCCTCCAGGGCATCTGTCATCTGGGGATCTTTCAACTCCTCTACCAATACAGACAGGACTCTACGCGTCGTTTCATCCCGGTGCTCACAAGCCGGACAGCGCTTGCGCGGCGTGACCGTTGCACGTATTTTCTCGATCCTATTTCGTACTCGTTCAGGAATTTTTCGGAGCGAAGATGTTCTTCGTCCAGATGGGCGATCTGTACTTTCGCGATCCTTCAATTGATTTAAGAGGGAATTGATGATATCACGATAAATAATTGAAAACCCCAGCGCATCGCCCAGGCGTTTGTCTATCGCCAGCCAGGCATGCTCATGGCAGAAACCGAAACTGGCACGCAGGGAGTCCCGCCATGCCGGAGAGTTCACGTTCTCATAGAACTGGCGGTCCAGATAACGTTCTACGGCTCGCGCTTCCAACCTGCAAACCGGACAACCCGGCGCGCGGCAAGCCTCTACTAAGTTATAAGCGGTGGAACTGGCCAACGGCAATTGATCCTTTTGTTAGGATTAGATAGTCACTTGACATTCGCATTATACATGCCTCACCGAAACAAAACTGGAAGTTGCTTCCAACTTCCAGTTTTTTAACGCAGATAATTTTGACTAAGATACGTCTGCTTAGGTTCGGGCGTTGATCTCGGCCAGCACTTTGGTGACCATCTCTTCAGTGATCCCAGCGTCTTTGGCCTGTGGCATCGCGAGGATAGATTTCAACGTCATGCCCTTTGCCAGCCCAAGCATGGGATTTTTAGAAACACCAGGCGCATATCGTTCTAAAATTTCCACTGCATGTGTGTCATTCAGAATTTCACCAACTTTTGTATCTAATGTGTATGCCATTTTTTCTCCTTTTTATGATGAATTTTGAATCGTAACGAGTCTTTATACAGTCGTATCGATTATAAAGGAGGGAAAGCAGGGCGGCATGTCTAAATGAGAAATTTCTTCGTTTTAGCGATATTTCACACACCGATACCTTGACGCAAAATGGTTAACCGTTTTTGATTTATGATTTAAATACCCTTCATAACTCATTTCTCAGAGATAGGAACAATCACTTTTTTGCATCATTCCCATTCAATATCTGCAATACAGCATTCAAAACGGAGTCTAAGTCACTTAAAACAGCGTCGTTCCCGAAGCGCAGGACTCGATAGCCTTTCGACTCGAAATAGGCTGTTCGTTCCAGATCATACTCGTCCTGCTCCAAATGTTGACTGCCATCTAATTCGATGATAACTTTTTTACGTGGCGCACACATCGTCCCCTTTAGGGGAAAAGTCGGCAATATAGTTGCCAATGGCGTGCTGGGGTCGAAAGTGAACACCATTCATACGATGCGCACGTAACCGCGACCAGAGTTTAATCTCCGTCGGAGTCATTTCGCGGCGCAATTCCTTTGCCTGCCGAAATGTTTTCGGAGTAGTGCGCTTATGTTTCATACCCCCTCCCATGCCTCCCCCAATTGAAGTATACAATTGGGGGAGGAGAAATTTCAAATGAGATAGGAATTAGATTTTTCATGAATGCATCACCTTCTCCTTCCCCAAATCTGTTTGTTGATTTGGGGGAAGGCAGGGAAGGGGGTCAAGAACTACCCTTATAAAACAACTCCAACCCATCGATCAATTTATTGAATGTACTTCTGAACTTGCTGCCATCCTCCGCTTACTTCACACCTCGATGCCCTGCCACAAAATCGCTAGCTGTTCTTGATTTGCCTTGACCTATCCTCCCTCAACAATCTTTATTTCCTCTTCTGTCAATCCATACAACGCATAGACCTGCTGATCTATCTCCTCATCCACTTGTGAAATCTGCCTCTCCAAATTGCGGACACGGTCCAGGTCATCCTCCCGCCGCACGGACTGGCGCTCTTTTTGCAATGCCAGCATCTTTTCTACTAGCCTTACAATCTCATCATGCGCGGACTTTTCAGCAGGGTTTTCAAAATCAATGAGGCGGATGGGAAGCTGAGAAATGTACTGTGAAAAGTAACGATAAAAGCCGTGTTGAAGTCTAGAACTAATCTGCTTGAAATAGAAATCAAGAACTTTACTGTTTATCAGCCCAAGAATGAACTTTAGGTCATATGGAACATTTGCGTTCAGAATTAATCCATATCCGCTTACAAATGAAAATTCGCCACTTTCATCAAGTGCAAATGAAGAGCGCGGAGCAATATCTGGAGTAATTATTTTTGGTTGACCTAATTGATTTAGATTCTTTGGATAAACATAGGCATACCATCTATCATGTTTCATTCTCCCCTTTTCACGGTTTTCCAATGCTTCGCGGTTTCTTAGCAAATATTCCCAGCAAAGCGGGCAATCTTTTTTAAGAGTCTTTGTATCAATTAACTTTGCGCTACCATCTATAATATTATAGGGCACAATTACATATTGAGTTGGCTGTGCAATAGAATACGCCTTTATATCTTCACCACGCAAAAATGGTCTAAGTACTTGTCTTTCGATGTTCACGCTTTTACCTAGGGCTTTAGAGAATAATAATGGTGTATCACCTTCATCTTTCATTACATCCAAAACATAAATCTCGTTTGCACTTGTACGTATTCCTTGGAACATTCGACTTGCCATTGTGCCAAATTGTCTGCTCGTAGCTACCAATCTGTCTATCAAGCTTGTTGTAGTTTGATTGGTAAGTGTCCAAGGTTCATCTCCTATTTGATGGGCCTCAACTTGTATAAACGATAAATCTTGATCCCTCAGCTGCAATGGAGTGACCTGCTCTTTAAGCCATTTTTCTGCCAACCCATATTCAAAGGATTTATTGGCCTCTTTTTTCAGAAATAGCATACAGGTATACGTAGTTGCATTTTGAAATACTTGTGCATCTCCAAAATTCACAAGTTTCATAAGTGCCATTTGTTCTGAAATCAATTTGCGCAATCCCTCACCGTAAGTGGTTTGTATAAATTTGTTAGGCAAAATAAATCCCATTACCCCACCAAGCTTGAGTAACTGCAATGCCTTTTCTACAAATAAAACATAAATATCGTAATTGCCGGTAGCAGACTCAAAGTTTTGATTGAAGTATCCAACTTCTTCCTTATCTAAGGTTTGAATCCTTACATACGGCGGATTACCAATAATTACGTCAAACCCACCGTCTTTCCTAATTTGAGGGAAATTTATTTCAAAGGTTTCAGGACGTAGGCTATCCCCGTGTGCGATGTTCTCCAGCATCGGCAGTCTCTCGCGGGAGTGTAAGGCACGCAGAAGCAAATTCAGTCGTGCGACTTCTACAGCCTGTTTATCCTTGTCCACACCGAAGATGCAGTTTTTCAGCACTTCAAGCTGGCGGGCGCGGTCGAAGATATTGTCAGACCTCACTCCCTGCCCCTCTCCTGATCGGAGAGGGGAGTCACCCCCTTCCATGTTAGGGAAGGGGGACGGGGGGTTAGGTCGGTTTTGCCCTCGCAAGTTCATCACATAACGATCAATGACATCAAAAGCTTCGATCAGGAAGGAGCCCGAACCGCAAGCCATGTCCAATACACGAGGCGGGCGGGAGGGGTTGTATCCGTGCTCATCAAGATATTTGCCTACGGTTTGCTGAACAATATATTTGGTGACAAAGGTAGGTGTGTAATAAATTCCCTGGCTTTTTCGTTTCGTGCGCTTTTCTTCTACATGGGTTTCGCTTTCACTTTCGGCAATCACATGACCCAAATATTGCTCATATGCAGTGCCGAGCACATCCGCATCCAGCGCGTTGAAGTTATAGCGCGTGAAATTCTTTTCGTACAAGCCTTCGATCACTTCCTCCAGGTCACTTGGAGGAATTTGCAGCTCTTCTGAGAAATGTCTGGCAAACAGCTCTGAATTGTATGTTTCATCGAACTGTCGGAATACGGCGGCAAGTTCGCGGTCAAGGCGATTGATTTGTTTTTTGTCCTTCAATGTCCGCACCAGTGAGCGCAAACGATTGTCTTCCACCTCGCGGTCTTCAGCGGTGCGAATAAAAATCAGGCGATTCAACAACCGCAAAACCGCCGCGTCGATTTCTGCAGCAGGAATAATGGGATTGAATGCCTTGTAATTCTTGAATAAATTCTGCCTCCACTTCTTCAAGTCATCGAACAGGTTCTGGCTGACGGGCAACCGCTTGATCTTCTTGCCAACTTTTTCGGCTTCCAAGTCCAAGCGCCGCGCGATGGTTTCAGGCTTGGAAAGCCACCATAAACGCTCGAAGTCAGTCAGGTAACTATTTAGATCAAATTCAATGAACTGTGCGCTAAAAGGATTGGCCTCTTTCCATTCGGCATTGAACACGCGCAAACCTTCAAAATCGGAGAGCAATGCCCACGTAACAGATTTTGTCCACGCATAATCGATGGATTGTTTTACCCACTTCGGGTCGTTCAGATTTTCATTGACTTTTTTCGTTTCAAGGAAGAAACGCGGCACGTTCCCAATACGAAAGGAAAAATCCACCCAGCCGCGCGAGACCTTTTCTTCAGGGCTGACTTCGTTGATGTTGCTCGTATCCCAGCCTAAGGCTCTGAACAGCGGCAGAATGTAACCAAGACGCGTCTGCATCTCGTTCATCCCTCTGCGCTGTGGAGCAGGGATGTTCTTGAAATTCGTCACCAGCTTTTCGATTTCAGTGTAGGCAAGGTCGCGTGCAGTCA
>Ga0081539_10006108_pt1 | contig 11742 bp, 12 predicted proteins | sample TabmetS4T2R2_FD_71023 | JGI IMG/M metagenome (GOLD analysis project Ga0081539, IMG submission 71023) | Tabebuia heterophylla rhizosphere microbial communities from the University of Puerto Rico - S4T2R2 | ecosystem: Host-associated > Plants > Roots > Rhizosphere ...
GGCGGCGTATAGGTCAGTGCGTTGTCATAAAGCTTGTTCAGCGCGCGTTCAAGCTCCGCCTGGTCTGCCTGAATACGCAACGTCTCTGTACCGTGATTGAATAACAGCTTCTGCTTTTTGTTGCGCGCGGCGTTGTGGTGTTCGTCAAAGACAAGCTGAGCGACGAAGTACGGATCGACGATTTTGAAACGGAAGCTCGCGGGTCGGTTGTCGAAATTGACCATCGTCATCATGTCGGTCAGCAGTTGGGTGAGGTGCTCTTCCTGAGAGGCGAGCGTTTCAATGCGCTGCTTCTGCTTTTGCGGATCGGTGGTGCGGCTCAGCAGCTCGAGGTTGAGCCGCATGACAGCAAGCGGCGTGCGTAAGTCGTGGGAAACGTCCGAGATGAATTTCTGGAGCAGGTTGGCGCGTTCACGCTCTAACAGCAGGTCAACCTTTTGGGCTTCAAGCTGTTTGAGGTTCGTGATGTCGCGTCCCTCGAAGAGGATCATTTCAATCTTGCCACTGGCATTCTGAACCGACTTCACAGAAAAGTCGATGTTGACCCACTGCTTTTTCGCGTTTTGAAGCTCGATCTCGAAGCGAGTAAATTCTCCACGTGCCGCGCTCTGGAATGCGTCTCTAAGCAGTTGCCGTTTTTCTTCTGGAAACGTCCATTGACCGACTTCCCAAATGTGACGCCCGACGGCATCCTCAAGTTTGGTGTTGGCAAAATTCAGCGCCGCCTGGTTGGCATCCAGCACCGTCCCATCGGGCTTGAAGAGCACCGTGAGCTGAAAGGCACTATTGAAAACGGCGAGGAAACGGCGTCGATCATTGCGCAGCTTAAGCTCCATTTCCCGGTTGCGCTGTTGGTACTTGATCAGCGTTCCAATCAGTAGTGTCCCGGTCGGGAACAGCAGCAGCGTAGTCGGCAGGGTGGCACCTACGACACTGAGACTGACGGCGCTGAGACCGACACTGGATAAGATTATAGCCCACACACTGCCTGCGATCCCCAGTGTCGCACCAAGCAGCAGCAGCAATTTTGTGCTCGGTTGTCCGCCGCGATTTTGAAGATAATGCCATGTAACGCTGCCCAGAATGACCGCTGTTACGATACTTGCCAGACCGCCAGGCAAACCAGCACCGCCCAAGAAGATGCGATAAATGCCAACCATCAACCCAGTGATAATGCCCGGAAATGGTCCACCGAAGATACCTGCGATCAGCGTAATCACAGCGCGTCCATCCTGAAACAACCCAGGTTGCACCTGAATTGGAGTCATCATGCTGATCAAGCCGAAGGAGCCGAACAGTAGCCCTTTGATAAGGTCTTGTACGCGCGGTGAGAACCGTTCCAGGCGGGGGGTAACCAGCCCATAGATGAACGTGAGTGAGAGGAGCAGGGCAATATTTTGACTCAGCCCCAGGAATGTACTCATCGATCTATTGCCAACCTGCTTTCATACCTGGCGCAACCGTTATTACACCTAACCTTATTTTATAGGAAGGTTGAAAGCTGAAGCATTGGGAAACGGTGTTTTTATGAAGGGCTAACTGACCGATCAGCGAGGTATGCGGTGGGCTGTGCGCCGGAGTTTACGCTTATTCGACTGATTTCGCCAGCGGCAGGCGGAAACCGAAGGTGCTGCCTTCACCGTAGACACTTTTGAAGATCATGCTGCCACTATGCTTTTCGACGATTTTCTTGACGAGGTACAAGCCCAGCCCAGTGCCCTCAATCATATGGGTTTCGGCGGTTTTGATGCGCTGGAAGGGCTGGAACAGGTGCTCTTGCTGATCTTCGGGGACGCCGTAGCCGTTATCGATAATTTCCAGCACGGCAAAGTCGCCATCACGGCGAAGGCGCGCTTCGATTTTGCCGCCGTCAGGCGTGTACTTGATCGCGTTGCCGAGCAGGTTAGTTATCGCTTCGTGCAGGTCAACACTGTCGCCATAAACAGCAAGCGGCTCGTCAATATTCACCGTGACGGTCTGGTTACGCTGGCGGCTGTTTTCGGAAAGTTCATTGACGGTACGCTCCAGCACCGTGCCAAGCTGCACACGCATCAGCGTGACCTCTCGATATTGGTCAAGCCGCTCCAGCGTGAGGATGTCGGTGGTGAGCTGCATGATGCGCGCGACCGCTTGGCGAATGGCGTTGATGTACATGCCGTCCATCTCGCCATAATGGGGCGCAAGGTCTTCGTCGATCAGTTCAATGTAGCTGCCGATGATCGAGAGCGGGCTACGTAAGTCGTGTGCCGTCATGCGGATCATTTGCGTCTTCAACTGTTCGAGTTCGCTCACCTCTTCGTAACGCTTATGCAGGTCTTCGAGTTCAGCTTGCAGCGCGTTGGCAGCGCCGCGCGCGCTTTCGGTGATGTCTCGGACGATCCCATGAAAGCGAATGGGCTTGCCCGCTTCGTTCTGCATCAGGGCAAGCGAGATTTCAAAAAGTCGTTCTTCTCTATCAGCCCGCATGACAGGGAGGGTGAGCAACGGCGGGGCTTCGCCAGTTCGCACGAGGCGTTGTGCCGCCTGCGTGAACACCTGTACTTGAGACGCATCGAGAAAGCGGCTGTAACCGCGCCCGATAAGTTTCGTGGGGTCTTCATACCCAAGCAAGCGCGCGAGACTGGTGTTGGCAGCCAGCAGGTTCCCCTGCATATCTGCTTCATAATAGCCGTCGGCAAGGGTATCGAAGAAGGATTGACGTTCCTGTGCTTTGGGCAAACGTGAAGTTGTGACGCTCATAAGTAGGCTAAGATTCTTTTGAATTGTCGTGTCGCACCGTTCGATATTTCATCTACTATCCACCCTCCGTAATTTAATGGGCAGGTTTATAGATGCGTTAACAATAGCACAAAACTATGAAATGGCATATTTCAATTTTAAAAAAGGTAAATTAATTGTTCAGCATGATTTCAACAGCGAGGGCGTCACAAATGCCGGCAACACAAGTGACGGCGACACAAGTGTCGTTGGGAAAATTCAGTGTGAATGCCGCACACAGTGCCATTATGCTGGCGCTGTGTGCGGCGTAAAGTCAGCGAATTAGCTGCCCGTGCGAAGTGCGGCGAGCGCATCGCAGGCAGGACAGGAACCGTCGGGGCGAATGATGGCATAGCCGCCCTGCGGGTCGCCTTCTACAAATTGGGTGAAGTTGATGTTGAAGACGATGATCAGATCGACATTGCCGGTTGAGCCAGCAATCGTGACCGCGTCCGCCAGCCATTCCGCTTGCTCGGCGACGCTGGTGTTCGCACCCCAGGCAAAACCGCTCGGCAGTGCGCCGTAGCCGTCCGCAGAGAGATAGCCCAATTCGCTGAAGCACAGCGGTTTGCCCGTGTCGCGGAAGGGGAACAAGGCGCGCTGCATCATCAGAGGGAAGTAGTAAGTCGGGTAGTCGCCGCGCGGGTCGCCGCCTTGCAAGCGCGGGGAAATGATGCCCTCGTTGTAGTGGATGCCTACGCAGTCGGAGTAGTCCGCTGCGCCTGCGTTCGCCATGCCCAGGTAGTAGCGGTCATCATTCCAGACACGATCCAGCCCGAACGCGCCTTCGGCGCCGGTGGGCGAGGGCGCGCCCGTAACCACCTGCACCTGCGGGTCGGCGGCTTTGATCGCCTCATAGGACTGGCGGAGCAGTTCGGTGTAGGAGCGCGGGTCGATCTGTCCCTGAGGCCATTCGCGGTCAAGGTTCATCTCGTTCCAGACCTGAATCGCGTCCGGCTGCATGGCTGCCATCTGCCCGACCGCTTCAGCGTAGAGCGGGAAGTATTCTTCGTCGCCCATTGCTGCCAGTTCGTCCTTGTTGCCCTTGACGCTGAGGAAGACAAACAGACCATGCTCGTGCGACCAGTTGATGCGGTCACGGACGAAGGTCATCAGGTTGGTGTCGCCGGGCGAGAATGGCACCTGCCATTTGACCCAGGTCATGCCCGCTTCTAGCATCAGTTCGGCGGCGTTGTCGTCAAAGTCCACCAACTGCCCGCCAACCGGGACGGGGAGTTCGTTGACCACGTTCGGACGCGGCACCATCGTCGGCTCGGCGGGAACTTCCGCTCCAGGCGTTGCGGCTGGGGTCGTCGCTACAACCTGGGGCTGCTGCACCGTCAGGTCGCCTTCTGCGCCTGCGAGATTATTGGCAATCCGCAGCGGTCCCACCGTCAGGAAGGTTGTCTGCCCGCCTTGCAGTACCACGCGCAGGCGCAGCGTGTAAATGCCGTCCGGCACGATGGTCGTGTTCAACTGCGCCAGCGTGCCCTCAACGACAGGGTTGCGGCTGGGCAGGGTGACAGGCGTCCAGCTTGCGGTGGCAGGGTCGAGACTGGCATCTGCCATTTCAAAGAAGTAATTTTGCAAATCCGGCGGGTTGACCGTCCCGATGATGCTCACCGTCCCTTGCAGCGCGTAAACGGGTGGCGGGAAGGTGATTTGAATATTCGGGTCTTCCTGTGCGAACGCAGGCACTGTGAGTAAAGCGAGTAAGAGCAGCACAATTATTCGGCGCATACTGTATTCGTGTCTCCTCTGCGTATCAGCGGCGGTTATTATGGTGAAGTGAAAGACGCACGCCGGATCAAATTGCGATCCGGCGTGCGTTTATCGGGATTACGGGCAGCTACCCTTTGCCAGCGTGTAGCTGATGGTGCGCGTGTTGTCGGTTTCAACTGTTTCAGGAATCTGGTTGCCGGGGTCGATGACGAGCGTGATGTTGTGCTGTTCACTATGCCAGGTGCTGATGGTCAGCGGCATGTTGACGCGGAAGGTCTGATTCGGCTGAAGCACCGGGAAGCCGCCAATCGTGTTGCCCTGCTGTGACCCATCGGCAGCGCGAGTGTCAACCAGCGAGACCGTGCCGCTGATGGTGGTTGGCTGCGAGCCGAGGTTGGCAACGTCAAAGCCGACGTTGAAGGTCTGCTGGCAGGTGGGCGACGCTGGCTCAAGCACGACGATGCCCGCAACCAGATTCGCCTGCGAAACCGGAACTAGCGTTGCGGGAATGGCAGTCGGGATCGGCGTTGCGGTGGGCGGCGGGGGTGGCGGCGGCTGCACGCGCGGCAGACCGGAGAGATCGCCGGAGGTGGTCACGATACTCGGCGCGACCCAACCGCTGCGTCCATCGTCCAACTGAATTTGATACCAGCCGGAACCGCGATTGCTGATGCCGAGGATGCGTGCGGTTGTGCCGGTTGGAACGGTAGCGACGATGGCGTAGAAGGTGCTGTCGCCCTGGCGGACGTTACCCTGCGGCGTGGCGCTGATAGTCACGCGCGGTGTGCTATCCTCGGTGGGCACAGCGGTTGGAGGAGGCGGCTCGGTGGCGAGAGGCGTTGCTGTAGCTTCCGGTGTTGGTGTCGCGGCGAAGGGCGGCGGCTCGTTTTCGATACGCAGCGGCGAAACGATCACTGTTTCCGGCGTGCCCCCGCTGACGTTGACGGTGAGGCGCAGTTCGTACAGACCATCTTCGACCAGTGTCGTATCCCAGGTGCCGAGCACATCGTCCTGGACGGCGCTCTGGCTGGGGAGAATTGCCGGGAACCAAACGTCGCCCTCATCTTGCGGCGTCAGGTCGTCGTTCAAGGGGCGAAATTCAATGAAATAGTTGGTCATGTCCGGCAAATTGGCGGTTCCCCGAATCGCAAACTCGCCCCGAATGACGTAGACTGGCGGGGGCCAGGTGATGTTCGCGTTGGGGTTCGGCTCTTCCGTGCTTGTCGCCTGGGCAAACACTGCAATCGGCAGCGCCAGCACCAGGATGCTTAGCAGCGCAAGTAAACGTTTCATGCGGTTTCTCCTGAACATTACAGACAAAGTGAAGCATAGTACAGCAACTTACCGCCATTGTACCCAATATTCTCTGTAATATGCCAACGGTTCGCCTACGGGCTTTCGTGAAGGGGAGCCAACGAGGGCATATATGCAAAGTACAAAACGGTCATAAACTGGAAGGATGAGGCAGCGACGCGATGATCAGGCGCTTTTCGTCAAGCCCCTACAAAACCCTAGCCCTTCCTGTGTAAGATAAATGCCCTAACGTACTGGAAACAGGTGAGGAGGTAACGCTATGACCGCACTAACGCTCCTGCGAGCAGCCGCAATCCTGCATTGGTTTATCGCCATCGGTTTTGGCGTGTTCTGTTTCCCCGCCATTCGCAACCTGATGAGTGGGCGTCCTATTCCCATCGTCATGGGCTTCCCCGCTTATGGACGGGGTCCCTTTGAGCGTGTTGGCATCCCGACGACTGTTCCCCTCCTGGCTGGCTTTCTTCTGGTCTGCATTCTCGAAGCAGTGGCAGGTTTCTTGCTGTGGGGTGGCTACAGGTCTGGCGCTATTCTCGCGCTAGTGCTGCTTCCTGCGGGCGCGATCTTTTGGTGGGGGTTTACCCTGCCCATCCCGCCGATTTTCGCCCTTATTTGGACGATTCTGATTCTTCTCGGCTGGCAGGGTCTCCAATAGCCTTGTTCTGCCGCAAGCGAAGGCGTGTACAAATTTGGAAAGGCAAGAGAAACGTAGTTCTGGAACTGCCGGAAGACAGGTAATTTAGTCGCGGGTGAGCAGCGTGGTTGCCACTCGGACTGAGAAATAGGTAATGATGACCGGGAAGAGGATGGGGAAGACGATTTCGACTACCAGCCGACCCACTTCGTCAATTGGTGCGAAACGCACGAGGTTGATGAGCAGGAAGTAGGCAGCCGTGATGATGATGGTCGTCACCATCGCGGAGATGCGAGACGGAATTGCTGCGCCAATCAGCACGCCCAGCGCCCCCACCATCACAGGCTCGATCATCACGCGCAGGATCGACATGCCCAGTGCGAAGGTCAAGCCGAAGCGCATCAGGATGGGGTTGTCATTGACGGAGAGGAACATATCGTACTGGATGATCAACAGCGGCAGGCTTGCCAGCGCTGTGCCGACGATGACCAGGCTCAGGTTTTCGGTTTGCCGCCAGATCGATGCCGCGATTTTGCTCAGCAGCGTTTCGCGTGCAGAATGCGGGATGATCAGCAGCAGGTCGCGGGTGCCGTTGCGGTGTTCCTTGACGACGGAAGCCGCTGCTGCTGTGCCAATGCGGTAGAGGATTTGCCCGTAAACCACCAAGCCAATCGGAAGCAGCACCAGCGTCACCGTCACGGTAGGCATGAGCAGGACGAAGAGCAGCGGGAAGGGAAACGAGAGGATGATCAAGCCGACTTGAATCAGATAAATGCGCAGCACCAGCCCCATATCCGGCGTCAGCGTCTTCCAGTACGATCCTAGATCGCGCCGGACAATCGGGTTGGTGCGCCGCGCCCATTTGGGCAGGTTAGTGTCGATTTCGTTGTTGAAGGTTTGCTTGATACGCGCGCTGGCGGTATCAAAAAATGCTCGTTCCACGTGAACATCCCATTCGGCATACTGTATACAGGTAATAACCCTCATGCCGATGTTATGTTCGATTTTAACATGGTTTAGCATCGTTAAGCGATGCACTCGTAAACCGACGGTTTTTCCTGGCGAAGAGGTTTGAGGATGACGACCGGGAGTTTTCGGGTGGTCTTTTCCTGAAATCCTTTGTAACCTGGATTCTCCTGTATCCAATTTTTCCACAGGGGTTCTCGTTCCTGTGCGCTTACTTCTTCCGATAGCACTGCCATTTTCGTGCTGCCGATCTGGATTCGCGCCTTTGGATTGTGTTTCAGGTTCAGGAACCAGCCAGGATGTAAATCTGAGCCAAGATTCGCGGCGACCACGACTAAGCCATCGTCGGTAGGCATATATACGATGGGAACCGTTCGTCTCCGCCCAGTTTTGCGCCCGGTGGTAGTCAGCAGCAGGAATTTGTAGCGACCCACATACCGGGCAAACAGGCGGTAGAACAGGACGATCACGGGTCTTTCCATTTTTAGCTGCCAGTTTGACTGTGCGCGTATCACGGCTTTGCCCCGGAAGGATGCCTATGAGCACCGAGTCGAGCTTTTGAGCGCAGGTATATTCCGACGGCGGTTGTCGCAATTAACCCGAAGATCACGTTAGACCAGGTGACAATATCGGTGAGCGGCGGTGCGACGGGGCATGGGAAAGGGCAAAGCACCGCCAAAGTGGACAATCCCCAGGCGAATACGATGATCAGGTTGAAAATGAGCAGCGCAATCAACCCTCGCTGGCTATCGCGGTGCGCAGCCAAGAGTGCCCATAACCAGCCGCCGAAGAGCGCAATAAATATCAGCATCACCAAAGCCGTTTGCCCTGGAGCATCTTCAGGCATGGCTTGAAAAACTTCAGGCACGAATCGTACATCCAGAATCAACCGCGCGACGCCGCTCAGAAAGGCGATGCCAGAGAAGGTGATAACAGCATTCAATGACAAAAATGAGTTTTTCATGGCATCAAAACGGCTTGGAAATCATCAGCCACAGAATCGCGGCGGTTATTCCTAAGCCCGGAATCAGCAGCAGCCAGGGGTTTGCTGCTTTAATCAGCGCGGCAATCTCCTCCTGGGTGATGGCAGTCGGAGCATTCGTTTGCTGGGTTCTGTCGTTACGCAGTCCTAATGCCACGCGCAGCGGCGTGTAATAATGTATGCTGAAGAACACCATCCAGGCGGTCAGCAGAACCAACAGCACCAGCGCAGTGCCAATCCACCCCATCACCCACCAGTTTGCCATCGAACCAGCAGCGATACCCGCTCCCACGAGCACCAGCAGCGAGCCGTATATCAGCGGTTTCAATCTACCGGATAACTTCATCATGGAACGAATGCGCTCTACATCTCGCGCTCTGGGCAGCCGAAAAGCCATAACTGCGGATACACTGTGAGCCGCGAAAAATACCAGTGCAGCGATGATATGTAAGGTAACAATCGACTGATACATCTTCTATCCCCTCAGGAGTAAGCAGCGGCTATCATGGTATACTGCAACAACGTCTTTGAGAAGAAACGTTGCTGTATGCAACGCGCGCGTTGCCCCTGGAGGAAAAACATGGCTCAAGCAAATTTGAAGCTGCTTGGGAATGCGATCAAGGCTTTTCGGGAGCAGGCACAGCCCAAAAAAATCTCGCAGTTTCAACTGGCGGTGATGATGAAATGGGAAGGGACAGCCCCGATTGTCGAAATCGAGAAAGGCAGGCGACTTCCCCGCCCCGAAACCCTGAATGCGCTCGGCGAAGCGTTGTGCTTGAGCCATGCGGACATTGCCTATCTGCACGGCTTGGCGGGCTACCGCGAGATTACGGTCATGCCACCTATTGAACAGATCAAGCGGGTTCTAACGGCGATTGAGCCGGGAATTGCCGGGCGCTTCTATCCGGTCTACGTGCTGGATTACCAATTTCATTTTTGGATGATGAACAGCGCGGTGGCTGTCCTCGACGGCGGCTCGCTCGACACGCTGGCTAATATTTTCAGGTATGGGATTGATGGATTGAGTATGGGGTTTGACTCGCGTTTCATGCCTCCACACGATGATTTTGCCGGGGCAGAAACGATTGAACGCGACACTATCTTTCGCTTCAAGGCGCACAATCTGTATCGCAGACATGAACCGTTTTACCTAGCGTATCCAGAATGTGTGCGGCAGCGGTTGCTTCCAGAGGATTATCAGCGGTTTGTGACTCGCTGGAATGAAGTGGATGTGCGAATGCAGGATGTCTATCCCGTTTCCCCTCAAATTTCGTACCGAATGGGAGGGCATGACTTGTTTTTTGATGTTCACATGGTCGAAATTCTGCACCTGGATCGCCTGTTTTTTATCGCCTACTATGAACCGGTCAACGATGAGAAGGGCAACCAGGCACGCTGCGAAGCATACTTCACCCAACACCGCTTACCCGGTGATGGCTGCGTTCGCGCCTGGGATTTCTGGGAAGAAACATCCCAGGGGAGCGAACGGTAATGCATTCGATGTCTGAGACAATCCTGATTCCCCATCTATAGCCTTTTCCAGTTGCCTCTTGTGTGAGTTTCAATAGGCAATCCCCCTTCTAAGCAGTACAATAGGTGTTACCTGTTAAGACAGGAACTGGATTCGGATGTTTGAAAAGCCTCTTAGCCCGCGCGCGCAGCGTTTGCGAGACGCAGGCTATAAACTGACCAACGCGCGCATGACCGTTTTGACGGCGCTTGAAGACAGCGGCGGACACCTGACTTCGACGGAGGTGCTGGATCGCGTCAATCAGATCGACGCCAGCATTGGGCGCGCCAGCGTGTTTCGCACGCTTGACCTGTTCACCCAGTTGTCGATCATTCGTCCCACCTACATCGACAGCAGCGTCACGCCGACTTATGTCTTCATGCCCAACGGGCATCATCATCACATAATCTGCACCAATTGCAACCGGGTGATCGAGTTCGAGGAATGCGGCTTGGACAAGCTGCGCCAGGAACTCGAAAAGAACCTGCACGTGCATTTGACCGGACATCTGCTGGAGTTTTACGGCTTGTGCGACTCCTGCGAGCCGGAAGCGTAAATGTACGTCGTCTTCAACGGCTGGTTTTGGGATCAACCGAATACTGGAAGCGGGCAGTATTTGCGGCATTTGCTGCATTACCTACGCCGTATCGCGCCCGACCTCAAGCTGACGCTGGTGCTGCCGGGCTTGAACAGCGCCGACGATGTGCCGCCAAATGTGGAAGTGATGAGGGCAGGGGGATCGCGCTCCAACCTCGGCAAGGTCTGGTTCGAGCAACGCACCTTCCCGCAGTTGGCGGGGCGCTCCGGCGCAGACATTGCCCATGTGCCGTACTGGGGACCGCCGCTCTCGTCGCCGATTCCACTCATCACCAGCGTGCTTGACGTGATTCCGCTGGCGCTGCCGGAATACAGCTCCGGTTTTCGAGGGCGGTTGTATACCTCGCTGGTCAGCGCCGCCGCGCGCGGTTCGACCCAGGTGATCACGATCAGCAACGCCGCCAAAGCCGATATTGTCAAATACCTCGGCTTGCCCGAAGAGAGCATCACCACCACCTACCTCGCCGCCGATGAAGCCTATCATCCCCGCATGGGTGCCGAACGCGATGCAGCCGTGCGCGAAAAGTACAACCTGCCCGATCAGTTCGTCCTTTACCTGAGCGGCTTCGACCCGCGCAAGCGCCTTGCCGACGCACTGCTCGCTTATACCTACGTGGGACCCGTGCATGGGGGTGAGCTTCCGCTGGTGATCGGTGGGCGTGAACCCGCCTGGGGCACGCCGATGTTCCCGGATATGCACGAGTACGCTGAAAAGCTGCAAATCACCGACTATATCCGCTGGATCGGCTACGTCGACGACGCCGACAAGCCTTCGCTTTACCGCCTCGCCGACGTATTTGTGACGCCGACGATTTACGAAGGCTTCGGTTTGCCCCTGCTTGAAGCGATGGCAAGCGGCACGCCGGTTGTCGCGCGCAACATTCCGGTGAACGAGGAAATTGCAGGCGACGCGGCTTATCTGGTCGAGGACGCCCGGACGATGGGCGGCGCGATCATCGCGCTGCTGCTTCAGGAACCGCTGCGCGAGTCGCAGATTTCGCGCGGGCTGGCGCAGGCGACCAAGTTTAGCTGGCGCAAAACGGCGCGCGAAACACTGGCAGTTTACGAACAAGTCATGAATGCGAAGGTTTGACTTTGCGCTTTCAATTCTTCTACACTAACAGAAATAGTAGAGAGGCAGGCTGATGGCTGATCTCATCCTCACCCAAATGACGGCGGCGGAGTTCGCGCAGCGCCCAATATCCAACCAAATCATCGAACTCATCAGTGGAGAAGTGATCGTGGCTCCTTCACCTATCGACG
>Ga0081539_10006109_pt1 | contig 11742 bp, 6 predicted proteins | sample TabmetS4T2R2_FD_71023 | JGI IMG/M metagenome (GOLD analysis project Ga0081539, IMG submission 71023) | Tabebuia heterophylla rhizosphere microbial communities from the University of Puerto Rico - S4T2R2 | ecosystem: Host-associated > Plants > Roots > Rhizosphere ...
AACAACGTGCTCGCGTGGGCGATGCACGACGCGTGGGGCTATGACGTCGCGCTGCCCGAGACGTTCGGCACGTTCTACAGCCTGTTCGACGAGTCGAGCGGTACGATCCTCGTCCGCGGCAGCCCCGGCGCCGACCCCAGCGCCGACGACATCCAGATTGGCCTGTTCGGACCGTTGCTCGTCGTCAGCGTGGACATCGGCGACGACGTGCCCGGCACCGGCCCGCTGCCGGGCGAGGGCAACCTCGACGCGTTCGTCAGCACCTATCTCGCTACGTCGGTCAACTCGATCGTCATCCAGTCGGGCAACGGCGACGACACGATCACGATCAACTCGCTGCCGTCCGGAGTGGGCGTCAGCATCGACGCGGGAACGGGTAACGACACGGTCGAGCTCGGCAACGGCGACCTCGACAGCAACCTGCTCGGCCCGATCACGTTCACCGGCGGCGACGGCACCGACGCGCTCGTGCTCGACGACACGACCGACGGCCCAGGCGCCGATGCGTACACGTTCACCGCCACCGCACTGAGCAAGACGATCGGCCAGCCGATCTCGTGGCTCACGGTCGAATCGGTCACGCTCAACGCGAGTCCGAACGCCGACTCGATCACGGTCAACGGCACGCTGCCGGGCACGGTGTTGACGATCAACGGCCGCAACGGCTCCGACACGTTCAACGTGCAGAACACCGACCTGTTCTCACCCGTCGTGATTACGACGGGGACCGGCAACGACGTCGTGAACGTGAACACCGACGACACGGGCAACGCGCTGGCGTTCTTCCCCGCGACGGAGTCCGTGCAGTCATTGAACATCGGCATCGGCGGGCGCTTGGCGCTCGCGCAGACGCAGGTCGCTAACACCAACGTACTCACTGCGAACGGGCTCTCGATTGACAACGGCGGCGTGCTGGACCTGACCAACGGGTCGATGGTCCTCAACTACGCGGGCGCGTCGCCGTACGTCGCGGTCCGCAACTACATCGCCAGCGCCCGCGCCAACGGCGCGTGGACCGGCTCGGGGATCACGTCGTTCGCCGCGTTCGCAGCCAACCCGAAGATCACGACGCTGGGCATCCTGACGTCGGCCGAGTACTTCGGCATCTACGGTAACGGCGCGACGTTTGCCGGACAGACGATCGCCGGCAACGCGATCCTCGTGAAGTACACCTACTACGGCGACGCGAACTTCGACGGCCGGGTGACGTTCGACGACTACGTTCGCATCGACACGGGCTTTAACGCGCATCGCACCGGCTGGCTCAACGGCGACTTCAACGGCGACGGGGTCGTGAACTTCGACGATTACGTGCTGATCGACACTTCGTTCAACACGCAGGGTGTACCGCTATCGCGCCGAGGTGGTGTCCGGATGACGCGCTGATCGAGCAGACCCTCGCGCCACGCCGGGACTGAGCGGTACTCCGCGAAGTCCCGGATCTCCCGGCGCATCCGGGGCTTCGCGGAGTACCGCTCAGCCCCGGCGTGCTCAGGTCGTTGTCAGCTCCAGGGCAGTGCCCGGCAAACCGTCCGCCGATGCGCTCACCGTCGCACGCCCGCGCTTGCGGGTGGATTGGACGATCGCTAGGCATCGCCCCGACCGGGTCTGACGGACCTTCCCCTTGAACGGCGTAAGGTCGCGAAAGTCGCCGTTGTCCACGCCGATGAGTGAGGCATCGCCGGCTACTTCGAACGAGATCGCGCGGTCATCGTTGGGCACAACGATGCCGTGCTCGTCGAGCAATCGCACCTCGACGTGCGCGACGTCGAGCCCGTCGGCGGCGAGCGACGCACGGTCCGCAAGCAGTTCGATCTTCGCAACAGTCCCGCTCGTCTTGAGCGTGTGCCGCGCGACCTCGCGATCTCCGTTTCGCGCGATCGCTTCGATCGTGCCCGCCGCGTACGGCACGAACCATTCGATCGAACTGTTGACGTGCTCGCTCGCCCGGCGGACGCCGAAGTGCTTGTTGTTCAGCACCAACTCGACCGTCTCGCAATTCGTTTGCGTGCGCACGCGCAAGAGCCGCCCGTCCATCTTCGGGAAGTTCCAATGCTCGACCATCGTCGGCGCGCCCCACGGCCACGATGGGCCGTCGTCGAGCACGACCGCGATGCGCACGAGCGGCTCGTCCGGCCGCCACACGCTGCGGTGGAACCACGACTCGGGCTTGGCAAAGCCGCACGTGTCGAAGGTCCCGCCCGCCCAGCCGAGGTTCGGCCACTTGTCCGACTCGCCCAGGTAATCGATGCCCGGCCAGAGGAACTGGCCGACGACGTAATCGTGTGCGGGGACGTCGTACCACGGGTTGCGCGGGTCGTAGACGCGCACGTCCATCTCGCCCCCGCGCCAATGCTTGAAGCACTCGCTGCCGCAGATGATGACGTTGGGATCAACCGCACGCAGGTGCGGGTAGAGCGGTTCCTGGTAGTTGAGGCATAGCACGTCCACGAGCTTGGAGCTGTTGAGCAGGTGCTGCACGCGCTGCTCGGGCGTCGGCGCGAACGAGTGCACCAGCGCCGCGGAGACGGCGCGCGTCGGTTCCTCACGCTTGGTGAACTCGACGAGACGTTTGAGCGTCGGATCGACCTCTTCGGTGCCGGGAGCCCCCGTCTCGTTACCCACGGACCACATCACGACGCACGGGTGATTGCGGTCGCGTTCGAGCATCGAGCGCAGGTCCCGCTCCCACTCGGTCGCGAAGTCTTTCTGCCGCATCCACCAATCCTTGGGCTTGGAGAATGCGCCTTCCCACTTGTCGAACGCCTCGTCGATGACGAGGAAGCCCATGCGGTCGCACAGGTCGAGCAGTTCGGGCGCCGGCGGGTTGTGCGAGGTGCGGATCGCGTTGCAGCCGATCTCTTTCAGGATTCGCAGCCGTCTTTCCAGGACACCGTCGGGAACCGCAGCGCCGACGCAACCGCCGTCGTGGTGGAGGCAGACGCCTTTCATTTTGAGTGGCGCGCCGTTCAGCACGAAGCCGAGTTTCGAATCGAACCGTGCGTCGCGGATGCCGAAGGGCGTGACGAAATCGTCGACCGGCTTGCCGTCTACGCTCACGACCGAGCGCGCGTAGTACATCGCGGGACGATCGGGCGACCAAAACTGCGGGGCATTGATGCGGCACGTTTCGTCGCGCGTTTCCGTGACGACGTTACCACTCGCGTCGTGGATGATCGTGCGCACCTCGTACTTGGCGCTCGAGTCGACTTGCGTCCGCACGCGCACCGTCGCCGATCTCTGCGAAACCTCTGGCGTCGTCACGTACGTTCCCCAGTGAGCGACGTGCGCGGCGGCCGACATCTCGCTCAGCCACACGTGACGGTAGATGCCCGAGCCGCTGTACCAGCGGCAGTTCGGTTGGTCGGAGTTGTCGACTCGCACCGCGATTACGTTCCGCGCACCGCTGCGCAAGTGCGGCGTCAGGTCGTAGTGAAAGCTCACGTACCCGTACGGCCGGCGCCCGAGGTGCACGCCGTTGATCCATACATCGCTATTGTGGTAAACGCCGTCAAACTCGATCCACACGACGTGCGCGCTGTTGTCGGCGGCCCAATCGAAGCTCTTGCGGTACCAGCCGATGCCGCCCGGGAACCATCCGCCCGAACCCCACGCCGGCGCGTCCTTGTCAGGCGCCAACTCGATGCTCCAGTCGTGCGGCAGGTTCAGTTCGCGCCAGGCGGAGTCGTCGAGGTCCGGCCGCTGCGCGTCGGGAACGTCGCCGCGGTGAAACCGCCAATCGAAATCGAACCGCTGGCGCGAGCGCAGCTCGCAGCGGACGGGTTGGGTGGTCGCAGTGAGTGTAGCGCTCATCGGTCGATCGTGTAGTCGGTCTGTCCTTTGCGGAGTTCAAACGTCGCGTGACGATCATCGTCTCCGATCGTCACGTCGTAGTCGCCGAAGAAACCGGTGAAGGTGATCGTAGCGTCATTCGCGACGGTCAACGTCTCGTCGGTGTTCCACTTGGCCATCAGTCGCTCGTACGCGTGACCTGCGGGCGTGAGGTTCCAGTCCTTGTCCACGAGCGCCGTCGAGACGTCCTTCGGCGTCACCGCCCCGGCCCAGAAGCCCCAGATCATGAAGGTGTTCGCCTGCGGCGTGCCGAACATCATCCGCATCGTCTCGTCGAGGATGCGGGCCGATTCCTCGGGCGTCGCGCCTTGCGTCGCGTACTCGGTCAGCGAGATCGAGCAGCCGGTGCCCGCGAGGTTCTGCATCACTTGCTGGATCCGCGCCGCGCTGTGCGGCCAGCGCTTCTTCACCCGCTCGTTCGTGCCGACATAGTACTGCACGCCGATGCCCGTGACAGCGGGTTCGTCTCCGCCCGCGCGGTTGATCTCTTCAACGTGTCGTCGATACCAGTTCGCATACGGGTCATCGACCTGACTCCCCGCGCCGCGCGACCACTGCATGACGTTGAACTCGTTCAGGAAGCGCTTGGGGTCGGGAGCGGCGTCGTGCACTCGCTTGAAGATCGAGGCAATGCCCTCGCCGCCGAAGATCCGGTTGTACCGCGCGTGGTGAACGCTCTCGTTCAGCACGTCCAGTTCGACGTACCGGCTCGCCCGCTGCTTCACGTAGTAATCGATCCGTCGATCGATCGCGGCACGGAGCTCTCGCTTAGCGTCAGCGTCTCCAGTGTCCGCGCGAGTCATTAGGTCCCGCACCCACTGCGGCTGCTGGGGCGTGTCCCACAGCATCGCGTGCATCCGCGCACGCAGGCCGTGCTTTTCGGCATACGCGAGGATCTCGTCGACGTATTCCATGTCGATCTGGCCGGGTGACGGCTCGTTGTACGCCCACTTGCCCGCGTTCGAGGGCACCAGGCAGTTGAAGTGAGCGTTGACGAACGCCTGCCATCGCGCGGCGTCCGACTCGGGCGGCGGGTTTTCGATCAGGTACTGGTTCCGCGTCCCCGTCGCGTTCGTCCCGAAGTTGAACGCGTGGCGGCGGAGCTTCACGTGCACGCTCGTGCCAGGCTCGACACCGGTCAACGTCACGCGCGCCGGTCCCTTGCGGAAGTGCTCGACGTACGAGTCCGCCGCCGCCAGCGCGTTGGCGTCGGTGTGCTCGTTCATGACCTGCGCGCCGCGGACGGACACGCTTCGCACGACGACCGTCCCGCGACACTCGATGTGGAGGAAGTGCGTGCCCGCGGACAGGGGGAACCGCGCATCACAATCCGTCGACGCGGACTCGACTGGGAACGTCTGACGAAGATCGGCAGCGCTCACTCCTAGCGTTGCCGCGTCACCGCTCGCTCGAACGTTGACCGATACCGTGGCCGGACGATCTAGACGGAGGTACGTGCCCAGGTAACCGGATTCGTCCAGCTTCCACCCGCCACCGTCGACGGCCGCGCCCGTCGACTTGAGCGCGAGGTCGCGCCCGTCGATGCGGCCGCCGCCCAGGTTGGCGCAGCCGTACGCGATAAGAAGGATCGACGTGAAGGTCAATACCGTGCGCATCGTTCCGTTCACCGCGCGCCCGCCGTGTATTGGGATTGACCTTTCACGAGCGTCAGCGGAATGGTCCTGTCGCCCGCGCTCAATTCGTAGTCGCCGAAGTACCCGGTGAAGGTGATCGTGCCTTCCGGCGAGACGGTCAGCGTCTCGTCCGTCGTCCAGCGCGACATGAGCTCATCCCATCGCTTGCACGCGTCGGTCGGCGTCCAATCGTCCTCGTAGAACGCGGCACCCTTTGCCGGACCCCAGAGCTCCTTGCGCCAGAAGCCCCAGAGGATGAAACCGGTGGAGTCGGGCGTGCCGAAGCTGACTCGCATCGCGTCTTCCAGAATGTCCGGGACGCGCTTGGGATCGCACTTGGTCTTCACGCCGAACTCGCTGAGGATGATCGGCAGCCCGCTCACCGAAAGGTTCTGGAACACGCCGAAGATGCGGGCCGCGCTGTGCGGCGAGGGGATGTCGGTCTCGGTGAACGCGTAATACTGCACGCCGATGCCGCCGACGGGTCCGTTCGCCGCTTGCACCTGTTCGACCCACTCGCGATACCAGTTGGCGTACGGGTCGGGCTCTGCGCCTCTCTTGAACGGCGGGCGACTCGAGTATTGGAGAATGTTGTACTCGTTCACGCACAGCCGCGTGTGCGCGCCGGCGTCGATGATCGCCTGCTGCGCCTCGCGGTAGATGTCGGCGATGCTATCTGCGCCGAAGATGTCCCAGTACTTCGACTGGTGCAGCGGTTCGTTGAGCACGTCCATCTGGTCGTAGCTGGTCGCGCGGTCGCGCACGTAATACTTGATCCGCTCGCCGATCGCGCGGCGAAGGTCTTCCTTCGCCTTCGCGTCTCCCCTCGCTGCGGCATTCACCAACTCGATCGCCCACTTCGGTTGCTGGCCGGTGTTCCAGATCAGCGCGTGCATGCGCATGCGCAGCCCATTCGTCTTCGCGAAGTCGCGCAGCCAGTCGATGTACTGCATGGTTGGCCGGCCGCGCTCGCGTTCGTTGGAGTCCCACTTGCCCGCGTTGCCGGGGACGATCGCCTGGAAATGTTTGAGGACGGCCTTCGCGTAGTGGTCCTGATCCGAGCCGGGCGGGCCGACGAACAGCTCGTTGGGCGATCCGAACCCGCCGACGGCGGTGCCGAAGATGAACGCGTGTCGCGTGAGTTTGGCGCGGACCTGCGTGCCGGGCGCGACGCCTTCGAGTTTCACGGTCGCCGTCCCGCGCCGACCGTTGGCGATGTACGTGTCGGCGGCGGCGAGCGCGTTGGCGTCGGAGGGCTCGTTCTTCACCGTCGCGCCGGACACCGTGAGGCTGCGGATCGTCACGTCAGCGCCTGGCGTGTGATTCGAATGCTGGATTCGCACGAAGTGCGTGCCGGCCGCGAGCGCGAACCGTCCGTCGGCACGGGCACGGACGCGCGCGTCCCCGATGACGAGTTCGACGAGATTGGGTTGGTCGACCTCAGCGTTGACCGACACTTCGCCGGGCGCGTCGAGCTGCACGTACGTGCCGACGAAGCCGTTGGTGTCAAACACCCACGCTTTGCCCAACGCCTTACCGCTGGAGCAGAGCGCTAATTCAGCGCCGTCGATCGAGGTTTGCGCGCCGGCGGTCAGCGCGAACGACAAGACCGTCATCGCCACGACGAACGAAATCGGTGTGCGTCGTTGCATGGCAATTCGCTTGTGCGGGTCAAGTTTCCATGACCGGCGCGCCGGTCGGATCCGGTCGCACGGCGACCGGCGTCTTGGCGCGCTTCGTGCGTTCCATCCACAGCGCGGTCGTGACGATCCTTGGGTAATAGCGGCTGCCGCGCGCGGTGCCGTTGATGATCTGGTCGCTGCACGCCCAGTACGCGCTGCCGTCGGTCTGCCACTTCACGTGGGCGGCGTCGGCGCGCTCGAAGATGGACTTCACCGCCGGGTCGCGATCCAGCTCGAACACCTCGCGAGCGACGTGCTGGAAGATGGCGATCTTGCTCATCCACGAGTTGTTCGACGTGCTCGACAGCTTGATGCCGCCGTCGGCGAAGAGGTTGGCGGTGCCGGGGCGAGTGAGCAGCTCAACCGCGTGTCGCTTGAGCGATTTCAGCATCTCGGCAAACGTGCCGTTCACGTTCAGTGCATCTTCGTCCTGCCAGTAGAGAGGATAGATGAGTCCTTCGACCGCAGGGAGAATCCGCGAGGCGAAGCCGGGGTTGTCGCGCTCGAACACGGCCGGGATGGTCCCGTCCGCCTGAACGTGTGCGACGACAGCCTTCGCGACGCGCGCGGCGGCCGCGAGCCATTTGTCGGCGTCGTCGCCAAGCGTCTCGAACATCTCCGCCAAGCCCAGGTACGACGCCCAGCTCTTCACGGCGATGTAGAGGTTGTTGCGCGTCTGCGCCAACGAGTGGTCGAGCGAGTCGTACGTCGTGATCTCGGCGCCGCTCTGGCAGCGCGACGAGTCGAACTGCGCGAAGCCCAGGTCACCGCCGCGGTTGAGCATGCTTTGAGCGCAGGCTTCGATGGTCGGCCGGTTTTTTCGCAGCCAGTCGCGGTCGCCCGTACGGTTGACGTAGCACGCGGCCAGCAGGATCCAGTTGCACAATTGCTCCAGGGACATGTAGCTGAAGCAACCGGTCAGGTTGGGCAGCTCGTAGCTGCTGTGGCCGAAGCGGCTGAAGTTGTTGTGCGCGCCCATGTCGTGGCAGAAGGTCATGCCGCCGGGGATGAGCGCGTCGGTGCTGCGCCGGTTGGACTTGAGCTGGTCGTGATAGCTGTAGTACCGGACGAAGTTGTCCAGGAGGTTCTTCACGACCCACGGGTTGTGCTTCAGCTCCCAGAACACGTGATCGACCGCGAGGTCCAGCGTGTTCATCATGCAGTACTCGCCCTCGTTGACGACGAAGAACGGCTGGCCGCCGACGTCGAGGAGCTGCGTGCTGCCGTAGTAGCTGCGGGTGGAGTGGGCGATGAGGAACTGCTGGTGCGGCGAGAGCGCGCTTGCTGCGAGCTTCGCGTCGAGCTTGGCGGCGCGCGAGCGCAGGTCGGCTGCCGCATCAAGCGCGGCGTCGAGCACGTCCTTCAGCGAAGCGCAGCAGCGCGTGTAGTAGTATTTCCCTTCCAGTCCCGTCGTCACGATGCCGTCGAGGTACGCGCCGATCGCCAGCACGAGCGTACGCTGCTCTCCCGGCGGCACCTCGAACGCGAGTCCCGCGCACGTGCCCAATTCGTGGACGGGGTTGATGTCGGCCAACCCCTCCGCGACGGACCAGCGCTGGAGCGCGAACAGTTCGTTGGGATCGTCCGCGCCGTCGAGCGTGCCGAGCACGCCGAGCTTGCGGCGCCACGCGAAGCCGAGGCGCGGTGTCGGCGCCGTGTCGGCGCCATCTTCGGCCTGGAGGATCCGCGCGCCGGGGTCGACGAAATCGATCGCGAACACCGCCGTTTTCGTCTCAGTCCCCTTGCGGTTGTCCACGTGCACCGTCGCGACGACCGCCGGCAGCAGCCCGGCGCGAAGCGCGTCGGTGTCGGCCGTCGTCGGATCGGGGATCGAGCCGAAGGGCGTGTAGATGCTGAACGTGAAATCGTCGGTCGCCCACGCGTCGGTGGCCCAGCCGTAGTGTCGAGTGATCTTGTCGACCGTGTACGACTCGATCGACGGTAGGGCGGGCGGGGGTTGAACGTGTTCGGCGTCGTAGTCGGCGGCTGAAGTCGCGCCGGCCGCGCGCGTGCCGCGGAAGAACGGAAGGCAGCGGACGGCGTTGCGCGACGTGCGGTCCCCTTGCTTCACGCCGACGAATACGTTCTGCGACGCCGGCCGACCGATCTCGACACCGATCCCGCCGCCGGTGCCGAAGTGGCCCAGGGTAAAGCTCATGAACGCCCCTGTGGGGGAGTGCTGGGCGTTGAAGTTGATGTTGCCGTCAAACCGCATTTCAGATCACATCGCTTTCAAATTCAGACTTCACCGCGGAGGACGCAGAGAATGGAACCACAGATGAACACGGATGAACACGGATGAATTGCTCTTTGGATTCCCCCTTATCCGTGTCCATCTGTGTCCATCTGTGGTTCCATTTCTGATTCCATCTTCTCCGCGTCTCCGCGTCTCCGCGTCTCCGCGTCTCCGCGTCTCCGCGTCTCCGCGGTGAACACGATCATTGTTTCACCGCCCCGCTCGTCAGCCCCGCGATGAACTCGCGCTGGAGCGCCAGGAACAGCACGGCTGGCGGGATGATCGCCAGCAGCGTGCCGGCGAGGAACACGCCGTACTGTTGCGCGTACTCACCGATGTACTGGTTCAACACGACCGGCAGGGGCAGCTTCGTCTGGCTCTGCAAAAAGATGTTGGGGCCTAAGAACGAGTTCCACGCGCCCAGAAACGTGATCAAACAGAACGCCCCGGTCATCGGCCGTACCAACGGCATGATCAGTTGCAGGTAGATCCGGAATTCGCCGCAGCCGTCGACTCGGCCGGCCTCGATCAGGTCGTCGGGTACGCCCAGGATCGCCTGTCGGTAGAGGAAGATGCCGAAGACGCTCACGCAGCCGGGAACGAGCAGGGCGAGGTACGTGTCCATCCAACCGAGCCGCCAGATCACCTCGAAGTTCGGCGCCAGGAGCAGCAGCCCGGGGATCGTGAACGATGCGAGCATGAACGTCAGGATCGGCCCGCGGCCGCGGAAGCGGTACTTCGCCAGCGCGTAGCCGCCCATCGAACTGAAGGTCAGCGACAGCATCGTCCCCGCGCCCGCGAGGAACATCGAGTTGCCGATGTACCGCCAGAAGTTCACCGGCCCCTGCACGCTCTGCTTGGAGGCGAACAACTCGCGGAAGTTGCCGGCGTTGATCGTGCGCGCCTGGATCGCGTCGGGCGGGATCGCGTCGCGTTCCGACTTCGACAGGTCACTCAATCGCACGAGCTTTCCGTCGCGCTCGGTGGTCTCGGTCCTCCAACTGTGCGGCGGCGGGAGGAACGTGTAGCGCATCAGCACGTTCTTGTCCTTGAACGCCGAGCACACGAGCCAGGCGAACGGCATCAGCATGACGGTGGAAACCGCCAACAGTGTCGCGACGCGCGCGTAGGTGAACGCCGCGCGGACCGACACGAGCAGCAGCGCCGCGAACGGCACGGCCATCGCGATCAGCAACCAGTGCAGTCCGCTCATTTCGTGCTCCCCACCATCGAGGTGATGCGGATCTGGACGAGGCTGATGACGAGGAGGATGAACGTGAGCAGCCAGCCGACGGCCGCGCCGGTGCCGAGGTCGCCGTTCTCGAAGGCGAAGTTGTACAGGTAGCCCATCACGGTGAGCCCGCTGTTCTTCGGGCCGAAGCCCTGCAAGAGCGTGTAGGGCAACTCGAAGAGTTGGTACGAGCCGATCGTGCTGGTGACGATGACGAACGTCGCGACCGGGGCGATCGCGGGGACCGTCACGTTCGCGAACACGGCGAACGGCCCCGCGCCGTCGATGCGGGCGGCCTCGACGAGCGACTGGTCGACGTTCTGGAGCGCCGCCAGGAAGTAGATCATGTTGAACCCGACGTACATCCACAGCGAGCAGATGACGATCGCGGGCATCACGAGCATCGGATCCTGGAGCCAGCGCTGTTCGAGACCCCAGCCGATCAGCATCTGGAGGAACCGGTTGAACAGCCCGTAGCGCGGCGTGAAGAGCATCGAAAAGAGGATCGCGACGAACACCTGTCCGACGAGGTTGGGCGCAAAGATCGCCAGCCGGAAGACGCCCTTGAGCTTGTCGGCGCGACTGTTGAGCATCATCGCCAGCGCGAGGCTCAGCGGGAGCTGGATGCACACGGAGCAGATGGCGAAGACGGTGGTGTTCCACAACGCGCGGTGGAAGTCCGGATCAGCGAGCACGAAGCGGAAGTTATCGAGCCCGACGAACGCCTTGCGCGCCGGACCACTGGTCTGGTAGAACGCGAGGACGGTCGCGTAAACGAGCGGGTAGAGGAAGAAGACGGCGGTGACGATGAAGTAGGGGAGCAGGAACAGGTAGGGCGCGACCTTTCCGCGCCGGTTCCACCCGTTCCCGCCGCCACCGGTGGTGACCACTTCGGACCCGCGCGCAGCGTCCGCCACCGCCGCGGGCGTCATCGCCCGGGCGCGTGAAGGGACCGTACTGAGCGGCGGCATCGTCATCGCGCGGCGCCTCTGTTACTCGAATCCAGTTCGACAGGCGCGAGTGCGGCCTCCCTCTCCCTGTACTCAGGGAGAGGGCGGGGGAGAGGGGACTTCCCAGGTTCCAACGGCTCCGGGGAAACGAAGGGGC